>Ga0126377_10002583_pt1 | contig 12516 bp, 8 predicted proteins | sample PanSoiMetPlot_22_FD_92647 | JGI IMG/M metagenome (GOLD analysis project Ga0126377, IMG submission 92647) | Tropical forest soil microbial communities from Panama - MetaG Plot_22 | ecosystem: Environmental > Terrestrial > Soil > Tropical forest > Bulk soil | place: Panama | collected 2016-02-17
AACTCACGTGCGAGCTGTGTCACCATCGACCCGACTGCGCCGGCCGCGCCGTGCGCGAGGACGCGCTGCCCCGCCTGGAGGTGACCGTGGTCGAACAGTCCCTGCCACGCCGTCAGCCCCGAGATCGGCAGGCTCGCGCCCACCGTGAAGTCGACGTCGCCCGGGAGCGGCGCGAGGTTGCGGGCCTCGATGGCCACGTACTCCGCCAGAGTGCCGTCGCGATACCAGTCGGCGAGGCCGAACACCCGCTCTCCCACGGACCGTCCCGTCGTGCCGTAGCCGAGGGCGGTGACCACTCCGGCCAGCTCGTGGCCGGGGACCGACGGTGTTCGGTCACGGTCCCGGCGATCGATCCAGGTCGAGGGCCACGCCAGCTCGGTCGGGACGAATCCCGACGCATGAACCCGAACGACGACGTCGTTTATCGCGGCCGCCGGCTCGGGCCGCTCCACCAGCGTCATCCCGGCCGTCCCGGCGGCCTCATCCGTCACCACGATCGCCTTCATCTGGACACACCTCTGTCTCGGTCCTTGCCGTCGCGGGCTGCTTTCCCCGTGTGACGGCCGCTAGACGTGGAGGCCGGCAACTGCCGCTCTGTTGCCAGACGGACGGTCGTCACCTCGCCCAACCGGTATGCGAGCGTCTTCTCCTCGCCGGCACCGCGACGAGAGTCCGGGGACGCCGATGACGGCGGGGTCAGGGCGGCCTGGTCCCGGCCCATCCGACGAAGCACAGCGACGTTGTCGTCAGAGCCCGCCACCATGAGCACCACCGCCATCGAGCCGCTCGTGAAGGCCGTGAGCCCCCCCCCCCGGCGGGACCCGCCTGGCGCGGCGATGTCAAAGACGACCAGGTCGCCGAGCGGTGGCTGCTCGCCGGGGAAGAGCGGCCTCGCTGTCGCCGACGAGGCCGCCGAATGTCGTATGCCCGCCGTGAAGTCGGGAGCGCCGGAACCGATCTCGAAGCCCATCGCTATCGCCTGGCCCCGGCCAGCCGGGCTGCGGAACACCCGCAGATGGCCAGCCAGCCGCCCGACCGGGGACTTCGGGACGTCGACGCCAGCCATCCCGGCCAGCTCGTCCAGCGTCATCGGCCCGCTCGTCAGCCCGCCACCGCCACCGTCGTCTTCGGGCAGCGCGACGTAGCCCGCCATCGAGTGGACGAGCAGGTCGCCGATGTCCTGCGGCGACGCCTCCTGCGCTCCCGCCCGGCCGACGCCCGCCACCACCGTCAGGGTCAACGTTGCCACGAGCACGCCGACAGCACCCGCCCCGACGCGGCGGCGAAGGCCGACCGCGATCCCCCCAGCAGCTCTGATCACCGGCGGATCCTGGCAGGATCCGACACGAGCTGCCCGCCTCGTAGTTCTGACCGCCCGCAGCGCGCGTCCCGGAGAGGAAGCGCTAGTCCGGCTCGCCGTCGCGATGGTCTCGACAGGCCCCGCGAGGTCGCGCACCGAGTGTCCAAGGCGGCGCGAGCCGGCGATGCCGGCTTCGGACAACGCCCACGATCCCGGCGCCTGATCCGCAGACACGAGTGGCCGACCATGGCGAACGAGGATGAGCGGGTCGGCCACTATCGGATCGCGGCGACGACGGCGCCTGCGCCCGAGCGCCAGACCACTCCGGCTTCGCTGAAGCCTGCGTCCCTCAACGCGGGTCGTTCAGGTCGGCCTCCACGATCCGGACGCGGTCGTCGCCCGCGAAGGTTGCCGACGCGATCGCGACGAGCCCCGGATCGACGCCCACCGCGATCGAGCAAGCACGGTCGCGCCGGTCGAGCAGCCGTCGAGTGATGCTGCCCGGGCCACACACGAGGTCGACGACCGTCCGGCCCGTGCCCGACGTTCGCGGTCGGGCACCAGGTCCTCTTCGAGCCGGTCGCACGCACGCGGCCACGACTCCGCCCCGTGACGGGGCCATGGGCGGCGATGGTGCGACCCGGCTCATCCGAGCCCGTGAGTAGCATGCCCACCGGGTCGGCGGGCACCGGGAACGGGCTGACGGAGGCGCGTCGTGGCGCTCTGGGACGTGTATTGGCAGGACAGGGGCCAGCCGTGGGAGCACGACCCCGGGCCCGAGCCGGGCGGGCGCTGGGCGCAGCTGTTCGCCGCCACCCCGGACCACCGCAGGCTGTCCGTGCAGATGCTGGGCCGGGAGCGGTTCCGCTGGCACTTCGGCCCGATGTTCTTCCGGGGGCGCCTGCGCGACGGCGAGGCCCGGGTGCTGGTCATCGGGCAGGAGGGCGCCCAGGACGAGTCGCTCGCCCACCGCTCGTTCGTCGGCGGCACCGGCGCCCGCCTCCAGCACCTGCTGGGGTTCCTCGGGATCACCCGCTCGTACCTGTTCCTCAACACGTTCGTGTACCCGATCACCGGCGAGTACGACAAGACGCTGCGCCCCCTGGCCCAGTACAAGACGTCGCCGATCGTCCAGCACCGCCACGAGCTGCTCGAGCAGGCCGCGTCGACGAACGACCTGGCCCTGGTGATCGCGGTCGGCCTGGCGGCCCGGGACACGGTGGCGACGTGGAAGCGGATGCGGGGCGGCCAGCTGCCGGCGGGCACCCGGCTCGTCCACGTCGTGCACCCGGGGGCGGCCACGGCCGGCGGGGCGGCCGACGTGAAGCGCAGCTTCGCCAAGGCCGCCGCCGACATCCTCCGCTGGGCCGGCCAGGATCCGGGGTGGCTGCCCCCCGATCCCGACGGGCAACGGGGCAGCGGCGCCTACACGCTCGGCAGCGCGCCCGTGCCGTTCCGCGACCTGCCCTTCGGGCTGGCGTGGCGGCTGGGCCGGGGCAGCACGTCGAGCAACCGCCGCGACAGCCAGCACAGCATCCAGATGTTCTCGGCCGGCGGCCGCTACAACGACAACACCGTCGCCTACGCCGGCGATGCCCCGGGCTCTCGCGAGGGCTACGACGACGATCCGGGCGACCTGCCGTGGGAGCCGCCCAAGGCCCACCCGGGCGCCTTCGACCCGGGGCCGGGCGCGTTCGCCCGCCTCCTCCAGGGCGGCGAGCCGGGACTGCCGTGGCCCGACTTCGCCGCGCTCGGCCTGCCCGCCCACCCGTCGTTCGGCTACGGGCCGACGTTCCGGGGGGTGGCCGGCGCCCGGGTCGCGGTCCTCGCCGACCAGCACGGCCACGACGACCTGTTCACCGGCCGGGCGCTGTGCGGCGACGCCGGGCAGCGGCTCCACCGGCTGCTGGCCCTGGCCGGGGTCGGCGACCGGTACGCGGTGATCCGCCCGCTGCCGGTCGACAGCCTCGGGGCCAGTGCGGCCAAGCGGCGTGCGGCGACGACCGACGCCAGGACGGTGGCGCTGGTGTCCGCCGTGCTGGGCCGCCTGGCCGGCGTCGACGCGGTCGTCACGCTCGGCCCGGTGAGCGGGGACCTGGCGGCGCAGGTCGTGCCGGCCGGAACGCCGGTGGTGCCGCTGGCGTCCCCGGGCGGCGCCGGCTGGAAGCCGAGCTGGAACGCCGGTCTCGCCGCGCTGGCCGGGCACCTCGGCCACCAACCGGGCGGCGGCGACCCGACCGCCCGGGCCGAGATCCCCCGCACCCACCTGCCCTACGGAACGGTGCGGTGGTGGGCCACCTCGGGCGACCGGGCCGTGCGCGGCACGCTCGGCGGCAAGGCCACGACCGACTATTACAAGTACCTGATGCCGGCCTGGGCGGCAGCCCTGGCTCCCTGAGACAGCCACCGACCCGGGCGGTCGGTGCCGTCAGGCGGCCGCGGCCGGGGTCGGTCGGCGGCGTCGCCAGAGGGTGGGGATGAGGAGGCCGAACGCATAGGCGACGGCGACCCCGAGCGCCGTCTCGATGATCCGTTCGTTGAAGCGGTGCTGTGCCTGCGTGGGGTCGCCGAAGAGGAGCAGGAGGAACACGAGGAACGTGGTGAACGCGCTGGTCACGTACCAGCGGCTGCGGTGGGTCGCCGCGGCCGCGGCCAGGTCTGCGATCACGACCAGCCCGTAGACGGCGGTCGGCGGCTCGGCCCGCACGACCAGGATCCCGGCGAGGGCGCCGGCGGTGACGCTGAGCACGCGCCCGACGCTCCGGACCCGTTGCATGTCCTCCGACGGGCGCATGACGAGCATCGCCGCGGCGGTCGCCCAGCCGACGTGACCGAGATCGAGCGCGAAGCCGACCGCGGCGGCGGTGGCCCCGGCGAGCCCGAGCCGCAGCCCGTACCACAACGTCACCGGCGGCTGCCCGGGCGGCGGCTGCGGGGGCCGTTCGGGCCACAGCAGCGAGACCAGCCACCCGTAGATCGAGCCGACCGCCATGAGCACCGCGATGCCCGCCGCCTTGCCGACATCGGTGTGATAGCTGAGCCCCACGCCGACGAGAGGGACGCACAGGGTCACGGCGACGGTCCCGAGGCGCGACCGGCCCGCCAGCCAGGCGGCGCCCACCGCCAGCGCCACGATGCCCCCGACGGCCACGAGCGGGACCTGGCCGATCACCGCGCCGACGAACATCGACAGGCCGATCAGAGCGCCGACGACCGCGGTCATGCGCCGGGCCCGGCGGGTCGGCGCCAGCCCGGTTGCGGCGGCCGGGAGCACCCCGACGGCGAGCGCGAGGCCCCGGCCGAGGTCCTCGCCGATGACCGCGGCGGCCGGCAGCGCGTAGACCGCGCCCAGGAGCGCGCCGGACCAGTCCCACACCACGTTGGCGCCGCGCGCCGCGCCGCCCGGGTGGGTCACGGTCCCGGCCGCCTGACTCGCTCGAGCGTGTCCACCAGGGGATAGGCGCACAGGACGCCGAGGGCGATGGCGACCATCGAGCCGAGCGTCGACACGAAGTCGCGCACGCCCACCACCGGATCGGTCTGGAGGTACTCGGTGACGCCGATGAGGCCCAAGGCTCCCGGGACGAGCAGCCAGAACGCGGGCAGGAAGCTGACGAGCGCCGGAGGCCCCGCCCGGGTGCGCTCGACGAGGCGGGCGGCGGGGGTCATGACGAACGCGCCGACGAAGCCGCCGAGGTAGCCGCCGAACGCGGCGTTGCCGACCTGCTGGCCCACGAACGCCACGAGCAGCACGAGGAACAGGCCTGGCAGCGACCCCCGGGGCGCCGAATCGTAGAGCCAGACACCGACGGCGTAGATCACCACGCCCAGATACGGCGCCCACCAGCCGAGCTCCCTGGTGGCCAGGTCGGCGACCGCGCCGGCCGACGGTATCCCGACGGCCTGCGCCGCGGCGGCGATGCCGAAGGCCAGGACGAGGAGTTGCAGCGCCCCGGACACGAGCCGGGTGGCCCCGGTGACGATCTGGCCGGCGGACAGCTCCACCACCCCCATGGTGAGCGCGGCCCCGGGCAGGAACGTGACGAGCGGGGCGATCATGGCGGGGAGGTCGGCGTCGGCCCAACCCTGCTTGGCGAACGCGAAGGTGATGGCCGTGACGGCGAAGGCGGCGACGGCCGGCAGGATCGTCTGCACCCGACCCCAGTGGCGGCCGCCGACCCGCAGCGCTCCGACGGCGACCCCGAACACGAACGCCAGAGTGACCGCGTCAGGAGCCGGCCGGAGCAGGAAGCAGATCCCTGCGGCCATGAGCCCGTGACCCAGCGCCGTGGTGACCCGGCCGAAGCGCGGCTCCAACGCCACCGCCTCCAGCACCCTGAGCGAGCCCTCCGCGGGGTCGATGTCGCCGCCGCGGGCGCTCTTCAGCACCGCCCAGACCGCCGAGGTCTGGTCGAGGCGCAGCCCGCCCCGGAGCTGACGGGTCGGCTCCAGGGTCGCGGGCCGGCCCGGGTCGAGCGACACGACGACGAAGGTGGGCAGCACGACGAGGCGGGCGTCGGGGGCGCCGTAGGCCGCCGCCACCGCGTGGAGGTGGTCCTCGATCTCGTTGACCGCCTCCCCGGCGGCCGTGAGGGCGCTGCCCAGGAAGAGCAGGAACTCCTGCAGCTCGGCCCGGGCCCGCTCCTCCTCCGGCCGGTCGGCGTCGGTATCCACCCCGGGAGCTTGGCCACTTGGGGCGGCGGGAGGTTCACCCGGGGCGGGTGATGGCGGCGGCCGCACCGGTGGGGAGCGTTGTGACTGCGAGCCGTGGCCGACCCTCGGGAGGAACACGATGACCGACGCCAGTGCCAGCTTCGACCCGGCGGTCGATGCGCCGGCGGTACCGGTCGCCCGGACGAAGACCGGGACCGTCGGGGTCATCTCGTGGAGCGCGCTGGCTCTCATGACCGTGTCGTCGGTGGCCAGCCTGCGCCCGGCCCCGACGATGGCGGTCTACGGCCTGGCGTGCGTGTTCCTCTACCTGCTGCCCGCGGTCGTGTTCCTGATCCCGACCGCCCTGGTCTCGGCCGAGCTGGCGTCGGGCTGGGAGGGCGGTGTGTACCGGTGGGTGACCGAGGGGATCTCCCCGAACATGGGGTTCGCCGCCGCCTGGCACCAGTTCGCGATGACGATCTTCTACTACCCGACCCTGCTGTCGTTCGTGGCCAGCACGCTCGCCTACGTCATCGACCCCAGCCTGGCGTCCAACGGCGTGTTCACCGCCGTCGTGATCATCGTCGCCTACTGGGCCGGCGTGCTCTTGTCGCTCCGGGGCGGCATCGGCGTGGTCGCCAAGCTCGCATCGAGCGGCGTCCTCATCGGCACGCTCATCCCCGGCGCCCTGCTCGTGGTCCTCGGCATCACCTACCTGCTCCAGGGCAACCCGTCGGCCGCCCCCATGGGTGCCGGTCACTTCCTCCCCGCCTGGACCGGCATCGCCAGCATCGTGCTGATCGTCTCCAACTTCGGCGCCTACTCCGGCATGGAGATGAACGCCGTCCACGTCAACGAGCTGGACGACCCGCCCCGCCAGTTCCCCAAGGCGATGTTCGTGGCCGTCGCCCTGGTGCTCGTCATCCTCATCCTGCCGCCGCTCGCCATCAGCTGGATGGTCCCGGCCGAGCAGATCAGCCTGACCGCCGGCGTGATGCAGGCCTTCTCCGCCGTGCTGGCCCACTTCGGCATCCAGTGGCTCACGCCGGTGATCGGCCTCGCCATCGTGCTGGCCTCGCTGGCCGGCTTCCTGACCTGGCTGTCGGGCCCCTCCAGGAGCCTGCTGCTCGTGGCCAAGCAGGGCGGCTACCTGCCGCCGTACTTCCAGAGGACCAACGCCGCCGGCGTCCAGGAGAACATCCTCGTCGTCCAGGGGTTCGTCACGACCGTCCTCGCCCTGCTGTTCGCCCTGGTGCCGGCCGTGTCCAACGCCTACTGGATCTTCATGACCATCACGACCTCGGTCTACCTGCTGGTGTACCTGTGGCTGTTCGTCGCCGCCGTACGGTTGCGCCGGCTCCAGCCCGACCACCCGCGCGGCTACCGGGCCCCGGCTCTGCCGCTGCTGTGCGGCGTCGGCTTCGTCGCCTCGCTGGCGGCCATCGCCATCAGCTTCGTGCCGCCGTCGCAGTTCGGCAGCGGCAGCCCGGCGACGTTCGTCGCCATCGTCGGCGGCGGCATCCTGATCCTCGGCCTGATCATCCCGTACGCCCTGATCAAGCTGCGCAAACCCACCTGGCAGTTGGGCGAGGCGGAGGCGGCGTCGTGAGCCACCGCACCATCTACATCATCGTCGGAGCCGTCGTCGCGGTGCTGCTGGTGGTGATGCTGGCCACCTTCGACTACGGCACGCCGAACAAGGACGAGGCCAAGGCGAACGACCTCATCGCCGCCTACCAGGACGCCGGCCTCACCAACCGGCTGGACGCCGAGCAGCTCGCCAAGCTGCTCGGGGACGACGGCGGGGCCGTGTGCCAGGCCGCGGCCGACCTGCCGTCGGGCCACGCCGTCCGGGGTTACGTCAAGCTCCGCTTCGGGGTCGGCGGCGAGTTCTACTTCCGGCCGACCCGCCTCGACCGCAACCTCGTCGCGCGGTCGCTGCTCATCGTGAAGACCTACTGCCCCGACCAGCTGCCCGACGTCCGGAACTTCGTCGACGGCCTCCGGCTCGCCGACGTCAACGGCGACTGACGTCCCCGGCGTGGCCGACCCGCCCACGACCGACGCAGCCGCCGCCCAGGCGGCGGACTCCCGCCGCTGGCTGTCGCTCGCCGCCACCTGCACGGCCGCGGGCATGGTCTGGCTGGCCTTCGCCGACCTCGGCGTCGCCATCCCCACCATCGCCGACGCCTTCGATGCCAACCTGTCGACGCTCCAGTGGGCGAACAACGCCTTCAGCCTGGTCGCCGGGGCCCTCGTGATCGCGGCCGGCAAGTTCGGCGACGTGTACGGACGCCGGCGCATGCTCCAGCTGGGGATCCTGGTGTTCGCCGCCTTCTCGATCGTGGCCGCCGCCGCCCAGGGCGTCGGCACGCTGATCCTCGGCCGGGGGCTGATGGGCATCGGCGCGGCGCTGATCCTGCCGGCCACCCTGGCCCTCATCCCGCCGCAGTTCTCCGGCAAGGCCCAGCTCACCGCGTTCGGCATCTGGCAGGCGGTGGCGTGGGGCGGGCAGGCGGTGGGCCCGGCCATCGGCGGCGTGATCACGGACGGTCTGGGATGGCGGTGGCTGTTCTGGATCAACCTGCCGCTGGCCGCCGGGGCGTTCCTCGTGATCCGGGCGCTGACGCCCGAGTCGTCGGATCCCGACGCCTCCAGCCGGACCGACTGGCCGGGCCTGGCGACCATCGGCCTGGCGGTGTTCGCGCTGCTCTACGCACTCACCGACGGGCCGTCCCGCGGGTGGGGCGACCCGCTGGTCGACGGCCTGCTCGTGCTGTCGGTGGTGCTCGCCATCGCCTGGGTGCTCATCGAGCGTCGCTCGCCCGCCCCGCTGGTCGACCTGAAGCTGTTCCGGATCCGGCCCTACGACGGGGCGCTGACCGCCAACCTGACGATGAACCTGGCGTTCGCCGGCCTGAGCTACGTGCTGGTGCTCTGGCTCCAGAACGCCCGGGGCTACGACGCCGTCGAGGCCGGCCTGCTGATGCTGCCGTCGACCGTCGGCATCTTCGCGTTCATCCCGCTCGGGGGCCGGCTGGCCGCCCGCCGGGGCGACCGGCTGCCCGTGCTCGCCGGCCTGATGGTGCTGGCGGCCGGGCTGTTCGTGCTCGGCTTCCTCAACGCCGACTCGGGGCTGGGCCTGATGGCCGCCGCGCTGGTCGTGATCGGGCTCGGCCTCGGCCTGCTGTCGACGCCGGTCTCCAACACCGCCGTCGGGGACGTGCCCGGCGAGCTCGCCGGCACGGCGGCGGGGGTGTTCAAGATGTCGAGCATGGTGGGCGGTGCGCTCGGCGTCGCCGTCCTCACGGCCTTCGCCCGCGCCTTCACCCGCAGCGACGCCGGCGACGCCCTGCGGGCGGCGGGCCTCAGCTCGAGCCAGATCACGCAGGCCCACGACGCCCTCGTGGGCTCGTCCTCGTTCCAGGAGGCCATCGCCAGCCTGCCCCGCGACCTGGGGCGGTCGGTCACCAACGCGGTGATCGACGCCTTCTCCTCCGGCGTCGCCCAGAGCATGGTGGTCACCGGCGTGGTGGCCGTCGTCGCCACCGGCGTGGTCGCCTGGCTGTGGCCGCGCCGGCGCAACCGGGCGGCGGCGTCCCCCTCCCCCGCCGCAGAACCCGAAGGGAGCACCCCATGACCGTCGACGAGCTGCGCGACACGGTCCGGAGCCTCATGCCCCGGGCGAGGAGCGACCTGGCGGAGATGGTGGCGTTCCGGTCCGTGCACGACGCCGCCCAGTTCCCCCCGGTGGAGTGCCAGAAGATGGTCGACTGGACCGTCCGGGCGCTCACCGAGGTGGGGTTGCGGGACGTGGCCGCCCACGACACGCCCGACGGGAGCCAGGCCGTGTTCGGCCAGGCACCCGGCCCCGAGGGGGCGCCCACCGTGCTGCTCTACTTCCACCACGACGTGCAGCCGCCCCTCGACGACGCGGCCTGGACGACCCCCGTGTGGGAGCTGACGGAGCGGGACGGCCGCTGGTTCGGGCGCGGCGCCGCCGACTGCAAGGGCAACATCGCCATGCACCTCACCGCGCTGCGGGCCCTCGGCGACGACCTGCCGGTGACCGTGAAGGTCATCGGCGAGGGCTCCGAAGAGCAGGGCACCGGCGGCCTGGAGGCCTTCGTGCCGGACCACGCCGACATGCTCCGGGCCGACGCCATCCTCGTCTGCGACGCGGGCAACTTCGCGGTGGGCGAGCCCAGCGTGACCACCAGCCTGCGGGGCCTCGCCAACGTCGTCGTGACCGTCACCGCGCTGTCCAGCCCCATGCACTCCGGCATGTTCGGTGGCGCCGCGCCCGACGCCCTGGCCGCCCTCATCGCCATGCTCGCCACGCTGCGGGACGAGCACGGCAACACCACGGTGCGGGGCCTCGACACCTCGCAGACCTGGGCGGGGGCCGACTACCCGGCCGACCAGTTCCGCACGGACGCCAACGTCCTGTCCGGCGTCGACCTCGTCGGCAGCGGGCGGGTCTCCGACCTCGTGTGGGCCCGCCCGGCGGCCACCGTGCTCGGCATCGACTGCCCGCCGGTGGTCGGGTCGTCGGCCGCCATCCAGCCCGAGGCCCGGGCCCGGATCAACCTACGGGTGCCGCCCGGCATCGACGCGGTGCAGGCCCAGGACGCGCTGATCGCCCACCTCGAGGCCGTGGCGCCCTGGCACGTCCGGGTGAGCGTCGAGCGGGAGGCGGACGGTCAGCCGTTCACCGGATCGCTGGACGGGCCGGCCTACGACAGCCTCGCCGCCGCCATGACCCGCGTCTACGGGCGGGACGTCACCCGGCAGGGCCAGGGCGGCTCCATCCCGCTCTGCAACGTCTTCCAGCACACCTTCCCCGACGCCGAGATCATGCTGATCGGCGTCGAGGAGCCGCGCTGCCTCATCCACGCCCCCAACGAGAGCGTCGACCCCTCCGAGATCGAGAACATGGCCCTCGTCGAGGCGGTGTTCCTCCAGGAGTACGCAGCCGCCCACACCAGGTGACCGCCTGCGGTCGTGCTCACACGATGCCGCGGCGCTGCACCCGTTGCAGGAAGAACCAGCCCGGCACCGTGGGCAACCAGAACGTGAACAGGCGGAAGAAGAGGACGATCGAGGCGGCTGTGGCGTCGGCGACGCCGGCGCTGATCAGCGCGGCGGTCAGGGCCGCCTCGATGCCGCCGACGCCGCCGGGCGTCGGCACGGCCGAGCCGATCGTGTTGGCCACCATGTACAGGGCGCCTGCCCGGGCGAAGGACATGTCGACGCCGAAGGCGTGGACGCTCACGACGAAGGCGGTGACCGTCGAGAGCTTGGCGAACAGTGCGCCGCCGAACAGCTCGACGACCTTGCCCGGCCGCTGGCCGAGGTCACGGAAGCTGCCGAACGCCTTGTCCCACGTGCGCTCGACCCACGGCACCACGACCCGCTTGCCCCACGAGCTGAGGATGACCATCCCGACCACCGCGGCGATGGCGACGAGGAGGAGCAGGACCCTGGACAGGGGCGGCATCGTGATGTCCCCGAAGGCGGAGGTGGCGCCGCCCCAGAACGCGAACACCACCAGCAGCACCACCTGGATGACGCCGCTGGCCGCCGACGTGAGCCCCACCGCGGCCGCGGCGACCGTGAGGTCCGTGCCGGCCAGCTGGAGGTAACGCGCCCGCAACGCCATGCCGCCGGCGTTGGCCGGCGTGAACCGGTTCAGGAACGACTGGCCGAACATCACCTCGAGGGTGTCCCCGAACGGGAGGCGGTTCACGACGGCACCCATGAGGCTGATCGCGCCGCCCACGTAGCTGCCCACCATGAGCACGAGCATCGCGGGGATCCTCGACCACTCCGCCGAGCGCAACGTCTCCCAGATGTCCTGCCAGTCCGCCAGCAGGCCGAGCAGGTAGTAGGCGAGCACCGCGCTGCCCACCAGCGACACGGCACCCTTCAGCGTGATCCGGTGGATCTGCGCCAGCTCCACGGTCTCGACGCCGGCGGCGTCGGCCAGCGCCTGCCGGAGCTCGCCGATCGCCTCCTTGCGGGCCTTGAACTGCGCCCGCGTGGCGGGCCGCAGGACCACCGGCTGCATCAGCGGGACGGCCGCGGCCAGGGCCTCGGGCGACAGGACGTCGCGGGCCGACGCCACCGCCCGCTCGACGCCCACGATCGTGGAGAGCGAGGCGGCGAGCTCGGTGACGTCCGTCGCCACCAGTTCGTCGCGCGCCGCCAGCACCGCGGTGCGGAAGTCCACGATCACCGCCCGTCCGTCCACCACGCTCACGTGCCGGGCGTCGAGCCAGCGGTGGGCGATGCGGTGGGCGTGCAGCGCGGCCACCTGCCGCCACACGTCCCGGAGGAGGTCGTCGCCGATCTCCTCGGCCGTCATCCCCGACAAGGCGATGCCGCCCACGTACTCGTCGGCGAGGAGCGCGGCGCCGTCCTCCTCGGTGGTGGTCACGGCGACGACCCGGGGCACGCGGGCGCCACCACTGCCGGCCAGGGCCTCCGCCAGGGCGGCGTTCTCCGCCACCCGGCGGGCCGAGCCGGCCGGGCGGTCGTCGCCCAGGCCCTTGACCCACAAC
>Ga0126377_10002584_pt1 | contig 12514 bp, 6 predicted proteins | sample PanSoiMetPlot_22_FD_92647 | JGI IMG/M metagenome (GOLD analysis project Ga0126377, IMG submission 92647) | Tropical forest soil microbial communities from Panama - MetaG Plot_22 | ecosystem: Environmental > Terrestrial > Soil > Tropical forest > Bulk soil | place: Panama | collected 2016-02-17
CCGATCGGGGTATGGTCGCTCGGTTTCATTCCACTTCACCAGAATCTGTTCTCGCTCCGCCCCGGTGAGCAGTGGTAGCTCTGACAACCGCCGCCCTCCGTCCTTCACCATCTCGTTCAGCAGCGTCAAGTAGTGGTCCAAAATCCGCCGAACCCTCGCCGCGTCGAAACGGTGAGTATCGTAAAGAGCTTTCACAAGAAGTTCTTCGGAAGTCCCCACTAAGACACCGAACGGATAACTAATCCGCTCGATGGAAGGTTCACGGTAGATTGTCAGGCCACTCGAACGCTTTCTTCCTTTATATTTATTGCCAGGGTAATTCTCAAAAACTAGCGATGTGTCGAACAGAGACTGGCCGCGCGGCAAATCACTCCATCGTTGCGCTTCAACAAGTGGTGTGTACTCATACTGTCGCGCCGTCGCCTGATCATGCTGCAACTCTAATAGCCATTGCGCGATTTCCGCATCTGGTCGAATCTTCACTCTCACTGGGAGAGTATTGATTAACATCCCTACCATATACTCGACGTTTGCCAGTTCCGGCGGACGACCAGAAACTATGACCCCAAACAGTACGTCGTTCATTCCGCTGTAGTGCGAGAGCAATAGCGCCCATGCTCCGACGACGAGTGTGTTAAGGGTCAGAAAGTGTTGGCGCACGAATCCGGTCAATGCTAAGGTTTGATCTTTAGAAAGTCGGAGACGCATTTCTGCGGAAGCTTGAATCCCGATCCCGAGAGACCGATCCTTATTTGATGGCAGCGAGGATGGGGCTATATAGCCCTGCAGAGTGTTACGCCAGTACTTCTCGGCCGCTGAGAGATCCTGTTTTTGTAGCCAAAGTATGTAGTCGCGATAGGGGCGGCTTGCTGGAACATCTACTACCGTCCCAGCGCAAAGAGCATCATACCCAGCAAATAATTCCTCCAGTATTAATGACTGCGACCAACCATCAAGGATTAAATGGTGGAAGCTGAAAAGGAATTTGTGTATATCATCCTGTATTCGGAAGATCGCAAAGCGCAGTAGTGGGGCTTGTGAAAGATCGAACCCCGCCTCTCGGTCGTTACTCAGGTAATGTTCCAACCGCAATTGCTGTTGCGCTTCGGTTTGACCGCGCCAGTCTTGCTCCTCCCATTGCGTCTTGACAACATGTCTGACCACCTGAAATGGCTTTTCCAAATTCTCCCAATGAATAGACGTCCTCAAGACCGCATGCCGCTCGCTCACTTTATTCCATGCAATTTTGAACAACTCGACATCCAGATCGCCATGCAGCTCACATCTAGATTGGGCGAAATAGTTGCCCGATGCGGGAGCGTACAGGGTATCAAAGAGAATTCCCTGCTGCATCGGCGAGAGTTCATAGATGTCCTCGAGATTTTCAGGCTTCATACAATCAATAATGTGGACATTTTTTCGGATAGCGGAGATGAACGCAGAATTCGGTTATGGCCTGAGTTGCTGGAAAAACCATTCGACGCTGTTGTGTAATTGCAGGTGTTTAATTTCAACCTGGATCAGTGGTTCACAGCCTGAAGCAAGACCGCGAGATCCTGTTCACTGATCCTGGCTCCCGGCAGGTCCGAAGGAGTATAGCCCCCGGCTTCGGGAGACTGACAATGAGTAACGAGGTTGCGGATAGCATTGAGATGAGATGTTGCGAGGCGCTCGATCGTTTCACTTTGATGGAGGCGCTTGGAGTATCTCCAAACCAGACGTAACTGGTTGCCCACGATGCGCCCGCTGATCTCAAGACTATATCGCCGAATATTACGTGGACTCCGAGAAGAGCCTTGTGGCTCCGAGGTCGCGCGGAACAACGTCGTAGGGGCAAATGTCTGGTCAAAATGTCCCAAATAATTGAAACACAATTCGGGTTCCGGACACCTTTGTAATTGTGACACCACCGCTCGCTCACCGCTCAAATAGCGCCATAGCCCGTACCCAAGACCTCCAATGGGGGGACGGCGCAATTGCTCTTTCACGGTTTTGAGCGCCTCACCATCACTAGTGACGCCTCTCAAATCCAAACGAACAGGATGCAACGAAGTGAACCAGCCTACCGTGCGCGAGACATCGAGCCGCTCGGTGAGCGCCTCACGCCCGTGTCTCTCGAGTGCGATCCGCAGCACAGGATGCCCGGTCCATTGAAAGCAAGCCTGCGCCAAAGCGGTGAGCAGCAGGTCCTCGATCCGGGTGTTATAGGCCTTCGGTACTTGATGTACGAGCGCATGAGTCTCCGCCATGGACAGCGACAGATCTACCTTGCGTTCCGATTCGAGCGTATTGGGTCCCCCTGGGCCATCGGTTGGAAGTACCGCAACTTCCGCCTCCGCATCGGCAAGCCACAGGTCTAAGTCTGATCGTTGCCCGGGCTGCCGCACGTGCTCACTCAAATACTGTGCCCAACGCGCGAAGGATGTGGTTTTGGCCGGCAACTGCGCTGATGCGCCGGCAATTAGCTGTCGGTACGCGGTTTCTAAATCTTCAAGCAAGATTCTCCACGATACGCCATCTATAACTAAGTGATGGATCACAATCAGCAGGCGCTGCGGCTGAGACCGTCCCCGGTCAAACAATACAACTCGCGTCAAAGGGCCCTCTGCCAGATTCAAACTGGCCTGACAAGCTTCTGCCGCTGAGCTCAAAACCTCCGCCTGCTTGTTCATCGGCACGGCGGATAAGTCGATCCGCTCACATGCCGGCTCGTCCGTCGAACTCGCTATCTGCCGCCAGGCGGTTTCATCTCGCACATAGCGGAATCGTAAAGCATCATGATGAGCCATCAGGTGAGCCATGGCATTTCTGAGCGCGCTCAGGTTGAGTGTCTCGCGCGGTTCGAGTAAGACCGATTGATTATAGTGATGGGGCTCAGCCAAGTCTTTTTCGAAAAACCAATGTTGGATCGGGGTCAGAGGCGCCGGGCCTGTGACTGTTTCTTGTTCATTTAGGATCTCCGCGACCCGTCCGGCGACAGGCGCCAGTCCGGCAATTGTCTGATATTCGAAAAGCTGTCTGGGTGTCAGTCGTATTCCCCTGGACGCCGCTCGCGCGATCACCTGAATGCTCAAAATAGAGTCGCCCCCTAAGTGAAAGAAATTGTCCTCGACTCCAACACTTTCCACATTCAGCACCTGGCTCCAAACGCTACACAAAATCTCTTCCACCTCGTTTCGCGGGCCCACATATTTCTCCGGATCCGCAGTTAACTTGGGATCCGGCAGCTGTTTGCGATCCACCTTCCCGTTTGGCGTCAGTGGTAAAGCCTCCAACATGATATAGGCTGCGGGCAGCATATACTCCGGCAATGCTTTCTTCAGGAAATCTCGTAACTCGTTGAGCAATGACGTCGGTTTCGGGTTAGCTACTAAATAGGCTACCAGGCGCTGACCAACAATCTCCGCTCCGTGGGCTATTACCACAGCCTCTCGAACGTCGGGGTGCTGGACGAGCGCCGCCTCAATCTCGCGCAATTCGATTCGGTATCCACGCACCTTCACCTGACTATCGTCGCGCCCGATGTAGCATAGGTTACCATCCGGCTGGTAACGAGCCAGGTCGCCAGTTTTATAAAGCCGCGCTCCCGGCGTCTTCGAGAATGGGCTCGGGATGAACCTCTCGGCCGTCAGTTCCGGCCTTCCTAAGTAGCCCCTCGCCACACCCCTCCCTGAAATGTAGAGCTCCCCTCTCACCCCCACCGGCGCTGAATGCATCCGCTCGTCAAGCAAATACATTTGGACGTTCGCCAACGGCTTGCCTATCACGCTGCCTGAAGCTTCTTTCAGGTCTTCTCTTTTAACTCCCTTATATGTTGTATGGACCGTAGTCTCAGTGATCCCGTACATATTGATCAGCTGAGGCGCCTCATCGCCGTGGCTATCCAGCCATCCTTTCAGGCTTTGAAACTCCAGCGCTTCACCTCCGAACACCACCGCTCTCAAGCTCGAATTTTCGCTTGCTCCCGCTATTTCATCAGCCTTAATGAATTGGCGAAACGCGGAAGGAGTTTGGCTCAGGATTGTTACGCTTTGCTGATGGACCAGATCGCGAAACTCTTCCGGCGTTCGCGCTATCAAGTACGGCGCCACAACCAACTTCCCGCCATAGGCCAATGCTCCCCACATCTCCCAGACCGAGAAATCAAATGAATATGAGTGGAATAACGTCCAGACGTCGTCTTCGCCGAAATCCAATCTTTCGTTCACCGCATTGAATAGATTGTGCAAGCTGCGATGAGTGACGATCACCCCTTTGGGTCTGCCTGTAGATCCGGACGTGTAGATCACATACGCAGCGTTGTCGGGCTCTACCAGCGCCCGGAAATCTTCGGGACTCCGACTTGAAATGGCTCTCCAATCCCGGTCCAGACAGATCAGTTTGACCGATCGATATGGGAATCGCTCCGCCAGGCACTCTTGTGTCAATAAGAGTCGGATGTCTGCGTCCTCGACCATCATGTTCAGCCGCTCCCCAGGGTAGGTCGGATCCATCGGGACGTAGGCTCCGCCAGCCTTCAGTATTCCCAATAACCCGACCATCATCTCTATCGACCGCTCCAGACAGATTCCCACAATGACCTCTGGCCCGACACCCAACTCCCGTAGATAGTGAGCTAGCCGATTCGCCCTCTCATTCAGTTCCCGGTAACTTATCTGTTCCTGCTCACAGACTATTGCCAACCGTTCCGGTCTCCGCCTTGCTTGCTCTGTGAATAGCTCATGGATGCACAACTGCTCGTCATAGTCTCGTTGCGTGTCATTCCAATGAACAAGGATCTGCTCTTGCTCAAGCCCCGTTAACAACGGTAACTCCCCGACACGTGTCTCGGGATTCGCTATCACTCCATCTAGCAACCTCACGAAGTGACCGGCCAGACGCTCAATCATCGCCTCGTCGAATAAATCAGTTCTGTAACAAAACGTTCCCTGTAATCCATTCGCCGCCGTTTCTCTGATGGACAACGTCAGATCGAACTTCGCACTCCCGCTCTCTACCTTTTCACGACTCAAACTCAATCCGGATAGCTTCCAACTCTGCCGCGGCGCATGCTGAAACGCGAACATCACCTGAAACAGCGGGGACCGGCTCAGATCTCGTTCCGGTTGCAACTCTTCCACCAGCTTCTCGAACGGCAAATCCTGATGCGCGTATGCCTCCAACGCCACCTTACGCATGCCCCCCAGCAACTCGCGAAAGCTCGGATTGCCCGATAGATCGGTTCGCAGGGCCAACGTGTTCAAGAAGAATCCGATAAGATTATCAGTTTCGACTCGGTTTCGACCGGAAATAGGCGTCCCCACTACTATATCTTCCTGGCCTGTGTATCGATGCAGTAACACCTTGAAGACCGTCAGCAACGCCATAAACAACGTGACTTCCTCGCGCTGGCACAGCTTGCGCATAGATTCCGCTAAATCCAAGCTAACGCCAAACTCAACTTTTGCGCCGATGTGAGTCTGCGCCGGAGGGCGAGGCCGAACCGTGGGCAACTCCAGGCTCGGCGCGCCGGCTAGCCGCCCTTTCCAATATGCCAGTTGTCGCTCCAGCACATCCCCTTGCAGCCATTCGCGCTGCCACACCGCATAGTCCGCGTACTGGATCGGCAATTCCGGCAACGGCGACGATTCTCCGGCCGAATAGGCGTCGTAGAGCGTCGCCAGTTCTTTCGCCAATATCTCCATTGACCAAGCGTCACTCACGATGTGATGCATGACAAGCAAAAATACGTGCTCAGCCGGCCGTGTCCGCAGTAGGACGGCTCGCAGCAACGGTCCCTGGCTCAGATCGAAGGGACGTCGATCCTGTTCCGCGATGATGCGCTGCAACTCTTCCTCATCTCTTGCTTTCGGAATATCCGGCAGATTCAGAACCGGCAAACTCAACCCCCGCGGAGGAGCGATGACCTGCGTCGGCTTCCCATCTTCAACCACAAATGTCGCGCGTAGCGCCTCGTGACGCCGAACAATCTCGCCCACAGCTCGCTCCAAGGCGGTAACATCGAGATGGCCGGAAAGCCGAAAAATGATCGAAATATGATAGGCTGAATTGCCCGGGTCGAGTTGATCAAGGAACCACAGACGTTCTTGCGCGAACGACAGGGGCAAGACCTCTGAGGCTGTTTTCGAAATGGCCGGCTCAATCCTAATGCCTTTCTTCTTCAGTAAAGCTTCCAGTAAGGCTCGTTTTGCCGAACCGGATTCCTTATCGTTACTGAGTAAGTGATCCATAAGTTTGTTTTGCGCAATCGAAGTCGCTCCTCTTTATGAGACGGTCGAGGACAGTTCACCTGCAAGGGACTGCAGTAAAGCAGTCCGGCAACTATGAATAAAAAAATGACCTCCATTAAATAGCTTGATGGCGCAGGAAGAAGTGGTCTCTATATTCCACGCCTGGATGTCCTGGTGAGTCAAACTCGCATCGTCGCAACCGCCGTATACGCTCAGCGGACAGTTCAGAAGCTCGCCCGGAACATATTTGTAGGTCTCGCACAATCTGAAATCGGCCCGGAGTGTCGATAGGTAAAAAGCCATTATCTCTGGATCTTTTATGATATCTTTGGGTGTTCCTTCATACGTGGCGAGTTGCTGGATGAATTCAGCGTCTGGAAGGTCACTAATGGCTTGGCGTGTATCCGCTAGCCTCGGTCCACGGCGAGCTGAAATGAACAGCCGTTTTGGCCCACAGTCGCCGCGGCGGCGCAATTTGCGGGCAAGCTCAAACGCGATGAAAGCCCCCATGCTATAGCCGAACAAAGCGTACGGAAATTCCAGCAAAGGCTTCAGCCCATCACAAAGCGCTTCGATCAGTGGTTCGAATCGCGAATAGGCTGGCTCCCGATAACGATTTTCTCTTCCAGGTAATTGGACCGGACAGATTTCGACCGTGTCCGGCAGCTCTTCTCCCCACGTTCGATAAATCGATGCTCCACTTCCTGCGTACGGAAAACACAACAGGCGGATGCGAGCCCGTGGTTTAACAGTCCGGTGAGCAATCCAAGGAGTCTCAGTGGTCCCCATTCTTAGGCTACGATACTGTCCGGTTTGCCCAATCTATCTATACGCCTAAACTAATGCTTTTTGCACTTCCTGCACCAATGATGGGTAGGCGTCGTATGTTGTGCGAGCAGCATCCAGGCTTAATCGTTCACGGTTGGTGTGGGCGTCCGCTTCCTGGCCGGGGGCATACCCGATCGTCGGGACACCATAGATACCACATAAACAACCACCATCAGTGCCGAACGTCCAAGGACGGACAGCGGGCGTGTAACCCGCCACCAATTGCACAGCTTCTACCGCCGCTCGGACGATGGGATGGCGCTCTGGCATGAGAAAGCCTGCTGTTGAAATACGTCTCTCGCGTTCCACTCCGGTATACGCCCTCTTAGTCTCAATGACTTCTTGAATCTTTAAGCGCTCGCCGATTCTATCTCCGAGATGGTTCTGTAAAAATGTTTGCAAACTATTAATCCAATTTCCATTCTCGTCCCCCGGTAATGTGCGCCAATCAACCACAATTCGAACCTCTTCCGGAACCATATTGCGGCTGTTCGGCCAAGTTTCAACCACCGTTGGAACGAGCGTGTGGCGAGATAACGCCGGATGTGAAGGTAGATCGTCAATGTAACGTTGTAACACATTGAGGACAAAAGGCAGGGAGTCTACAGGATTGCGTCCGCGTTCAGGCGCGCTCGCGTGAGCGGATTTGCCACGAATTGTTATGGAAAGCTCTACACGCCCCCGATGGCCAATGCAAATGTCACCCCCCGTCGCTTCTCCTAAAATTACGCCCGCCGGCTCGATATCGCCCCTTTCCATAACATGATGTATCCCCCAACAGCCGCTCTCTTCAAAAACCGTAAAAACAAGATAGATGTCTCCAACAGGTCGAGAATTGACGAAACTTGCGGCGGCGTAAGTTTGCAGAGCCAACGGTCCCTTACAATCCATAGCTCCACGCCCATGAAGATAACCCTGATCAATATCACCACCAAAAGGCATGTGTTCCCATTGCGAAATGTCGCCGACGTCAACCACATCAAGATGGGAGCAAAGCATGATCGCAGGTCCGTGACCCTTTCCTCTCACTCGAGCCATGACGTTGCCCACCTCATCAACCCAGACGTCATCAAACCTCAGCATTTTGAGCTCGTCGCTAACGCGCTTTGCAACCGGCCCTTCCTCGCCTGAAAGACTTGGGATTTGTACGAGCTCGCGCGCAAACTCGACAGCCTGCTTAAAACTCACATCACGGCGCATGGCATGGTAGAGTCGTTATGTGCGGTTCGGTGGTCGTCTGCCGTCCGACTCCAATGGGCGAATCGGGCGAACACAGAGTAGAAAGAAAAGTTGATTTGCGTCGCCCTGACGGCCCGGCAATCGAGACGTGTTCGCCGTTCGTCGGATAGTTGGCGAGCTACCGCATGTTGCGCCGGCCTTCTCTCCTGCGCTATTTGTACAGAATTGAGATCTATATTGATCGTCATGCCGCTCAGTTGACCTTTGCAGAGGCTAAAGAGCGACAAAACGGTATTACTCTTCAAGGGCCGAATTCACCCTTTCAAGGCGGCTGTCTATAACGAAACAAACTAATGCAACTAGCGCTTCGCTCTTTTGACAAGCGGCCTATCTGTCTATCTAGGCATCTCGGCATTCGGCACAAGTTGATATACAACTAATCTAGCAAGTGGCGGGCCATCCCGGTAACGGAGTAACATACTCGTTTAACTTGTGACAGCTCTATTGTTTGATCACATGGTGGATCATCACTATCTGAGTGGAGAGAATAGATTCGTCCCGAATTCAAGACTCCAATTTGGGAATTCCGGACAGACATATGTCGTGCTTTTTGATCTTCTCATACAGCGCGCTCCTTGATAACCCGAGTCTCTTGGCCGCCTCTTTAACGCGACCGCGCTCAATCTGAAGCGCCGTTTCAATGTATCGGCGCTCAAGTTCTGAGAGAGTCAAGATTTGGCCATTTGTAACCAAAGTACCGTCAGAGGGATACTCGACGTGCAAATCTTTAGAAGTGAGGGTGTCGCCCTCACGGAATAATACTGCGCGTTCCAGGGTTTGGCGTAGCTCTCTGATATTGCCTGGCCATCGATATGACTGTAAGGCCTCCTCTAAATCTGGCGATAGCGCGAGATCGTTGCGCTCAAAATTAGCGACAATTTCTCTTAACATATGCCGAGCTAAGATAGGAATATCTTCAATTCTTTCTCTCAACGGCGGCAGTCTTAGAAGGAAGGTACTGATCCGAAAGTAAAGATCGCTGCGGAATTTATTCTCTCGGACGAGGAGACCGAGATCCCTGTGCGTCGCCGCGATAAGGCGAACATCCACCGACCGTTCGCACACATCACCCAGTCTGCGAAACCGCTTCTCCTCAAGCGCTTTTAGGAGTTTCGGCTGTACGTGCCAATCCATGTCTCCGATTTCATCGAGAAATATCGTGCCACCATGGGCGACCTCGAATAGCCCCATCTTCCCCGTAACGGCGCCAGTGAAAGCCCCCCTCTCATGCCCAAAGATATCCGATTCCAACAGTTCCCGAGAGAGAGACGCGCAATTCAGATCAATAAACGCACCGCTCTGACGAGGACCGTTGCAATGCAACCATGCGGCGAGAACCCCTTTGCCAGTTCCCGTCTCTCCCTGAATCAGGATGGGGTTGTCCGTTAAAAGCAACTTCTCGGCCTTCTGAGCGAGAGCGCGGACCGCCGGACTAGTTCCAAGGAATGGGTTGGGTGATTGGCTTAGTTGCCGGGTCTGATTGACTAACCGGTTCTTGCTATTGCGCCGATACCCCAAGATTTGTTGTATTACCGCGAGGAAGGAAGGCATCTCAATCGGTTTCGTAATGAACTGATCGGCCCCTGCCTTGATCACCTTTACGGCTAGATCAATAGTCCCGTGCATCGTCATGACAAGAAACCGAAGATCCGGGTCGACGATTTTAAGGCGGGGCAAAAGCTCAAGCGCATTTCCATCGGGCAACGAATAATCGGAAGCCACAACATCAGGGCCGAAAGACTGGAAAGCGCCCAGAGCTGTCCGGCAAGACTCGGCCTCATGTACTTCATAGCCTTCGAACTTTAGGAATTCCCGAACATTGAAACGGAGGTTGGTGTCACTATCGACAATCAGTATTTTCCCCTTTGCCACTGCTATCCCCCGCGGAAAAAATTTGGAACTCCCCCTTCAGACAAATGTTTTCCCTCTCCATGCGCTACTTCTCAACAATCAAGACATCGTGCGCGATTTCGCCTTAATTGCGGCGCCAAAACTCATGAGTATCTTTACAATGTTCGGAGCATGACGCTGACTATGTGGCGGTTGAATTTGACTGGATCCGGAAGCTCCGAACCCTCAGCCAATAAGGCATACCCAAATAACAAGTCAGCATACTCACCCAGCGCGTCGTCCTCAAAGTCCCGCTTGAATCGCTCATGCATTTTTACGAAGACGTCGTGACTAGGGTTCAACTCCAAAATTCGCCGCTGCTTTGGCCCCCCGCCTTTCCCTTTTTGCAACAGGCGCTCAAGTTGAGGGCTGTAATCCATCTCGGCTCCGACCAGGCAAGCGGGAGATGAGACAAGGCGGTTTGATAAGCGCACCTGCTTGACATGCTCATCAAGGGACTTCTGCAGCAGGCTCAACAAACCCGACGCATCATCTTCTTTTTTCTTGAGTTCTTGCTGAGATTTCTCCTTCTCCTCCTCGCTCCCCATCATGATGGTCCCCTTGCCTACAGACTTCAGCTTCTTCGACTCATAGTCGGTCAACGACTGCACTACTAACTCGTCCACGGACTCGATAAGGTAAAGCACCTCGTAACCCTTCTCCTTAAACACTTCCAGGTGGGGAGAATGTTCAACGACGTGGCGAGACTCACCAGTAAGATAATAGATCTCGTTTTGCCCTTCTTTCATCCGCTCGACGTAGCCCTTAAGAGTAGTGAGTTTTTCCGGGTCATTCGAAGAGTGGAAAAGCGAGAGCGAGAGTATTTTCTCTCTGTTGTCGTAATCGGATGAAACGCCTTCCTTGAGCGCCCGTCCGAACTGATCCCAGAATTGGAGGTACTTTTCGTACTCCTCTTCTTTTAGATCTCTCAGAGTATCCAAGACCTTCTTAGTGAGCCATTTGCGAATCTGGGCGATATGACGGTCCTGCTGCAGCATTTGCCGAGAAATATTCAGCGGCAAATCCGCAGAATCGACCACCCCTTTCACAAAGCGCAGATACCTGGGCAGGATATCTTCACATTGCTCCATCACCATGACTTTTTTGGCATACAGGCGAAGACCGCTTTCAGCCCCGTGGTAAAAAAGGTCGTTAGGCGTTTTAGATGGGATGAAAAGCAACGCCTGATACTCTAATTTGCCTTCGGCTTTAAGAGAGAGCGATTTGAACGGCTCAGCCCAATCGTGAGAGATGTGGCGATAGAAATCCGTATAATCAGCCTCCGTTACTTCGGTTTGCTCGCGGCTCCAGATGGGCTTCATCGAGTTCAGTACCTTGTCCTCGAAAACAAATGTCGGCTGGGCTCCCTGTTTCAGTTTTCCGCTCTCATCCCTCTCCATCTCCTCGCGTTCGAACTTGCAAATGATCGGATAAGCGACGAAATCGGAATAACGCCTGACAATTCTCGACAAGACCCATTGATCAGTGAAGTCTTCGATTCCTTGCTCAGGATCGACAGATTTTAAGTGCAGAGTAATTGTCGTGCCGTGTCCGGACCGTTGGGACTCACTCAAATGGTAACTGCCATCGCCAGTTGATTCCCACATCGTCGCGATCGCCTCTCCGGCTCTACGAGTCACGAGGATGACTTTATTCGCCACCATAAACGAAGAATAGAAGCCGACGCCAAACTGGCCGATGAGTTCTGCCGCGAGTTGAGCGGACGCGCCATCTCCGATCTTATTACGCAACTCGCGAGTCCCTGATTTTGCGATTGTCCCGATATTCGCAATTACCTCCTCCCGGCTCATACCAATCCCCGTGTCGGAAATAGTAAGGGTTCTCGCCGCTCTATCGATTTCCAACCAAATCTCGTATTTATCGGCGCCGTTCAGGAGATCGGGGTTGGTAAGGGCTTCAAAGCGCAATTTGTCAAGCGCATCCGAGGCGTTGGAAATAAGCTCTCGAAGGAAGATCTCTTTGTTGGTGTAAAGAGAGTTAATCACTAAATCTAGAACCTGCTCGGTTTCCGCTTGAAATTGAATTTCTTCAACCATGTTCATGATCATTTTCTCCAGCGATTTGATATTCCGACGCGTGATGGATGTTTATAAGAACTCTTTCCGCATAGCTCTGGATAGTGAAGTACGTTTTTAAAACTCGCCCATGCCGCCACTGGGAACGGTTGCGACTTTCTTTTCCTCGGGAATCTCGGAGACCAGAGCCTCCGTAGTGAGCATCAGAGCGGCGATCGAAGCGGCGTTCTGCAGAGCCGTGCGAGCGACCTTCGCGGGGTCGATGACTCCGGCCTTGACCAGGTCCTCGAA
>Ga0126377_10002585_pt1 | contig 12513 bp, 10 predicted proteins | sample PanSoiMetPlot_22_FD_92647 | JGI IMG/M metagenome (GOLD analysis project Ga0126377, IMG submission 92647) | Tropical forest soil microbial communities from Panama - MetaG Plot_22 | ecosystem: Environmental > Terrestrial > Soil > Tropical forest > Bulk soil | place: Panama | collected 2016-02-17
CCTCCTTGGCCGCGAAGCGGGCGGCGAAGTGGCTGGCCGGATTGCCGCGGCTCTGCGCGTACTCGCGCTCGCCGTCGGTGAAGACGCGCCTGGTGAAGCGGTCGCCCCAGCGCTTCACCATGCCGGCGATGCGCGGCACCTCGGCCAGGTCGATGCCCATCCCGACGATCACGCGGCCGCGCCCCTCGTCATCATGCCTCTCGGCAGCAGCGGGCCAGCTCGGCCGCCACCTCTTCGGCTCGCGCCCGGATCGCGGCCTCGTCGGGGCCCTCGATCATGACCCGCGCCTTGGCCTCGGTGCCGCTGTAGCGGACCAGCACGCGGCCGGTGTCGCCCAGCTCGCTCTCGATGCTGGCGATCAGGCGGCGCACGTCGGGCAGCTCGTCGATGGGCAGCCGCCGGTCGACCCGGACGTTGACCAGTACTTGTGGAGTGCGGGTCATGACCCGGGCCAGCTCCGACAGCGGCCGGCCCTCCTCGGCCATGACCGCCAGGACCCGCAGCGCCGCCACCGAGCCGTCTCCCGTGGTGGCGTGGTCGAGGAAGATGAGGTGGCCGGACTGCTCGCCCCCGAAGTTGTAGCCGGAGCGCCGCATCTCGTCGACCACGTAGCGGTCGCCGACCTGGGTGCGCACCAGCTTGCCGCCCGCCCCGCGCAGCGCGATCTCGAGGCCCAGGTTCGACATCACCGTGGCCACCACGGTGCCGTGGGCCAGCTTGCCCGCGCTCAGCATGCGCGTGCCGCACAGGGCCATGACCGTGTCGCCGTCGACGATCTGGCCGTGCTCGTCGCACATCACGACCCGGTCGGCGTCGCCGTCGAGGGCGATGCCGAGGTGGGCCCGCTCCTCCACCACGCGGCGGCACATCTCCTGCGGGGCCAGCGCGCCGGCGCCGTCGTTGATGTTCTTGCCGTCCGGCTCGTGGTGGATGGCGATGACCCGCGCGCCCAGCTCCTCGAACACCGCCGGCGCCACCCGGTAGGCGGCCCCGTGTCCGCAGTCGACCACGATGCGCAGCCCGTCGAGCGTGAGGTCGCGCGGGAAGGTGGCCTTGCAGTAGACGACGTAGCGCCCGCGCGCGTCGTCGATGCGGTGCGAGTAGCCGATCGCCTCGGGCGCCGCCCGCTGGGTCAAGAGCTCCTCCGACTCCATGAGCGCCTCGATCGCCGACTCGACGTCGTCGTCGAGCTTGAACCCGTCGCGCGCGAACAGCTTGATGCCGTTGTCCTCGTACGGGTTGTGCGACGCGCTGATCACGATGCCGGCGTCGGCGCGCATCGACGACGTGATGAACGCGATGGCCGGCGTGGGCAGCGGCCCGGTCAGCCAGACGTCGGCGCCCATCGACACGATGCCGGCCGCCAGCGCGCTCTCGAACATGTAGCCGGACAGCCTGGTGTCCTTGCCGATCACGATGCGGGCGTGGCGGCCGCTCTTGCGCAGCCGCGCCGCCACCGCCATGCCGAGGCGAGAGACCGTCTCGCAGGTCATCGGCTCGACGTTGGCCACGCCGCGCACACCATCGGTTCCGAAGAGCTTCCTGGGCATCGCCTGTCCTCTCGGGCTGCGCGCGGTCGATGAGTACGTCTCGACCTCGCGAAGCACTATCACGGAGTCGGTCGGAGCGTCACCTCGGCCGGGGAAATCTCGTATCCGATGCCGGGCAGGGCCGGCTCGACCCGGACCGGCGCGGTGCGCGCGGTGTTGCCGGAGAGGTCGCTCTGGGAGACGCGCACGTAGGCGGTGATGTTCTCGGCCCGCAGCTCGTCGATGACCAGCACCGAGCCGCGAAGGATCACGCGGACCTGACCCGGATGAGCGGAGATCTTCGCGGCCTGCTCGGCGCTGAGCCCCGGTCCGGGCTGGATGGCGACCGGCAACGACAGCTCGCGCGAGCCCTGCTCCTCGGCCAGCGTCACGTCGACCTCGACCACCGGGTTGCCGTCCACCACCAGGCCCGGCGGCGGCGCCAGGCGCGCGGTCTCGCGGAAGCTCTTGTTGCGCCGGGCGACGTCGATCTCTGCCGTGCGCACCGCGCGCGTCTCGGCCACCAGCGACATCGCGCCGCGGATGGTCACCTGCGAGGGCCGCGGCGTCATCGAGTCGACCCTGAAGCCGCGATCGGGCGCGCCGGTGATGTCGACCGCGATCGGCACCGACTTGACCGCGAGCTGCTCGAACACGACCTGCATGGAGCCGGGGCTGATCGACACCAGCTCCAGCCCGTCGGGCAGGTCGATCATGTCGGGCTGGAAGAACACCTCGCCGCGCGTCGTGTTGCGCAGGTCGATCTGGATGGCCTTGAGCTCCTCGCGGTGGAAGCGCTTGATGACCCGGCGCGAGCCCTTGACCGTGATGCGCAGCTGGTCCGGGCGCTCCGACACCAGCACGCGGTCCTCGGGCAGGAGATAGGTGACGTCGATGGTGCCGCCCGCCACCTCCTGATCGTTGGCGTGGACCAGGATGAAGACCGTGAGGGCCAGGACCATGGCCACGAACTTGAGCGGCGCGTTGTCGAGCAGCGCGCCGCGCAGCCAGGCCAGGAGCGCGGCCGACATGGTGCGCTGGCGGTCGCCGCCCGGGCCGCCCTGCCCGCCCTGCCCCGGCCCGCGCGCCGCCTGGGCCAGCCGGCGGGCCACGCCCTGCGGGCGCTGCGCCTCGCCGCCGATGGCGGCCAGCTCGGGGCGCGTCCGGCGCGTCCGATCGCGATCGCGGTCGAGCTTCATCCTCCGCCCGGCTCCTCGGCCGGGCGGCCGGCCGCGGCGCGCAGGCTCTCGCTGGGCCGGCTCGCGGGCGGCCGCGGCATGCGCATGGACTGGCTGGCGCCGGCGTCCTCGCCGCGATCGGGCCGCTCGGCCTTGTCGCCCTGGTCGCCGCCCAGCGCGGCGACCGCCTTGGCCAGCGCCGCCGCCGCCTGGGCCTCCTGCGACAGCGCGGCGGCGTCGCGCTCGCCGCTGTAGAACAGGCCGCGCAGCACGCGGCGCAGGGTCTCGGTCTCGAGGTCGCGCGCGATGTTGCCGCGGAAGCAGAGGCTGATCTCGCCGCGCTCCTCGGAGATCACCACCGAGACCGCGTCGGTCTCCTCGGTGATGCCGAGCGCGGCGCGGTGGCGGGTGCCGAAGCTGGCCGCCATCTGCGAGCGCGACAGCGGCAGCACCGCGCCGGCCCGATCGATGCGCAGGTTCTTCATCATGACGGCGCCGTCGTGCAGGTCGTTGTCGCGCGACGGCACGAACAGCGTCACCAGCAGCTCCTTGGACACGCGCGCGTCGAGCTGCTCGCCGTGGTCGAGGAACTCGTCGAGCGGCACCTCCCGCTCGAACACCACGATGCCGCCGATGCGCGCCTTGGCCAGGTGCTCGGCGGCGTCCACCACCTCGTCGAGGGCGTGGCGGATCTCGTGGGTGCGGCCGAAGCGCGACACGTTCTGGCCGATGCGGGTCAGCGCGCGCCGGATGTCCTGCTGGAAGACGACGATGACGAGGATGATGAAGTACTCGATGAAGTTATCGAGCAGCCACGAGACCGTCGTGAGGTGGAAGCGCTCGGCGGCGAAGAAGGCCGCCCCGACCAGCACGATGCCGATGACCATCTGGGCCGCGCGCGTGCCCTTGATGGTGAGCAGGATGCGATAGAGCGCGTAGTAGACGATGAAGATGTCGAGGCAGGCGAACAGGATGTCGCTGACGTTGGCGTCGCGAAACAGATCCGAAAGCACGTCGCTCACGCCCGCTCCCCCCACTCCCCACGCACCGCCCCGAACACGCGCAGCGCCGCCGTCACCCCGGCCACGTCGTGCACGCGGATGACGCTGGCCCCGGCGGCGGCGGCGGCGAGCGCGGCACCGATGGTGGCCGCATCCCGATCACCCACCGGGCGCCCGGTCAGCTGGCCGAGGAAGCGCTTGCGCGACGGCCCCACCATCACTGGACATGATAGCCTGGCCGCGAGCTCGCCGGCTCGTCGACTGAGCTCCAGGTTCTCCTGGATGCGCTTGCCGAACCCGAGGCCAGGGTCCGCGATGGTGCGGCGGCGCAGGTCGTGCGGCAGGTTTGCCAGCCGATGCCCGAGCTCCTCGGCGACCTGGTCGAAGGTCGGGGGGGCCGCCTCGCTGGCGTGGACCGCGGCGATGCTGTCGCCGCGCACGTGACCGCACACGAATCCCGCGCCGGCCGACTCGGCGGCGGCGACGACGCCGGGGTCGAAGCGGCCTCCGCTGATGTCGTTGACCAGCTCGGCCCCGGCGGCCAGGGCGGCCCGGGCCACCTCGGCCTTCGTGGTATCGACCGACAGCGCCGCCCGCGTCCGGCCGGCCAGCCGCTCGAAGATCGGCACGACCCTGCGGATCTCCACGTCGGCGGCGACCCGGACGGCGCCGACCGGTCGCGTGGACTCACCGCCCACATCGATGAAGTCGGCGCCATCTCGATCGAGCTCGAGCGCGTGAGCCACCGCAGCCTCCGTGGAGGTGAACCGACCGCCCTCCGAAAACGAGTCCGGAGTTGCGTTCACTACACCCATGACGTAGGGCCGCGACCAGTCGAGGGTCAGGCCACGGAAGCAGATCGGCGGGAGGGGGAGGCCCACCTGTCTGTTGTAACCGCGAAGGCCCGGAGAATGCCTCAGATAGCGCCGCGGGCGTGCGAGATGGCCGCGGGACCAGTCACCCCTGTGCGCCGGCGACAGGAGACACGAAACCGGAGGTTGGACATGAGGAAACTGGAGACCGAGCGCAGAACGCCGGCTCCTGTCTCCGATTTCCGGTCGCCTGCCTCCTGCGTCCGGTTCGTTCCCACGCCGGTGCGCGGCGCCGGCCGGTCGCCTGGCGCCGCGCTAGCAGCCCGACTCCGTATTCGCGCGGCGACCTCGTCGCCTGGCCCAGAACGTACCGTCGGTTGGGCCTTCGGCCCGCCCTCCGCTAGCGGACCGGCTCGGGGCTACGCCGGCTCGGGGTCCGGCTCTTTCTTGCCCACGATCGGCGGGATCAGCGCGGGACGGCGGCGCTTCTTGGCGGCGTCCTCGTCGGGCTTGGCCGCCGGCTGGACGCGCGTGGCCCTGCGGTCGAGCACGCCGCCGCGGAAGAGGCTCTGGACCTCCTCTCCCGTCAGGGTCTCGTACTCGAGGAGCCCCTTGGCCACCCGCTGCAGCTCGGACTGATGGTCCTCGAGCAGCTTGCGCGCGCGCTCGTGCTGCTCGGTCACGATGCGCCGGATCTCGGCGTCGATGCGCTGGGCGGTGTCCTCGGAGTAGGCCTCGGTGGCGGAGAAGTCGCGGCCCAGGAACACCTCGCTCGGCCCGCGCGAGAAGTTGAGCGGCCCGATGGCGTCGCTCATGCCCCACTCGGTGACCATCTTGCGCGCCAGCTCGGTGGCCTGCTCGATGTCGTTGCCGGCCCCTGTGGTGCGCTGGTTGAAGATGACCTCCTCGGCGCAGCGCCCGCCCATCATGATGCAGATCCGGTTGAGCGCGAACTCGGCGTTCATGCTCATCCGGTCCTCGGTCGGCAGCTGCTGGGTGAGGCCCAGCGCGCGGCCGCGCGGGATGATGGTGACCTTGTGCACCGGGTCGGCCTCGTCGCCGACCAGGAGCGCCACCAGCGCGTGGCCGGCCTCGTGGTAGGCGGTGGTCTGCTTCTCCTTCTCGCTGATGATCATGGAGCGGCGCTCGCTGCCCATGAGGACCTTGTCCTTGGCGTCCTCGAAGTCGCCCATCTCGACCCGCTCCTTGTCGCGCCGGGCGGCGACCAGGGCGGCCTCGTTGACCAGCGACTCGAGATCGGCGCCCGAGAAGCCGGGCGTGCCGCGCGCGATCACCTCGAGGTCCACGTCGCCGCCGAGCGGCACCTTGCGGGTGTGGACCTGGAGGATGCCGATGCGGCCGTTCAGGTCGGGGCGCGGCACCACGATGCGGCGGTCGAAGCGGCCGGGGCGCAGGAGCGCCGGGTCGAGTACGTCGGGCCGGTTGGTGGCGGCGATCAGGATGACGCCCTCGTTGGACTCGAAGCCGTCCATCTCGACCAGGAGCTGGTTGAGCGTCTGCTCGCGCTCGTCGTGGCCGCCGCCCAGGCCGGCGCCGCGGTGGCGGCCGACGGCGTCGATCTCGTCGATGAAGATGATGCAGGGCGCGTTCTTCTTGCCCTGCTCGAACAGATCGCGCACGCGCGAGGCGCCGACGCCGACGAACATCTCGACGAAGTCGGAGCCGGAGATGGAGAAGAACGGCACCCCCGCCTCACCCGCGATGGCGCGGGCCAGGAGCGTCTTGCCGGTCCCGGGCGAGCCCATCATGAGGACGCCCTTGGGGATGCGGCCGCCCAGGCGGGTGAACTTCTTCGGGTCCTTGAGGAAGGCGATGATCTCCTCGACCTCGTCCTTGGCCTCCTCGACCCCGGCCACGTCCTTGAAAGTGATCTTGTTCTGGTGATCGGTCAGGAGCTTGGCCTTGGACTTGCCGAAGCTCATCGCCTTGCCGCCGCCGGCCTGGAGCTGGCGCATGAAGAAGAAGAAGATGACGAACAGGAAGAGCATCGGCAGCCACGACACGATGAGCGTCTGCCAGAACGCGCTCTCTTCCTTGGAGCGGACGGTCCACTGGATGCCGTCCTTTTCCAGCGCGTTGGTGATGTCGTTGCCGGCCCCGGAGTACGGGCCGTGGACGACGGTCTTGGCGCCGCTCTTGTAGCTGAGGATGTACTTGGCGTCGTCGCGGCCCTGGGGCTCGACCTTGACCTTGTCGATCAGCTTGACCCGGTCCTCGCTCGAGAGCTCGGTCTTGAGCCACGCGACGTCGCGCTCGTCCTCCTTGTTGCCGTCGCCCGTGAACAGCTTGTAGATCCCCACGAACATGAGGATGAGGAACAGCCAGAGGAGAATGGTCTTTTGCGACTGCTTCAAGGGATGGGGGCCCCGGGTGCGGTTGAGCGAAGCGGATTGTACCCTCGGAGATGTCCGAAGGCCCGCGGTCTCGGCGGTCTCACCCGCCCGACAGGCCGGCGATCCCGCTTTGGTTATCGACTCTTATTAGTAGCCAGGGTATCCGGGCCCGTCAAGGTAACGGAAACCGGGCTCCCGTGGGCCGGGCCGATGTGCTCGGCCCATTCGATCGCGCCATCGGAGCCGCGCACCACCACGCGTGCCGCGGCGCGCAACCGGCGCGGCACGCGCGCGTCGATGAACAGATCGGATAGCTTGCGCGATCGGCCGCGCAGCCTCGCGGGCCTCATGCGGTCTCCGGGACGGACCGTTCGCACCTCGTAGGGCGGGTCAGGGCCCGAGACCTCGACGCCGGCCGCGGGGAGGGGCGGGTCGCCGCCCGCGGCAACGAACCGCACCCTTCCGTACTCGCGGAGCGCGCGCACACCTGGCAGGTCGAGGCCGGCGCTGCCACCGGCCGGCCGGTGCACCAGCGCATCGAGGGCCGCGTGATGGCGGGCCGACAGCGGACCGGCGCCGGCCGCGGCCGCCGCGCGGGCGAGCGCGCGGGCCGACACCGCCCGCGGCGCGGCCGCCAGCGCGTCGGCGTCCCAGCCGGCGCTCGACCGCGCGGTGCGCGCGAGGTCGTCGGCGGCCCGGTCGACCAGCGCGTCGACCTCCGCGGCGCGGGCGGCCAGCTCGCCCAGCGCGTCGTCGAGGCGCGGGTTCTCGCGGCGCAGGACCGGCAGGATGCTGTGGCGAAGCCGGTTGCGCGTGTGCCCGAGGTCGAGGTTGGTGGGGTCGTCGGCGGTGGTCAGGCCGTGGCGGCTGCAGTAGTCGACGGTCTCGGCCCGGCGGCACTCGAGCAGCGGCCGCACGAACAGACCGCGCCGGGGCGGGATGCCGGCCAGGCCGCCCAGCCCGGTGCCGGCGATGATTCGCATCAGCACGGTCTCGGCCTGGTCGTCGAGCGTGTGTCCGACGAGGACCGCGGCCGCCTTTCGCCCGGCCGCCACCCGCTCGAGCGCGGCGTAGCGGGCGTCGCGCGCCGCGCTCTCGAGCGAGGCCCGCCGCCTGTCGACGTCGACCACCAGCGACGCGAAGTCGGCGCCGCCGTCGGCGGCCAGCCGCGCGACCAGGAGCCCATCGGCCGCCGAGTCGGCCCGCAGCTGGTGATCGACGTGGCACAGCGTGACCGGCCCGAGCCGCCCGGCGCGCGCCAGCGCCATGGCGGCGTGGGCCAGTGCGCTGGAGTCGGGCCCGCCCGAGCAGGCCACGACGATCGGCTCGGCCCGGTCGACCCCGAGCCGGCCGAGCGCGCGGTCGATGGCTCGCTGCAAGGAGTCCACGTCGGCTGGCCTCGAGTCCGATCGATCATCCGGGCCGGAGCGCGGCCTCTGGAGTCGGACTCTGGCCACAGCATGTCATCTCGCGCTTGCGATGGCCATCGGCCGCAGCGCACCCGACGAGAGGTCCGATCGCGCGCTACTCGGGGTCGCTCGACCGGGCGGCTTGCCACAGTTCGTGGAACTTCTCGCGCACGTACGGGTCCAGGCCCTCGCCGAAGCTCTCCGCCAGACCTTGCAGGCGAATCAGCTCGAGGACGTCTGCCAGGTCGCGGAGGCGGTGCGGAGCCGTCATGCCCGAGGCAAGCTTGAGCTCGACGAGCCGTTCGAGCGGCAGGAGCGCCATCTTGTCACCGCGCACGGCAGCGACCGCCGGATCGGGGAACCGGATCGGCTTGGGCCGCCCGTCACCCGGGTAGTCGCCGGCGACGAGAACGTCGACGTCGACGGCGTTGATGGTATCGCGAAGGCCCTTGCTGCCAGGAAACTTCTCCAGGTAGCCGCGGCCGAGGACGCGGCGCTTGAGGGCATCGAGACCCTCGCGGGTCAGGAGGACGACGACGTCCTCGGTCACCCTTCGATAGCCATACTCGTTCAGCGCCAGCGCGCCGACGATGGCATAGGGGATTCCGGCTGCGCCGAGCTCGGCGATGAGTCGTTCGAGCGCCTGATGAACGTCGGACTTGCCCATGAAGAACCTCGCCGCAAACCGCGCGCCGGCCAGCACTCTGGCCTCGGCTGCAGGATCGAGGGGACCCATGTGGTCAGGGTACCCTCGCGAGCGCGACCGAGCAATCACGCCCGAGGTTCCGGTCGCGGCGTCAGCCACCCAGCAGCGGCGCCCCGGTCTTCGCCCTCACCTCGGCCGCGGTCACGTCGGGCGCGCACTCCACCAGCCGGAAGCCCTCGGACGTCACGTCGACCACGGCGAGGTCGGTGATGACGCGGCGGACCACGCCGCGGGCGGTGAGCGGATAGGCGCACTCGCCCACCAGCTTGGGCTCGCCCTCCTTGGTCGTGTGAGTCATGAGCGCGAGGATGCGGCGCGCGCCGCTCGATAGATCCATGGCGCCGCCGATCCCCATGGTCTTGCCGCCCGGCACCGCCCAGTTGGCCAGGTCGCCGTTCTGGGCCACCTGCATGGCGCCCATGATGGCCAGGTCGACGTGGCCGCCGCGGATCATGGCGAACGACATCGCCGAGTCGAAGGTCGAGCCGCCGGTCACGAACGTGACCGTCTGCTTGCCGGCGTTGGTGAGCTGCGGGTCCTCGTCGCCCTCGAACGGGAACGGCCCGATGCCGAGGAGGCCGTTCTCGCTGTGCAGCCACACGCCGAGCGACTCGGGCAGGTAGTCGGCGACCAGGGTGGGGAGACCGATGCCGAGGTTGACGATCGAGCCGGCCTCGATCTCGCGCGCCGCGCGCTGCGCCATCTCTTCGCGCCGCCACACCATGTCTCAGCCTCCCTCGGAGGATGCCCGCCGGTGCGGCCGCGGCCGCACCGTGCGGTACTCGAACGGGTCCTCGTGGTCCGGCACCTCGATGACGCGGTGGATGAAGACGCCGGGCAGGTGGACCTCGTCGGGATCGATGTCGCCGAGCGGGACCATGTGATCGAGCTCGGCGATGGTGGTCTCGGCGGCAGTGGCCATGAGCGGCGTGAAGTTTCGCGCCGTGCGCCAGAAGCGCATGTTGCCGAACGAGTCGCCGACCTTGCCGCGGACCAGGGCGAAGTCGGTGCGGATGGCCCGCTCGAGCACGTACTGGCGGCCGTCGAACTCGCGCACCTCCTTGCCCTCGGCCACCACGGTGCCGACCCCGGTGGGCGTGAAGAAGGCGGGGATGCCCGCGCCGCCGGCGCGGATGCGCTCGACCAGCGTCCCCTGCGGCACCATGTCGACCTCGACGGCGCCCGACGCCATCGCGCGGTGAAGGTCCTCGTTGTTGCCGATGTAGCTGCAGGTCACCTTGCGCACCAGGCCGGCCTTGAGCCAGGCGGCCAGGCCCTTGCCCAGGTTGCCGGCGTTGTTGCTGATGAGCCAGAGGTCGCGCGGCCCGCGCTCCACGACGCCGGCGATGAGCGCCTCGGGGTTGCCGCACAGGCCGAACCCGCCGACCAGGACGCTGGCGCCGTCGCGCATGCCCTCGAGCGCCTCGACCGCGGTCTGGCGCACCTTGTCGAGGTGTCGTCCCGCCATCAGTCCTCTCCCCCGCCGATCGCCGCCGCCACCGCGGAGGCGAGCTCGCCCATCCCCGCGGCCAGCTCGCCCTCGCCGATGATCAGGGGCGGCGCCACGATGAGGTTGGCCCGCTTCGCCGAGGTGTGGACGTGCAGGCGGCGGCGATCCAGCTCGGCGCCGAGGCGCTGCCAGCCGCCCGGGGCGAGCGCGAGGTCGACGGCGGCCAGCAGGCCGCGCCCGCGCGGGCGCAGGACCGCGCGCGGGAAGCGCTCGGCCAGCGCGCGCAGCGGATCGACCAGGGTGGCCTCGAGCGCGGCGGCGCGCTCGAACAGGCGCTCGTCGCGGTAGATGGCCAGCGCCTCGCGCCCGGCGGCGCAGCCGAGCGGGTGGGCGTAGTTGGTGAGACCCGCCCACAGGACCTGGTCGTCGAAGTGGCCGGCCACGCGCTCGTGCACGAGCACCGCGCCGGCCGGCGCGTAGCCGCCGGTGATGCCCTTGGCCAGCGTGATGAGGTCGGGCTCGATGCCCTCGTGCTCGATGGCCAGGCCGCGCCCGGTGCGCCCGAAACCGGTCAGCACCTCGTCGCACACCAGCAGCGCGCCGTGGCGATCGCAGGCCGCCCGCACGCCGGCGAAGAAGCCGGGCGGCGGCAGGTGGACGCCGTTGGCGCCCGTCACCGGCTCGAGCACGACGGCGGCGACGGTGCCGCACTCGCCGGCCAGGATGTCGCCGAGCGCGTCGGCGTCGTCGGTGCCGAGGCGGAGGACGCCGGGCAGGAGCGGCTCGAGCGGCGGCCGGCGGTAGTCGCCCGACAGGCTGAGCGCGCCGAGCGAGGCGCCGTGATAGGACTGATAGCGCGCCACGAACTTGAGCCGGCCGGTGGCGAGGCGGGCGATCTTCATCGCGTTCTCGATCGCCTCGGCGCCGCTCAGCGTGTAGAAGACCTTGCCGCGGGCGAAGCCGGGCGGCGCGAGCGCGAGCAGGCGCTCGGCCAGCTCGCGCTTGGCCGGGAACTCGCTCCACGCGGCGGCCAGGCACAGCTCGCGCGCCTGGCGCTCGATGGCGGCGACCATGCGCGGGTGGGAGTGGCCGAGGTGGGCCTGGTAGCTGAGGCTGCCCAGGTCGAGCCAGCGAGCGCCGTCGGCGGTGGTGAACCAGGCGCCCTCCCCGCCCGTCACCTCGCGCCCGCGCGCGCCCTTCTGTGCGCTCCACGTGTAGAAGAACGGCTGGCGGGTCGTGGCCTGGTCGATCATGGCCTGGTCGATCCCGGTCGAAACCGCTCGGGTCGCGCGCCGTGGGTGAAGCCGGCGCAGGCTTCGATGATCCGCTCGGCCGGTCGCATGACCACTCCGCCGCAGGTGGCCGGCCCGTGCGGCTCCTCGGGGGTCGCCAGGTTGCTGCACACGCTGCGCGGATAGCCGTCCTCGGATCCGAGCAGCTCCCACATCTCGGCCGCGGTGGCCGGCGGCCGGCTGTCGAGGCGCGCGGTCAGGAAGCGGTAGCGGTCGAACGTGGTGGCGCCGGGCGCGATCTGGGTGCGCGACGCGATCTCCGGGTCGAGCGAGTGGTTGGTGTGCGCGTAGTGACCGCGCTCGCCGTCGCTGGAAAAGACGACCGCGCGGCGCGTGCCCGACACCTCGACGCCGAAGGCCTGCTCGGCGTCGGCGACCAGGAAGTGGCGGCCCGATCCGATCGGCGCGGACACCAGCGCGTCGCGCGCGGCGGCCGCGCTCGGCTGGTCGAGCGCGCGGCGCACCACGGCGGGCCAGGCCGCGCCGATGGCCGCGTCGGTGGCGGGCAGGTTGTTCACGCAGAGCGAGACGCCGCGCCCGTTCATGCCGGCCATGCCGAGGCACCCGGTCAAGGACAGGACCCACGCCGCCGGCCGGCCGTCCTGCTCCGGCTGGTGCAGCATGATCACGTACGGCATCGACGACGCGTGCATGTCCCAGGTCTGGCCGGCGAGCGCGCCGCCCGGCCCGCGCGTCCACACCGCGCTGCAGCCGTCGGCCGCCGCGCCCGTGGCCCCCCGGTCGAACCGGTGGTCGCGCAGATCGGTGTAGTGGTTGAGCAC
>Ga0126377_10002586_pt1 | contig 12511 bp, 17 predicted proteins | sample PanSoiMetPlot_22_FD_92647 | JGI IMG/M metagenome (GOLD analysis project Ga0126377, IMG submission 92647) | Tropical forest soil microbial communities from Panama - MetaG Plot_22 | ecosystem: Environmental > Terrestrial > Soil > Tropical forest > Bulk soil | place: Panama | collected 2016-02-17
CATGCGATTATCCTTTCATTGAGAGGTCGAGTACTTGCGGTACGAGCTGAAGCCGGGCGGCTGGTGTTCATTTTTCTACGTTTTCGGTGTTCATTTTTCTACACTTTCAACTGCTCGGTAACACCGGATCGCCAACGAAGCGGGAACCGGTACGGACAGGATGAAGGCGACGAAGGACGCATTACAGAAGCGACTCCGTGAAGAGGGATTGCTCGCCCGAACGACCGAAGACGAGAAGAACCCGAAGAACAATAGGAACACGTTCAAGAAACGGATCAAGGGGGTAGGTATGAACACGCTGTGCTTCAAGACTTCAACTTTTGAAGGCGTGGGCGCGGACGATGACGCGCCTGACGCCGACACACCTTTTGACAGAGAATCCGAGACGCACACTGACAAAGTGCTGAAATTTCGGAAGGGGTCTAGGGGTAAATAATCGGGAACATCGGGAACACCTAGATTAAACCCTTAACCTGCTTTGGTTTGCACGTTCCCGACAAGGCGCAAAATTGGCAAATTGTCGGGAACAGGTAGACCTGGAATCGGGAACAAACCTGACCTGTTCCCGATTTGTTCCCGCGATGTTCCCGGCGATTTCGCCATTTTGGGCACTTTCTGAACGCCGTAAACTCAATCACCTCTAAATTTTAAGTCCCCTGTTCCCGATGTTCCCGATAAATATACCCTAGACCCCTCAGGAAATTTTCCGCAGAATCTCAGACGCCTACCGCCTACCCCGACTTTTGCGTTTAATCGACCTACAATCGACGCCTGTGTCTCAGTCCATACCTTGGTCGATCCCCGCCCGTAAAAACTCAACAGGCGGGTCGATATGAGCAGGAATCGACATCTGGCGAACTCCCCCGACCAGTTTTTACACCCCTACCGGATTCCACCAACGACTTTCGGCGGCGGACTCCCCCAACGGTAGTCGCTCGTCATCTCCTGGATTCTCTGCGGGACGCTCTTCAACTCGGCGTGCAAGATTTGAATCAGGTCGAAGAATTCACGGTCTGTTAAATCCTGGCGCATTTTCTGAATCGTCTTGCTTACCAACGTCAATTTCCCTTCCGAGTCGAAGACGATCACGGGCGTATGAAGAGTCGCCAGTCGCGCCGCCTTCTGTCGCGCTTCTTTGTCTCTGAGGCGCATTGCTTCCTGGTCAATTTGGGAGATCAGCGAAGAGTATTCGTGAGGTTTACTGTCCACTTTTGTCTCTTCGACTAAGAAGAAGTGGAGTTGAATCTTCGACACGCTACACCGACCGCCTTGTCTATTCCACGCGTCTATGAGGTTGGACAAGCTCTCAAGCGGTATTTCCTCTTCGCCAAACACAGAGCGCAACAATCCAAGTAGACCTCGCACAACGCCGGAAGAGATATTGAACGAATTGCAAAAGTCGTGATGACGGGGACTCATAGGCGACTCGGTAATTCTGGCGATCTGTGCGCCGGTCAATTGCAGTCCACACACAGTACACACTTTCTTTTCGTCGGGTAATGCTTCCCATTCCCGCCGACGCCTCTGTATCTCTTCGTCTCTCTGCTTAGCGTTTTCCAGAGCTTCGCGGCGAAGTCGGTCATTATGTCTCTGCGCCCATAGCGCGTCGTTGCGTTCAAATAATTCAGTACTGGTCATAGTTCGTTTCTCCAATTGGTAGTTGCTCCCGCGCTCGGAATCATTCAGCTTGCGCGGGAGCATCGATGTCTAGTGCTCAATAGTTCCACATTTTCGATTTCTGATATTCAATCTCTCGCTCCAAATCGCTCTTGTCATCTCCGACTGCAATCCTCTGCTCTTCACGTCTCTTCGACTCCCTTTGTTTCCTGTCGTCGTCGTCGTGGAGCTTGTGGGCGTATGGGAGTTTTGAACAATGACAGCGCGAATCTACTTCCCCACTCGCTCTATCGTCTCGCTCTATTGCGCGCTCTGTCTGGTCAACACCTCTCGCGTCGTAGACCTCTGTCGGTTTCTCCGGGTATCTACAAGCGCCGCTGCTCAATCTGTGAGGATATGGCAGCGCGGGACACCGACAGACATAACGCTTCTGCTTCCCCGCTCGCGTCTTCTCTCTTCGGTACTTCGCCGCTTTGCGCTCTGCTTCCGTCTTGGGAAGCTCACGGCGATGAGAGTACGAATGTAGTGAACAGAATTCGGAGATGAGTTTAGAGAACCCGCGACACTGTTCCCCGTTCGCCTTTATCTTCTTGCAACGTCTCATCTCCCGCTGTTTCTTCGTGTACGCCATAGCTTCATAGTCCTTTCTTGCCAACTACATTTGTAGTCAGTAGCGTAGTATAGACAATCTACAGGAAAGAAGAAAGCAGAGCTTCGACAGATCAGACGCCCACGTACATCCTTCACGGTTGCCTATCAGACATTCATCAATGTTTATGCGGCGTTCGTAGCGTTTCGTCGGTCTGAGTTCGCGGGAGATTTGTCGAGTGATATAGGTTAATCACTGAAGCGCTAGCGCGCTTCCCCCGCCCTATCAATCTTTTACACGCGCGGGAGTTTTTACGATTCGGCGTGTGCTCCCGCTACTTTGGTTTCTCGTTCCGCTTTGCGTCGTTCTTCAAGCTCGGGCGGGAGCTTGGTTGTTTCGTCTATGACTGCTGTGGAAATTTGTTCCCAAGTAGTAAGTCCGATTGATTTGCTGAGGTCTGCTCCGTGAAGCTTAGCGTAATCAAGTCGCGTTTCGTTAAGATTCGTGTAGGTGAGGTCTGCTTCGATTAAAGTTGCGTTGATGAGTAACGCCCCACTAAGGTTTGTCTGGGGGAGGATTGACCCTGTGAGGTCTGAGTTGCAGAGATTCGCGCGCCTGAGATTTGCTTCAAATAAAACCGTTCCTCTAAGAAATGAGTCCGTTAGGTCAATTCTTTGGCGCGGGCGCTCTTGGTCAGTCCACTTGCGTCGCCCAATCACGGTCAACGCTGCTTGGATGTCAACAGTAATGGTTATTTCAGGTTGTACAGGGTCAGGATATGTATACCCTCCGTCTTCATCTGTAATCCATTGTATTGATCCTTCGTACCCTTTCTTTGACTGCTCTCGCACAAAAGCTGTCAGAATCTCCATTACCGTCCAATGATCTTTCAGCGAATCGCGTGCTATCCTCTCAAGAGCGTAGATTCCGCCCAATCGGACATCAAGCTTTTCGCTTCCGAGCAACTCGACTGCTTTGCTGAACCGCTCCGTCAACTTCCCCTCTTCGGCAACCCTGACATTCTTGAACGTGGCGTAAAGACCGAGAAGCACGACCAATCCGCCGATGATCTGAGCGAGAGTCACGCGGGCGTTGTTTTCAGCAGTGATAAGGTTTTGTTGAAGTTGGATCAGTTCTTGCGGGGTGAGTTTACTTATTGCGCCCGCATCGAGTCTTCCGTGATAGGCGCGCACCTGCCATTCAGGGAGTTTCCAAACTATCAGAGGAACCAGAACGACGCCGACGACAATGAGAGCGACTTTCCACTTTTCAGCGATCCATTCTTTCGTTTTCGACAGACGGACTTTCAACCATTTCATAGACACCTTTATCTATTGGGGTCGTACAGATTTGAAAATGGGATTTCCCCGCGCTTCGGCGGCATATTGTCGGCAAAGAGAATCCACTCTACAGTTATTTCATTGCCAGCATTTTTTCTTGATACCAAACTGTGATGTAGTTTCGCATCAATCTTATACTGCAAATTGACTATTTCTGTTATCTGGACCCCGTCTTTTGGGAATAGTATATCTTTCGACTTAAACAGTATCAGGTACTCGCTATCGTCTGGAGATTTTACAACGTTATATAGATAGTAATAACGATGACCCGGTTCAAATGTCTCTCTCAACGTCACTTTCTCTTTAAAGTTTGGAAAGGAGAATTGAAGCTTGTATCTTTCCACAACTTGATCTCCCCGATTTCTGACAACAATATTTAAGCGGTAATCTGGATGGAACGCACCATCAGAATAGACTTTTTCATACGAAAACTTCACGATTACATCTGGTAAGGTCGCTCTATTCATCACATCTCTAACTTCATAGTCATTCATCGGGACGGATTCAAAGTTGAAACGCTTGTAATATCGCCAATCCCTTGCCTGATGCGCAGTTGCGCTTTGAGGAATCTCGACAACGTAAGCGACGTGGTTGGGGTCTGTATTCAAGCTCACGGGATGTATCGTTATTCCTGCGATTCGCGGTTGGATTGAGTTGATTATCTGTTCCAACCATTCCTTTGAGAACTGAGTTCTATCAATCGGGGTTATCTTCTCAGGCAGATGCTTTTTATTTTTTGCACTGTGTTCTTTGATCCCGTAAATTATGACTCCGCCCGCTGAGTTCGCCATTGCGGAAACGTCTTTGGTGATCTCTGCTCTCTTTTCATCACTTTTTTCAAGCGCACCCGCAGCTTTGTAATCCAAGTTGAGGTTTTCTTCTACACCGTCGTCAATGTGTCTTTGCAATTCCGCCTCATCCCATTTGGTTGGCATTCTTTGACCTCCAATCGCAGGATAGAAACCGGTCGCAGAGGTTTACGACATCCCCATAGTCACCCAACTATTTCCGAAACAACCCTCTAAGTTTACGGAAGATTTCGGCAAAATTTATCACATTCCCTTGTCTTCATATTGTGTGAGCGCAAATGCGCCGCCTAAAAACTCTTCTTTGTCTTCGACCTTCTGAGGGATTATGTCTACAACTGCTTGAGTGATTACGTTTTGTGCCAGCAAGAGTTGCTGATGTTGAATCGTCGCCTGTTGAAGCTGAATGGCGGCGTCTTTATGCTGAAGCGTCGCGTGAGCAAGCATCAACTGACCCTGAAGATGATGAATGTTGGCGGACAGTCTTTGTATTTCGACAGGATCATCGCCTACTACAGCTAGCTTACCCGAAGGAAGGCATAGATAGACTTCCAAAGCTGTCCTGATTTTATCTAACGCCTCATCCTTATCATCCGGTGTGACGGAAAAGAGCACTTTCCCCGCGTCGTGCTTAAGCTCTGAACTTGCCTCTACTCCTAAGTCTCTCAGGAATTGAACGAAGTAAAGCAGATATTGTTCGCAAGCGACTCTGACATCTGGCGGTAAGTCCAAAACTATATCAACTGAATGCTTACCTTTCCCGGAAAAGGATAGAATAGTCTCGTGGTAAATGAGGTGACATATTTCCGCCAGTTCATCCACTACCTCTATTGCTCGCTTATCCGTATTTCTGTATGGGAGACGCATCTGAACTCCTTCAATGAGTTCTGGTCCATAGTCATCGTATATACCGTGTGGCATAGTAAAACCCGGATACCGAGCTAAACCGTTCGCGCGCAGCGTTTCGAGGTAGTCGCTAAAAGTATAATAGCGATTCCATTCATACACGTTAATATAAGACTTAAAGGTAAATACGATCTCCCCGGTTTCTTTGAACAGCATCTCAGCAAATTCGGGTTCCAAAGATTCGAATCCTTTTTCATCCTGTGCTGATGGAAATGATATGAAAGCTAAATTGTCGGGGAATGAAGTGAGTTTGTATTGTAACAGTTGACCGGCAAACGCGCCGCTTTTAACGTGCAGGTCATATATGCGTTTTTTGCCCTTTCTTCTGTCGTCAAAAGAAACGTTGACAAATGCACGTTCCTCATCAACCATATTGCCGTTTATAGCGAGATGCCAACTGTTTATCTTCCTGTGAGTGTCCCACAATTCAACAATTTCGAGCACGTCTTCTTTTTCCACGTCTCTCCCCTCCTGCCGAAGTATTCCGAGATGTCCGGGAGTCGCCATAGTCCGCGCCTCGTCAATTATTGATTCGGAGCGGTTGTTTTTTGCTTTTGCCTATACGTATGAACGAACCACCGGACTGCGGGTGGTAAGTGGTCGATACTTGTTTCGGGATAGCTGTTGATAGTTGTATCTGGGTTGCTGATGCGAATGAACTTCATCCAATCCTCAGGGTCAAGAATGTCTGCGAGAAATTGATACTCCGCATCCGGGTCTGGAATATTGACCTGATCAAAGTTTTTCTTCACATCGTTGCTAGTGCCAGTAAGCGCGTTTAGAAATTTTTCTACATCCTCTGGATGATCTCCCAAGCGCCGATTTGCATATTGGCGTAAGCTTTCCAGATCGCCCCATCTCCATTCAATATAGAAACTCCGCGCCCATAGTGGGTGCGAAACTTCGAGCGCTTGGGATTCGGCAGCAATTAACAGCTTCTCCGCAAGTATGCGTGCGATTTCCTGTTCACATTCTTCCGACACTACTTTTACGAATTCCTCGGAACCTTCCTCCTTTTTATACTTCCTGATTTTTTTACGGAACTCGTAAGCAAACGGCAACCCTTTAATATTCTTTATTACGGATTTTGCCAGCTTATCACGAGCAGTAGCAATTTCTCTGTCTATCAATTCTCTCAGTAGATAAGCTGCCTGCGGCAGTGCGCCAAGTCCAAAAAAGTTGTCGTCAGGATGACTCTCACGAACTAAATCACTCTTCATTGAAATTGCAAGTGCAAGTACACCGGCATCATCAGGAGACACTATCTTGTCTTCATACATCCTCAGTTTTTGGATCAAGGTATCAGATCTATTTCCAGAACAAAATATTTCAAGCTTATTCGTTACCTTATTAATGTTAGCGTCACCCAGACCGTTTATAAATTCCTCTATTTCTTTGTCGCTAATATCGGTGGGAGGAATACCGTAGTTGAAATAACGTCGGAAATAATCACTGGAACAAATTCGCTTCTTTTTTTCCCAATCGTCACTATTATATGTAATGGAAGAAGCGCCCGCGTTAATGCCGTACTCCCGCAGATGTGGAAAGAGTGTCTGAAGAGTAAAATTTACGCTCTCCACCTCTCTCTCGGTAAGATCTTCTACCCACCCCCTTTCCGACGTAATCTTTGCAAATTTCGCTTTCTTATCTGCCTCGTTCACAAATAGGATCTGTTCAAGAGAATCTTTGAGAAACGGTCTGAATTCAGCGCGAACCGTTTCATAGACTTTCGGATAGAACGCTCGCACTCCCTCAATTAGGATGAGGTCGAGCATATTTACCTCACCTTTCAGGATAGGAAGAGCAAAGTTCAGCATATTGATATATCGCTTCACTGTGCGCGGTGATGAGAGCATACGTCCAAACGACTTGTCGAAGACGAGAACGAATTGATTTGCTTCTTCCTGTGTCAGTTCGACTTCAATTGAATCAAGCGCCGACTTAACCCCATTGAACACCATACTCCTTAAAATCTTGGGGTCAGCGGGCGGTACAGGTAATGGAACCTGTACAATCTTCTCTAAAAAACCGCGCCCTGCTTCTCTATCCCCGGCGAATTGCTCTGCAAGAGATGCTGACACCATCTCATCGTCAAAAGCTAGAACGTAAGCTGTATTTGAAAGGTCGGCAGTCAGCTTAACTAAACGGAACACCACCTGAATTTCAGTACTATCCAAGCGGTCAATATCGTCCATAAAAATCACTATTCTTTTGACATAGGATTCTAGCGCCTCATTGATCCGCTTTTTGACTTCCTCTACTTCTGGTTTTTGATAAAAAGTTTCAATTATGGTTTTGATACCGCTAGGGTCCGTTCCGGGGATTTTTATTGCGCTCAGAAATTTTGCATATTTTTGAACCTTTCCCCGCCTCTTCTCTGAAGTTGTTTCCAACTCTGTCCAGACTTTCTCCGCCAATACTTTGAAAAAGTTAGATAATAGTTTGTCTTCATCTGGGAATCGCCACGGATTAAACCTAATGACTACGCTATTCTCCAAACTGTTCAGCTCTTCTTCGATCATATTCAGAACCGATGTTTTTCCTTCACCCCAAGGAGCATTGATACTCACTACGATACTGCTCTTATGGTCTATCGAAGAAATGACGCCTGCGACGCGCTTCGCAAATTCACCGCGTCCAAATCGGTCTTCTTCAATCTTGCTGATTGGTCGGTCTGCAATGACAGTCATAGGTTCCCCTCGCAGGATAGAATCGGTCGGCGTGAACGCTCCCCGCCCTTTTTAAAGCTTCGATTCCGGTGGAAGCTCCCGCGCCCCGTCGTCGGCGCGTAGCGCTTTGACAACCAATTCAAAATTTTCCTCAAACCTCGCGTTGTCGGTTGCCCAACCGGTGAAATCTGGCGCAAGTCTCGAAAGAACTTGCCGCTTCTTGCCGCTCTCCCACTCGCAGTTGAACAAGAAACCGTCGAGATTGAGCGCGATCAGCGCCAGCGTCTTCGATCCGCGCTCTTTCATCAGCTTCCGTTCCTTCTCGAATGCGGTGTCAATTTCGTTGTCTACCCACCAACTTGTCAGTGAATGTTTCGAGGCGCAGAGCAACACCTTGTCCCAAAGGCGAATTCCCCGGTCCACCTGTTCATAGATGTCATCGCCGGGAAGCATTTGCTTTTCATCCAACCAACAGCGAATTCCCCGCGCCTGTAACTGGTCGTGCAGTCTGCGCGCGAAAGATTTATCCGCGTGACTGTAGCTGATGAAGCAGGAGTAGAACTCAATCGGATTGTTGACCAGCGATTTGGCGAATGTAATGAAGGTCTCCGGTACGCCGCATCCGCGCAGGAAGACTTCGGGGATTTTGCCTCTCGACCGATAGAGAGTGTCAACGCCGATGGTTGAAGGGGCGTTATGCACCACAGTATCAAGACCTTTAGCTGAACTAAGGTCACTGTCACCGAAAATATTGTATGCAACTATCGCCTCGCCGAGGTCTGCTCCGCTAAAAATTGCCCCGTCGAAGATAGTCCTATCGATGGTTGCTCGTCTAAGGTTTACTCCGCTGAGGTCTATCTCGATGAGGTTTGCCCGAACCAGGATTGTCTCGGTGAGGTCTGCCCCGACGAGGATTGTGTCGGTGAGGGTTGCCAAAACGAGGTTTGCTCGTTTGAGGTTTACTCCGCTGAGGTCTATCCCGGTGAGGTCTATCCCCGTGAGGTCTACGTTGTTGAGGTCGGGAATCACTTCAGGGTTATCCTCTCGCCACTGATTCCACGCCTTCTCGCCCTGATTGAGTATTTCGAGATGATCGGGATTCGCCATAATCCGTCCGCCTCCGATAAGCTAAGGTGACTGGCACGACGGGATTATACGGATTTCGGCAGCATACAAAAGAGAAAGGCGGCGTTGATGCCGCCTTTCTCGCCGCTCTCTTCTTTTCTCTCCCCAGCGCTCATTCATTCAAAACGTCGGTGATCTTCCGTAGCTTCTCAGCGAGTGCGGGCGTTAGCTCCGCCCGCGCAAGCTGCCGGAGACGATCAGCGGCGAAGAGTATTCTTCTACTGGCGTCCTGGTCGGGATGCGTCCCGGCGTCTGCTTCTATCTGCGCCAAGTCCGCCGCGATTACCGCCCCGATCACTTCGGGCGGAATCTCACTTACGCTTACGATTCGTTGCTCTGCTCTTTTTCTTCCCATACTGCTTCTCCAATTTTGCTATGGCGCTTTTGGTGAAGTGACCTAACCACTTGTTTGTTGCGCGATGAATGAGGGCGAACCCCCCGGAGTCAGATTTGAAGTAGCAACCCGGCGAAGAGACGCGCGGATATTCGGAGTTTCTGATCATTGTTTTCGGTCTCCAATCCCGCTCCGTCAATCTCCCGACAAAAGAAGTAAAAGACCTCTGTCCGGCGTCACTTGCGGCGAATCTGCTACCGGTAGCAACTTGTCGGTTGTCGGTTGTAGCAGACGCGGGGATTTTGACCGCGCTCCCGGAAGTCGCTTCGCGCCGAATCTGCGTCTCTACTGGCGTCGGATGTCGCGCCGATGAACCCGCCAGTGTGAGAGACGGCGGGGAGTGTGCCGCCGTCTCGGTTCTCATCATCGGCGGCATCAGTCCAACGAACTACCGCGACCATTCCCCGGATGTAAGACAGGTTGACCGGCGTTGAAGATCAGGCGCGATTGATTCGACCCTCCGGGCGAAGTCTGTTGATTTTGCTGTTGTGTGTTCGTCGGTTCAGTCCCCGCGCCTTCGATGAATCCGGTAATGGTCCGGGCGTGCTCAATCGAAGCTTTCTCGAACAACGCCCGACGCGCTTCAGTCACTCGCGGAGTCGCTAAAGCTTCACGATACGCTTGCACCATCAATGCGTTTTGTTCCCGCTCCACTTCGACAAGCTGCGAGCGCAACGCCGCCTCAGCTTCCAATACTGCCACGCGCATCAAAGAATCGGGAGCGGAGTCATAGAGCTTCTTCCACAACATCAGTACGCCGACGATAGCGAGCGGGAGAATGTAAGAGGCGTACACGCTCATCGCCCATCGGATCGTACCGTCTCGCGTCGAACCGAATGCGAAGTGAACGACGGACGTAACCGCGAGCAATCCCCATATTATCCACGACGCCGCGTTAGCTACGCTGCGCTGTTCTTCGCTGCGAAACCAATTGTGACGCCCGTAGACAAGCGCGAGCGCCGAACCTTCGAGCAGGATTGTAGGCAGGAATGCGGCGACGTTGACCCACGTCCGCCAGAGAAGAGAAGAGGACATCCCTTTGCGAGTGAGCGCGTATGTCATCGTTCCCGTGACGACCACGCCGACGACCATCATCGCCCAGGCGACCAGACTCCCGCCTATACCCTTACGCTTTCCGGCGTCCTGCGCGATCTGCTGCATTTCCCTTTGGTAATGATTCAGATTGTTCATAGCGTTTTCCTTCAAATGTGAAACCGGACCGCATAAAATCGCCAACGCAGCATCGGTCTACACGTTCCGGCGTGTTGATTGATGTAGGACCGCCCCGACGCTCCAACGTCGGGCGGTCCGCTGCTAGTTGTTCTCAGCTTCTTCGCGGGAGCAACGTCGGTAGAGAATCCAAGCTCCCGACTCCGACATATACTTGTGATTGCGTCTCGCTTTCTCGTCGGCGTGAAGGTGTACGCCCCGACGCTTCAAAAGCTCCCGCGCAGTGCGCGCCGTCTCGTAACTCGTCTCCCGGATTTCGTTCGGAGTGTCATAGTCGTATATAGTTTCGACCCGGAAGAAGCGCCTACTCGTCGTCCCAATTGTCCGTCTCGTCGTCATAATCCCAATTAAGTCGAACGTCTTCATCTGCGCCGTACTCACCTTCAGCGGCGTCGCACTCTTCGTACTCTTCATCCGGCGTGAGGTAGGGAGCGAGGACAGAATCAAGGTCGTTGCGTATCTCTTGCTCTCGCCGTTTCAGGTTTTCAATACTCATATCGACATAGGTGCGGTCTAAAATTTCTTTTGCTTTGCTCATAAGTTCATCTTCCTTGTTTATAGTTTCCCCGCTTCAAAGCTTTCTTTCCGCTACACAGCGGACACAATGCGGGAGCTTCCTTGCGATTCTTCAACCGGCGTTCAAGTTTTCGATCTCCGCTCCAAGTCCGCGCCACCTTCCATTCAATCCCCCGCTCGAAACAGACCTCCATCAACCTTGCGCCTTGTCCGCATAAATGGTCCGTGAGGCGCTTGTCTAAGTTCTCCGAGAACCCTAGATAATGTTTGGCGTGTTTAAGCGGCGTCACGAAATGCAGCAAATACACCGTCTCTTTCATCTCTCGCGCTCCATTCGGGAAAGAGAGACCGTCTAGTTGACGGTCTCGTTGTAGAGTTGAATCAAGCGGTACAGACTGCGGTGTTTGCAGGGTTGACCCAATTGGTAGGCGCGACACTGGCAGACGCCGTTAGCGAAGTAGGTTTTCCCCGTTTCGGTCGTGATGGCGACGCAATCGAAGAGTTCGGTGATAACCCACCATCCACTTGTGACGCCTGCGACGGCGTTGTCTATGGCGGTCTGCCAACGCTTGTCATTGGTTCTTGCTTTTGCGGTTTTGACTACGGCGGCGAATTGAGCTTGGTTGAGTGTCATAAGGCGTCCTTTCTGTGTCGGTGTAGAACTTCGGTCAGGAACAGAACGCACTATATCCAAATGGATATGTATAATCAATTGGAATCTTCCGATTGACAACATATTCCCCGCCGCTCTATATTTGTGATATGAATACACGAATGATCAGAGTCAATTTAGATGAACTGGTAAAGGCGCGGGACATCACGATGTACCGCCTAGCTAAGGATACGGGCGTCACTTACCCGACGTTGTGGAAGCTGCAAACAGGAAGAGCGCAACGGATCGGATTCGATGTGATCGAAAAGCTTTGTCTCTATCTGGAATGCTCTCCCGGCGATCTGCTCTCGGTCATACCGGGAAAGGTGGCGAAGAATGCGGGAAAGAAGACGGCGAAAAAATAGGATGGAAAGCTCTAAGCATTCGACGTGCCAAAGAACCTTCCATCCCCGGAAATAAATTCAGTGTGTCCGTCAATGTGTCCGGCGGGCGGAAAACGACAAATGGTAGGCGACTCTTTCAGTGTGAAGCGATTCTTGCAAACCGTTGATATGGCGAGAATAGGTTTTACTGGCGGGAAATATTGTGCGGAAAATGAGAAAGGGCGGGTAGTGGGTCTCGAACCCACGGCCTCCAGAGCCACAATCTGGCGCTCTAACCAACTGAGCTATACCCGCCGCAAAATCTATCAGGTTGTAAACAGCGG
>Ga0126377_10002587_pt1 | contig 12511 bp, 6 predicted proteins | sample PanSoiMetPlot_22_FD_92647 | JGI IMG/M metagenome (GOLD analysis project Ga0126377, IMG submission 92647) | Tropical forest soil microbial communities from Panama - MetaG Plot_22 | ecosystem: Environmental > Terrestrial > Soil > Tropical forest > Bulk soil | place: Panama | collected 2016-02-17
GTGATCGACGGATTGAATCGCGCGACCGACGTCATGCTCGCGGGCAAACTCGCGGTGGTCTGCGGCTACGGCGAAGTGGGCAAGGGCTGCGCCCAGGCGCTGCGCGGTCAGGGCGCGCGTGTCGTCATCACCGAGATCGATCCGATCTGTGCGCTGCAGGCATGTATGGAAGGCTACCAAGTGGTCACGCTCGAAGACGTCGTGTCGACGGCGGACATCTTCATCACGGCGACCGGCAACTTCAACATCATCACCGCCGATCACATGGCGAAGATGAAGGACAAGGCCATCGTGGGAAACATCGGCCACTTCGACAACGAGATCGACATGGCCGGCTTGAAGAAGGTGAAAGGAATCAAGCGGAACAACATCAAGCCGCAGTACGACGAGTGGGCGTTTCCTGACGGCCACTCGGTGATGATCCTCGCCGAGGGACGCCTGATGAACCTCGGCTGTGCCACTGGCCATCCGAGCTTCGTGATGTCGTCGAGCTTCACGAATCAGGTGATGGCGCAGATCGAGCTGTTCGGCAACGCGAGCAAATACGAGAAGAAGGTGTACGTGCTTCCGAAGTGGCTCGACGAGAAGGTCGCCCGCCTCCACCTCGGCAAGCTTGGGGCGAGGCTGACGCAGCTCTCGAAGGATCAGGCGGACTACATCGGCGTGCCGATCGAAGGGCCGTACAAGCCGGATCACTATCGGTACTAGGGCGACGAGGGTTTAGCGCGGCGGTTTAGGGTTTAGGGTTTAGGGTTTGCACTTAACCCTTCGACCCTCGACCCTCGCCCCTCTTACCGCGGGGTGTGCGGGGTCGTACAATCGGGGCATGTCGACAGACGGGCACGCAAAGGACCCCGCATCGCCCTTCGGTTTGACGAGCGCACAGACGCGCACCGTCGTGATCCTCGGCGTGTGCCTGGTCGTGACGCTCGTTTACGGATCTCTCATCCTTGCGCCGCCGCTCACCTGGGACGACGGCCTGAACATCTTCGAGAATCCGTATTTCGTGAGTGGCTCGTGGACGACGTTGTGGCACCGGCCCTACTTCGGCATGTACGTCCCGGTCATCGACACGCTCTGGGTGGCGCTGGCTCATCTTGGACACGGCGCCGCGTGGCCGTTCCGGCTGTTCAACGTCGCGCTGCACGTCACCAACGTGGTTCTGTTCGCGCGCCTGGCGAGCGGGTTGCTGCGGCGCTTCGAGCTCGAGAGCGAAGTCGGTCTCGCGATTGGCGTGGTGATCTTCGCGCTGCACCCGACCCAGAGCGCCGCCGTCAGCTGGATTTCCGGATCGCGCGATCTGGCGGCAACGACGTTTGCGCTGGCCGCGATCGGCGTCTATTTCGCAAACCGGCGTGGCGCGGCGGTGATATCGACCCTTCTCTTCGTCGCCGGCCTGCTGTGCAAACCACACATTGCGGGTGTCCCGCTCGCGATCGCACTCTATGTGTGGTTATTCGAGCGTCAACGCTTTCGGCGCACTGCGATCGTGATGGGCCTGTGGTCGGCATTCGTCGTGCTGTCGGCCGTCATCACCTGGTCCGCTCAGGTCGACGCACTTGGAGTCGAGGTACCCGTTGCTCATCGTCCTGCAATCGCGCTCGACGCGATGGGCTTCTATCTCATGAAGGCGGTGTGGCCGTTCCCTCTCGCCGCGGACTACGGGCGAACACCGGACCTGGTGTGGGACGAACCCCGTCGCATGATTCCGACGATCAGCGCTGTCGTCCTCGCGGCGGCTGCGCTCTGGTGGGCCGTCCACAGGAGCAGGAACTACAAGATTGCTCTCGCATGGCCAGTCGTATTATTGCCGGTGCTCGGGTTCGTGCCGTTCGGCTATCAGCGCATTTCCACCGTCGCTGATCACTACAACTACCTCCCGCTCGCGGTGCTCGGCGCGGTGGCGGCGATTGCGGTCGCGCGTGCCCGATGGCGCGACGCGCGCGTGGCGTGGGCGCTGCCCGCATTCCTCGTCGTCACGCAAGCCACGACGAGTTGGCGGCGCACACAGGATTGGCGGGACGACGATCGGTTCTACGGCGACATGCTTGCCAAAAATCCGGCGTCGTTCTCCGCCCAGATCAACCTGGCTGCGAGCTACTGCGAACACGGGAACTGGCAAACGGGATTGGCGCTCGTGGCGCGCACAGAGTCCCGCGCGTCGAACGATCCCGGGTTTCTGGCGAACAAAGCGTTTTGCTTGTACAAAGGCCGCCGCTTCGACGAAGTGCTCGGGCTCCAGGTGAATTTGCGCGATGCCTCCGTGCGCGACGGATTCGCGCGGACTCCGCGCGCCGCGTCGGTATTTGCCACGTCGGTCGCCGCCGCCTACGACGCGCGAGGCTCGCTGATTAGAGCATTCGCATATTTGTGTCAGGCACAGGCCGTGACGCCCGAGGATGCAACCGTCGCCGCGGCGGTCGAAGTCTTTCGTCGCGATCTGTTGAACCGGGGGCGCAACGTCGGCTGCCCAGGGCGGCTCGCGTGGGACACACTGGAGCGAGTAGTATCCGATTTGCAGTGATGGGCACTGCGCGTTTTCAAGCCACGGAAGGCACTGCCTCCACACGAGTTTCGCGAGGCGCGAGCGCGTAGACGATGCTCAGCATGATGGCCGAAAGAATGACGTGCGGCGCATTGAGGGCTAGGTTCGAAACAAGCGCTTTGTGATTCAACGCACCGTCGACCAGGTAAAACACCGCGTCGCACGCGTAGTACCACCCGAAGGCTGTAAAGGCAAGCGTCGCGGCTTTGTGCGAATGGAACGCTCCGACGAGCAACATTAGGGCGGTAATGCCGTGGGTCACATCATCCAGCTTGCTCATCGCGAATACTCCCCACATCATCCGTTCTGGTCCGTCCGCCGTCATGTTCATGGACGTTGTCGTTTGCGGGAGCCATCCCGATGCAACCACTAATGCGAACAGGACTGCGAAGCCAAAGGCCAGCTTTCTCACCATCGGATAGTCCTCCCGGTTCAAGGCGCTTTGGCCGTAACGCGAATGCGTTGCGTCGGAAGACGTTCGGCCGAGATCGGACAACGAGCTGGATTGGTCTCGTCTTCAAGACGTTTTTCATCGCCGTCGTGGGGACGCTCGTCCTCACGCTCGGCATGGGCATCTGGGGGATCATGCATACGCCGGTTTCGCACCCGGCGCAACCACTGACCGTCAACGACGTCTCGCAGCTCAACCCCATCCCAGTGGCCGAGGTGATCGCACCGACGACGATCGACGAGATCGTCGCGGCGGTGAGATCGCACGCGGGGCCAGTTTCGATCGGTGGTGGACGCTACAGCATGGGCGGCCAAACCGCGACGGTCGGCGCGATCCAAATCGACATGCGGAACTTCAACCGTGTCATCGCGTTCGACTCGCTGCACAAGACCATCACCGTTCAGCCGGGCATCCGGTGGCGCGACATCCAGAAGCGCATCGATCCATCGAACCTGTCGGTGAAGATCATGCAGACCTATGCCGACTTCACGGTCGGCGGGTCGATGTCCGTGAATGCGCACGGCCGCTACGTCGGAATGGGGCCGCTCGCGCTCTCTGTTCGGTCGTTCAAGATCGTTCTCGCGAACGCCTCGATCGTCGAGGCCAGCCCGACGAAAAACGCTGACATCTTCTTCGGGGCGATCGGCGGCTACGGCGGATTGGGCGTCATCGTCGAAGCGACGCTCGATCTCTCCGACAACGTGCGGGTGAGGCGGCACCACGAGCGCATGTCGATCGCGCAGTACGCTTCGTACTTCAAGCAGCACGTCCGCGACTCGAACGCCGTGGTCTTCCACAACGCCGACCTCTATCCCCCGAAGTTCGAGCGCGTGAACGCCGTCACGTGGTCGCGGACGAACGACCCCGTCACGGTGCGCGACCGTCTGATTCCAACGGGGAAGTCGTACCGGATGGACCGATTCGCGTACAGCGTGATGTCGGAGTGGCCGTTCGGCAAGAAGATCCGCGAGAGCATCATCGATCCGATTCTGTTTTTGAGGTCGCCCGTCGAATGGCGCAACTACGAAGCGAGCTACGACGTCCAGGAGCTCGAGCCGTCCTCGCGCGCCAGCAAGACCTATGTACTCGAGGAATATTTCATTCCCGTCGAGCAGTTCGACGCCTTCGTGCCCAAGATGCGGGCCGTGTTTCAGAAGCACGACGTCAACGTCATCAACGTCTCGATTCGCCACGCCATGCCCGATCCGGGCACGCTGCTCTCCTGGGCGCAGAAGGAGGTGTTTGCGTTCGTCGTCTACTACAAGCAGGGGACGAACCAGGCGGACCGCCGGAAGGTGGGCGTTTGGACGCGCGAGATGACGGACTCGATTCTCTCCGTCGGCGGGACGTGGTATCTCCCGTATCAGCCGTGGGCAACCGAAGATCAATTCCTTCGCGCCTATCCACGCGCGCCGGTTTTTTTCGCGCTCAAGAAACGGCTCGACCCGACGAACAAGTTTCGCAACGCGCTCTGGGACAAGTATTACCTGCCGCGAGTCGATCCCACGCGTGCGGAGCTCGGTCTCCGAATCCGCGACAGCCTCGAGCGGTCGCACACGTATCGTCGCGACGAAGGCCAGACGTTCCTCACGCATCCGGAGTGGTCCATCGTCTACAGCTCCGACGAATACGCCACGTGGCTCAAGAGCAAGCTGCCGACGGACTTCCCGTACGCGTCGTCGATTGGACAGTACTGGCTCAACTATCACCATGCGTATAAAGAGACGCACAACACCTACGGCTTCAACAAGGGCTACAACGCCATGCTGGCCGTGATCGGCACCAGCTACTCCGTCGAGCTGGCGTCGAAGGGGTTGTATGAGAATACTATTGGCCGTTTCTCCGGGTGGACGGCGAACCACGAGCTGAGCCAGGAAGACCGCTACGCCGCGACCGTGGCCGACGAATACGGGCGCTTCATCCACCTGCGTCCGTGGTACGAGTTCTCCTTCGCGTCGCGTCTCAAGCATCTCTGGACCGGAGTACCGCTCTGGGGTCCGAAGATCATTCGCAAATGGGAACGTCGTTTCTTTTTGACGGCGGAATACGGCTTCAAGGCCGTCTACGCCACAGCGATCGAGCGGGCAACGCACGCGACCTACGCGTCGGAGGACGATCGCATCCAGATGATCGTCGGCGGCTGGAACGAGGCGACGACGGTCCAGCACCCGACGGTCGTGCAGCTCGCGAAGCTCGACAGCGTACACACGCTCGTGTCGGTGCCACGCTACGACAAGTTTCGCGATGCCATTCGCCAGATCTCGGTAGCGAATGACGGCGTTCGCATCAGCGAGATCGCGGGCAACCGTGAGATCCTGCTCACGGGCGTCGCGCCTATGGCGTGGCATTATGCCGACTTCTTCGGGCGTGTCGACTACGAGATGCCGCTGCCGACCGATCCTTCGCGAAAACGGCTGACGGTGCGGGTTCCGGTCTCCGAGCTGCCCGGCGTGTTGCATCGACTCGACGCCGGGGGGCAGATGGCCGTGGACCACATCTACGACTATTGAGCCTCAAGGGGCTTCTCTACGATCCCCTGAGCGGAAACCAAACCCAACTCCCTCCGCTGCGTTGCGCACAACGCTGTCCCATGGAAAACGCTCGTCGCACAGAAAACCGCTCGGGCAACGGTGAGTGAACGGAGCAACCGAAACGGAATGGCGACGGCAAGTGCGAAGCTTTTGCATACGTGGAATTCCAAGAGGCTTCCTACGCCATCAGCAGTGAAAAGCAGTTCAATTGACCTCAGATGTCGCAGTGGACATCAAAACTCCATCCTTGCCGCGTTTTCTGGGCTCTTCCGTTGCCATCCCGTTTTGGTCTTCCGTTCACTCCCGTTGCCCGAGCGGTTTGCGCACGAGGCTGTCCCATGGAAAAATGCTCGTCGGACAGAAAAACTCAGTGGGGCAACGGTAAGTGAACGGAGCGACCGAGACGGAATGGCGACGGCAAGTGCGTAGCTTTGTGCACGCGGTATTCCAAAGGGGTTAGCTCGCCGGAAGCTCCCGCACGGATCGCTCGAACGCTTCCAATAGGACATCCGCGTCGGTATCGCTGAACGGCATCGGCGGGCGGATCTTCACAACGTTGTGATACGGGCCATCCGTGCCCAACAGCACACCCCTCTCACGCATCCGATTGGCGATGAAACTCGCCTCGGCGCCCGCCGGCTCGAGCGTCTCACGGTTTCGCACCAGCTCCACTCCGAGAAACAGGCCCGAGCCCCGGACGTCGCCGATGATCGGAAAGCGATCGACCAGCGGACGCAGCCCAGCAAGCAGTCGTTCGCCCACCGTGCGAGCGTGCTCCCGCAATCCTTCGTCGCGCACGACATCGAGCACCGCGAGTCCCACCGCGCAGGACACCGTATTGCCACCGAATGTGCTGAAGAACTCCATGCCGTTGTCGAACGCATCGGCGATGGCCCGTGTCGTCGCAACGGCACCGATCGGGTGACCGTTGCCGAGCGGTTTGCCCATCACGACGATGTCGGGAACGACGCGTTGGTCCTCGAACGCCCAGAAGCTCGTCCCCATTCTCCCCAACCCGGTCTGCACCTCGTCCGCAATGCAAACGCCTCCCGCCGTTCGCACATGCGCATAGACATTCTCTAAATACCCTGGCGGGAACACCAGCTGACCACCGACGCTCGGACACGTTTCCGCGATGAAGGCGGCGAGATAACGACCCTCCCTGGCCATGACGGCGATCTTCTCCGCGACCATGCCGGCGTATTTCTCACCGGCGTGCGCGTCGTTCGCTTTGATCGGCCCGCGATAGACATCCGGCAGCGGCGCGACGTGTACCCACTCCGGAGCACCCATGCCACCAGGTCCTGCATGCTTGTATGGGCTGATGTCGATAAGTGATGTCGTATTGCCGTGGTAGGCCGCCGCGAGAACGATCACATCGCCCGCTTCGGTGTACGCACGCGCCAGTCGAAGCGCGAGCTCGTTGGCCTCACTGGCCGAGTTGACGAAGAAACACACGTCGAGCGGTGCGGGGAGCGTCGCCAAAAGACGCTCAGCGTACGTATTCAGGAGATCGTGCGGATAACGCGTGTTGGTGTTCAACACACGCATCTGGTCCGCGGCCGCCTCTACGACGCGAGGATGGCTATGGCCGACGTGTGGCACGTTGTTGTACGCGTCGATGTACCGTCGGCCTTCGTCATCGTAGAGATACTGCTTCCAGCCGCGTACCAACTTCACCGGATCGACGTACGCGATACTCAGGTTGCGCCCGACGTGCGCTCCCCGCGCCGCCAACGTTTCAGCCTTGTTCGGCGGCGACGGCGGGAAGCGTCGGTCCGGAATCCGCGCGAGGAGATTCGGATCGGGACAGAGCGCGACCCACGCGTCGCGTTGTGACGGGAGTGCGACGCCAGGAAAGTCCGTCCCGAGATCGAGCAGGTCGACGATGATCTGAAGATGCAAATGCGGCGTCCATCCGCCGTTCACTTCCGGCACACCGAGCGTCGCGATGCGATCGCCGGCGCTCACGATCTGTCCCAGCTTGATGCCGGCGAGTGACTCACGACTCAGGTGACCATACAGCGTGAAGAATTCGTCTCCGCTGTCCGTCTCGTGCCGGAGGATGATCACCGGCCCGTAGTCTTGGAGCGCTGCATTGTCCGCGAACGCGTGCACCGTTCCCGCGAGCGGAGCGAATACCGGGGTATCAGCCGGCGCGAACAGATCGAGACCGATGTGAATCGTGCGATGCGGATCGGTGGGGCGTATTCCCATCGCGAACGCCGGCGCGACGTACAGCAATCGCGGCTCGTTGTACCGGCCGATTCCAACGCCGACGGAGGCCGCCGCCATCTCACCGAACACGCGTTCCGTCAGCTTCCGCTCGACGTTGTCCGCCGGATCACCCGCGACGAGCGGACTCGAGACACTCAGGTCGAGCACGATGCACGGGTCGCGATCCAAATCCACGCCGAGCACGGGCGATACTGCGGACTCACGCTGCAAGAATTCGCGAATACGCTGTGCCTTTGGCAACGGCTCGACGCCCGCCGCCGCGCGAAGGGTGACCTCGGCCAGTCCGAATGGAATCGTCGCCAGTCGAGGCAGCGCGCGTCGAATCGCGAGTTGACTGACGCCGAGGTATGTGTTCCCGGGCTGTTGCCGGCGTTGTTCCGCGGCGATGCACGCGCTCACGCAGAGACGGAGCAGCACGAGGCCGAACAACGCCGCGAGCTCGTCGTCATCAAGCGCGCTGCGCTCGCAGTATCCACGCGTCACGGACGCAGCGACGCCGAGCGGATCGTCGCGATCGAGAAGCTGGTATGCGATGGCGATCGCCAGCTCGCCGACCCGGAAGCTGTGCACCATGTCCCCGAAGTCGACGATCCCGGTGACGCGCTGGTCCCGCGACTCGAGGTCGGCGCCATCCATCCCGCTGCCGACGAGAAGATTGTAATCGTTCAGATCGTTGTGGATGATCGCGCGCCGCACGTTCGCGAGTCGTGGGATCGTTCGCTGATCGACCTCCGCAACGATTCGATCGATCGTCGCGCGAAGCTCGGTGTCGTCGATCAGCGCGCACTTCTCGCCGATGATCGCACGGGCGTTGGCCAAATCCCAATAGAAGTCCCGATGCAGGCCCGGATGATCGAAGTCCAGCAGCTCACGCTGAAGCGCGCCGACTTGGCGGCCGACGTCCTCGTCGAGGGCGCGCGACCGACGCGCTACCGAAGCGAGCGGCGCACCCTGCAACCAACTGATCGCCCACACCCAATGGCGTTTGCCATCGGCACTCGGCACTTCGGCCAGCGCGCGACCGTTCACCGTGCTGAGCACGCGCGGCGTGATGTCGAGGCGTTGCGCGAGGTGAGTGATCGCGCGCTGCTGCGCCTCGAGCATGGCTTTCTGCTCGCCGGCGTTGGCGATCTTCAAGACGATCCGCGTGCCGTCGCGTCCTTGGACGAGGAAGTTCTGATCGCGCTCGCTCGTCAGTGGACTCGCACGACCGTCGACGCCGAAGTGCTCGCGCGCGATCTGCTCCGCGGCAGCAGGATCGAACTGCGGGCTCTGGTGAAGGAGCCCTGCGGAAAAAGGGGACGTCACGTCGGCAAGTATTCGTGAACGAGAAAGTTGCGCGTCCTGATGCGCCGGAGCCAGGCTCAGAGTTTCTCGCCGCGAGTTTCTTTCGGGACTCTTCCCTCGCGGACCGCGTGCCAGTCGTCGCCCTGGCGAACGATTTGATAGGCTCGCTCGAAGCGCAGCGTCTGCGACGGTTCCAAGCCCGGCGTGTCGTATTTCTGGACGAAGACGTAAACCTGCACCGAATCCGGGCCGAGTGTGAAGACCGGCGAAAATCGAAGGATGTACCCCGGGAGCGTCGCCGAGCACCGCGGTGCGCCGGGCGCTCCCTGAAGGGGCGGCTCACACGTGCCGCGAATCACCCCCCGCCGCTTCATTTCCTCGGATACCGCTTCCGGCACACGCCCATCAACGCCGAGCCCGACGTCGCGCGGCAACATGCGCGGATCGAGCAGGAGCGAGAGCGATTCGTCGAGCTCGAATGCGCCGCGCGCGGCAGCCTCGTACACGCGGGCGCGGACGGGCGCGGGCTGATTGACAATGCTCAGCCCATGTCCGCGCACGACGCTCGAGTCGTTCGTCTTGCAGGCCGTCGCGAGACACGCGACTGCGCCGACGATGAAGAGCCGTCGGATACGCATGGCGGAAACTTTGGATCGAGACAGACAGAGCGCAAACAACATTTGTTGCTCTTCAGTTCCCCGAAGGCTCGACAGTGCGACCAACGGTCAAGTCCGATCGTTTCCAGAATTGGAACACGACCGCGCCGACCAGCAGGATGAGCAATCCCACTCCGGCGCTCAGCGGGCGATGAATGATCGTCGTCAACGAGACGGCCCAGCACGCAGCGACGAATACAATCGTCGTGACGGGATGTCCAGGCACGCGGATCCGATCGTCGCCGGTGACGCCCTCCCGTCGTTCGCGCGCGCGGAAAATCAAGAGCGATGCTCCGGTGAGGCCGAAGAACAACACGTCGATCGCCTCGACGTAGTTGAGAATCTGATCAAAACGTCCCGTCAACGCGATCACCGCTGCCCACACACCCTGCAGGGCGATGGCGACGACCGGAACGCGCGACCGCGCGTCGAGTTTGCCGACCGCTGAAAAGAAGACGCCATCTCTGGCCATCGCGTAATACACTCTCGGCGCCGTCAGCATCGACTGGCTCAGGAAACCGACGGTCGAAACGGCGATGCCGAGCGCGATGAGTCGCGCGCCGCGTTCGCCGAGGGCGCCGCTCATGACGTCCGACGCGGGCGTCTGCGTCTGCTCCAGGGCGGAAAGACCAAGCACGCGAAGACAGACCCAACTCACCGTGAGATACAGGACGATCACGCCGACGACGCCGATCAATAAGCCCCGCGGCAGATCGCGCCGAGAATCGCGCATCTCCCCGCTGACGAAGCTTGCCGTCTGCCAGCCGCCGTAGGCAAACAACACAGGCACCATCGCCGTCGCGAGTCCCACGAAGCCGGCCGACGGCTCGGCGGAAATCATGGTCTGCGGTGAAGCAGCGGGCGACATCAGACCAACCACGATCAACATCACAATTGCGGCCAACTTTGTGATCATCAATGCGCTCTGTACATTGGCGCCGGCTTTCACGCCGATGCAGTTGATGATCGCCAGGATCGCGAGCGTCGACGCGGCCAGCACTTGCGTCGGAATTCCCCACCCTGTGAGACGCTGGAAGTATTCGCCGAAGATGATTGCCGCCGCGGCCATTCCGCCCGTCTGGACGACGAGGAGCAACGTCCATCCGTACAGGAACGCGACCATCGGGCGGTATGCGTCGCGGAGATAGGCATATTGGCCTCCAACACGGGGGCGCAGCGCCGCCAGCTCCGCGTACACGAACGCGCCGATGAGCGCGATGCCGCCGCCGATCGCCCACGCCCACAGCGCGAGGTCGGACGAATGCACTCGGCGTGCTACTTCGCTGGGGTTTCGGAAGATGCCGCCGCCGATGATGCCGCCCATCACGATCATCGTGGCGTCGAACACGCCCAGCCGGCGGGCCAGGGTCGGTTCGCCGAGGTCTGTTTTCTCAGGTTCTGTCAACGACGTCACTCCGGGGAGGTTCAATCGAGCAAGGTACCAGCCTGCCGCCACTTGCGCAGGGGAGGAGCACGATGCGTCTGCGCGGTCGGGTCCAAGGTCGCATTTGCCGGCAGTCGCATTACATTGGCTGCTGGCGCCGCTGCCAAAATGAGCGATCTTTAATTGTGAAGTTGGGCTGACCGAAGTCTCCACAGAGGCGCCACCTATGACGACTCTCCGTTCCGCCGCCGCCCTCCTGTCACTGTGCGTCGTCGTGGCTTCGTCCGTAGGCGCGCAGCAGAAGGAACCCAAGCGGCCGAAGCTCGACGCGCAGGCCGACACGAACGACGCCGCCGCGTACTACCACTTCGCCACCGCTCGTTTGCGTATCGATCCGCAAAAGGCGGCCGATGCGCTCTATTGGGCCACTCGGCTCGATCCTGCGTGGGCCGACGCCTACTACGCCCGGCGCATCGCGCTGCTGCTCTCCGATTTGCCGCGTCTCCAGCGCTACTTTGCCGGTGACCGGCGCACGCTCGAGTCGAAGGAGATCAGACAGATCGACTCGCTCTATTTGCGTGCGCTCACCATCAACCCGTTCGTCTCACAGACACTCGACCACGAGCTTCTCGAAGCCATCATCGATGATTTCACCCGTCGCTACGCAGACCGCAACGGCGGGACATCGGGGGAAGTCAGATATGCCCTGGACCAGGTAATGAACACCTGGGGTTCAGGCTTTCGTGCATATAGGGCGTATGGTGAAGGACGGTATGAAGACGCCCTCAAGTACTACGCACTCGCGATCAAGGAAGACAAACGCGCCGGGCTGCTTCATTGGGAACGCGGCCGCATCTTCTTCAATATGCTGCAGCTCGACAGCGCACTCTCCGAGCTCACCGCGGTAATCGAGGACATGCGGAAGCGCGACACGAAGGATCTCGTCCGTGTTTATGAGTCCAAGGCGCTCACCGAGCACTCCATCGCAGTCGTGCACCAGCGCCTTGGACACACGCAAGAAGCGAAAGAGGCGTTCGGGCGCGCGCTGCAGGAAGACCTGTCGTACTCCCCCGCGCATTTGCAGCTCGCGTTCATGGCGCTTGACGCCAAGGACACCGCAACCGCATTGACGGAGCTCGACCTGGTGACACAACTGCGCGGCGACGATGCCAGCGCGCAGTTTTTCCACGGCTACATCCTCGCAAACGTGGGCAAGGCCGCAGACGCGGAGCCGCACATCAAGAAGGCGATGCAGCTCAATCCTCTCTACGCCGCGCCGAAATTCGTCTACGCGTTTTTGCTGGAAGTCGCGGAGTTCAAGGAAGAGGCGATCGCGATGTACAAGGAGTTTCTCGCAGCGGCGCCGCGTACTGATCCACGCCGGCAGAGCGCGGAGGCGCGCCTTGCGGCCCTGACCAA
>Ga0126377_10002588_pt1 | contig 12511 bp, 14 predicted proteins | sample PanSoiMetPlot_22_FD_92647 | JGI IMG/M metagenome (GOLD analysis project Ga0126377, IMG submission 92647) | Tropical forest soil microbial communities from Panama - MetaG Plot_22 | ecosystem: Environmental > Terrestrial > Soil > Tropical forest > Bulk soil | place: Panama | collected 2016-02-17
CACGCACCGGCTGCTGACTCTCATCCGCGCGTTCGATCGCGCGGGCGGATGGTACCGCCAGGGCGCCCTGTCGTGCGCGCACTGGCTGTCGTGGCGCATCGGGGTCAGCCTGGGGGGGGGCCGCTGATGGACAAGTGGGGCGCGCGGCGTTCGGGGGCGGAGGAGCCCCACTTGACCACAGCGATCCCCGCGACTGTGAGGTCCCGGGCTGGTGTTATACACAACAGAGAGAACAGAGCGGAGTGCATCGAGGGCTGGCGTTGGTCCCTGGAGACGTCGGGAGCGCGGGATCGAGTTGCCGGCGCAGTATCCGCTTGATGGCGGGGGCGTTGCGCTATCTGATGCGCTCATGGCGCAGACCATCATCCAGGGGACTCGCGAGATCGAAGTGGCGGACGCTGCGGCGGAGGGCGGGCGGTTGTGGGTGCCGCTCGATGCGCTCGAGGGGGCGACGGGGTGGGTGGCGAAGACGGAGGGGATGTGCCAGGGAGACGTCTGCGTTCCGATTCCGCGGGGGCGGCGCGAGGAGTGGCTCGACGGGGCGCGGCTCGACTATGCGGCGTTCGCGGCGCATCTCGGGCATGGGGTGGCGCGGGAGGAGGGGCGCGGTGCGTGGTCGTTCGGGCCGGCTGCGGGGAGACCGGCGGCGGCCGGGGTGGGGCCGGTGGTGGCGCCGGACCTGAGGCTGCCCGATCTCGACGGAGAGATGCACTCGCTCGCCGAGCACCGGGGGAAGAAGGTGCTGCTCTACTGCTGGGCATCCTGGTGAGGCTGCCGCTGGGACCTGCCGGTCTGGCAGGGCATCTATCAGCAGTATGCGGAGCGCGGATTCGTGGTGGTGGCGGTCGCGCTGGATTCGGCGGGGGCGGCGGCGGCGCGCGACTTCATTCGCCCGGCACAGATCGTCCCCGCGATGTTGCAGTTCATGGGATGGGGCCCGGAGCTGGCGGGCGCCGCCGCCGCGCCCGAGTACCCGTGTCTCATCGATGAGCGCCACGTCACCGCCGAGATCTACGGGCTCGTGAATGTCCCGACCGCGGTGTGGATCGACGAGGAAGGGCATGTCGTGCGCGCGCCCGAGGCGCCGGGCGCGAGCGACGCCTTCCGCTCGATGGACCTGGCGACCCGGGCGATCCCGGCCGAGATGGCGGCGGACGCCAGGCTGCGGCGGACGATCTATGTGGACGCGGTCCGCGACTGGATCGAGCAGGGGGCGCGGAGTCGACACGTCCTCGCGCCCGACGAGGTCCGGCGCCGGATGCGCGGGCTGGACGCAGACGACTCGCTCGCCGCCGCGCACTTCCGGCTCGGCGTGTGGCTGGCCGGCCGGGCGGACAAGGACGCCGCGCTCCGCCACCTCACCGAGGCGGTCCGGCTCCGCCCGGAGAGCTGGACCATCCGGCGCCAGAAGATCGTCCTCTCGGATCCAGCGCTGACCGCGCAGCTCGCGGCCACGCCCGAGTACTGGGAGGCGGTGCGCGCCCTCGGCGACGACAACTACTACACGCCGACCGACATGGACGGCATGCCGCCGACCTTCCCGCGCCGGGCCTGAGCGCGAGCCGGGCGCAGCCTCTCATGGCGGCGCCTCGCTCATGGAAGCGAGCCGCAACTGGGCTGCACCGCGGTGTTGCCGATGTGATAGACGCCGTCGCTGGTCAGGTATCGCGGGCCCGCCTCGGTGCCGCCCAGCGCCACGATGTTGGTGATGCCGTAGGCCGTCGCGTAGCGCTCGTACTGGTTGCCCCAGCACCAGACCGCGCGGTCGCCCGTGAAGGCGCAGAACTGAGCGTTGCCTCCGTGGAGATCCTGGATGTCCTCGAGGGTGGCGCCGTCCATCGTGGTGACCAGGATGGGGGTCGCGATCTGCGCGTCCGGTCGGTTGGCGCCGATCTGGCCGGACCGGTTCTCGCCCCAGCAGCGGACCCTCGAGTCGTCGATGGCGCATGTCGTGGGGTAGCCGCCGTAGCTCTGCGCCACGACCTTCGACGGGCTGTCGAGGCCTGCGACCGGCGTCGGATATTGCCGCCGCGTGGTGTCGCCCTGGCCGAGCTGCCCCGAGCCGTTCGCGCCCCAGCATCTCAGCTCCGTGGACCGGTCCCCCTGCACGACCGCGCACGCGTGGCCGGCGTACACGGCGACCTGGAGCACGCCGGAGAGCGGCGTCGCGCCGTCGGTCGTGATCGGAACCGCGTAGGGTGACGTGAGCGCGACCCCGCCGTTCACGAGCCATCGCAGGTCGCCCCAGCAGTAGAGCCCGCCGCTGGTGGTCACGGCGCACGAGGCCCGCGCATCCGACGAGCCGTTGATCTCGGCGCGCGAGATGGAAGCGACGCCCTCGAGCGGCTCACCGGGCCCGGTCAACACCTGCGTGGCCCGGTAGAGCGGGCCCGACGCATCGGTCGTTCCGTTGCCGAGCTGCCCGGCGAAGTTGCCGCTGGCATTCACTCGCCAGCACCAGGCGGTCTGCGCCGCCCCGAGCACGGCGCACCCGTGGGTGAATCCGTCGTGCACACCCGTCACACCGAGGAGCGGTGATCCGCTGTCGGCGTCGAGGATGGCGGTCTGCGACGTGCTCGCCACCAGGAGCAGCGCGCCGGCCCAGTCCTCGTCGCCGCGGATGAGGTAGCGGCCGGAAAGCGCCTGCACGCAGCCCCAGGGCGGCCGATCTCCTCCATCGGCGTCGCCGGCGTCGCCGGCGTCGGCCCCGTCGTCGCCATCGCCGGCGTCGACGCCATCATCGGCGCCATCGTCGCCATCGCCGTCGCCGCGCGCTCCGCCCGAACCCGAGCCGCAGGCGCACACGCACATCGACAAGACTGCTCCGCCCAGCATCCCCAGCGTCCCTGTCACCCGCATCCCGTCCCTCCGTGCTCGAGGCCCACATCCCGCATTGCGCGGGAAGACCTCGGAGACCGTCACGCCGCCGCGGCAGGCGAGCCGGCCCGTCGGGCAAGCCGCTCCATTCGCCCCCCCGACGTGTCCCCCGAGCCCGATGAGCTCCTTCACCCTCGGCGGCAGGCGGTCCGCGGATTCAGCTGCAACGACTTCGCGGCCGAGGCGTGACCGGCCGGCTCACCCGCCGTCGGGTCGAGAGTGCGCGTAGTCGCCGGCACCCATGAGGTGCAGTGACACGTACGGCTCGTCGCCCACCACCCAGCTGTCGTGTCCCGGCGGGATGTGGAAGATGTCGCCGGCGCGCATCTCGATGACGCTGCCGTCGTCCATCGCTGCGGTGGCCCGACCGGACAGCACGATGCCGACATGCTCGACGACGCAGCTGGTCGCGCCGAGGCCGCGGCCGACGTGCTCCGACCATCTCCAGCCCGGCTGGTAGGTGGCCCGACCGATGGTCATGCCGCCGATGTGGACGAGCTCGAACGTGCCCTTCTCGAATCGGCGGACTTCATCCGGCTCGTCGAATCGCTTGAGAACGACCTCCAGCACGAGGACCTCCCTCTCGAGGCGGGCGCGTCTCGCCCGTCGACCAGGTCAGCCTGCGCGCTTTCGCCGCCGCCGTCTTGTCGAATCTTGCGCTGCCGATCCCGGCGTTGACGACCCGGGCGCGCTCTGCCACGGTCAGCCGGCGGGTGCCGAGATGAAGCGCGAGTGGACTCGCTACTACTGCGATCGGGAGCCAGGCGGGCTCGAGGTGCTGCACGCGCGATTCGTCGAGCACCGCTTCGCTCGCCACTCGCACGACGACTTCGTGATCGGCCTGGTGGAGGCCGGCGTGCAGGCGTACCGATACCGCGGCGCGCGCCACGTGACCCCGGCCGGACAGATCTTCCTGGTCAACCCGGGAGAGCCCCACACAGGGGAGCCCGCCGCCCCCGGCGGCTACGTGTACCGGACGATGTATCCCGGCCCGGCCCTCATGGAGCGGGTCTCGGTGGAGGCGGGCGGACGCCGCACGGTCCCGCTCTTCACGGCCGCGGTCGTCCGCGACGACGCGCTCGCCCGCCGCCTCGCCGACTTTCATCGAGCCGTGGCAGGCGCCGGGTCGCGGCTGGAGAGGGAGACGCTGCTCGTCGCGGCGCTCGGCCACCTCATCTCCAGGCACGCGGACGGCCGATCCGGCGCGCGCCGGCCCGGGCGCGAGCGGCGGGCCACGCGACGGGCGCGCGAGCACATCGACGCCCGCTTCGACTCCGACATCTCGCTCTCGGAGCTCGGCGCCCTCGTGGGCCTCAGCCCGTTCCACCTGGCCCGGGCGTTCCACCACGAGGTCGGCCTCCCGCCGCACGTCTATCTCGACACCGTGAGGATCCGCCGCGCGCGCGAGATGCTGGCCAGGTCGGTCCCGATCGCCGCCGTGGCCACCGCCGTCGGCTACGCCGATCAGAGCCACCTCACCCGACGGTTCAAGCGCCATCTCGGCATCACGCCCGGGCAGTACGCCCGCGAGCGCCGTCCGCCGGATTCGAGCGCAAGACCCGGAGGGCCCGGCGACGCGCCGGGTGACACGATGCCATCACCATGACCAGGTTCCCCCCGACGTCCCGCGCGAGGATGGGCACGAGCCGGCTGGGCGGCGTCGCTGCCGCGCTCGAGCCGCCCGGTGCTCCGGTCGGCCAGCTCGCCCTGCCGATCGCCGTCGCCCCGCCCGCGCGCGGCGATCGCCCGGGACCCGATCGCCGCGAGCCGCTGCCCGCCGTGGTGCACATCGCCGGGTGGCTCACGGCCGCCGAGCAGCGCGCGCTGGTCGCGCAGTTCGCCAAGTGGGCGCTGCCACCGGCCGGGCTGCGCCACCCGCGGGTTCCGAGCGGACACCTCATGAGCGTCCAGTCGGTGTGCCTGGGCTGGCACTGGCAGCCGTATGCCTACTCGAGGACCGCGGACGACACCGACGGAGCGCCGGTCAAGCCGCTGCCCATCGCGATGGCCGACCTCGCGCGCAGGGCCGTCGCCGACGCATACGGCCCGGGCGGCGCCGAGGCGACCCGCTACGCGCCGGACGCCGCCATCGTCAACCGGTATCCGCCGGGCGCGCACCTGGGCCTCCACCGCGACGGCGAGGAGCCCAGCGACGCCCCGGTCGTCACCATCAGCCTCGGCGACCGCTGCGTGTTCCGGCTCGCCGGCGTGGACCGGCGCACGGCGCCCTTCACCGACATCGACATGGGCTCGGGTGACCTGCTGGTCTTCGGCGGGCCGAACCGGCGCATCTACCACGGCGTTCCGCGCGTCATGAGCGGCACTTCCCCCGATGGGCTCGGGCTTCCGCCCGGTCGCCTCAGCATCACGGTGCGCGAGACCGGCCTCGACGGCTGATGTCACCTTTCGGCGCGGCCGACGTAGAGTCATCGGGGACTGCGTGCCCCGGGTCCGCGCGTGCACACGACGCTTTTCTCGAGGCGGTTTCCTTCCGGTGGCGGCTGCGCTACATGTAGCCGTCGATGGAGACGCCTGCCGACAAGCTCGGTGAGCTCATGCGGCGCTACGCGGCCGGTGAGGACGCCGTCTTCGAGGAGCTCTACCGGATGATGGCACCTCGTCTCCATCGCTTCTGCTGTCGCCTGGTCGCGCGCGGGGCCGAGGCCGACGACCTGTTCCAGGACACCCTGCTCCGGCTGCATCGCGCGCGTGCGACCTTCATGCCCGGCGCCAGCGTGATGCACTGGGCGTTCGCGATCACCCGCTCGGCCCACCTGGATCGGCTGCGATACCGGCGCCGCCGCCCCGAGGACCTGGGGTCGGTGAGCGATGCCGCGCAGCAGGACCGCCTGCACGCGGACGAGCGCTACTCGCCGGAGGCGGCGGTTCGCGCGCGCGCGCTGCGCGACATCGTGACCGCCGAGCTCGGCAAGCTGTCGGAGAAGAACCGCGTGGCCTACGTGCTCATCAAGGAAGAGGGGCTCAGCGTCAAGGAGGCGGCCGCCGTGCTCGGCACGACCGCGGCCGTCGTGAAGCAGCGCGCGCATCGAGCCTACGAGCACCTCCGGGTCGCGCTCGGCAACGCAGGATGGAAGGAAGATGAGCATGACGGATCGTGGGATGCCATCGCGGTTCGAGTCTGACGGCGCCCCGCCCGAGGAGCTGTTCTCGCGCATCCGCGCGGCCGTCGCGGCGACGCCGTCCTCGACGACCAGCACGCGCTCGCGCATCGCCGTGGCCGTGGCGGTCGTCCCCTTCGTGGCGGCGGCCGTGCTCCTCCTCGCGTCCCAGCTGGTGTACGACCGCCCGGCCGTCCGGATCGCGTTCGGCACGCCGCTGACGTCGCGGCTCTGCATCGTCGCCCTCATGCTGGCCGCGCTCACGCTGGGGGCGACCTTCGTCGCCATCGGACGGGGAGGGCGCGGCCTGGGCCACGGCGTGGCGGCCCTGTTGCTGGCGGTCGCGCTGGTCGCGCCGATCTACGCCGCGCTCACCATGGTCCGCCCGCTCGAGGCCGGCCCGGCGGCGGCCCTGGCCGATGTGTCGCCGTGGGGCCTGCGCTGCCTGGTCATCGCCAGCGCCGTCGGGGCGCTCGTGCTCGTCATCTTCACCGCGGCGCTGCGCCGCTCGGTGCCGGTCGCCAGCAGGGCCAGAGCGGCGGCGATCGGGACGGCAGCGGGCGCGTGGGCCGGGCTGACCGTCTTCGTCTTCTGTCCCGACAGCCAGCCTCGACACCTGTTCGTCGGGCACGTGCTTCCGATCGTGGCCTTCACGATCCTCGGGCTCGCGCTCATTCCGCGCGTCCTGCGCCCCTGAGCGCGGCGGCGGCGGCGATTTCGCGCCGGGATGTCACCTGCCCGACGGGGGGGCGTACTCCGTCTCGATCACCTGGCTGCGGGTGTCGCGGCCGAGCACGAAACCCTCCGTTCAAGCCAAGGAGACGTCCATGACCCTCTCGTTGCAGGTGGCCGCGACCGGCGCCGTCCTCACGCTCACGCTCGCTCTCGGCGCCTGCGCCATCGACGATGCGGAAGGAGGCCGGCCCGGCGTCGGCTCCGCCGGATCGGCGATCTCGAGCCGCGACTGCCCCGAGGGCGTTCCGCCGGAGCTCGCCCCTGCGCGCGACCAGGACCTCGCCTTCGTGCTCGCGGCGACCGGGGTCCAGAAGTACACCTGCTCCGCGACCGCGACCGGCGCCGCCTGGACCCTCGTCGCGCCCGACGCCGCGCTGTTCAAGAACCGGCACCGCGTCGGCACCCACGACGCCGGTCCGACGTGGAGGTACCGGGACGGCAGCAGCGTCGTCGCGGCCAAGGCCGCGGACGCGACGCCCGACGCGAGCGCGATCCCGTGGCTGCTCCTGACCGCCACCGGCCACGGCGGCGAGCGCGGAAAGATGACCGCGGTGACATCGATCCAGCGCCTGTCGACCACCGGAGGTCGCGCTCCGGCCGCCGGATGCGACGCCGACCACATGGGCGCGGCCTCCGACGTGCCCTACTCGGCCGACTACTTCTTCTACCAGACGCGGACCAGGCACGACGAGCACAACGTCCGCTGCGGCCAGTAGCGCGGTCGCGTCGCGTCGCGTCGCCGGCGCCGGTCACTCGCGGCCGAAGCGGGCCAGCTCGTCCATCTCGCGGGTCACGCGGACGAGGCTGCGGCCGGCGAGATCGTCGAGCACGCGCTGGACGAAGCGCGAGCCGCGCGCGGTCCGGCCCAGCCGGCGCGGCAGCCACAGCGAGAGGATGATGCCGGCGAAGCCGATGAGCAGGCTCAGCTGGATCCAGCCGGGCGACGCGGCGTAGAGGTCGATGTCGAGCAGCCACCTGGCCCCGACCATGGTGGCGACCACCCAGAGGACCCACATGGGCAGGCCCAGGATCAGCTGGCTCAGGATGCGCGTCCGGCGCAGGACTGCCAGCTTGCGCTGCAGCACCACCACCGGCGCGGCGTGATCGATGCTGGCGATCCACGCGATCTGGATGACGCAGGAGACGATGCCCGTCAGGGCGTAGAGGTGCAGCGCCGCGCCGGCCAGGAGGAGGTGCGTGGTCGCGCGGTGCTCGATCCAGAACGGCGCGACGAACACGGTCACGGCCACCCAGATCGCCGCCATGACGGCCTGTCCCCAGGCGATGCGCCGCAGCGCCGATCGGGTCCGGTCCGCGCCGATGTCGCGCCTGAGCGCCCGGGTCGTGGCCTCGCTCTCCTCGAGACGCCGCTCGAGGTCGCGCCACGCGGTCTTGAGATCATCGAGCTCCATTGGCTGTTCCCTTCCGTATCCGTTCCTTGATGCGACCGAGCTTGGTGGCGACGTTGGTCTCCGTGATGCCGAGGACGTCGCTCATCTCGCGGTAGCTGCGCTCGTCGAGGTAGAGGAGGACCAGCGCCCGATCGAGGTCGCCGAGCTCGGCGATGAAGCGGCGCAGGATGCGCACGCGCTCGTCGGCCTCGGTCTCCTCCGGCTCGGGGCTCGCCACGCTCTCGAGCGAGGCGCCATCCACCGGGACCATGCGGTCGCGGCTGGCCCGGCGAACCCACGAGATGGCGACGTTCAGCGCGATCCGGTACATCCAGGTCGAGAACGGCCGCGACTCGTCGTAGGCGGGAAACGCCCGCCACAGCTGGGCGGCGATCTCCTGCGCCACGTCGCGGCGGTCCTCGGGATCGGCGCAGTAGGTGCCCGCCACCTTGAGGGCGATCCTCCTGTGCTCGGCGAACAGGGCCTCGAACCGCGCCTGGGTCTCGTCTGCCACGTCGAGCACATGATTCGCCGGCCGCCGCGAGAAATCACGGCCGCGAAAAAGTTTCGCGATCGGGGCCAGCGGCGGCCGGGTGCGCCTCAGCGGCCGCGGGGCCGGCGGCCCTCGAGGAGCGGCCGCTCGCGCACCAGCTCCCGCGCCATGAACTCGTGAAAGGCGTGAATGCGCGCGGTCCGGGCCAGGTCCGCGTGGGTCAGCACCCACAGGGCCGTCGCCATCTTCTCGATCGGCGCGCGGTGGCGGACCAGGCGCGCATCCAGATCGCCCAGGTAGCAGGGCAGGGCGGCGAGCCCGCCTCCGGCGGCGGCGACCTCGCTCATGGCGAGGAGCGAGTCGACGCGAAATGCGATCGCCGCGGCCGGGATGGCCCGCCGCATCCAGCGCGCGGCGCTGCTGGAGGCGAGGGTCTCGTCGGGCGCCACCCAACGGTGAGAGGTCAGGTCGCGCGCGCCGCCGTGCGCCGACAGGTACGCCGGCGACCCGTAGATGGCGAACGCCACCGAGGAGACGCGGCGACCGACCAGGTGGTCGGGCGGATCGGGGGCCGGGCGAATCGCGACGTCCGCGTCCCGCCGGGTGAGGTCGAGCATCGCGTTCGAGATCGAGACCTCGAGCGCGATGCCCGGGTGCGCCAGCCGGAACGCGGCCAGCGGTGTCGCGACCAGCGGGCCGAGCAGCGTGTCCGTGGTGGTGACCCGGAGCGAGCCCTCCAGCCGCAGATCCTGGCCGGCGAGCCGGCGCTCGAGCGCCACCAGCGTGTCCTCCACGCTGCGCGCCGCCGCCAGGAGCTCGTCGCCGGCGGCGGTCAGCGCGTAGCCGGTCGGCAGCCGCTCGAACAGGCGCACCCCCTGGTCTCGCTCGAGCGAGCCGATGCGCCGCAGCACCGTGGTGCGGTCGACGTGGAGGGTGCGGGCCGCCGCTGCCAGGGAGCCGCCGTCCGCCAGCGCGAGGACGTAGCGGAGATCGTCCCACTCCATGCGGCGCCGCCGCCTTGCTCGCGCGCGGCCGCTCACCGGCTCATCGCTGCATCGGTGCACATCGGATGTGCCGTTTCGCCGCGTTGTCGCGACCGGGCGCGCGCCGCATCGTGAGGGGCAGAGATGGAGGCAGTCGTGGCCTGGATCGTTCTCGTCGCTGCTGGACTCGTGGAGATCGTCATGGCCCTCGCGCTGAAGTATGCCGAGGGATGGACCCAGCCGGGGCCGGGCGCCCTGGGTATCTGCGCCGCGCTGGCCAGTTTCTTCCTCCTCACGTTCGCGCTGAAGAGCCTCGCGGTCGCGACCGCCTACGCCGTGTGGACCGGCATCGGCGCGGTCGGCGTGTCGCTCGCCGGCATCCTCTTCCTGGGAGAGAGCGCGCACCCCGCGCGGCTCGCGTGCATCGCGGCGATCACCGGCGGGATCGTCGGCCTGCGTCTCCTCGAGGGCCGGTGACTCATGAGCGATCTACTCCACATCGAGGCATCGCCCCACAAGTCGCGGTCCCACACGATCGAGGTCGCGCGGTCGTTCCTCGGCGCCTATCGCGCCGCCCACCCCGGCCACGTGATCGACGAGATCGACCTCTGGGCGGCGGCGCTCCCCCCCTTCGACGCCGACACCATCGACGCCAAGTTCGCCGTCGTGCGGCGGCAGGAGTTCTCCGCGGCGCAGGCGGCGCGCTGGGAGGCGCTGCGCGCGGTGTCGCGGCGCTTCAACGCCGCGGACAGGTACGTCTTCAGCGTGCCCATGTGGAACTTCGGCATCCCGTACCCGCTCAAGCACTACATCGATGTCGTGACCCTGGTGGGAGAGAACTGGACCTGGTCGAAGGCGGCGGGCTACGGCACCATCTTCTCGCACAGGAAGGCCCTCCTGGTGTGCGCGAGCGCCACCGAGCACACCGCGAGCGGCGCCGACGCGTCCGACTTCCAGAAGCCCTACCTGCGCCGCTGGCTGCGCTTCATCGGCGTCACCGACGTCCACGAGATCGTCGTCGCCCCGACGCTGGACGAGCCCGCGGCCGTGGCGGCCAGGAAGGCGCTCGCCACCGCGGAGGCGGCCAGGCTGGCCCCTCTCTTCTGAGCGAGGCGATCGGGCGACGCCGGGCGACCTCAGGACAGGTGATGCACCTGCTGGAGACCGTAGACCGGCGTGGCGATGCCCTCCAGGCGGGCCTTGAGCTGGAGCGCCAGGTAGAGCGAGTAGTGGCGCGACTGGTGCAGGTTGCCGCCGTGGAACCACAGCGCCTCCTGCTGGGTCGGCTTCCACATGTTGCGCTGCTCGCCCTCCCACGGACCCGGATCCTTCTTCGTGTCCGACCCGAGGCCCCAGACCTTGCCGACTCGATCGGCGACCTCCTGGCTGACCAGATCGGCGACCCAGCCGTTCATCGAGCCGTAGCCGGTCGCGTAGACGATGAGGTCGGCCGGGAGCTCGGTCCCGTCGTCCATCACGACGCCGGTCTCGGTGAGCTCTCGCACCTCGCACCCGCTCTTCAGCTTGATCTTGCCCTCGACGACGAGCTGGCAGGCGCCGACGTCGATGTAGTAGCCCGAGCCGCGGCGCAGGTACTTCATGAACAGGCCGCTGTCGTCGTCGCCCCAGTCGAGCAGGAAGCCCGCCCGCTCGAGCCCGGCGTAGAACTCGGCGTCGCGCTCGCGGATCGCGTCGTAGGTCGGCTTGAGGATCCCGGCCATGATCCGGTACGGGATGGACGCGAAGATCATGTCGGCCTTGCGGGTCGTCACGCCGGCCTGCACGGCCTGCTCGGAGTAGAGCGGCCCCAGGGCGAGCTCCATCAGCGAGTCCGAGCGCACGATGTGGGTCGAGGACCGCTGGACCATCGTGACGTCCACGTCCTTCTCCCACAGCGCGGCCGCGATGTCGTGCGCCGAGTTGTTCGACCCGATGACCAGCGCCTTCTTGCCCTGCCAGCCCTCCGCGCCCGGGTGCACCGACGAGTGATGCTGCACGCCGCGGAAGCGCTCCATGCCGGGGAAGCGCGGGAGGATGGGCTTGCCCGACATGCCGGTGGCGAACACGAGGTGCTTCGGCCGGAGGTGCAGGGTCTCGCCCTCGCGCTCCACCACGACGTCCCACTCGCCGCGCTCCGCGTCGTACGCCGCCGAGCGGCACGTGGTCGACGTCCAGTAGCTGAGCTCCATCACGCGCGTGTACATCTCGAGCCAGTCGGCGATCTTGTCCTTGGGCGAGAACACCGGCCAGCTGGCCGGGAACGGCAGGTAGGGCAGGTGGTCGTACCAGACCGGGTCGTGCAGGCAGAGCGACTCGTAGCGGTTGCGCCAGCTGTCGCCCGGGCGCGCGTTCCGCTCCACGATGATCGCCGGCACGCCCAGCTGCCTGAGTCGCGCGCCGAGCCCGATGCCTCCCTGGCCGCCGCCGACCACGACCACGTACGGCTGCCGGTCGCGCCCGAGCGCGCGCGCGTCCGTCTCGCGCTCCTGCTTCCACGTGAGGCGGCCCTTGCCCGATCCGTGCGTCGCCCCGAGCGGCCTGCCGGGCCCGAGCGGCTCCTCGTATCCCTTGAGCTCGTCCATCGCGGTCAGGAGCGTCCAGATCTTCCCGTCGCGCAGCCGCATGAGCCCCGAGCCGCGGGCGACCGCGGTCTCGAACGTGAACCAGCCGGTGACGATGCCGTCGGCCTCGGTGGCGGCCTCCCCGTCGGCCGGGCGCCAGCTCGACGGGCGCACCGCGCCGAGCTGCGCGCCCAGCATCGCGCCGATCGCGTCGCGGCCCTCCAGCGTGCGGATGTTCCAGGTGAACGTCACGAGGTCGCGCCAGCAGGCGTCCTCCGCGAACAGCTCCACGGCGCGGCCGATGTCACCCGCCGCCAGCGTGGTCTCCAGCTCTCCCAGCACCGCCGCGAAG
>Ga0126377_10002589_pt1 | contig 12506 bp, 7 predicted proteins | sample PanSoiMetPlot_22_FD_92647 | JGI IMG/M metagenome (GOLD analysis project Ga0126377, IMG submission 92647) | Tropical forest soil microbial communities from Panama - MetaG Plot_22 | ecosystem: Environmental > Terrestrial > Soil > Tropical forest > Bulk soil | place: Panama | collected 2016-02-17
CCATCAGTCACGCCGAGAATCGCGAAGCCGCTCTGACCGTCGCCGGGGCGAATTGATGCGCTTCCGACATGAGCGCCCGTCGAGGCGTTGTATAGCGAGACCGATGTTCCGGCGTTTGGCGCCGCCTGCGCGGGGCCGGTAACCACGCCGCTGACCGTGGCGCCGCGTTCGCCGCGATAGCGTATGTCAACGCCGGTCACTTCGTCGCCGCTCCCGACAGTGATCTCAGCGGCGGTCTCGCGCGGCGATGACGGGTGATATGTAGGCGCGTAGCCGTCATAAGCTGAAACAGGCGATCCCAACGTAGCGCCTCGCGTGAAGACGACGTAAGTTCCGGGAAAAATCCCATAAAAACGATAGACGCCGCGATCGTCGGTTATACGGGAGCGACCGCTTGCGAATTCCCGCACAGGTTTGCCCTCGAAATCTCTCACCGTCATCAGGCCGATCTGAACTCCGATCATCGGCTCGCCGGTCAAGGTCGTCACACGACCCGTGATCACTCCGCCTTTGATCAGTGTGAACGTGACGCTATCGCCTGGGCGGTAATTACGCGGAGGAGTCCTTTCAGAGGCCGGGACGGGGAGGAATGTGTAACCTTTCGAAGGGTAAACGCTGACGAAGTAAAGGCGCGTCGCGAGTCCCGTGAACTTGAAATTGCCCTCTGCATCGGTGACGGCGTTCTCCGGTTGATCACTGGCCGCGCGCTGGGTTGAACCGGCGGGACTCAAATAGACCATCATATTCGGTATTCCGCTTCCGCCCTCGCTTACCACACGTCCCGTGATCTCACCGGTCTGCGCATTCGCCATAAGCGGGATCAACAGCGAGATGAGAAAAAGAAAGACGGTGAGAAGGGAAGAGGCTCTCCTTTGCTCCTTGTTTTCCCGTCCCCCCAACTCTCTGTCTCCCGGTCTCCCCGTCTCCCCGTCTCCCTGTCTCCTTGTCTCCCTGTCTCCTTGTCTTCTTGTCATCGGTCTCCCTCCTTCTGGCCGATGTTAACCACGAGCGTCACGCGTTGAGTGTCGCTATTGACGATGACTCGTTCTTTGGTTGAATACAACGCCTGGGTAATCCGTGGATCGAGCGGATCGGCGCCGTAATCCAGAAGCGGCGTGACCGTTACTTCATACTCGCCAGGAGTCAGTCCGTCGATGATGAATTGTCCGCGCGCATCCACTTCCGCGCCCGGAGAAGACGAAGGCTGCTGGGGCTGGTCCGTCCTTTTGACGCTTGCATAGAGCCTCTTGCCGGCTGGCAGAGTGGCGCCCGTAATCTTTACTTCGCCGCGCAGCGTGACCGTCGCATACGTCAGGACGACTCGCACCCCTGTTATGTGTTCGCCCGCCCCTACTTTGATCCCGTCGCGCGCGGGCGCTCCGTTATATTCGATGCGCGCCATCGCAAGACCGCGGTCATCGTTCCGCCGGTTATATTGAAGACGCACGACGCCCGGCGGCAATCCGCGAATGCTAAAACTTCCATCAGTGTTGATCTTCGGATTGTCCATCCTCGGCGTCTTCGATTGATCGGGCCGGACACTGGCGTAAAGGTAGAGTTGCGGCAGTTTCGCCAGCGCCATCGGATCCTTCGTCCCTTCGATTACGACGAAGCCACTGATCGAGCTCCCCAGGCGGACCTTGACCTCCACTCCGCTTGCGTCGCCCTCGCTCAGGTCGCAAGACGCCGGTTCGCCGAAAAAATCGTTGTTGCCATCGCCGCGCGGAAAGACCCCATATTTTCCAGGCGCCAGACCTTTCAGATGGAACTCTCCGTTCGCGCTCGACCTGACGCCAGGCCCTCCCCCGGCGTAATATCTGCCGTCATCAGACCGCAGTCCCAATGAGATCTCGACTCCCGCGACCGGCTGTCCGGTTTCGGCGTTCACAACCCGACCGGAAATCGCGCGAGTCCGGACCGCTTCAGGAACAGTGACGTCGATATCCGTGTTCTCCGAGCCTTCGGCGACCTCGATCACTTTGGCTTTGGATTCATTCGCGGCGTCGGGATGAAAAGTGCGCGGGTAGAAAGTCCCGCCCCCGCCGCTCCTGACCATACCTGCCGACTGCGGCGCGCCGACGCTTATCAGATAGCGGCCTTCTTGCAATCCGTAAATGCGATAAACGCCGCGATCATCGGTCTGAAACATCTCGAAATTGACGCCGAAGAAATTATCCGGAATAGGCCTGCCCGTTTTATCCAGCTTGATGAGCGTGATGCGTTCATCGGCCAGTGGGCGCCCCTGAGAATCGGTCACGCGCCCCGTTATCACGCCGCCCTGCTTGAGTTCGATCTCGCCAGTTTCGATGTTCTCGCCTTCTGATACGTTTATAGTCTTGCCTTGCATACGAGGCGAGTCGGAGGAGATAAATCCAGGCGACAGCGCGACGACTCTGTAACCGCCAGCCGCGACGCTCGCAATTCGGAACCGCCCGCTCTCGTCGGTCCTCGCTCGCATATAAGCCTCCGGGTTGGAAGGCCACGGAGAACCTTGCGGTTGCAAATAGACCAGCACATTTCGCGCCGGCTCGCTTTTCAACAGGACGCGTCCAGAGATTGTTGCTGTAGCAGGCTTCGCGGCTCCAGATTGGGCCCAGGCGGGGTAAGCGAGGTGAAGCGCGAGAAGAAAAACCGGAAGGCAGATATTGATATTATATCTCGGCATGACTCCTCCTGACCTCGGCGCAGTCTGACCTCGCCAAAATTCGCCATCACCGTTGATCGTCAATTTTCGCCGTGTCAGCAGCGCAATCGATCTCCATTGGCTCTTTAACGAACGAAGCGCAGAACGAAATCTTTCACGCGCCCGCACGGTTGAATCTCGATTTCGTACTTCGCAGCCTGGGCTTCGAGTCTGAGCTTCGCGCGTTCGTTCGCGTCCCAGGCGACCGGCGCGGGCGGTCTATCGTTCGGGTCGGCCCCAGGAATGACGCGCGTGATCAGCCAGTATTTGCCCGGCGTGATGTTGTTGAAAGCAAACTCGCCGTCGTTGCGGATAAGCGCTTCGGCGTAGCGCAATACATTATCAACGGTGTTCGGCTCGGCCGGGATCAGGAGCGCGCGCAATCCTCCTGGCGAGGCGGGCAATCGGTCGCCCTCCTTTTCGGCGACCACTTTACCTTGGAGGCTCGCCGCTCCCTCCGCGATAGTTATTGTGACGCCGCTGAGTCTCTCGCCCTGTTTGAGGGCAAGCCCGTTGCGTGAAATGTCATTGACAGGCGGCGCGCCTCTTCGAGCCGGCGCGGTCGGCGCCGAGGTGATCGCCTTTATGTAATAGTTCTCGCCAAGAACACGCGTTCCGATCCGGTAATTACCGGGATCGACATTGTCGATCGTGAATTCGCCTTTTTCATTCGCGCGTTGGCTGGAGAAGAAGCGCCCCGGCAAAAACGCAAAATCGTCCTTCCGAGCGTCGTCGCGATTGGCGGTCACATTGAAACTTTCCATCTGGACCTGGCTCTTTTCGCCGCAAGGCTCCGGCAGGCTCTCGACTACGATGCGACCGCTGATCGAGCCTAGCGGCAGGAGCTTCAGTTCGAGGCCGGTCGCGTCTTTGCCGCTCAACGTCACGCGGCGTGGCGCCGAAGCCCAGTTGCTTTCAGCGTTGGTGGTTCTGGCGGTTAGGATGTATTCGCCGTCGGGCACGCCGTTAAAAGCAAACCCTCTGGCGCCGCCGGGTTGAATGAAGCTGGAACCGGCGGAGGTCTTGGCGCGAGTGTCGAAAAGCGTGACGGAGACGGTCGCTGTCGTTTCGGTTTCTCCACCGCCCCTGACCACTCCGCTGATGACACGGCCGCGGTCTCCTCGGCGCCGAATGTCTATGCCGCTGACTTCTTCGCCCCCAGCGACCTTCACTTCAACGGCCGTGTCGCGCGTTGATGACGGATGATAGGTCGGAAGCCCTCCGTCCGTGATCTTGCCCGTCTGAGCGCCGGCGATCGAAAAGGCAAACCACAATGAGACGAAGAGCAAAAGGAGTGGGAGACGGGGAGACGAGGAGACCGGGCGATGGGGAGACGGGGAGACGGGGAGACGGGGCGACGGGGCGAGGTTCACCTTGTCTCCTCTCCTTGCCTCCCTGTCTCCCTCTCTTCCCATTACCCCGTTGCTCCGTCTCCTTGTCTCTTTGTTTTCTCGTTTCCCCAATTCTCTGTCGCCCCATCGCCCAGTCGCCCAGTCGCCCAGTCGCCCAGTCGCCCAGTCTCCCAGTCTCCTTGTCTCCTTGTCTCCTTGTCTCCTTGTCATCGGTCTCCCTCCTTTCGGCTCAGGTCAACCGTAATGACAACCGGCTGTTGATTGTCGCTTGCGACAACGACTTTCTCTTTGAACTGGAAAATCAGCGTAAAGGTTTTTTGATCCAATCGTTCGCCGCTCAGAGTGTGGATCGGGAAAAGTCTGAGTTCATATTCACCCGGCGGCAAATTCTCAATGACGAACTGTCCTCGCGCGTCGACATCCGCGCTCGGTGTGCTTTGGAATGACTGATCCAAACTGCGCGCCGAGACACGGAATCGGAGTCCCTCTGGCAAATCGACGCCGACGATCTTCAATTCGCCGCGAAGCTTGAGCTGGCTGTAGGTGAGCACGGCGCGCACGCCGGTCACCTGCTGTCCGGCTTCAATTTCAATTCCATCGCGCAGCGTCGCCCCGTTGTGTTCGATCCGCGCTAGAACAAGTCCCTGCGTGTTCGGCAATCCTGCCGAAAAAATATGCGCCTTGCCGGCCTGCAGCCCGCTAATGTTAAACCTGCCGTCGGAGTAAACACGGCCCGAGCTGGAACCCGCAAACGTTTGTCTATTCGAGCTCCAATTAATGACGGAAGCAAAGAGACTAACTTCTGACAGTTTCGAAAGGATTTTCGGGTCGTTCGTTCCCTCGATAACAACGACGCCGCTGATCGTAGCGCCCCTACGGGCTTTGATTTCCACTCCGGCCAAATCGTCTTCTACTGTTAGGATCACTGGTTCGCTGATAAACCCTTCGGCGCCGGTTTCGTTACGAGCGCTACGGACAGCAGGCGCGAATTCGGCGTCGGTTCGGACGAGAAGCGCGTACCTGCCGGGGCGCGCGCCGGTCAGACGGAACTCTCCATTCTCCTCGGACCGCGTCCCGGTCCCAGTCCATCCGCCGCTGGGCCTGCCATCGGGAGTGAGTGAACCGATGACGATCTCGACGCCCGCGACCGGCCCTCCTGTGTTGGCGTCAATAACGCGGCCGGAAATCTCGCAGTCCCGCTTCGGCTCGGGAAACGTGATGTCAACGTCAGTGACTTCCGATCCTTCGGTGACATCGACAGCCTTCGCCTCGGATTCATTAATCACGCCCGGATGATAGGCGCGCGGATAGAACATGCGGCTAGAACTTATCCCAACCGAGCCGGGGCTTTGCTCACGTACGACGCTGACCATATAACGTCCTTCCGGCACGCCGAATATGCGGTATGCTCCTCGGTCATCCGTCCGGTACATGTCATAACTAAAGCCGTAGAACCAGTAATTCTGCGGCTTGCCGACCTTGTCCAGCCTGTGGAGATTGACCATCTCTTCAACCACCGGACGTCCCTGCGAATCGGTGATTCGACCGGCGATCACTCCGCCGCGTCTGATTTCGACCCTGATATTTTCGATCTTCTCTCCTTCGGCGACATTGAGCGTCTGGCCTCCCGGGCCATTATCACCGCTTCCCGGCGAGAAATAGCCTGGAGCGAGCGCTGAAATCGAATATCTTCCGGCGGCAACGCCGGTAAATCGAAATCTCCCGTTCTCATCGGACTTGGAGCGAGACGCACGGGCTTGATTCGATTGCTGTTCCTGCAGCAGCACAGTCACGCCGCCCGCCGGCTGTCCTTTCGAAGTAACGAGGCCGGAGATTGTGGCCGCTTCCGCTTTCGCCTCTCGGGGCTGAGCCTGAATTGGAACGTCTAGACAGAGCCAAAATATCGTTACGAGAATGCTGAGTGTGAACCTTGGCATAAGAACCTCCTATTGGGCTACCCCGGGGCAAGCCCATTGGCATCTACACGAGTCTGAAGCGCCAGTGTTCATTGATCTTTCTTGTTCAAATCTACCACAAAATCCGCGCGCGCCTCGACCCCATTGGCCACGCGCACCGCCTGCTTCGCTGGGGCGATTCCGGGATGCTCGCCCGAGCCGCACAAGTGAGATTGTAATGTCAATTCGTATTCGCCCGGGGGAAGTCCTTCGAGCGTGAATTGTCTTCCCGCGCTCACCTGAGAAAAAATCTCATTCTCACAACCATCGCATTCGCCTTTGTGGTGAGTAATTACATAGAAGCAAACGTTTTTCGGCGGATCACCGTTTTGAAATTTCACCTGCCCTCGCACGACGCCGTCGCCGTAAGTCGTCACGATGCGCGCGTCCGTGACGCTCTGTCCTTCTCTCAACTCGATGGGGCCGCGCACATTCTGCCCCGCCACTTCCACGCGCTGGGTCGAAATGCGCTTCCTGGCAAGCCCATGCGTTGACGCGTCCAGTGAAAACTCTCCCGCGCGCAGCCCGGTCAGACGGAATTCGCCGTTCGGACCGATTTTGCAACTTGCTCCTTCGCCAGAGAGACCTTGCCGGTTCCGTAAATGGGCCGAGACGTATGTGTCGACGAAAGTTCCGAGTAATTTCTGATCATTCGCGCCCTCGATCGTGACCACGCCGCTGACGCTCGCGCCGCGATGCGCCTTCAACTCGATCCCGTTCACATCCTCATCAGCCACCTCAATGATCAAATCATCGTTGTACCATTCGATCCCGGCTTCACTCCATTGCCGAATGGAAAGGCGAAACTGCCCCGGGCGTAAGCCGGTAATGCGGAACGCCCCGTCACTCCCTGTGTTTCTGAATTCGGCGGAACGCGGAGCCATAATTATTTTTCCATCGTCGTTGTCGAGAGGCCGGCAGTCGATATAGACGTCCGGGATGGGTTTTCCGTTGGCGGCATCGATCAAACGGCCCGACGCCGCGTAGGTTTTTTCAGGCGGAACGATGGTGATGTTTATCTCCGTCTTTTCTTCGCCGGCGGAAAGCTCGATTACTTTCGCTTTCGATTGATCAGTCGTGGCTGTATAAAAGACCTGGTAACCCGATCTGCCGCCCTCCAAGGGCTGGCCAACCACCGCTATATAGCGTCCCGGCGGAATACCGAAGAGGCGGTAAACGCCACGATCGTCCGTTTCGCCCATGTCTGAAAGCGATTCAGAGCCAAATCGCTTATATGGCGCGTTATCGCCGGGGGGCTTCTGCAACCAGACTCTGCCGCCGACCACGGGGCGACCCTCTTCATCTAACACGCGCCCGGTCACGACGCCGCCACGAACCAATTCAATCGAAACATCATCGATCGTTTCCCCCGCTCCAACGACGACGTTATGGTTGTCGCCCGCGTTCGGAGACTGATTGGCGAGAACGAAAACATAAGCGTGCGACACGATCTCATAAGCCCCAGGCGCTACATCCATGACGCTGAATCGCCCTTCGGCGTCTGTCTCGCCCGCGAATTGCCGCCACCCCACACCTTCCTTATATCCCGACAAAACCACGGCGACGCCAGGCGCCGGCTTGCCCTCAATCGTGACGCGTCCTCTGACGGTAGCAGCGCCGGAGTTGTCGTTGCGCTGCTGCGCCCTCGCAGGCGCGGGAAACAATAAAATCAGAAGAACGGTCGGGATTGTAATAAAAAGATTGAACCGCATAAGTCGCATACAACACTTTTCTGTTCTGCATTTTCCTGTTTGGGCGCCAGCGCCAGGTCACTTCGCAAATTTCACAATCTGTTCGGTCACGCGCTGGCAAGGCTTCAATTCGATCTCGACCTTCAACGCTTCGGCCGCTTTTCTCAGCTTGGCCCGTTCATCAGCGTCCCAGGCGACCGGCGTAGGCGGATAATCAATAGATTCGTCATCCGGAGCGGCGCGCGCTATCAACCAGTATTTGCCAGGCGCGACGTTGTTGAACGCGAACGCGCCGTCTCCACGAGCAATCGCCTCCGCGTAGCGCAGCGGATCGTTGGCGGACGCCGCTTCGACGGGCGCTAGATGAAGGCGAAGGCGCGACGGCAATCGCGCCCCCTCTTTCGCCGCGATCACCTTGCCGCTCAATGAAGCTGAGCCGCCCGCAATCATCAAGGTCAAACCGCTGAGTTTCTCGCCCGTCTTCAACGCTACGCCGCTCTGCGCATTGTCGGGGCCAGCGGATGGACGTTTCGCGTCGGCCCCGGATGACGCGCTCGTCGTCCTGGAGATAGATTTGACATACCAGTATTCAGCGGGCAGGCGCAGTTGGGTGAAATAGCGCCCCGGAACAATTTGGCGAATCAGGAATTCGCCTTTGTCGTTCGGCGCTATTTCGTTCACATAACCCTGATAGATAGTCCAAGGTGTTTTATCATTTCGGCGCAACGAGACGATCACCTCTTCGATTGAAAGGTTACGTTTGGTTTCGCAACTCTCGGACTGATTCTCGACGACAATCTTCCCGGCGATGAAGGCTAGCGGCGCCACCTTCAATTCGATCCCGCTGACATCGGAGCCTCTGACCGTCACGCGGCGGGGAAGCGAAACAAAGTTGTCCGCTTCGTCGCTCCTTCCATAGACAGTCGCGACGACCTCATACTCGCCGTCGCTCACGCCCCGGATTGCGAAGCTGCTGGCGGCCTCGCCCGGTCGAATCTGCGCCGACCCAAAAGAAGAACCTGTCGCCGCGTTGTGGAGCGAGACAGATTGTTGAGAACCATCGCCGGCGCCCGTAACCACGCCGCTGACGATGTGACCGCGTTCGCCGCGGTAGCGAATGTCAATGCCCGCCGCCTCGCCGCCGCTCGCTACCGCGACTTCGGAGGCGGTGTCGCGGGTGGACGACGGATAATAAGTCGGCGTATCGCCGTCGTAGGGCGAAATCTGCCGGATAGTAAGATTGCTGCGAACCAAGACCACGTAAGTCCCCGGCGCCAGCCCGTACAGGCGATAAACGCCGCGATCATCGGCGATGCGCGCGCGCGCCCAATAGCTTCGCCTGAGCCGATTGCCTTCGACGTCGCGCGTCATTGTCGCGATGACCTGTGCGCCGACCATCGGCTCGCCGTTGGCTGTCGCCACTCTGCCCGTGATCACTCCGCCGCGAATCATCGTGATCACGGCGTGGTCGCCGATGCGGTAATAGATCGCTCCCGAACCGGGGATGTATGGGCGGACGTAGCCTCCGGTCTCACGAACATAGATCGAATAGGCGCGTGGCGTAAGCCCCGTGAATTTGAAATTGCCCTCTTCGTCGGTTGTGGTCGAGAGCGAGCTTCCGGCGTTGCGCCGGCCGGCGTAGGCCGGATGAGCGCTTACATTGAAGTTTGACAAACCGCCGCCGTCCTCAGCGACGACACGACCGGTGATCACGCCAGTCTGCGCCTTTGCGATCAGAGGGATGGCCAAAAAGAAGAGAAAGAGACGGAGAGACAGAGAGACGTAGGGACGGAGGGACAGAGAGATAGAGGGACGGAGGGACGGAGAGACGGAGAGACAGAGAGACAGAGAGACGGAGCGACGGAGAGACGGAGCGACGGAGAGAATTTTCGCCCTATCCGTCTCTCTGTCTCTCTGTCTCTCCGTCCCCCCGTCCCTCCGTCTCCTTGTCTCTCTGTCTCTCAGCCGGATCATCTTGCAAACCTCACAATCTGTTCCGCCGCGCGCTGGCAGGGCTTCAATTCGACCTCGACCTTCGAGGCTTCCGCCTCTTTTCTCAACTTCGCCCGCTCGGTGGCGTCCCAGGCGACCGCCGCCGGCGGGCGGTCGCTCGGCTCGTCATCAGGCACGGCGCGGGCCATCAGCCAGTATTTGCCCGGAGCGATGTTGTTCAACGCGAACGCCCCGTCGCCGCGGACGATCGCTTCGGCGTAGCGCAACACATTGCCGGCCTCAGTCGCCTCGGCGGGGACGAGGTGGAGACGAACGCGCGACGGCAATGGCGCGCCCTCTTTAGCCGCGACCACTTTTCCGCTCAATGAGGCCGCGCCGTCCGCGACCGTCACGGTCAGTCCCGAGAATTTCTCGCCGGCCTTCAACGTAACTCCGCTGCGGACAACGTCGGGAGCGGCGGTCGCCGGTCTTCTCGCGTTGGTCGGGGCGCTCTGAGCCCCGGCGGCGATTGACTTCACGTACCAGTATTCAATGGGCAGGCGCGGTTCGATGAAGTAGCGCCCCGGATCAAGGTAGCGGATCGTAAATTCGCCCTTGTCCGCCGGAACGCCCTCGCTAGCCATGCCCGGAAACAGGGGTCGAGAGGTTTTTTCATCGTGGCGCAGCGAGACGACCATTTCATCAATCGAAGCTTTGCGTTTGGCCTCGCAGACGTTCTCCGACTTCTCGAGAACGATCTTTCCCGCGATCGATGCCATCGGCGCGAGCTTCAATTCGATCCCGCCGACATCGGCGCCTCTGACCGTTATGCGACGGGGCGATGAGGAGAAGCCTTCTTCCTCGTTGTACCCGCCGCGCCGCGCGACGACTTCGTACTCGCCGTCGGTCACGCCGTAAATCGCGAAGCCGTTGGAGGCCTCTCCCGGTCGAACGTATCCATTTCCCATGACAACGCCGGTCGCGACGCTGAGAAGCATGACGTTCGCGCCCATGTAGGGTTGAGAGGTTTCGCCCCCGCCGGTCACCGTACCGCTGACGACGCCGCCGCGCTCGCCACGATGGCGAATGTCAACGCCCGTGACCTCGGCGCCGCTGCCGACGACCACTTCGGCCGCCGTGTCGCGTGGCGACGACGGATGATAGGTCGGCGCGTCGCCGTCATAGGGCGAAAGTTGCTGTGTACCGCGGGCGCTGACGATATAAGTCCCGGGCGCCAGGCCGTAGAGACGATAGACGCCGCGATCATCGGTCGAGCGCGAACGAACGCCCGTCTGCTGTCGAACTGAATAGCCTTCGGCGTCACGCGTCATCGCCGCGCCGACCTGCACGCCGATCATCGGCTCGCCCGTAGATGTCGTAACTCTTCCGGTTATCACCCCGCCCCGAATCAACGTGATTACGGCGTTGTCGCCGACGCGGTAATAGCCCGCCCTTTGCGAGGCCGGGGTCGGCTGGCGGACGTGGCCCTTCGTCTCGTAGACCTGGACCGTGTAGGTCCGCGACGGAACGCCCGTGAATTTGAAGCCTCCTTCTTCGTCGGTGATGGCTGAGAATTGGCGCGTGGAGCTTCTCTGATTCGGGTTTACGGGGAGAAGCATGACGGTGACGTTCGCCAGCCCGCCGCCGTCTTCCGTGATGACGCGGCCCGTGATCGCGCCGGTCTGCGCCTTTGCAATCAGCGGAACGAACCAGAGGAAAAGAAACAGACAGAGAGACAGAGAGACGGAGAGACAGAGAGACGGAGAGACGGACGGACAGAGGGAGGGAGCGACGGAGCGAATTTTCGCCCTCTCCGTCTCTCTGTCTCTCCGTCTCTCCGTCCCCCCGTCCCTCCGTCTGCTTGTCTCTCCGTCTCTCGGTCCCTCTGTCTCTCTGTCTCTCCGTCTCTCCGTCCCCCCGTCCCTCCGTCTCCTTGTCTCTCTATCCCCCTGTCTCCCGGTCTCCTTGTCTCCCCATCTCCTTGACTTCCTGTTCCCTTGTCTTTTCATCGGCTTCCTCCCTATTGACTGAGATCAATGACCAAAGTAGCTCGCGCCTCGGCGCCGTTGCTGACGACCACTCGCTCTTTGACCTTTGAAAAGATCGGTTGGAGTTGCTCTACTCGTTTGTCTCCGGGCGTGCGGCTGTAGACGGAAACCTGCAATTCGTATTCGCCTGGCGGCAGGCTCTCGATCATGAATTGTCCGCGCGCGTCAACCTGTCCGCCAGTCCCCCTCCACGATGGGTCGTCTGTGCGCTTCGCGGAGACGTACATCGTGAAATCCTGAAGCAATTCGCCGTTGCCGATCTTGACCAGCCCGCGCACAACGCCGGTGGCGTTGCCGACGACGAAGCGCACATTGGTGACCTGCTCGCCAGGATTAAGCTCAATCCCGTCGCGCTGCGGGACGCCGTTATGCTCGATGCGGAGCCTCGACAGACCCTTCATCGCCGGAGTCATATTCATCGAAATTTCGACCTTGCCCGGCTGTAACCCCCGTATTTGAAACCGGCCGTCGGCGTTGACCTTGACCGCGCCTTTGCCCGGAGCGCTCAATTGGGTCGACCTGGTGAAAGCAAAGAGCTGGATCTGGCTCAATTTTGAGAGCAAGGCCGGATCGTTCGAGCCTTCTATCACCACAACACCACTGATCGAAGCCCCCTGTCTGACTTTGATCTCGAGGCCGTGGACATCGCTTTCTACGGCGTCGCAGATCGCCGGATCGCTGTAAAGATCGCTCTCGGCCTCGCTGCGAACGAAGATCGCGTACTTGCCGGGTAAATCGCCCGTCAACTGGAATTCGCCGTTCGCATCTGAGCGTTCGCCTTTCCTTCCCTGCCCACCGAACCAGTAAACCTCCATCTACGAGCCGTAAGCCAGCTCGACGCCACC
>Ga0126377_10002590_pt1 | contig 12498 bp, 8 predicted proteins | sample PanSoiMetPlot_22_FD_92647 | JGI IMG/M metagenome (GOLD analysis project Ga0126377, IMG submission 92647) | Tropical forest soil microbial communities from Panama - MetaG Plot_22 | ecosystem: Environmental > Terrestrial > Soil > Tropical forest > Bulk soil | place: Panama | collected 2016-02-17
CTGTGCAGGACCCAATACGAGGACGGCAGCCCGGCCAGGACGTCCGCGACGGCCTCCTCGCCGAGGATCCCCCGTCGGAGCCGCTGGGGATCGAGGGTGCGACCCTTCCCCGCCTGGCGTTCCAGGACGAACAGGAGCCCGAGCGCAAGGAGCACCGCGGGCCACCACCACAGGCCCATCAGGCCGAGGGCGGCGGCGGCGGCGATCGTCGCCGAGAAGACGGCGATCCGCAGGCGAAGCTGCAACCTCAGGAACTGGGCTGGTTTCCCCATGTACCTCTTATCGGTCGGTCGGCCCGCCGGTGCAAGCACCGGGGTCTCACCCTCCGCCGATCGGACATCGGCTCCATCGGGCTCCCGTTGGGACCGCCTGCCTAAACTGGCCGCGGAGCCATGAATCGCCTCGCGAACGAGACGAGCCCGTACCTGCTGCAGCACGCGTCGAACCCCGTGGATTGGTACGCCTGGGGCGACGAGGCGCTCGAGCGGTCACGCACGCAGGACCGGCCGATCCTGCTTTCGATCGGGTACGCGGCCTGCCACTGGTGCCACGTGATGGAGCGGGAGTCGTTCGAGGACGAGGAGACGGCCGCCTTCATGAACGAGCACTTCGTCTCGATCAAGGTCGACCGCGAGGAGCGCCCCGACCTGGATGCGATCTACATGGACGCCGTCCAGGCGATGACCGGCGGCGGCGGGTGGCCGCTCACGGCGTTCCTCACGCCCGACGGGCGGCCCTTCTACGCCGGAACGTACTTCCCGAACGAGGAGCGGCACGGGCTCCCCTCGTTCCGAACCGTGCTCGAGGCGGTCGCCGACGCCTGGGAGCACCGCCGCCCGGAAGCCGAGACCCAGAGCACACGGATCACCGAGGCGATCGAACGCGGCGGCCGGCTTGCCCCATCGCCCGAGCCACTCACGGACGAGGTGCTCGTATCGGCGTTCGCGGGGCTGAGGCGCGCGTTCGACCCCCGGTGGGGCGGGTTCGGGCGCGCGCCGAAGTTCCCTCAACCGATGACGCTCGAGTTCGGCCTCCGCATGCACCTGCGCGGGATGCCGGACGCGCTCGACGTGGTCACGAAAACGCTCGACGGGATCGCCTCGGGGGGCATTCACGACCAGCTGGGCGGCGGTTTCCACCGCTACTCGACCGACGAGCGATGGCAGGTGCCGCACTTCGAGAAGATGCTGTACGACAACGCGCTCCTGATCCGGCTGTACGTGCGCGCCTGGCAGGTGACGGGTCGGGACGCCTACCGGCGGATCGCCGTCGAGGCGAGCGCATACCTGCTTCGCGAGCTCCGCCATCCCGAGGGTGGGTTCTTCTCTTCGCAGGACGCGGACAGCGAGGGCGTCGAGGGCCGGTTCTTCGTCTGGTCCTGGGACGAGCTGGTCCGGGTCGGGGGCGAGGCCGTCGCCACCGCCTTCGGGGCCACGCCGAGCGGGAACTGGGAAGGCACCAACGTGCTGTGGCGGCCGCTCCCGCTCGAGGGCGTTGCGGCCGAGTTCGAGCTGGACCCCGCCGAGCTCGCGCGCCGGATCGAGGCCGCACGGGCCGCACTGTTCGAGATGCGGGAGCACAGAGTCCACCCCCCCACCGACGACAAGGTCCTGGCGGCGTGGAACGGGTTCGCGATCGCCGCGCTCGCCGAGGCTGGTCGTGCGTTCGACCGCCCCGACCTCGTGGACGCCGCGGTCGCGGCGGCCGAGTTCGTGCTGACACGGCTCCGCGACGGCGGGGGACGGCTCCTGCGCTCGTGGCGTGACGGCCGAGGTGGGCGGCCGGCGTTCGCCGACGACCACGGCGCGATGGCCGACGCCTGCTTGACCCTGTACGAGACGACGTTCGACCTGCGCTGGTTCGAGCACGCGCGGGCGCTCGCCGACGAGCTCCTCCGCCTCTTCCACGACGGGAAGCGGGGCGGCTTCTTCCAGACCGGGAGCGACGCCGAGGCCCTGGTGGTCCGGCCCAAGGACCTCCAGGACAACGCGGTCCCGAGCGGCAACTCGCTGGCGGCGGACGTGCTTCAGCGTCTCGGGCACCTGACCGGCGAGGATGAGTACGAGCAGGCAGGGGTCGGCGCGTTGCGCCTGATCCGGGACGCGATGGCGGGCGCGCCCTCGGGGTTCGGCCACGCGCTGTGCGCGCTGGACACGTACCTGTCCCCGGTGAAGGAGGTCGCCGTGGTCGGCGATCCCGAGGCCGAACCCACCGGCGCCCTCGCCGCCGAGGTCACCACCCTCCGGTTCGCGCCACATCACGTGCTGGCCGTGGCCGCGCCCGGGGACGACGCGTCCCGAAAAGCGATCGCCCTCCTTCAGGACCGCCCCCAGCGCGACGGGAGCCCCACCGCATACGTGTGCGAGCACTTCGCGTGCAAGCTGCCGGTCACCGAGCCCGCCGACCTCGCGGAGCAGCTCACCGGCCGCTGATTCGCTTCTGCGGCTCCGTGTTCGCCCGGCCTCCACCGGCCGGGATAGGCTCGCCGGGTCGTGATCGTTCTCCGGATCCTCCTGTTCCTCGCGGGCGCGGCCCTGGCCCTGTTCACGATCCGGTCGATCGTGCGCACCTTCCTGGTCCCGCGCGCGCTGCAGGCCCACCTATCGAGGGCGGTGTTCGTCGAGGTCCGAAGGGTCTTCCGCCTCTTCGCGAACGACCGGCAGGATTACACGACGCGCGACCGGGTGATGGCCATCTACGCGCCGGCCTCGCTGCTCGTCCTGCTGGTCGTCTGGGTCGCGATCCTGCTCGCCGGCTACACGGCCATGTTCTTCGCCCTGGGCGGCGTGAGCCCGTTCGAGGCGTTCACGCTCGCCGGCTCCTCGATGCTCACCCTCGGCTTCCTCCATCCGCCTACGGGCGGAGGCGTGCTCCTCGCCATCACCGCCGCCGGCCTCGGGCTGGTCGTCCTGGCGTTGTTCATCACCTACCTCCCGAGCCTGTACGGAGGGTTCCAGCGGCGCGAGCGGGGCGTGTCGAAGCTCGAGGTTCGGGCCGGGCAGCCCCCGAGCGGGGTGTATCTGATCGCCCTCGCGTGGACCGTGGGGCAGCTGGAGAACCTGCGCGCGCTCTGGGCCGAGTGGGAGGACTGGTTCGTCGATGTCGACGAGAGCCACAGTTCCTTCCCCGCGCTCGCCTTCTTCCGGTCCACGCACCCCGACCAGTCGTGGATCACGGCGGCCGGCGCCATCCTGGACGGCGCCTCGCTGTTCGCCTCGACCGTGGACACACCGCGCCAGCCCGAACCCGAGTTCATGATCCGCTCGGGCTACCTGTGCCTTCGCCATCTCGCCGTGTTCTTCAACATCGCGGTCGACGACGACCCCGAGCCCGACGACCCGATCTCGGTCACCCGGGAGGAATTCGACGCGGCGGTCCAGCGGCTGTCCGAGGCGGGCGTGCCGCTGAAGACGGACCGGGATCGGTGCTGGCGGGACTTCGCCGGGTGGCGCGTCAACTACGACGCGGCGCTCGTCGCCCTCGCCCGGCTCACGATGGCCCCGATGGCGCCCTGGTCGTCGGATCGGTACGAGGACGTGCATTTCGTCCCGCCAGCGTTCCCATGGCTCAGGCGGGGCGGCCAAAGAAGCGGGGGGTAGACTGCCCGCTCCTTCCCCCGATTCGATCCGGGAGGCGTCCATGCCTGAAGCGACGTTCGTCACCTCCGAGGGTTCGTTCACGGTACGGCTCATGCCCGACCACGCCCCCGATGACCGTGGAGAACTTCGTCGGCCTGGCAAAGGGCACGAAGCCGTGGACCGACCCCCGCAACGGATCACCCGCGAGCGGGCCGTACTACGACGGCACGATCTTCCACCGGGTGATCGACAACTTCATGATCCAGGGCGGCGACCCAACGGGCACCGGTACCGGCGGCCCGGGCTACACGTTCGAGGACGAGACGCCTCCCGGCGGGCCGAGGTTCGACCGGCCGGGCCTCGTGGCGATGGCCAACGCGGGCCCGAACACCAACGGCGGCCAGTTCTTCGTCACGGTCGCACCCACCGAGTGGCTCTCGGGCAAGCACACGATCTTCGGCGAGGTCACGGACGGCTACGAAGTCGTCGAGGCGATCTCGAAGGCACCGACCGGGGGGCAGGACCGACCGGCCGCCGATGTGGTGCTCGAGCGGGTCGTCGTCAGCGAGTAGCTCGGGCTCGCGTCAGTTTTCGCAGAGCCGCAAGGCGGCTCCACCGCCACCGACCGTGCAGGTGTCGAGGCCGGCCCCGCCATCGATCACGTCGTATTCCGAACCACCGGCGAGCGCGTCGTCGCCGCCCTGGCCGAGCAGGAGATCGGACCCGTCCTGGCCGTCTACCACGTCGGCGCCGGGACCGGCGATGACGAGATCGTCACCGGACGACGCCGCAACCTGGTCGTTCCCACCACGAGCGCAGATCACGTCGTTGCCCTCGGTTCCGGTGAGGTCGTCCGGCTGATCCGTCCCACTGATCGTGCAGGTAGGGATCGGCTGCCAGTCGGGCGACAGGTCCGGCCCCGGCGCGTCGGTCAGCCGGGTCGGCGATGATCCGTCTGCGTTCATGACCCAGACGTCGATGTTGCGCTCCGCCGGCTCGAACGACACGAAGGCGATCCGCGTCCCGTCCGGGGACCACGATGGATCGAAGTCCTGCGTCGAAGGACCCGTCAGAGCCGTCTCGACCCTGGTCGCCACGTCGATCGTGTAGATGTCGGACGAGCCGCCGTCGCAGCACCGCTCGAAGACGAGGCGCGTTCCGTCCGGGGACCAGGACGGGTTCGCGTCGATGAGCGTGTTGTTCGTCAGGCGTCGGACGTTGCCCCCGCCGGCGTCCATCACGTACAGCTCGGGGAAGCCACCGGCGCGGTCCGAGACGAACGCGATCTGAGAGCCGTCGGGCGAGAAAACCGGTTCCCGATCCGTCGAACGGGCGGATGGGCTCGTGAGCGCCCTTCGGGCGGAGCCGTCCGCCTTGGCGAGGAAGATGTGGAAGTCGCCATTGGCGCTGGTGCGGGCCGCGTACACGATCATCGTGCCGTTGGGCGACCAGGACGGATCACGCTCGGGCAGCGCGGTGGAGGTCAGGCGCAGCCGGCCCCGACCCTCGGAGCTCATCACGAACAGATCGGTTCGTCTGGCCGCGCCGGTCCGCCGGACGAACGCTATCCGCTCGCCGTCCGGCGACCATGCTGGCTCCAGGTCATCCGCGCCGGGGGCCGCGGTCAGCTTGATGGTCGTCCCGCTGGGATCGGCCGTGAACAGGTCCGGTTCCCCATCCCGGTCCGATCGGAACACCAGGAGCCCGTTGCTCGAGGGCCAGAGCGAGGATTGGGCGCTCGCCGGGGCCGGGGCGAGCGCGGCGATCGTGGCCAGGACCACGATCGGCAGGAAGATATTGATGACCCTTCGCATCGAACCCCTCTAGGATGTGCCCCCGTGAAACCGGAGCACCCTACCATCCGCCCCCCAGCCCTCGTGGCCGGGGTCCTGCTGATCGCCCTCCTGGCCCTCACGGTGGGCGCAGGTGGGCGTTCGGAGGCCTCTCCGGGCAGGCACCCCCCGGCGAGGCCGATCGTCAAGACCAGGCACATCGCCCCGGGCCTCACCTACACGAAGATCGTCAGGCGGTCCATCCCGCTGCGTACCTACGTGCTGAGGATCGACCTGACACAGGCGCTGACCATCGACACGACGATCGCCGACACCGCCCTGCCCTCGAGGCGCCCACTCTCCGGGATCGTCGCGAGCCACGACGCGCTGGCCGGAGTGAACGGCGACCCGGGAGAGGGCCTTGGCAACACGGTCCATCCGTTCGCACAGGACGGCGAGCTGCTCCACACCGCGGGCCCCGGTGCGACCCTGTTCGCGGTCTCGCGCGACGAGTCCCGAACGTTCTTCGGCGTGGCCGACGTGTCGGTCACGCTCACGGACCAGAACAGCGGGGTCACCTACCGGCTGGACCGGTGGAACCGCGGAGGCCCGGCACCGGGAGAGCTGGTCGGGTTCTCGCCACTCGGCGGCACGCTCGAGCCGCCGCCCCCGTTCGCCTGCTCGGCGCGGCTGCTTCCGCAGGGGCCACCCGTCGCCGCCCCGAACGACGGGGTGGACCGCGACTTCGTCGTCGACACCGTCGGATGTTCGGCGTCGGCGCTCAAAACGAACGGCGGCGTCGTCATCGCGGCCGCGGCGGCCACCGAGGAGGCGACACAGTTGCTGACCCTGGTGCCCGGTACGCCGATGCGCCTTCACTGGACGTTCGGCTGGCCGGACGTCTTCGACGCCGTCGGCGGGGTCCCGATGCTCCTGCGCGACGGATCCCCGACCCCGATCTGCGCGTCGTGCGCATTGCAGCCGCGTACCGCGGTCGGAGTCACGGCCTCCGGGCAGATCCTCCTGGTGGTCGTGGACGGCCGGAGCCGTCGCTCGAGGGGCGTGACGCTCGGGCAGCTGCGGAACATCCTTCGCGACCTTGGCGCCGTGACCGCCCTGAACTTGGACGGGGGTGGTTCATCCGAGATGGTGGTCCAGGGCCAGGTCGTGAATCAGCCCTCCGAGGGACACGAGCGTCACATCACCAACGCGATCCTGGTCCTGCCCGGAGCCGACCCGGGCGAGGCGTGACTCGCGGTCACAAGGTGATCTTCTCGCACCCCGTGAAGGAATCCGCGCCGGGCCCGCCGAGGCAGTCGTCCCTCCCGCTGCCGCCCCTCAGCTGATCGTTCCCGGGGCCGCCGTCCAGGTCATCGTCGCCGCGATCGCCCCGGAGCACGTCGTTCCCGGGGCCCGCCGCGACCGTGTCGCCGGCCTTGCCGCCGTTGATCGCGTCGTCGCCTTGGCCGGCGTCGATCGCGTCCACGCCGTCGCCGCCGGACACCACATCGCCGCCCCCACCGCCGGAGACCGTGTCCTTGCCGTCGCCGCCGTTCGCATCATCGTCGCCGACGTTGCCCTCGAGCACGTCCTGCCCCATGCGACCGTTGATCGTGTCGCCGCCGTCACCGCCGTCGATCGTGTCGTCGCCGTTCCCGCCCGTGAGGGTGTCGTCCTGGGCCCCGCCGTCGATGGTCAGCGGGGAGGTGAACACGCCGCCGAGCCCACCGAGGCCCAGACCCGAGACCACATCGTTCCCCCCGCCGGCATCGACCGAGAAGTTCTCCACCGTGTCGACGCCGGTCAGGTCGGGCGTCTGTCCCGCGGTCAGGGCGATGCCGTTCGCCCCGAACTCGATCGTGTCGGCCGTCTCCTGGCCCGTGATGACGAGGGTGTTGCTGCCGCCCCCCAGCGCGAGAACGATCGAGGCCGTGTTCTGGTGAGGGAACGGCACCGACCCCGTCTGATCGATCGTGAGCGTCTCGTCCCCGCTTCCGCCGTTCACCTGGATGGTGGCCACTGTCGAGGTGTCGAAGCCGCCGCAGGTCGGATCCGCCGGGGTCACGCGGATGGAGCGGGGATCGGCGTCGCCGCTCAAGGAGAGGGAGACCGACTCCCCGTCCGCGAGATTCATCGTCATCGTGGCGCCGCCCGAGCAGGTGACCGCCCATGCCGGAGTGGCGCTCAGGCCGACGATGAACGCGGCCAGTGCGAGCACGGCGCCTGCAGCCACTGTTCGACGGAACATCTTCCGATAAACGTGTGGACGTCGTTCGAGCACCGTCCCTCCGCTGCAGCGCTCCAGAGGGGCCGGAGCCTAGCACGGGGGCATCTGGCATCTGGGAGGTTCGACCGGGGCGTCCGGAGCTCGTCGTCGGCAGCGGGTCCGGCTCGTCGCCGGCGTTCACTCGGATCGCGTCGTCTCCCCTCCACGAATGACGCGGCCCTCGGCGCCGACAACGTTCAGCCGAGCCTCGTCACGACCCCTGAGCACGTCCAGAACGAGTCAGGCTCGCGCCTGCTGATGGGAAGGGCTATCCGGTGGACTCGTGGAGCCCCATCGCGGCCCGATAGAGGGACGTTCCGCCTGCCCAGAAGGACAGCTCCAGCGTGATGACCCCGTCGTGAGGCATGCCGGCCTCGGCGAGGGCCGGCGCCGAACTGAGGGAATATCCGCCCATGAAGGTGTAGACGGTCGTCCCGTCTTCGGCACGGCTCAGCGAGGTCAGGGCCGCGGTGGCTTCATACTCGTATCCACCGGCGGCTGTATCCAGGGAAAACCGTACGTGGGCCAGGCCGTTGGAGCCGCCGGTCGCGCCCCAGTACTCTACGTGAACACCAGTCGGCCGGCCTTTCCCGTTCTTCACCGTCCCCGTCACGGACTGCGAAAACGCCATGTTCTTGCCTGCTGAGCCTTCGACCGTCGAGGTATCAAGCGATAGAGCCGTCGTCTCGCCCAGCAGATCCGACGCGAAGTCCATCCCCCATTCGGGCGCCGGAGGTGGCGGCGTCACCGTGGGTTCGGGAGACGGACTGACCTCCGGCGATGGCGACGGCTCGACGGTGGTGCTGGGGCTGACGCTCGGGCTGGGCTCGGCGACAGGGCTCGAGTCCGGTTCCACGACGATCGGCGGCTCCGCTCGGATCTGGCCAGCGTCACCCGTTCTCGCCGCATCGAAGACTCGATGGTGGGCGGGCGCGGGCGCCACGTGGACCTTCGGGGTAGGCGGCGCTTCTCCCGCCGCGGCAACGGCCGGCGCCGGCGCCTCGTTGTGGTTCCTGTCCTTCACGATCTTGGCCGCGCCGACGGTCACGCCGCCGGCCAGGAGGAGGGTCATCCCCGCCGCGACCACGCGCTCGCCCACCCCGCTCGAGACGGCCGGCGCCGCCGTCGTCCCCACCGCCGAGCTGACCGCCTCCGGCACCGCGGCCTGAGCCACCTGTGCCGAGTGTCCGAGTCGAACGCCGACCCGCCGCAAACCGTCCCCGATCCGAATGAGCCACATGAGCGGCAGGAACGCGATCGCCATGAAGCCCCCGCGCTCCGTCACCTTCTCCAGCCACCGCTTGCGGAAACTCACCTTCGCCCGGTGGATCAGGGCCTTGGCCTGCGAGGTCGAGATCTCGAGCTCTTGGGCCACCTCGCGGTGCGAGCGCCCGTCGAGCTCACGGAGCACGAGCGCGCACCGCTGCGTCTCGGGAAGGTCGGCCAAGACCGCGAGCACCGTGTCGCGTTGGACCAGGCGCTCGACGATCTCGTCCGCCTCGTCCCCGGGGACCGGCAGCTCATCGCTCGCCGGCGCCGAGTCGTCGGTCTGCGGCCTGCGCGCGCGCCCACGCAGGAGGTCCAGCGAGACGTTCTTGGCGATCCGTGCGATCCACGGTTGGAGCGCGTACCGGCCGTTGAACCTGTACAGGCCCTGGAAGACGCGGATCATCGTCTCCTGGAATGCCTCGTCCGCGTCCTGCTGCTGGGGCAGGAACCGCTGGCAGACTCGGCGCGCGAGCCCCCCGTACCGGCGGTGGATCTCGACGAAGGCCTGCGGGTTCCCGGCCTGGAAGTCAAGAACCAGCAGACGATCGTCCAGGGCGGCATAGCCGCCCCGCGTCGGTCGCTGGTCGGGAACCCTGATGACCATCAGTCGCTACCCGAAAGCAACGTCGGGATCGGATGCAGGGTTGCCCGGGGCGCCAAGAAATGTGTCGGTCCGAGGCACCGCGTGAGCCTAGCACGGACCATTTCGCGCGCTATGGGCCATGAGGCCTAAAAGGCCCGGGGCGTGGGTCGAGGACGATCGCGGCGGTGCCGACCTCCCGGAACCGATCCTCGATCGAGAGGGTGTCGGGCGTCACCCCCCCGTCTCGGGGGACACAGGGTCGACGGCCGGGGGAGGCGCCCCGCCCGCCGGTCGGTGGAGGCAGCGTGCCCGCCGATCGGGCCGGGGGCCGCGTCCGCGTTGTACGTCCTAGCGCCGTTGTCGCGGGCGAACGCACGCGTACGGTCGAGGCACCGAGATGTCGAGCCCGCGTCGGATCGAGGCAGGCGCTCCCAGCGCCCGTCGAGCCGCGGTCACCGTCCTGACCGCCTTCATGCTTTCGTGCCTCCCCGCGGTCGCCCTCACCGGGTTCGCCTCTGCCGACGAGACCGTCAAGGCGACCAAGGACGACGCGGTCAAGCAGACCAAGAAGGAGTTGAAGGGCGCGAAGGAGCGGGTTCGGCAGCGGCGGGCGAAGATCCGCTCCCTTCAGCGCCACATGAACGCCCTCGCGACCCGGATCTCCAAGGCCCAGAAGGAGATCGGCCGGACCGAGGCGCACATCGCCGACCTGCAGCGCCAGTTGACCGCGCTGCGTGTTCGCGCCTCGCTGCTGCAGTCCAAGCTCGACGAGCGCAACCGTGCCGCGTACATGTTCGGGGGCGCGCCGATGCTCTACGTGCTGACGGCGACCTCCGCGGCCGACGCCGCGTCGCGCATGTCGTTGCTGTCCGAGATGAACCGGCGCGACGAGGTGCTCGCCGCCAAGGTGCAGGAAACGACCGAGGCCCTCGGGCGCGTGGAGGCCGACGTCGTGCGGGCCCAGAACATCCTCGAGCTGACGAAGCGCGGCCTCGAACTGGATCAGAAGGAACTCCAGAGCAAGATGGCCGAGTCGCAGCGGCTGCTGGCCGGTTTCCAGCAGCGGGTCGACGAGATCCGCTACGAGCTGTCGACGATCCGCCCCTTCGCCGCCTGCCCCGTGGACGGGCCGCACGCGATCGCTGACGACTTCGGGATCATGGTTCATCACCCGAAGAACCAGGGCGGCGACCACATCCACCAGGGCAACGACATCATGGCGGCCATGGGCACGCCGATCGTGGCGCCGTTCCCGGGCATCGCTGTCGACGCGCGCAACCACGTCGGCGGACAGGCGGTGGAGGTCATGGGCGAGTTCGGCTACGTCTACAACGCGCACCTGTCGGCCTACGGGACGCTCGGACCCGTCGAGACGGGCGACGTGATCGGGTACGTCGGGGCGACCGGGAACGCCGGAGGCCCACACGACCACTTCGAGTGGCACCCGGACAACGGGGATGCGGTCGATCCCCACGCCTTCCTGCTGCTGGTCTGCGACTCGGCTCCGCTGCCGTCCTGAGATCCCGCCGGGCTGGCGGCGCGGGTCGGGCAGAACGTCTACGACGTCAGCGCCACGACATCGGGCCGCGCCATCAGCGTCGCTCGATGGGCGTCGGTCAGGCCCCCGGCGAATTCCTCGACGCCCTTGACCGCCGCAGCACGCGCATCGGCGGCGGCCTCGTCGTCGCCGAGCGCGGCGTGCGCGTCGCCGAGCGCCGCCAACGTCAGCCAGCGCGAGGGGAGATGGCCGAGCCGCTCGGCCGCGAGGACGGCGCGGGCAAGCACATCGATGGCCTCCTTCGGTCGCCCGGTCGCGACCAGCGCGCGCCCGAGCGGCACCCGGACCAGGCAATCGTACTTGCGGCGGCCGAATCGCTCGGCCTCGGTAACCGCCTGCTGTGCGAAGGAGATCGCGTCGTCGTACCGGCCGGCGAGGCGCGCCGACTCGGCCCGAGCCACGATCAGGCGGATGGACCACAGATACTGGTGGAACCCCTTCGCGCCTTCGAGCGCCTCGCCGAGCTCCGGGATGACGCGCTCGGTGGCGCCCACGTTGCCGTCCGCGAGATCGGCATACAAGAGATCGAGCCGAGCGCTGATCTCCGCCGGTGGAAAACCGGAGTCCTTCGCGAGCTCGAGGCCCTCCTGGCTCTGCGCACGTGCCGCCGCGACGTCGCCGATCTCGCGAAGGGCGCCCGACCGCATGTTCATGGCGCGAGCCGTGAAACGGAACGAGCGCTCCTCCCATTCGCGGCCGAGCTGGATCGCCCGGTCGAGCCACGAGAGTCCCTCCTCGTGTCGCGAGAGCCCCGCCAGGGCCAGGCCCGCGTTGCACGCGCTCGTCACCGACGCCTCGAGGTTCGACGCCTCCGTACCCAGGCCATGGGCATCGACGGCCATGGCGAGGCACGCTTCGTAGTCCCCGCTCCAGTACGACATCAGCGATCGAGTCGCCAGGAAGCGCGCGTACCAGGCGTCGCGCCGCTCGGCGGGCCACGTCGCCTCGACCCGGTCCCAGGTCGCGAACGCCGCCGGGATGTCTCCCCCCATCGCCTCGGCCTCGCTGCGCTGTGCGAGCGCGCGTCCCTGCAGCTCGCGGTCGTCGAGGCGCTCCGCGATATCCGCAGCGGCGGCACTGTGCTCGACCACGCGGGCGGCGTCCGCGACCCAGAAGGCCGCCCTCGCCCGGGCGAGATGGGCCATCGCAAGGTCCCGCCCCATGGCCTGTTCCATCAGCCAGTCCAGGTCCTCGACCGCGTCGGTGAAGCGAGCCGCGTCGATCAACGTCGAGGCACGGGCGAGCCGGGCGCCGACGAGGACGTCGCGATCGTCGATGCGTTCGGCGATCTCGATCGCCTCGCCAAGAAGCGTGATGGCCTGCTGCTTGGCCCACGCGCGAGACGCAACGTCCGCGGCCATCGTCAGGTACGTCGCCGACTTCGCATCGTCACCGGCCTCGCGATAGTGGTGCGCCAGGATCGACGCGGACTCCCGGACCCGATCGCCGGACGCGTGCTCGATGAACGCCGC
>Ga0126377_10002591_pt1 | contig 12497 bp, 10 predicted proteins | sample PanSoiMetPlot_22_FD_92647 | JGI IMG/M metagenome (GOLD analysis project Ga0126377, IMG submission 92647) | Tropical forest soil microbial communities from Panama - MetaG Plot_22 | ecosystem: Environmental > Terrestrial > Soil > Tropical forest > Bulk soil | place: Panama | collected 2016-02-17
CAGCGAAGAGGCGCGCTACCGCGACCTGCTCGAGCGCGGCCTGACTACCCGCGCGCAGTACCAGGCGCAGCAGACCGCGGTGCGCTCGTCGGAGGCCAAGCTGTCGCAGGCCACGGCCGAGCTGCGCCTGGCGCAGCAGCGGCTGGGCTACACCACGCTGCGGGCCACGCAGGACGGCGTGGTGACCAGCGTGTCGGTGGAGGTCGGCACCGTGGTCGCCGCGGGGCAGCGTGCCATCAGCATCGCGCGTCCCTCGGAGCTCGAGGCCGTGTTCGACGTGCCTGACGCACGCATCGGCGAGATCCGCACCACCTCGTCCGTGGTCATCAATCCGCTGGGTGGCGAGAAGGGGGCCTGGGCCGGCCGCGTGCGCGAGATCTCGCCCAGCGCCGACCCGGTGACGCGCACCTACCAGGTGCGCACTTCGATCGTGAATCCGCCGCCCTCATTGCGGCTCGGCATGACGGTGACCGTGACATTGCCCAGCGTGGGCGGCGCTCCCAACGTGCAGCTGCCGGCCACCGCGCTGTTCCAGAAGGACGGCAAGCCCGCGGTATGGATCGTCCGGCCCGACAACACGGTGGAGCTGCGCGCGGTGAAGATCGAGCGTTACGACAGTGACTGGCTGTACGTCGCCGACGGCATACGCACCGGCGAACGCGTGGTCACGGCCGGCGTGCACCGGCTCGCGGCCGGCGACAAGGTCAAACTACTGGCAGAGAACGCCCCGTGACCGGCCCCGGGCCGGAGGCCGGGCACGGCGGCTTCAACCTGTCGGCGTGGGCGTTGACCCACAAGCCGCTCATCGGCTTCATGATGGTCGTGGCGCTGCTCGCGGGATTGCGCGCCTACGGGGACCTTGGCCGCGACGAGGACCCGCCATTCACCGTCAAGGCCATGATCGTGCGCGCGCTGTGGCCGGGCGCCGACGCCGCGCAGACCGCCAAGCAGGTCACCGACCGGCTGGAGAAGCCGCTCGAGTCGCTCGAGTACATCGACTTCGTCACCAGCTACACCAAGCCCGGCGAAGCCACGATCACGGTGACGCTGCGGGACAGCACGCCGCCCGGCGCCGTGCCCGAACAGTGGTACCAGGTGCGCAAGAAGATAGGCGACATCAAGGGCCAGCTGCCGCAGGGCACGATCGGGCCGTTCTTCAACGACGATTTCGGCGACGTGTACGGCGTCATCTACGCCCTGACCACCGACGGCTTCACCTATCGGGAGCTGCGCGACCAGGCGGAGTTCATCCGCGCCGAACTGTTGCGCGTCGCGAACGTGGGCAAGGTGGACCTCATCGGTGTCCAGGACGAGGTGATCTATGTCGACTTCAGCCTGCGGCAGATGGCCGGGCTCGGCATCGATCCCGATCGCGTCGCGGCCACGCTCTCCAGCCAGAACGCGGTGATCGCCTCGGGCATCGTCGAAACGGGCCAGGAGCGGATCATGGTGCGTGTCAGCGGTGCACTCGACTCGGTCGAGGCGCTGGAGAACGTGGCGATCCGTGTCGGCGAACGGCAGGTGCGCCTCAAGGATTTCGCACACGTCTGGCGCGGCTACAAGGATCCGCCTGCGCCGATGTTCCGGCTCAACGGCGAGCCGGCCATCGGTATCGGCGTCTCGATGTCGAAGGGGGGCAACATCCTGGATCTCGGCGAGGCGCTGGAGAAAGAAGTGTCGCGCATCGAGAGCGACCTGCCGGTGGGCATCGACATCCACCGCGTGGCCAACCAGCCGGCGGTGGTCGAAGAGTCGGTGGGACATTTCACCAAGGCGCTGGGCGAGGCCATCGTCATCGTGCTCATCGTCAGCCTCATCAGCCTCGGATTGCGCGCCGGCCTGGTGGTGGCGATCTCCATCCCGCTGGTGCTGGCCATCACCTTCGTGTTCATGCAGATGTTCGAGATCAGCCTGCAGCGCATATCCCTGGGCGCGCTGGTGATCGCGCTGGGCCTGCTGGTCGACGACGCGATGATCGCCGTCGAGATGATGGTGAAGAAGATGGAAGAAGGGTGGGACAAGTTCCGTGCCGCCACCTTCGCCTATACCTCCACCGCATTCCCCATGCTCACCGGCACGCTGGTGTCGGTGGCGGGCTTCCTGCCGGTGGGCTTCGCGAGATCCAGCGCCGGCGAGTACTGCTTCACGCTGTTCGCGGTGGTGACCATTGCCTTGCTGGTCTCGTGGATCGTCGCCGTGATCTTCACGCCCTTCATCGGTGTCGCCATCCTGAAGGAGAAACGCGGCCAGCATGCGCACGCCGAGGGCCGGCTGACGCTGCGCTTCCGCCAGCTGCTGCTCTCCTCGTTGCGCAACCGGGGCTGGGTGGTGGCCGGTACGGCGGGCGCGTTCGTGATCGCGCTGGTGCTGTTCGGCTTCGTGCAGCAGCAGTTCTTCCCGTCGTCGGACCGGCCCGAGCTCATCATCGACCTGCGCCTGGCGCAGAACTCGTCCATCTACGCCACGCGCAAGCAGGTCGACCGCTTCGAGAAGGTGCTGCTGGCCGACAAGGACATCGCCTACCACAGCTTCTACATCGGCTCGGGCGCGGTGCGTTTCTATCTACCGCTCAACCAGCAGCTGGAGAACGCGAACTTCGCGCAGGCCGTGGTGCTGACGAAGAGCTACGAAGTGCGTGACCAGGTGCGTGCGCGGCTCGAAAAGGTGCTGCGCGAGGATTTCGACACGCTGATGGCGCGCGTCGAGCCGCTGTCGCTGGGGCCGCCCGTCGACTGGCCGCTGCAGTACCGCGTCAGCGGCCCGGACGTGTCGGGCGTGCGCGCCATCTCCGAGAAGGTGGCCGCCGCGCTGCGCGCCAATCCGAACACCCGCGTGGTCAACTTCGACTGGAACGAGATGACCAAGTCCATGCGCATCGTCGTCGACCAGGACAAGGCGCGGCTGCTCGGCATCAGCTCCGAACAGGTGGCGCGCGCGCTGAACGCGGCGCTCTCCGGGCGCACGGTCACGCAGTTGCGCGACGACATCTACCTCGTCGACGTGCAGGGGCGTGCCGAGGCGCGCGATCGCGGCGATCTCTCGCGCCTGCGCGACCTGGAGATCGGCATCGTCAGCGGCAACAACGTGCCGCTGGCGCAGATCGCGAGTTTCGAGTACGGCCTCGAGGAGACCATCATCTGGCGCCGCGACCGGCTGCCCACCATCACGGTGCAGTCGAAGGTGAGGGATGGCCTCACGCCGGCCACGGTGAACAAGCAGTTGCAGAATTCCATCGCCGAATTGATGGCCAAACTACCGCCCGGCTATCGCATCGAGGTGGGCGGCGCGGCCGGCGAGAGCGCCAAGGGTTCCGCATCGATCATGGCCGTGATCCCGGTGATGTTCATCATCATGCTGTTCATCCTCATGCTCCAGCTCCACAGCACGCAGAAGCTGCTGCTGGTGATGCTCACGGCGCCGCTGGCCATCATCGGCGTGACGTTGTCGCTGCTGTTGTTCAACCGGCCGTTCGGCTTCGTCGCGATGCTGGGCGTGTTCGCGCTGGTGGGCATGATCATCCGCAACTCCGTGGTGCTGATGGCGCAGATCAAGGAGTGCGAGGACGAGGGAATGCCGCGCGACCAGGCCATCGTCGAAGCCACCATGCATCGGCTGCGTCCCATCCTGCTGACCGCGGCGGCGGCCATCCTGGGACTCATCCCGATCGCCGGCGAGGTGTTCTGGGGACCGATGGCCGTGGCCATGATGGGTGGCCTGTTCGTCGCCACGATCCTGACGCTGATATTCCTGCCGGCGCTGTACGCCGCGTGGTATCGCGTGCCGCGCTAACCAGTCTGCCGGGTGCCGAGCGCGGGCAGACCGGTGGCGGCTTCCGCGCCGGCCGCGGTCTCGATGACGGCGCGGTACTGGAGCGCGAGGTTTGCCCAGCGGAAGCGTTCGACGCGTGCGCGCAAGGGCGTTACGTCGCCGAGCATGAACTGCTCGAGCACGCGATCGATGCCGGCCGCGTCATCGCGTTCCAGGCAGCTACCCGCGCCGCTGTCCGCCAGCAGCTCGAACAGCGCCGCGCCGCGCGGTGCGATGCCGAGAATGGGTCGGCCGGCTGCCATGTAGTCGTACACCTTGTAAGGCGCGGAATAGAGCATGTGTTCGCCGACCACGGCGAGCAACAAATGCGCGCGCTGCAACTCGTCGAACAGCGCCGCGAATGGAATGCGCGGCCGGACTTCGATGAAAGGCTCGAGACCCCCCGCGCGGATTCGCGCGACCTCCACCGCAGGCAGCGCGCCGTAGGTGACCAGGCGCACCGGGCGCTGCGGGTATCGCGTGGCGAGTCGTGCGGCCGCTTCGAGCACGGGTACCAGTGAACGGCCGTGGAAGATTTCGCCGGCGTGCACGATCACCACCGGCCCCTGCGACGCTGGTTCGGCCGTAGCAGCAGCGCCCGCTTCGAAACCATTGGGTATGACGTGGTTGCGCCTGCGGTCCGCACGCGGGAAGAACTGCTCGAACGATGCACGCATGGCGGGCGTGTTCAGCACGCGCGCGCTGCTGCGCCGGACGATGCGGCCTTCGATGCGACGGGCGAACCACTGCGCAATCGCGCTGCGCCGCCAGCGTGGCCAGTCGTGCGCGCTCCAGGGGTCGCGGTAGTCGAGGATCAGTGGCCAGCCGAGCCGGCGCGCGATGGCGGCGCCGGCCAGCATCGCGGCGGGTGCCGGAGACGTTGCGATGACTACGCCGGGCGGCAAGTGCCGCGCAAACTCGAGTGCCTTGCGCCTGGCGGCACGCGCCCACAGGATTTCCCATCCCAGCGGCGCCAGCACCCGGCGCAAGACCGCGTTCGCGGCGCGCTTCCATGGGCTCTTGCCCGCCAGGGGCAGCTTCACCGACTCGGTGCAGCGATGCACCTGGCCGGCGAGCGGCAGCGAGTGATCGGTCTTCCACTCGGTCCACTCGCGCGCCTCGTGCGTGATGACGTGCACGTCGTAGCCCTGGCGCGCGAACTCCCGCGCCAGGAAGCTGAAGCGCTTCGCGCCCACCGCCGGGCTGGGCGCGAACCAGTAAGAAATGATGAGTACCGGGCGCATTCAGGTGGCCGGCCGGCGGCGCGCGAATGCACGCAGCACGTAGCCATACTCTTCGCGCAGGATGAAACGTGCGGCGCTGGCGTACACCAGGCCGTACGCCAGCAGACCGACGATGATGCTGGCGCGGCCGTCGGGCATCCAGGAAAGCAGCCCGTGCATGACGCCGAGCGCGAACGCCGACGCGAGCAGCGAGTAGCCGAACTTGCGCCACTGGTAGATGCCGGACAGCGGCACGCCATAGCGCTTCATGACACGGCGTCCGAGGTAGTACCCGGTCCAGCACTGGCCGACCACCATGCCCAGCGTCGGACCCCAGAGTCCGAAGCGCGGCATGAGCGCAAACAGGATCGTGGCGTTGATGGCCAGCGCCACCGCGTTGGAAGTCGCGAACGAGGCGTTGTCCTCGACCGCGCGCAGCAGCGTCGAGAACTGGAAACACTGGCGCACCATGAGCAGCATGAACACCTGGAAGTACGGCGCGGCAGACGCGTACTGATGGGTGAACGCGAGCCGGATCAGCGGCTCGGCGTAGTAGCTCAGCAGGAGCCACGCAGGAACGATCACGGCGGCCACCATCATCTGCGCGCGCATCCAGAGACGCAGGCCTTCGGCGGGATTGCGCTGCGCGCGCTTGACCATGTCGGGGAAGATCGCGTCCGACAGCGAGGTCTGCACGATGCTCACCAGCGGCACCTGGTAGGCCGCCGTCGTGTAGATAGCCAGCGGCACCGGGCCCATGACGGAGCCCACCACCACGCGGCCGAAGTCGTTGGCCTTGTTCAGCATGGATCCGAGCCCGAGCGGGCCCGCCAGGCGCAGCTGTTCGCGCAGCACGCCGGAATCCCAGCGGAACACCACCAGGCCACGCGCGCGCAGCCACAGGTACACCGCCATGATACGCAGCGTCTCGGAGCACACGATGGTCGCGAAGATCATCTCCACGTCGTGGGACCAGGTGGCCGCGCCCAACAACATGCCCAGCCGCCATGCCGTGACGGCCAGCGTGTACTTCATGACCTGCAGAGATTGCCGATGTGCCAGCCAGTAGGCCTGCACCACGTCGAGGTTGAGGAACATGAAGACGTACAGCGCCAGCAGCCACCAGCTGTCCTCGATCTCGGGCGGCACGATCCACGGGTGGCCTATCACCACGACGAGCGCGCTCAGCGTGGCCACGCAGAACATGAGCATCGCGGTCTTGGAGATGTCGACCGCCGCGCGTTTCGGCGAACGCGCCAGCAGGTAGGTGAGGTTGGCGGTGAGCGCGAAGCCGCTGAGGGAGGTCAGCAGCATGGCCACCGCCATGAACTGGCGGTACCGGCCGTAATCGACGATGTCGAGCAGGCGCACCAGCAGCAGCGGGCTCAACAACATCAGGGCCTGGTTGAGCAGGCGCGCGCTGGCGAGTACGGCGCCTCTCGATACGAATGAACTCATTGGGTGTGCGAATTCTCGTACCGCACCGACGAGCGAACTGTCGGTCGCGGGCACGCGGCCGGGGTAGGGCCGCGCCTACAGACCGAAAACCGACCGTTCCCTTACGACTTCGGGCGCGGTCGCGCCCAGACTTTCACTCATGACGTGCCACCGAGGAGAAACCGTGAAAGCAACCGCCGAAGCCAGCTTGCGGATGTCGTCCCCCGACGCCGCGGAAGCGCTGTTTCACTCCCCCGGGCAGACCTTCCCGGCGGTCCCTGCTTTCTCCCGGCTGGCGCAGATTGCCGAGCGCGCCGCCGCGCAACTGATGCATCCCGGGCTGACCCTGGGACAGACGTCGACCTCGGCGCGCATGAGTCTCTGGCACCTGGCGCGCATCCAGTCGCCACCGGATTCCTGGCGGGCGGTGGCGCGCTGCACCGCGGTCCGCGGCCGGCTGCACGAGTTCGAGATCGACATATTCGACGGGTCGGGGCTGATCGCCGGCGTCGAGCATACGCGCGCAGTGGTCATCGGCCGCCGCGTCGAGGCCATCGCGCGGCGACGATTGCAGCAGCCGTCGATGCTGCTGAACGTCTGAGCTCAGCTGGTGAACAAGACGTAGGCGCCGAGCGCCAGGAAGGACAGGGCGGTGACGATGCGCACCATCTTGAGCGGCACACGCCGGATCAGTGCATCGCCCGCGAACACCACCGGCACGTTGGCCAGCATCATGCCCAGCGTGGTGCCGATCACCACGAACACTATCGAATTGAACTGCGCCGCCAGCGCCACCGTGGCGATCTGCGTCTTGTCGCCCATCTCGACCAGGAAGAATGCGATCAGCGTGGTGAAGAACACGCCGTGACGCGGCGTGCTCGCCGACTCGTTCGGTGCGGAGTCGGGGATGAGAGTCCAGATCGCCATGGCGATGAACGACACGCCCAGGATCCAGTGCATGGCGGTGGCGCCAATGTGCTTCACCAGCCAGGCGCCCACCGCACTGGCGAACGCATGGTTCGCCACCGTCGCCACCAGGATGCCTAGCACGATGGGCCAGGGCCGCCGGAACTTCGTGGCGAGGATCAACGCGAGCAGCTGGGTTTTGTCGCCGATCTCGGCAAGCGCCACGACGCCCGTCGAAACGAGTAGTGCTTCCAAGTCGGGTCGCTCAGAGACTGTAAGTATTTGAATTAATTGGCGCTCCCTACCGGATTCGAACCGGTGTTACGGCCTTGAGAGGGCCATGTCCTGGGCCTCTAGACGAAGGGAGCGTCGAGAAAGGCGGGTCCAGAATTGAGCGCGGTAGTATATGCGCCGCTTTTCTCCTGCCAAGCGGAACTTTGAAGTCTTGAACGAAGCCGATCCGGCCCTCCGGCCTGCCGCACGCATCATCCCCCGTGCCGAACATTCCATATCGCGATCAGCGATCTCTCCCAATGCCCTGCGTGTGCTCTACCGCCTGCGCGAAGCTGGTTTCGAAGCCTTCCTGGTGGGTGGCTGCGTGCGCGACCTGCTGCTCGGGATTACCCCGAAGGATTTCGATATCGCCACCAGCGCGCTGCCCGAAGAGGTCAAGCGCACCTTCCGCAACTGCCGGCTGATCGGCCGCCGCTTCCGGCTGGCGCACGTGTTCTTCGGACGCGAGATCGTGGAAGTGGCGACGTTTCGCGCCATGAGCGCGCCGGACGAGCAGCCCCTGGCCGCCGCCGTGCCCGATCTCGATGACGACGAAGCCGTGGACGAGCTCGACGACGAACTCGAAGACGACATCGAGGACACCGACGAGAGCACGGTGCTGGCCGAGGCCGGGCCGCACCAGACCGGCATTCACGGCGTGCCGCCGCTGGTCGAGCGCGACCGCTCGCGTCACGCCGGCGCCGGCGACGAGGACGACGACGAAGACCGCGTCACCGACGAGCACGGCCGCATCCTGCGCGACAACGTCTACGGCAGCATCGACGACGACGTGTGGCGCCGCGATTTCACGGCCAACTCGCTCTACTACAACATCGCGGACTTCTCGATCTGGGACTACACCGGTGGCGTGGACGACATCGCGGCGCGCCGGTTGAAGCTGATCGGCGATCCCGTGACGCGTTATCGCGAAGACCCGGTGCGCATGCTGCGCGCGGCGCGCTTCGAGGCCAAGCTCGGCTTCACGCTCGACGGCGAAACCGGCACGGCCATCGCCTCGCTGCGCGAGTTGTTAGGCAGCGTGCCGCCGGCACGCCTGTTCGACGAGACCCTGAAGCTGTTCCTCACCGGGCACGGTGCGCGCAGCATGGAAGTGCTGCGCAAGCATGGCCTGCTGTCCGGGCTGCTGCCGACGGTGGCCGCGTACCTCGACCGCCACCCGGATGGCGCGGTGGCGCGCCTGGTGATGCAGGGACTGGTCAACACGGATCAGCGCGTGGCACAGGGCAAGCCGGTCACGCCGACCTTCCTGTTCGCGTTGTTGCTGTACGGTCCGTTCGCCGAGATCATCGAGAAGCAGCCGCAGGAGAAGTGGCACGACATCGGCACGATTGTCGATGCCGTGGATCGGGCGGCGCGCGCCGCTCAGGGACGCATCACCATCCCGAAGCGCTTCTCGCTCGGCGTGCGCGAAATGTTCGCGGCCCAGCCGCGACTCGAGCAGCCGCGCGGGCGCCGCGCGCTGCGCATGCTCGAGCAGCCGCGCTTTCGCGCCGGATTCGACCTGCTGCTGCTGCGTGCCGACATGGGCCTGGCCGATCCCGCGATTGCCGCCTGGTGGACTAAGGTGCAGGAGGTTTCGCAGACCGATCGCGACCGCATGGCCGATGCGTTGACGGGCCCGCGGTCGACGGGCGAGGGTGGTGGCGGCCGCCGTCGCCCGCGCCGCCGCCGGCGTGGCCGCGGACGCGCGCCCGCCGCCTCATGAGCTGGCAGCCTGCGTACGTGGGCATCGGCAGCAACCTCGATGAGCCGTGGCGGCAGGTGGAGCGCGCCTTCGATGCGCTCGCGCGGTTGCCGGAATCGCGCCTGGTGCTGCGGTCCGCGCTGTATCGCAGCCGCCCGCTGGGCGACGTGGAACAGCCGGAGTTCGTGAATGCCGCCGCCGGGCTGTTGACGCAGCTCACGCCGGAGGCGCTGCTCGCCGAGCTGCGCCGCACCGAACTCGAGCTCGGCCGCGAACCGGCGCGCCAGCGCTGGGGCCCGCGCCGCATCGATCTCGATCTGCTGGTGCTCGGCGGCGAGACGCGCCAGGGCGAATCGCTGACGCTGCCGCATCCCGGGATCGCCGAGCGCGACTTCGTGCTCTATCCACTCGCGGACATCGCGGCGGATCTCGTGGTGCCGGGCCTCGGCCCGGTCCGCACGCTGCGCGCGCGCGTGGCCGATCGCGGGATGGAAAAGCTGTGAGCGCGCAGGACGTGGAGGGCGGTGAACCGGCCGCCATCGACAGCGCGGAACTGCCACGGCCCGTGGGTGCCGAGCTGCCCTTGCAGCGTTACATCGTGGTCGAAGGCCCGATCGGCGTGGGCAAGACCAGCCTGGCGAAACGGCTCGCGGCCACGCTCGAGGCCGAGCTGGTGCTCGAGCAGGACGCGCAGAACCCGTTCCTCGAACGCTTCTACAAGAATCCGAAGTCTGGTGCGCTGCCGGCGCAGCTCTTCTTCCTGTTCCAGCGCGCGCAACAGCTCGGCTCGCTCAAGCAGCAGGACCTGTTCGCGCCACGCCGCGTCGCCGACTATCTATTCGAGAAGGACCGGCTGTTCGCCGGCCTCACGCTGGACGCCGCCGAGATGGGCCTGTACGACCAGGTGGCTTCGCGCCTGGACGTGGACCCGCCGCGCCCCGACCTGGTGGTCTACCTGCAGGCGCCGGTGGAGATCCTGCTGGCGCGCATCGCGAAGCGGGGCATCGGCTACGAGACCGCGATCGACGCCGCCTACCTTTCGCGGTTGAACGACGCCTACGCGCGCTTCTTCCACGCCTACGACCGGGCGCCGCTGCTGATCGTGAACGCGGCGAACATCGACCCGGTACAGAACCAGGCCGACTACGACGAGCTGGTGGCCGCGATCCGCCGCATGAAGAAGGGGCGCATGTATTACAACCCGCTCCGGCACGGTACGATCTAGCCATGTACACGCATCTCGAACAGCGCGATTCCACGCGGCCGCCGGTGACGCTGGGCACGCTCGACAAGATGAAGCGCGAGAAGGAGAAGATCGCGTGCATCACCTGCTACGACGCCAGCTTCGCGGTGCTGTGCGACGCGGCGGATGCGGACCTGGTGCTGGTGGGCGACTCGCTCGGCATGGTGCTGCAGGGCCACGACACCACGGTGCCCGTGACCATGGACGACATCATCTATCACTCGAAGGCCGTGGCGCGTGGCCTGCACCGGCCATTCCTGGTAGCCGACCTGCCGTTTGCCAGCTACCCGACGGCCGATATCGCGCTCGCGAATTCCGTGCGGCTGATGCAGGAAGGCGGCGCGGAGATGGTGAAGCTCGAGAGCGGCATCGGCCAGCTCGAGATCGTCGAATTCCTCGCGCGCCACGACATCGCGGTGTGCGCGCACCTGGGGCTCAAGCCGCAGTCGGTGCACAAGACCGGCGGCTTCCGCGTGCAGGGCCGCGACGACGCCGGCGCGCGCCGCATGCTCGAGAATGCGCGTGCGCTGGAATCCGCGGGCGCGGACATCGTGCTGCTGGAATGCATTCCGTCCGAGCTCGGCCAGCGCATCACCGAGGCGCTCGAGGTGCCGGTCATCGGCATCGGCGCGGGGCCCGACACCGACGGACAGATCCTGGTGCTGTACGACGTGCTCGACATCACCTCCGGGCGCAAGCCGCGCTTCGTGAAGAATTTCATGGACGGCGCGAGCTCCAATCTCGACGCGCTGCAGAGATACGTGCACGCCGTGAAGCAGAAGACCTATCCCGGGCCCGAGCACGAATTCCACGCATGAAAAAGGCGCCGCCCATGCTGACGGTGACGACCATCGCCGACGTGCGCGCCCACGTGTCGCGCTGGCACGAGGCGCACGAGCGCGTGGTGTTCGTGCCCACCATGGGCAACCTGCATGCCGGGCACATGAGCCTCATCGAGGCCGCGCGCAAGCACGGCCGGCGCTTCGTCGCGAGCATCTTCGTGAACCCGATGCAGTTCGGTCCCAACGAGGACTTCGCGCACTACCCGCGCACGCCGACGCAGGATTCGACGATGCTGCAGGAGGCGGGCTGCGATCTGATGTTCAGCCCCGAGGTGGGCGAGATCTACCCGAACGGCGCCGACAATGCCACGCGCATCGAAGTGCCCAACATCTCGCGCATCCTGTGCGGCGAGTTCCGTCCCGGGCATTTCGAAGGCGTGGCGACGGTGGTGGCCAAGCTGTTCCACATCGTGGACCCGGACGTGGCCATCTTCGGCGAGAAGGATTTCCAGCAGCTCACGGTGATCCGCCGCATGGTGGCGGACCTGTGCCTGCGCGTGGAAATCGTCGGCGCGCCCACGGTGCGCGAGAGCGACGGGCTCGCGATGAGCTCGCGCAACCAGTACCTGTCGCCCGAGGAGCGCAACATCGCGCCGGCTATCTACCGCCAGCTGCAGCAGGCGGTGGCGGCGCTGAAGTCCGGCGTGCGCGATTTCGCGCGCATCGAGGGCACGGGCCGTGCGGCGCTGGACTCCGCCGGCTTCCGCACCGACTACTTCAGCATCCGCGACGCGCGCTCGCTGGCGCAGGCGCAGCCGGACACGCGGCAGTTCGTGGTGCTCACGGCCGCGCGCCTCGGCAAGGCGCGCCTCATCGACAACGTGCAGTACATCGCGGGCTGAGCCGTTGGCGTTCGCCGACGGCAATGCGGTCGATTTTCGAAACCGCGCCTGTCCGAAATGCGGACGGGCCACGGTCAAGCTACCGCTGTTCACCTCCCGCCGACGCGATCCGGTGACCTGCCCGAATTGCGGCGTGAAACTCGAGCGCGTGCTGCCGGCAGTGCCTTACTACTCCCTGGCTTTCGTCACGGCGATCCTCGCCGAGCTCGCCATCCTGCC
>Ga0126377_10002592_pt1 | contig 12495 bp, 9 predicted proteins | sample PanSoiMetPlot_22_FD_92647 | JGI IMG/M metagenome (GOLD analysis project Ga0126377, IMG submission 92647) | Tropical forest soil microbial communities from Panama - MetaG Plot_22 | ecosystem: Environmental > Terrestrial > Soil > Tropical forest > Bulk soil | place: Panama | collected 2016-02-17
GCGACCGGCGAGGCGAGCGGCTGCTTCGCACGCACGAACAGCTTCGCGAGCGGTGCCTCGATTTCGAACTCCCGCGTGATGTCGTACTTCACGACGCGCACGTCGATCGGTCCACGCCAGTAGAGCTGGCGCTTGCCGGGCGCGAGAATCCACGCGACCTTGCCGTTCTTGTAGACGACGCCGACCTCGCGGTCGCTCGTCTCGACGATGTCGAAATGCTTCGCCATCGTCTCGGGCGCGTCCTTCAGGAGGAAGTCGACGCGCGCGTGATCGAACTCCGGCGTGGTCAGGTCGTAGACCTGCACGTCCGTCCGCTTCGCCGGATCGAAGATCCGGTGCACGCCCGGCTCGAGAATGGCCTCGAAGGTCCGGTTACGGAACTTCAAGCCGCGCTCGTGCTGGGCGATGGTGATCCGCTTCAAGCCAAACATCTTGCGTTCTCCTTTCATCGTCCAGTCACTCAACAGAAATCGAAGGACATCGAGGCAAGCCCACGCTCGTGCTGCGGGCCCGTCGGGGCGTCAGCGCGTCCGCATCGCCACCTCTCCTCGTGGGGCACGCAGGCCGCTCCGTGACCCACGCGCGCACGAAGAGCGCGACAACACTTCCCGCGCCGCGCACACGCGAGCTCAAAGCTTCACGCGCGCTGTGACCTGCGGCTCGCAACCGCTGCGCTCTTGCGAGTCGCACACCGCTCTCGCGAGAGAGCGGCGAGGTCACCGGGCTTCCTCGAGTGCGAGTCCCTTGCGGGCCTCGCGTCGTCATCGAACCACTTAGCAGGTGGTTGCAAGGGCGGGAGTCGAACCCGCGACAATCGGCGTCTTAAGCCGGTGCTCTACCCAACTGAGCTACCTTTGTGGTCAGCGCAGAACTCTCCGTGCGGTACACCCCCGCGCAATTCGAAAGCGCGAGCGCGCCAGGCAGGCATGCAGAACCTGCACCGTTGACACCTTGTTCAGCTCGGACCTCTGTACGGCACTGCGCTCACGCGCCGCGCCGAATGCGTTGCCATCGGGGACGCCAGAAACGACGAAGCCCCGGTGGATATGCAGCCAACCGGGGCTTCGTTCGAAGACGACCGGAGGGACTGCACGAACGTCAGCCCTCCGCTCAGGAGGGCTAACTCGTAAACCTGCCTTGCAGCGGGCACGCGCGATCATTTCGCCCACGAGCGGGCCGGCGGCCGAACGCGGTGACGCGCGGCGCGGGCTGACGGAATGATGTTTGCGAGTGCCTGTGCATAGGGGGCGCGCAGTGTACGCAGTGCTCGCTTACTGTCAAGCTCATTCTTGCGAGAGGTCGTGCCGCCGGATTCAAGTCACAGGCTCGACTTCGCGCGTCGGCGGCGCGACCGTGCGGAGCAGGTGCGGGCCGAGCTCCTTCACGGAATTGACACCGAGGTGTCCGAGCGTGCGGTCGATTTCGCCGGTGAGAATCTCGAGCGCGCGTGTAACGCCCTGCTCACCCGCGGCGGCGAGCCCGTAGAGCGTCGCGCGCCCGAGCATCACTGCATCGGCGCCGAGCGCCAGAGCTTTCACCACATCGTTGCCGCGCCGAAAGCCGCTGTCGACGATGATCGTCATCTTGCCGCCGACGGCGCGAGCAACATCGGGCACCATGTCGATCGGCGCGACACAGCAATCGAGTTGGCGCCCGCCGTGATTCGTGAGCACCACGCCGTCGCAACCGAGACTGGCGGCGCGTTCCGCATCCGGCACGCTGAGCACGCCTTTGATGAGGAGCTTGCGATCCCAGATGCTGCGCAGCCAGTGAATGTCGTCCCACGTGATCGACGGACCGAACATGTTGGGGATGATCGTGCTGCCGCCAATCGCGCTTGCCTGCTCGGGTGGCAGAAACGGAGCGAAATTCACGAATGCCGGCATGCCGTGCCGCAGGACCACTTCGGTGAGCCATGACGGATGGCGCAGCATGTCGAGCAGGTTGCGAAACGTCGGCTTGCCCGGCGCCACATAGTTGCGACGATCCCACTCGCGATAACCGAACACGTTGGCGTCGGTCGTGAAGACGAGTGCCTCGTAGCCGGCGGCATGCGCGCGCCTCACGATGGCCTCGGCCATCTTCCGATCACGCATCACGTAGAGCTGCATCCACAGACGGCCACCTGCCTGCTCTGCGACGGTTTCGAGTCTCATGGTGGAAACCGTGCTCAGGCAGAAGGGAATGCGTGCTCGAGCGGCCGCGCGCGCGAGCAAGAGGTCACCCTGGTAGCGCAGGATACCGTTCATGCCGGTTGGCGCGATGACGAGCGGTGTGCTGATTTCGCGCCCGAACAGCTCGGTTCGCTGGTGTCGATTCATCGTATCGACCAGTGTGTTGGGTACGAAGCGATACGCTTCGAAGGCCGAGCGATTGCCTTTGAGGCTGACTTCGTCCTCAGCGCCGCCTTCCACATATTCGAACGCGAAGTGCGGCACCCGCCGGCGCGCGATTTCGCGCAAGTGGCCGATGTTGAGTGCGCGCTCGATGCGGGAGCTGGTGAACGGTCGGCGTTGCCACGGCATGCTGAAGGTGTCCCCCTGCGCGGAAATGTAACACGCGCGTCAGCGGGACCGTGGCGGGGAAAGGCGCGGTACGCTATGTTCTTCCGCACGATCCCCCAGGTGACTCCATGACTTTGTACGGCATGGCCGTGTTCGGCCTCGTCTACTGCCTCGCGGTGGCCTCCCCCGGCCCCGGTGTTGCGGCTATCGTCGCGCGCTCGCTGGCGCGCGGCACGCAAGGAGCGCCAGCATTCATCGCGGGTTTTCTCATCGGCGACCTGGTGTGGTTCACCGTTGCCGCCACGGGTCTCGCCGCACTCGCGCAGAGCGCCTATGCCGTGTTCGTCGCCGTGAAATACGCAGGCGTTGCCTACCTGCTTTACCTGTCGTATCGCATGTGGACGTCCGCCGCAAAGCCGATCGACAGCGATAAGGTCGATGCCGCGCAGAAACCGTCGCGTCTCTTCCTCGGCGCGCTGTCTCTCACCCTCGGCAACCCGAAGACGATGGTCTTCTTCCTCGCGCTGCTCCCCACGGTCGTGAGGCTCGAGACGCTCACCGTCGCCGGTTTCTTCGAAATCGCCGCCGTGATCAGCGTCGTGCTACCCGTGGTGCTCGGCGCGTATGTCTACGCCGCAGCCCGTGCCCGCAAATTCCTCCAGAGCCCCCGCGCAATCCGTCTCGTCAACCGCGGCGGCGCCACCGCCATGGCCGGCGCTGCAGTAGCCATCGCCACTCGCAGCTAGCTGCCTCCGTTCTTTCTTTATTCTGTTAGCGGAGCGGCGTGAAAAAATAGCGGCATTCAATAAGGATCGAGCTGGCCGGTCGAGAAATTGGTGATCTTGCCGGTGCTCTCCATCGTGAGGCCCTCGATCACCTTCACGAGCTTTGCCACTTCGACATCGACGGGCTTGGACATCGGGTTCTGTGACACACCGGGCTTGCTCGCGACGAGGATCGGCTCGACCAGCGCAACGATCACGCCCTTCGGCTTCACCGCCACCGACAGCTTCACCGAGTACATGTTGAGCGCGGCCTTGCTCGCTCCGTAGTTCATCCCCATGGCCATGCTGCCACCGCGGCCGAACGAGCCGATGAACGAGGTGACATTCACGACCTTCTTCTGTTTCGACTTCTCGACGTTCGGCATGAATGCCTGGACCATGCGCATCGGCCCGAGCGCATTGACGTCGAAGTCGTTGCGCGCGGCATCGAAGTCGATCTTGTCGTAGGGAATGTTCACCTTCTCGAGATCGGCCTGGAAAGTGGCCTCCACGGCTGCCGCGTTGTTGAGCAGCACATCGATCGGCTGATCCTGGTATTTCTGCGCGACGCTGCGGATCATCGCCGTGTCGGTGACATCGATGCGCTCGATCGCAAGATTCGGGTGCTTGGCGGCGATCGCCTTCAACTCCGCGGTGCCCGGATCGTCGATCGGCCGGCGAGTCGTCGCAATGACGTTCCAGTCGGCCGCGGCGTACTGGCGGGCGAGCTCGAGACCGATCCCTCGATTGGCCCCCGTGACGAGAATGGTGGGCGCGCCCGGCTTGAAAGCCGCGTTCGCGGCGAGCGGCAGGAGCACCAGTGCGAGCGTGATGGCGAGTTTGCGCAGCATTCAGTTCACCGTAACGACGATCTTGCCGAGTTGCTGGTTCGATTCGAGATAGCGATGCGCTTCGGCGATCTGCGACAGCGGAAACGTCTTCGCGATCACCGGCTTCAGATGGCCCTCTGCGAGCCCGCGCAGAATCAGCTGCTGAGCGCGTGCATAGCGATCCGGCTTGTTCCAGATCGAAGAGGCCACCCAGCCCCGCATGCTCAGGCCTTTCAGACACGCGGGCCAGTGCGGAAATACCGTGTCATCCGAGTGCCCGCTCAAGCTGCCGTAGATGAAGAGAATGCCCTCTTCCGCCATCGCCGCGGCGAGCTTCCCGACCTCCGGGCCGCCGATCGGATCGAAAACGATGCGCGCGCCCTTGCCGCCCGTGATCCGCATGACCTCCGCCGCGATATCGGTCTCTTCGGTCGCGACTACATGATGCGCACCCTGCGCCTTCAATGCAGCGGCCTTGTCACTGCGGCGCGTGGCAGCAATGGAGACGGCACCCGCCCAGTTCACGAGCTGAATCGCCGCGAGCCCCACACTGCTGGATGCCGCTCGGATGATGACGTAGTCACCGACCGTCGCGTGCGCGATCTCGATGACCGCCATCGCAGTGAGATACTGCATCCAGATCGAAGCGGCTTGCGCGGACGTGAGATTGGCAGGCGCGGGTAACAGACTTCGCGCCGGCACGATCGCCTTCTCTCCGTAGACACCGTACTCGCCCAGCTGGTAGTTCGGAACGACGCAGACCCGCTCGCCGACCTTGAAAGCCTGCACGCCGGCGCCGAGCGCCTCGACGGTGCCGACACCCTCGTATCCCATGAGCGTCGGCAGCTTCGGACGCACCGGATAGCGCCCGGCCCGATACATGGCCTCCGAGCGGTTGAGCCCGATCGCTTCCATGGCGAGCCTGACTTCGCCGGGGCCCGGCGCTGCGACCTCGAGGTCCTCGAACTGCAGGACTTCGGGCCCACCGAGTTGATGTACACGAACGACCTTGCTCATGAAGAGGTCCCCTGCATTCATCGGAAAAAATCGCAAGCGACTTTTTCGCTACCGCGCCTTGGGTTTCCGGCGGCTAAAAGCGTGGTTTCTGGCCACCTGCCCCGGCGCTTTGCTACGTCCGGGCCGCGGGACGTTAAGTGATCTGCCGCCGGTGAGAAAGGCCGCGCGCCGGGCCCGTCCGGCCTAAGGTCAGCGGACGCGGTGAGACTGGCGGAACACACAAAATCGCGACGCACTTCGCACGTCACCTGTGGCTTTCCGAACGATTGGTCACGAGCCCGCGGCGCGTCCAACCGCTATGACACGACGCAGACTCCGCAAGGCCGGCGTGACCTGTGCCTGCATCACGCTGGTCGCGGCCATGCAAACCCTGGCCGGCGAGATCCTGCCGAGCGTGCGCTCTCGCACGCACCACGTCCCTACCGAGAGACCCGAGGGCGTTCCGTCGGATGCGGCGCTCGAGCAAGCCGGCGCCCGCATCGGCAAGGTGATCGTCGATCCGCGAAACATTTTCGATACCGAGAGCGAAAAGGAAAACACGGCGCTCTTCCGGTTGGCGAATCGGCTGCATGTCCCCACACGCATCTCGACGGTGGAAGATCAACTCCTTTTCCATACCGGCGAGCTGTATGACGGGCGACTACTGCAGGAATCAGAACGCATCCTGCGTGGCACTCGCTATTTGCAGGACGCGAGCATCCGTCCGATCGCATGGCACGACGGCCTCGTCGACGTCGAAGTCGTCACACAGGACGTGTGGACGCTCAACCCCGGCATTTCCTACGGTCGCAAAGGCGGCAAGAACACGACCGGCTTTGAGATCGAAGACCTCAACCTCCTCGGCACCGGATCGCAAATCAGCGTCGGACGCCAGTCAGGAGTGGATCGCACGTCGACGACGCTGCGATACAACGATCCCCAGCTCTTCGGGTCATGGTGGTCGTTCACGGGCGGATACTCGGACAACAGCGACGGGCGTACCGAGCAACTCGTGCTCGACCATCCGTTCTACGCGCTCGACACCCGGTGGGCATTCGGCGTCGCGGCATTGCGTGACGACCGCATCGATTCCCTGTACGACCTGGGCGAGATCCGCGATCAGTTCGGCGTGCGCGATCGCACGGCGAGCGTGTACGGCGGCTGGTCGCGCGGGCTGCGCAATGGCTGGACACAGCGCCTCACTGCGGGCTTCACGTACTCACAGCACGACTTCAATCCCGTGATCGGCACGACGGGCCCGACTCAGACGCTACCGCCGGACCGCACACTCGCGTACCCGTGGATCGGCTATGAGTGGATCCAGGACGGCTTCGAGAAAGCGCGCAACCGTGATCAGATCGAGAAGACCGAGGACGTTCTGCTCGGCCTGAGCGCACATGTGCAGTTGGGCTACTCCTCCCCGTCTTTCGGCGCCGACCGCAGTGCCGTCATGTTCGACGCGGGGCTCGCGCGGGGCTTCGAGCCGGGCGAGCGGCAGCGCCTGCTCGTCTCTTCGTCGGTCACGGGCCGTAACGAGAGCGGCACCTTCACGGATGTCGTCGGCAGTGTGTCCGCGCGGTATTACCTCCGTCAGTCCGAACGCCGACTGTTGTTCCTCAGCGCGCTGACCGATGTCGCGAGCCATCTCGACCCCGACCATCAGCTTCTGATCGGCGGTGACAACGGCCTGCGTGGCTATCCCTTGCGCTATCAGGCAGGCACGGGGCGCTGGCTGGTCACCGCCGAGCAACGCTTCTTCACGAACTGGTACCCGTTCCGCCTGTTCAACGTCGGCGGGGCCGTGTTCTACGACATGGGCGGGGCCTGGGGGCCGAACCCGGGCGGCACGCCCGCGCAGGGAGTGCTGAGGGACGTGGGCTTCGGGCTGCGTTTCGGCAACAGCCGCTCGGCTCTCGGCAACGTGCTCCACGTCGACGTCGCCTTCCCGCTCGACGGCGATAAGTCCATCAGCCGTCTGCAATTTCTCGTGGAGACGCAGCGGAGCTTCTAAATGGGAAAAAATCGCCTGCGGCGATTTTTTCGATACCACGCCTCATTTTCGGCGGCAAAAAGCGTGGTTTTTGCCGCCTACCTCGTCCCGTAGCTACGCCCCGGCGCGATTTTTCCGATACGTGCTACGGCCGGCGCCTCCCTCATTAGGCTGAGCCACCTGTCCGCCCGCCGACCGATGGTTTTCGGGCGCGTTGTGATTAATATCACGCGATATAAAATCACGCGCGATAGTATCTGCACCGATCTTCCTCCCTGCCGGATTGACCCATGGACCCCATTCGCAACGTCGGCTTCCTGTTCAAGGACGTCTCGCGGCTCTGGGTGCGCTTCTTCGAACAGCGCGCCGTCGAGCTCGGCATGACGCTCTCGCAGGCCAAGGTGCTGGTCTACCTCGCGCGCAACGAAGGCACGACCCAGGCGCGTCTCGCCGAGCTCACGGATACCGATCCGATGACGCTCGTGCGCGTGCTCGACCGCATGGAGAAGGATGGGTGGCTCGAGCGCCGCCCCGACCCGAGCGACCGTCGTGCTTACCGCCTGTACCTCAAGCGCGCGGCCGACCCGGTGCTCGCCGAGATCAATCGCATCGGTGACAAAGCCCGAGGCGAAGCGCTCGCCGGGCTGTCACAGGAAGATCGCGCGCGCCTGCTCGACCTGCTCGAACGCATTCACGCGAATCTCGTGCAGCTCGTGCCCAACTCCAGCGAGCCGGCTCGTCCGGCCGCGAACCCGACGAATGACAACGCCCGGCGCCGCACGCGCCCGGCCCCGCGAGCCGCTGAGCTCCGGCGCAGTAGAAAGGCTTCCTCATGAACGACTCGACCCAGAATCGCACGACCCCAACCGCTGCCAGCACGGCGGAAACGCCCGCGCCGGCCGAGGCGCCAGCGCGCGGCGACCGTCTGCGACGCCTGCGCATTCCGCTGATGGTGGGCGGTTCGCTCCTGATCGTGCTCGTCGCCGGATATTTCTACTTCGCCTCAGGGCGCAGCGAATCCACGAACGACGCGTACGTGAGCGCCGCCCGTATCGCCATCAGCACGAACGTGCCCGGGCGCGTCATCGAGCTGCGCGTTCGTGACAACCAGCGAGTGAAGCGCGGCGAGCTGCTGTTCCGCCTGGACGATCGTCCGTTCCAGCTCGCGGTGAATGCCGCACGCGCGAAACTGGGCAACGCGCGTCTGCAGGTCGAATCGCTGAAGGCAACGTATCGTCAGAAACAGAGCGAGCTCAAGTCCGCTGAAGACACGCTCGCGTACGAGCAGCGCGAGATGGACCGGCAGAAGCGTTTGCTGGCCTCCGGCATCTCCTCGCAGTCGCAGGTGGACAAGGCTTCGCACGCGCGCGACGCCGCCGCGCAGCAGGTAGCGGCCACTCAGCAGGAAATCGCGGGCGTGGTCGCGAACCTCAGCGGTGACCCCTCGATCGATCCGACGAAACATCCCGCGGTGGAGCAGGCGCAGGCCGAGCTCGATCGGGCGCTCCTCGACCTGTCTTACACGACGATCAACGCACCGGATGAGGGCATCGTCGCGCAAGTGGAGAAACTCCAGGTCGGCGACTACGTGAATGCGGCGACGCCGGTGTTCGCGCTCGTCTCGACGCACAACGTGTGGATCGAAGCGAACTTCAAGGAAGTGCAGCTCGCGACGATGCGCGCCGGACAGCCGGCCACCGTGCGCATCGACACCTACGGCGACCGCACGTTCAAGGCGCACGTCGCGAGCCTGAGTCCCGGCACGGGCGCGCAGTTCTCCGTGCTGCCGGCGCAGAACGCGACGGGCAACTGGGTAAAGGTCGTGCAGCGCCTCGCCGTGCGCATCGAGATCGACGATGCGGACCGCCAGCACCCGCTGTTCTCGGGCCTGAGCGCCACCGTGAAGGTCGACACCCATGACCAGAAAGGCGCACGCCTCGCCGATGACGGCTCGGCCAATCCGATTTCCGACGTCGAGCGCGTGGCGGTGTCCGAAGCGACGCACTGATGGCTGAAGCTGCAGCGCTGAGCATGGAGGCGCCCCCGGGGCCTGCTCGGCCTCTCAACCGGGCCCTGATCACCGCCAGTGTCATGGCGGCCTCGATCATGCAGGCCATCGATACGACGATCGCTACGATCGCCCTGCCGCACATGCAGGGCACGCTCTCCGGCACTCAGGACCAGATGGTGTGGGTGCTCACCTCCTACATCGTCGCGGCCGCCATCATGACGCCGCTAGCGGGCTGGCTTGCCGTCCGGCTCGGGCGCAAGCGCGTGTTCTTCGCGTCCGTAGTCGGGTTCACCATTGCCTCCGTGCTGTGCGGAATGGCCGAGAACCTGACGCAGATCGTATTGTTCCGCACGCTTCAAGGCATTTCGGGCGCGGGCCTGCTGCCGCTGTCGCAGGCGATCCTGCTCGACATCAATCCGAAGGAACGGCACGGACGCGCGATGGCGATCTGGGGTATGGGCGTCGTGCTCGGACCAATCGTCGGGCCGCTGCTCGGCGGCTGGCTCACCGAGGACTACAGTTGGCGGTGGGTGTTCTTCGTGAACATTCCGTTCGGCATTCTCGCGGCGATCGGCATTCTCGCGACGCTGCCGGAAACCAAGCCGAAGAAATCACCGTTCGACATGTTCGGCTTCGTGACCCTCAGCATCGGCGTCGGCGCGCTGCAACTGATGCTCGACCGCGGCGAGCTCAAGGACTGGTTCGGATCGAACGAAATCCGCCTCGAAGCCCTGGTCGCGGCCCTGGGTCTCTACCTCTTCATCACGCACACGGCGACCGCGGAGCACACGTTCATCAGCCGCGCGCTCTTCAAGGATCGCAACTTCGTCGTCGGCAACATCTTCATCTTCATGATCGGCGTCGTGCTCTTCGCGACGCTCGCGCTGATGCCGCCGATGCTGCAGGGCCTGATGGGTTATCCGGTGCTCGCCGCCGGACTGGTCACCGCGCCACGCGGCATCGGTACGTGGGTCTCGATGGCCGTGGTCGGGCGCCTGGCCGGGCGCATCGACGCGCGCATCCTCATCGCCTTCGGCTTCGGGCTGGGCGCCCTCTCGCTCTGGCAAATGGCGGGCTTGTCGCCGCAAATCGATTCGGGGCCGTTGATCACATCCGGCGTGATACAGGGCTTTGGCACCGGCCTCGCGTATGTCGCGCTGACGATCGTGTCGTTCGTCACGCTGCCTGCACATTTGCGTAACGAAGGCGCCTCGTTCTTCAACCTGATGCGCAACATCGGCAGCAGCGTCGGCATTTCCGTGATCCAGGCCTACGTCACGAACAACACGACACAGGCGCATGCGCGGCTCACCGAACACATCACCCCATTCAACTCCGGCGCCGACATGACGCAGATCGGGTCGCAGATCGGCACGTCGAACGGGCTGATCGCGCTCAATGCGCAGATCAGCCAGCAGGCGAGCTGGGTGGCCTATCTGCATGCCTTCGAGCTCATGATGATTCTCACCCTCCTCACCATTCCGCTCATCATGTTCGCGCGCGGCGCGAAACAGGCCTCGGGCACCAAGCAAGTGGCTGTCGAATGAAAACCGCAATCAGACTCGCAACTGCGCTTTCGAGCGCGATACTCGTCACGGCGTGCGCCGTCGGCCCGAATTTCAAGCCGCCGCAGGCGCCGGCCGCCGATCGCTACACCGGCGAGCAACTCACCGACATAAAGCTCGCGTCGACGGGCCCGGCGCAGGACTGGTGGACCGCCTTCCAGTCACCCAAGCTCAACGACACCGTACGCGCAGCGCTGGACGGCAACCGCAACCTGCAAGTCGCGCAGGCAAATCTCGCCCAGGCACGCGAGCTCTATGCCGCCAGCACCGGCGCTCGACTGCCCGAAGCGGAAATCAGCGCGATCAACGCGCGCAACAAGTACGGCGCGGCGTTTCTCGGCGGCTTCCAGCTTCCCCCCTTCACCGCATATTCCGTCGGCGTGAATGTCAGTTATCTGCTCGACATCACCGGCGGCGTGCGCCGTTCGATCGAACAGCAGCAGGCTCTCGCCGAGGTTCAGGAGCACGAGCTTTCCGCCGCTCATCTGTCGCTGACCGGTAATGTCGTGCTTCAGGCCGTCGCGATCGCCTCCGCGCGCGCGCGAATTCAGGCCGCCGAGGGCGTGCTCGAGGAGGACCAGCGCAACGTCGACCTCGTGCGCAAGGCTCTCGAAGCGGGCTCGGTCGCCCGCATCGACCTCCTGAGCGCGGAAAGCCAGCTCGCGCAGGACCAGACGCTGCTGCCGCCGCTCCGGCAGGAGCTGAGCGCGGCGCGCCATGCGCTCGCCGTGCTGGTCGGACAGCCGCCCGGCGGCTGGTCCGCACCGGACTTCGACTTGGAGGATTTCCTGCCGCCCGCTGACTTGCCGATGACGGTGCCTTCGGAGCTTGCACGCCGTCGCCCGGACATTCGCGCGAGCGAAGCGCAGCTTCACGCGGCCACGGCGGCGGTTGGCGTCGCCACGTCCAATCTCTATCCGCAGATCAAGCTCACGGGATCGTTGAGTCAGCAAGCACTCGATGCGCACAATCTCTTCGACTACAGCGCCAATGCTTACGGACTCGCGGGCAACCTCACTGCCCCGCTCTTCAACGGCGGCCGCCTGCGCTCCGAGCGTCGTGCGTCGGAAGCGGCCATGCAGGCCGCGCTCGCGCGCTACGAGCAGACGGTGCTGACGGCCTTCGGTCAGGTCGCCGATGTGCTGGCCGCGCTCGAACACGACACGCAGCAAACCGCCGCTCAGCAGCGTGCGCTCGATGTCGCCGAATCCAACCTCAACCTCACACGCGAAAGCTACAGCGCTGGCAACGTGGGCGTGCTTCAGGTGCTCGACGCGGAGCGCGCCGTGCAGCGCACTCGCATCGGCGTCGCCGGGGCACGTGCGCAGCGCATGCAGGATGTCGCGGAGCTCATCGTGGCGCTGGGTGGCGACTCTCCGGTCGCTTCGACAGCTGCGAATCGCTAGTCACTCTCGAGCATGCGGTGATGGAATGCGCGGATACCGAAGCGCGCGAGGCGGCTGACTACTTGTTCCTCTCTTCCGCGATCCACGCGTGCACGTGATCGCGCAGCTCCTGCAGCGGCACGATGCCTTGCTCGAGCACGCGCTGATGGAACTGTCGGATATCGAAGCGCGAGCCAAGCGCCGCTTCCGCCTCGCTGCGTAGCGCAAAGATCTCGAGACCGCCGGAATCGTACGCTGTGAGCTGCCCGGGAATCGTGGCGATGCGATCCACCGTCGCCTCCGCGCCGCGCTCGTCGAACCGGCCGGTTGCGATGAGATACGCGACCGCCTTCTCGCGCGACCACCCGAACGCGTGAATGCCCGGGTCGACGACCATCCCGCGCGCCGGCCAGATGCGGCGCGAGATGCGTGCATAGTCCGTTCGGTAGA
>Ga0126377_10002593_pt1 | contig 12495 bp, 12 predicted proteins | sample PanSoiMetPlot_22_FD_92647 | JGI IMG/M metagenome (GOLD analysis project Ga0126377, IMG submission 92647) | Tropical forest soil microbial communities from Panama - MetaG Plot_22 | ecosystem: Environmental > Terrestrial > Soil > Tropical forest > Bulk soil | place: Panama | collected 2016-02-17
CGTATGAAAAAATGATCTCCAGGCAACATATGTAATCTAAAGCTTGAATATGTTTGTTCAGACCAGGGTAATAACATCTCACGAGTTACATCATCATCCTGCAATCCACCATAGACGGTTACCGGGCACTGAAGTGGTGCATCGGAAATATACTCGTAGGTTTGAATCATCTGAAAATCGGCCCTAATAACTGGGATCATCAGTTCCATCAGCTCCGCATTATTCAAGACTTCAACCGGGGTACCGTTGATCTGGGACAACTCCTCTATCAACTCATCTTTAGGTAAATTGTAACTGATTGGTTCGCTATCTGGAATCTGTGGTGCCTGACGACCCGAGACAAAAAGTTGTTGCGGATCACGGTTATATTGACGCCGCAGACTTCGGCTAAGCTCAAAAGCAATCACCGCTCCCATGCTATGCCCGAAGAAAGCGAATGGCGAATCCAATAAAGGTAGTATCACGTCTAATAGGGACTCTATCAGAACCGCCAAGCTTTTGAAAGGAGGCTCCCTCAATCTGGTTCCTCGGCCCGGCAATTCGACCGGTACAATTTGAATGGCAGAAGACAACGCCTCCCCCCAATCACGGTATATTGACGCAGCTCCACCGGCATATGGGAAACAGAATAGCTTAAGTGCAGCCTGCCTTCCTATATAACTGTTTCTGAACCAAGGGTCTATTTTATCTGTCTTGCGTGTCATCTAATCTTTCATATAAGGTCCATTCCATCGCCGACTGAACAAGTGTGGTTAAAAATGAATGTGAGGGTTTGGATACTCAGCCTAGAGTCCTCCTTTAGATACTCGGTATGATACTTCAGGCTGTAAACTTATAACTGTTGACCTCGATCGCAATATCAGCCAGTAACCGTGCAGGGTCTTCAATTCGACAAACCAGGCCCGCTTCGCTGAGTTGCCGGATTTCCTCCTGATCACTCATCACACAGCGGCGCTCATAAAATTCTCTCGCAAGTTTTTGATCCTTTTGCCTGACTACATCGCGACTTTCAATATGAAATGGCCCAGCTATCTCGACCCAATTGTCTCTGCCTCCCCACACTGTTACAGAGAAGTTGCCCCAAGTAATATATTTGTCCCAGAACTGTTGGAATCCACAAACCGGATAATGAAGAATGATCGGGTCTTTGCACCTCTCAGTTCGTTGCGGATACAATGCTTTATTTAGAAAGTTAAATACATTTGGAAATGCCCTCGCCATGAATCTTACAACTCGAGTACCAGATACATTCCGTAACAATCTTGCCCTTAATTCCGGCTCATCTGGTAATCTATATTTGTGAGGACCTAGTGTCTGGACTCTAATATCGAGTCTTACTGCGGGCTTCGTATCTTGATGGTAGAAAAAGAATCGCCCCGGCATAAGATGTGCGGAATTATTTATTAGCTGTCGTTGCTTTTGAGTAAACATCTTGATCCAAGGGTTAATCTTAAACAACGTCACTTCCTTGAAGGGGTTATAAATATCAACCAACTCGGGAATAGCTTCAAAATTTGGGTATAAACATTGGTAAATACCCTTATTTGTCAAGGTTTGGAAGTGCTCCTTGATAGAGTACGTGGGTGAGTAAAAAAGCTCGTCGACATCAATATGCAAAAGCCAGTCAAATCCTTCCTGTCTGGCTAGATCCAAGGCCACTTCGACATTGAGTATCTGCCTTGCCATCATTTCCATCTCAGTGAATTGCCCGATTTGAGTATATATTTCTTTCTCACCCCACTTCCGCTGAAGATCCGCATCATTCTTGATAACCATAACGTTACGGTACTTCTGAGCCTCAGCAATCGATGAATCGTTCGGATCATCGAAGAAAAGAAACAGCTGATCGAACCCTATCGCCAAGTGATACTCAATGTAAGATCGTAAAAGAGGACCTGGATTTTTTATCATCGACACGATAGCAACTTTTTGCGGTTTATCGTTCACAAGTTTTTTCTTATTCATAGTCACTACTCTGAATAAAACGAGAGGAGACCGAATAGTCTTACTAGGGTATACCCTACAGCAGTAAGATGGTTGAATAAACAATACGAAAAGTGCTGGGTGTTTTGGAATCGTTGCAACACTCCCTTCCCCATAACTTGACTCGGCGAGCGATGCAGCGGCTGGATTCAGAACTTGGCTTCGAGTCGGGAATGACCCTGGAACCAGCGTATGGAGAGATATTAATGACAGGCGAACACTTCAAGATGTAGATACCGCTATAGTTTAGGCTTTATCGTGCCTTGAAAGTGCCCACTGCGACTTAAGAAGTGCATAAATGCTTAACGAGCATCTTGCTGATTTGCCTCCATCTCCTGATATGAAGGAGTAGAAAGCAATACGCAAATTCATGAAGGCCGTAGCAACAAGGCATCTGTTATTCCCTTCGGCCGTCAGTTAAGCACCACTCAAGAATTGCCATGGCACTGAACATTTTATATCGTGCCTGCCGCCAGGCGAAACTTTGTGGGCCATTTAGAACCTCAGCAGTCACATCATCCCCCCACACAGCAGGCAGATCGTGGAGGAAAATTGTATTGGTTGACTTGGATACGCGACGCATCAGGGTGAGGGTAACACTGTACGGACGAAACATCTCACGCCAATGCGGATCTGTATGCGGAACTCCCATAGTCTGCCATCGTGTCGTATAGACGACATCAACATTCTGTGGCAGTTTATTTAGATCGTGTTGCTGCTCTATTACGGCGCCATATCGTCTTGAACACTGGCGAGTCGCTTCCAGAGTCGATTCTGGCAATCCATAACCGCTTGGGGTCGCAAAAGTAATCTTCATTTCCGGCGTCTTGGCCACGGCCCAGGCCAGGGCTGTGGCAGTGTTATTCCCTTCCCCAAAATAGAGCACGTGGATGTTAGCTAATTGCCCGAATCGCTCTTTGATTGTTGATAGGTCAGCAATTGCCTGCGAAGGGTGCTCATTTTCGCTCATAGCATTAATCACAGACATCTCGTTCTGGCCGGCTAAAGTCCTCATCTCAGCTATCGTTTCATTGGTTCGGATTACCAGTGCATCCAAATATCCAGACAATACCCTGGTGGTATCCTCAAGGGTTTCTCCTGTGACTATTTGAAGGTCGTTCTGACCGAAGGTGACCGTCTGGGCTGCAAGCTTGAGTGCCCCAACCGTAAACGAAGTGCGGGTACGCGTAGAGGGTTTTCGAAAGTATATCCCTACAATCTTACCTGCGAGGGTAGCCCGTTCGGTCCCCTCTCCTCCGGCAAACCCTACGGATCGGTTTACTAAATGCGCCAGTTCTTCAGGTTGTAGGTCTGCGAGGGAAAGGAAGTGTTTGATTGGCATGGTAGTATTATCCTAAGACTTTGCAGCCACGCTTTGGCCTATCAATGAGTTAGGGGCAGCGCTGTTAGAACACTGGTCCCCTTCTTTGTGTTCAACGGGTTGGAAATCGTGGTAGATCCCTTTGACATCGATGTTCTCACCGCAACATCGCTCAATCGCATCGTCAATCCCAACAACAAAATTCTCTTTTTGGGACAAAGGTTAGTAATCAAAAAGAGGAATAAGATTTGGCTTGCCACCAAAGCAAACCAGCGCTCTCGATTCAAGGCGCGATGATAGTTTTGAAAATGCTTTGCTTTTCTTGGCTCAAATCCATGATGCGCAAGCAAGCAGTGAGAGTCGGTTTCCCAGGCGAAAGGACTGCTCCGATTTTCATCAAATTTCTGTCAGGGAAAACGATCTGCATCTCTATCATTTCTGGCTTTTCTCATTAGCGTCAATGCTAGATTTGATTCGTTACAAAGTTTAGCATTATTCATTTTCGGCCCTTCGATCACCGTCACAACTGTGGTTTCGTCCAATTGAATTGCTACCGAGCGTTGTAGTAAAGATACAGAAATCACTAAGCGCCGTTTATCTTCGCATAGAGATATTATTCCCCGTACCCCAGTTAATGGCCCCGTTTCCACTTGAACCAAGGTTCCATTTGGCATGTATGTCCATGGTTCGCGCAAAAGAGGACTTTGCGCAATAAGTTGTAAGGCTTCGATCTCTTCTGGCCCCACTTCTGCAGGTTGTCCCCCAAATCCGACTATGCGGGTAACACCCGGTGTTGAAATCGCTTTGCCAAGCACAGAAGAATTAAATCGGCAGAAAACATACATTGGAAAAAGCGGCAATTCTACCTCGACAACGCGGTCGGACCATTGCCGCCTCTGCCGGTACATAGGCGAGAAGCATTCATATCCTTTATGAGTAAGTAGACGCTCTACTTGTTTTTCATTTCTTGGCTTTGTCTGCAAAGCAAACCATGGATTTACAGTGTTCATTCTAATCAGGGCTCCACAGTAATCCAAGTTGGATCGTATGCTGATTGTTGAAATGTGATTAAGGAGGTGAGTCGAGCTTACTGCAATCGTTCCATAATGCTTTATCAGGCTAAGCTTTACTGGCAGGCTGTCGCCTCTCTGAGCCACATACTATCTTAAAGCTCAGGTAGTGAAGTTTCTTATCTGCAATTCCCAGATATCCCTCTGGCCTTTTGCTGACTTATCTATTGAGTTTTAGATAAATAAGATTACAGACGCTAGGTAAAACGCCGGTAAAATCAGGCTTTCCCGAAGCCTCTTGTAAACTCAGTGGCCCGAAGGTCAATAGATTTATTGTGTTTTCACACTCGTTTCGAAGAGTAACCCGATATTATAAAAGAAACTGCTTGCATCGATTCTGAACTAAATTGAATTGCAGATTCTAACGCAGCCCTTTATCAGGCAGACCACTAGTCAGTCAAACAAGAATGAATATTTGAATTATTTTGCTTGGGGAGGCGCCTATGCAGCTAAATATTTAAATATTTGAGGTGTATTCCCAGTGCTTGTTTATTATTTCTTGATTTGGGTATCCACGCCACGCATAAATAATCAAGAAGCACCTGAATTCCCAAATTACCAAAGCCTGATAACTATTCTTCCTTCTATCACAAGTTAGATCACTTTTCAAGAAAACACTGCATGCATTTAAAAAAAGTAAGATAGTGCATATTTTGCTGATTTTGGTTTTGGTATTAGGGCACACCTCAACTACTACTTTGACAGTTATCGGTAACTGCGATTTGCGTGCCACCCTCTGACTATCGGTGACACTCGATGAAACGTAGGTTATAAACACTAGCGAATAATAGTGATTACGCAGGGGAAATTCATTGGCAAATTTGCGGCGGACTATATAAGCCGGTGTAAAAGTGCAAACAAAAACAAAATCTGGTAAATTATTTTACAGTATTTTACAGTCGTGCTCGTCTGTAGCACTTCTTCGATGTGAACCTGACGAGTAATGCATAAAGTGCTATCACCCGGTCATCTGCTCGATCATCTTCAAACGGTAATCTAACTGACCGCGAGTCAACCCGAGCTCTTTAGCAGTTTTTGTCTTATTGTTTCGATTTTTTGCCAGCGACTCTATAATATGGCGCACTTCTGGCTCTGTTATAAGTTTACGTTTGAGATCCCTGGTGGATAGCCTTGGAATGGGGTACGCGGTTTGGTAGTCGGATTTGAATAGCTTCCTCTCTCCTTCCAAGGCGTGATGCATTGTCTCAGGTGAAATGACATTACCGCTTTCGAAAATGGTTGCACGTCGAATGACATTCAAGAGCTGACGTACATTGCCAGGCCAATCGTATTGCTTGAGCAAACTTTCAGCTTCCGGCGCAAGACCCTCGATGCAATACCGCTTACTACTTTTCAGTTCGGTGATAAAGTGGCGAGCAAGTAGGAAAATATCATCCTCCCGGTCGCGCAGGGGGGGCAATTCTACACGCCACGAACCAATCCTGAAGAAGAGGTCGTGGCGGAGAGTGCCGTCATTGAGAGCGATTTTGAGTGGGCGGTTGGTGGCTGCTATCACCCGGACGTTTATCGGGATTGACTGAGCGCCACCGACCCGACGCAGTTCGTTACTCTGCAGCACGGAAAGTAGTTTGACCTGCAGATCGGGCGGCAATTCAGCAATTTCGTCGAGGAAGATCGTCCCATCGTTAGCTTCCTCAAAGAGGCCGATTTTGCGACCTATCGCGCCAGTGAAAGAGCCTTTTTCATGACCGAAAAGTTCGGATTCTATCAACTCGCGTGGCAATGCCGCACAGTTGACCTCGATGAAGCGGCCGCGAGCGCCGGTCCCTTCGTGAATAGCCAGCGCACTCACCCCTTTGCCGGTTCCTGTCTCACCCATCAATAGAACCGAATCGGCTTGCTTGATAATTGGCAGCCGTAATAGCTCTCGTGCTTCTTGTATGGACGGAGAATTACCGATGATCCGATCGGTCAGCCACGCAAGCTGTTGCTCTTTAGATTTGCCGATAAGCGAATGATTAAAGCCTATATGGACGCGACCAGCGAATGTCTCAGAGTGACTCCATCCGACTGACCTCGTGCGACGCCGCTTTAGTTCTCCAAGAGCTAGACCAGCAAATGCGGCCAGCGCCGATCGCAATAGCCAAAGATCTCTGATCGGTTTGATGTCCAAAATTGCAATTGCCCCAAACCCTCGCAACGCTGGATCGGTAAGTTTGAGCCCGGCATAACCGTTTATTCGCAAAGCGGCCATGCGCGGCTCGTACGGGAATTGATCTTGTGCTTTACTCGGGTAATAAATCTCTTTCTGATCGGCTTGCAATAATGGGATATAGGGCCAATTCGTTGTTCGGTAATATTCTTGCTCTTGACCTAGAATTGTGCCTGCAGCATAAAAGGCGACTGTGGTAGGCGATGCATTACCGTGTTCGCCAGGTTCACCGATAAAGACATATGCTACATCCAGAGCTTGAGCCAGGTTATCTGCTAAAACTTGTAATAACTGACCATCAGCAGAAAGCGAAGCAAAACGTGGCGCCTCAATAGCCGAAAAAGCAATGAGAGTAGTCAAACGATTCGCGATCAGCCGCGATTCAATCATGTCAACAGCCATAGAGGCCATCTGTCGAAGAAACTCTTTTTCATTAATTGACATTTCCCGTGGCTTATGATCGATGACACTCAAGATGCCCATGCTATAGCCGTCCTGAGTACGCAATGGTGCGGCGGCGTAGAAACGCAGGCCAAACTCACTAGTCACGAGCGGGTTGTCTTTGGTGCGCGGATCTTCCAATGCGTTGGGAATGCAATATATATCTTCTGAGGCTGATGGTGCTAAGAGCCAATTAGCCTGAGGAGTGTCAGCCGGTTTCTCCAACCCGTAAAGAGACATAAATATGATGCGATCCTGCCCGATAAGGCCTATATAAGAGATGGGCACGTTAAAGTACCAGGCAATGAGGGTTGTTATATGATCAAACGCTGGCTCTGGCGAAGTGCCGAGAACCTCAAAATGGCGAAGCACTGTGAAACGAGACTTTTCGTCTTGATGCAAAGGGTTGCTGATCATAGCTCTACCTTCCTAACGAGAGTAATTCATTACTTGCCTTACATGGTCACGATTTCGTCTTCACCAGTTCTCAATAAAAAGATCGCACGACTGATCTAACGGGAAAAAAATAATATCAAAGTTTCCAGTCACGGCCGCAAGGGCAACATTTCCGCATTCTGTTGGTTACTTGTCATGCTGATCCTGGTGCAAGGATCAGCGACCTTTAAGAATCTGACGCGACACATGCCGCAGTCTTTGCATTACTGACCGTCTTGAGCATGGTTAAAGCCGAATATTGGGATGCCTCGGGCTTGATTACCGAACTGGCACAAACGACTCTCTACATCCTGCCGCCACCAGCAGAATGCATCCTCTACCTGATCGGCGACAAGACCATCTCCGGCAAGACTGGAGAAACACAGCCACTGGCGGCCTACGCTTGGATGAACGAGTATCAGCGGTTTACCTTCGGCATCTCCCTGCTCTTACTGATTGCGCAGTGGGGACACTTTCGCATCCGGCTCGCCGCCACCGTCCTGGATCCCAAGAAAAAAGCCGATCAGAATATTCAGTTTCGCCAGATGCTACGCCGCTTCAAAGTACCTTCCTGGAGCAGCCAAGTGATCGTGCTGACCGATGCCGGTTTGCCAGCAAGGACAATTTGCGGCTGATCATGCAAAAGCAGTGACACTATGTCTTTGCCCTCCCACGCATCTGGAAACTGGCCGACGGCACGCACCTGCGCGATCTGGCCAGATACTTGCCAGGCTCTACTATCGCAGGGTCGCTTCCTACAAGCCCGATCAACGCCGCAAAGACTATTGGGTTTACGCACGTCGCGCTCGCTTGAATACTCTCGGCGATGTCACGATTCTCCTTTCAAAACAACGGCGCAACGATGGGCCGAAAAAAATCAAACTGATCGTGACTAATCTCGACAATCCGAGTACGAGTGCCATCCTCAATGCTTACGCGCGAAGATGGGCAGTGGAGGTTACCTTCAAAGAGCTAAAAGTGGGCTGCATCTTGGGCAGATGCAAGTCAATGGAAAGGAGAACCGAGTACGCCACGCCAGGCTTTTTTCCAGTGCTGGCTAACTTGCTCCTACTTCGACTTTATGGAGGCGAACTCGAGGCCGACAAAAGCTTCAGTTTGTTCACTCTCAAACATCGCTTTATGGAGGACGCTTTCAAAGAACGACTTGATCGATTTGAGCACATATGGCGCAAAAATCTCGATCAATTAAGGGTGGCAGCGTGACTGTTATACATTCAGCCGTCACTTTTTCAGTAATTTACTGAAAGTGGCAGGTACCAGGCAAACAGACTGTGTTATAGCCTGTCGATTAAGGAACACAGAAATTTTCGAGTTAATAACCGAGATGAGAGCAAAATGTACGCATAGACGGCTCTCATTGATTATCATCAGTCGTTACACAAATCTGGTGCAAGGGAAGCCGTTCGTATACTGCTCTCACGTATACCACAGCAGGTCTCGAATTGTCTCACCCCATTATCATCTCATTTCAAAACTTGCCCGCAAGGGCAACATTTCCCGTATTCTCTGTTGGATACTTGTTATGCTGATCCAGTTTCAAGGATCAGCGACCGTGAAGAATCTGACGCGCCATATGCCGTGTCTTTGAATTACTGGACGTCTTGCGCATGGCCAAAGCCGGAGATGGGATTGTCTCGGCAATGATCACCGAACTAAGGGGAGAAACAGCCACAAAGACATCATCCGTGGCGAATGTGGTCGTGCACCATTTGGGACAATGATCAGCTTGCGCATTCTCAAAACCATAAAGGGATTTGATGATGATGCGATCACAGAGGTCAATGCAATCGCGGAAATAGTCGTTTTATAAAACCAGGCGACGAAAGCGGTAATAGAATCCAGCGCTGGTTCTGGTGAATTGTCGAGCCTCTCGAAGCGCCGTAGAGCTGTCAATCGCGATTGATCATTGGCAGGATAAAAGTTGCTGACCACAGATATCACCTCCGTCAAGAATTGTTCGAAGTCAATATGTGAAGCTCACTAGGACATAGGATGCTAAATCAATTGGGTCAGTGAGTTGTGTGCTTATCAATTACTATATAAGCTGTCATGGCAGACCGAGAAAACGTCGATTAAGATTAAGGGCTGCCAGATCAAAAGCCCCATTCCATAATTTCCAGATGAGTTGTTTGATCGTCGGCAAGAAATACAGGCTCTCTTGACGGGAATTATCGGTAAGTGTAATTTCCGCATAACAGTTTCCTCCATAATAGGATAGGAATTGTTAGAAAGCAGGTGGACTCGTTGGGTTCTAATCAAAACAGAGTTCGCCTGCTTTTGCTATTATTTCGATTCAGTTTTTTATTAACGCCGATCAACACAGACGGAAAATAATTAATTTTCGAAAGAGTTTAATTTCATCTACTTTGAACAGCGCGGCACAGATCATTTGCTCTGAAGCTTCCTATAGCGAAATAGCTTGATTGTGCGAAGTTGCAGAATCGGCGATCAGAAGTCACGCCTGCAACGCATACCGTTCCAACACAGGAATGGCCTTAATGAATCCCAAAAAGGGTGGACTGCTCACACTCTTGTGAGCAGTGGATTAACGACGGCCTAGAACATTGAAAATAGGGAGATACTACAAAACTGCGCAGCAATTAAATTTTATTTAGCATAGGTTATTAACTAACATATATCATGTATAAAGGACGTAATTTTCTAAATATTTTGCCTATTGTTGGAAAATATTAACATTAATTATGTAAAAAAGGATACAAGTTTTAAAATTTTATGAAGGATGCTTAAAAACTTGAAGATTGAAGATTGATCTATCGCTCAAAATATTCAAAGTACGGCAACAAAGACAAACTAATCGAGAGCCACGCTCCAGAAAGAGGTCTAAATTCTGATTGCTAAATTCTCACCTCAGACACAAGGTTCAATAACACACTGGCAAAGTCCATTTAGAACAACCTTTTCAGAACAACCTTTGAGGATAAAACTCCTCGAAAATGACAATCCACTCTCCATAAAGCTATGATTGTGAGAAGTTAGCTTTAAAAGAACAAGACAATAAAGATTATGGGTTACTTCCACTTTGCTTTTGCTCTCACTTATAGAATGAATTTTATAAAGAAACGTTTCGGCTTTTTATAGTATTTATAATATAAATATTTTGCTTCCCGATAAAACGCTGGGGTCTTGATATCTTCTGTGCAAAACCCTTGAACTATTCAACGCTCGCTCATTTATTCCCTTAGTTCCCACCATTCCGCCAAGGCTGATCGACATTTAGGAATCTTTATCCACTATCACCTACTTGATTACCTCAAAGACTACTGCGAACTGATTCTCGAGCTTTTTCTTCAAAAGCATATGTCTGATGGCTGCCATAGCTTGCTGGAGTCGCTTGGGACTGATTTCGATATTTTGAATTGGCCCCCTTTGATCATCTGAATTGGCCCCACCCCTAACCGTATCCCGGATATCCTATGTTGCTTTTTGATACGACCGACAAGGAGCGATTGGGATGGATAGGAGAGCCAAAGTGGAGCTATATGAAGAAATTAGACGCGAATATAAGAACGGGGCTGGGTCGATCAGGGGGATAGCCAGGAAATTGGGAGTGCACCGGCGGATGGTCCGGCAAGCGCTCAAAGACGCTCTACCGCCTGAGCGCAAAAACCCTGACCGCAGCCGCCCGAAACTGGGATCGGCGCAATCATTCATCGATGAAATTTTGGAGGCGGATCGGCAAGCACCGCGCAAACAATGACACACGGCCCATCGGATCTACGTCAGGATTGATCAGGAACTGAGTCACAAGGTTGCTGAATCGACTGTGCGGCGGTATGTACGAGAACGAAAGAAGCGAATGGGATTGGGCCGGGGTGAAATATATATCCCGCAGTCCTATCAATGGGGAGAGCAGGCACAGATCGATAGGTACGAGGCATGGGTCTTGTTTGGAGAGGAGCGGCAGAAGGCGCAAATCTTTTCCTGTCGGAGTATGGCGAGCGGAGGAGCCTTTCACCGAGCCTATCCGCGTGCAACGCAGCAAGCATTCCTGGAAGCGCACGAAGCGGCCTTCGATTATTTTGGCGGTGTCGCTTTGATAATCTGACGAGCGCAGTACGGAAGATTTTGCGAGGGCGGGTGCGGGAAGAAACGATCCGATTCACTGCCTTCCGCTCCCATTGGGGCTTTGAGGCCTCCTTTTGCACCCCGGTGCATAGGAACGAGAAAGGCGGAGTGGAAGGAGAAGTTGGCTATTTCCGGCGCAATAATCTGGTGCCGGTGCCAGAGGCGAGCGATTGGGCGGACCTCAACCAGCAGTTGCTGGCCGCTTGTCGAGAAGATGAACAACGCATGATTGGCGAGCGAAAGCAGAGTGTTGGCCAGGGGATGATTATTGAGCGCGAGTATCTTATGCCCTTGCCGGAGGAGAAATTTGAGCTGGCAGAGATCAGCTATCCAGTGGTCGATGGTAAATGCTGCGTGCGAGTAAGGACCAACTTCTATTCGACACCGTTGCGTGCGGGAAGCCGTCCGCAGGTGAAAATTTTGCCGGCTTACATCGAGGTCTGGAATGAAGGACGGTTGGTCGCTCGTCACGAGCGGTGTTATTTGAGCGGACGACAGGTGCTCAATCTCGAGCATTACCTCAATGTTCTGGAGCAAGCCGGGAGCGCTGGCTGGTTCGACCCCACTCAAACAGTGGCGTGAGCAAGGGCGCTGGCCTGCGAGTTATGATCGGTTCTGGAAAAGTTTGCAAAAGCGCCTGGGCAAGCAGGAAGGGACACGGGCGATGATCGAACTGCTCTTGCTCGGTCGTGAGCAAGGCTATGAGACCTTGGAGAAGGCGATCGCACAGGCACTGGAGCTGGGTTGCACGGATGCTGCAGCGGTACGCTATCTGATGCAGGCCTCGAGACTGGCTCATCGGCCGGTCGAGTTACTAGAGCTGCCGCATCTGGCTCGCTATGAGCAGCCGCACCCATCATCACTTCATCTGATCAGCTTCTGAGTCAGGAGGTGATGGGATGAATCGACAGATGGCAGCAGTGGAAGCGCAGTTAGAAGAGGCTCTCATCAAACAACACTGTCAG
>Ga0126377_10002594_pt1 | contig 12492 bp, 11 predicted proteins | sample PanSoiMetPlot_22_FD_92647 | JGI IMG/M metagenome (GOLD analysis project Ga0126377, IMG submission 92647) | Tropical forest soil microbial communities from Panama - MetaG Plot_22 | ecosystem: Environmental > Terrestrial > Soil > Tropical forest > Bulk soil | place: Panama | collected 2016-02-17
CATCAAACCGTCGGGACCGCCCATCACGGCCTCGAACCGCTCCCAGTAGTCCTCGGCAGATGTGTGCTGTAGTTCCTCCGAGCGTACCATCGACCTCCTTAGCGGATGACGGCTGCTCTGATTAAAGTATCCTGTATGAGCGGGCTCCGCAGCGACGTTCGTGACTGGATCACCGCCAGTTGGACGCTCGACATCACGGTGCGGGAGTGGTGGCGCCGGCTCGCCGACGCCCGTCTGTCGCGTCCTTCGTGGCCTGAGCCGTACGGGCGAGGCCTGCCGGTGGCCGGCGAGCGCGTCGTCACCGAGGAGCTTGCGGCGGCGGGCGTGATCGCCCCTCCGCAGGGCGCCGTCGGCGCCGCGCTGGCGGGACCGACGCTGCTCGCACACGGTTCGACGGAGCAGCAGCAGCGCTACCTGCCGCGGCTCCTCGACGGCACGGAGTCGTGGTGCCAGCTATTCAGTGAGCCGGGCGCCGGCTCGGACCTTCCCGCGCTTGCGACGCGGGCGCTGTGCGACGGCGACACGTGGGTGGTCGATGGGCAGAAGGTCTGGAACTCCTCGGCGGACATCGCTCGCCGAGGCTTGCTGCTCGCGCGTACCGACCCCGACCGCCCGAAGCGCGACGGCATCACGTACTTCGTCATCGACATGCGCCAGCCCGGAGTCGAGGCCAGGCCGCTCCGGCAGATGAACGGCGAGGCCCACTTCTGCGAGGTCTTCCTCAGCGGGGCACACGTGGCGACCAAGGACATCCTCGGCGGGCTGAACGACGGGTGGCGAGTCGCCCGCACGACCATGGGCTTCGAGCGCGCCATGGTGACAGGTCGACCCGCGCGCGGCCTCGTGTCCGTGCTCTCGGGCGAGGAAGCGGGCTACCTCGAAGTGCTCACCGGCGACGTGCTCGAACGAGCGCGGAGCAGGAAGGCCCCTGCATTCTCCGGCAACGCGGTGCCGTCGCGCCGCATGATCGCGCTCGCCCGTGAGCGAGGCGTCGCCAGCGATCCGCACATCCGCCAGCAGCTTGCCCGCTACTTCACGCTCACCGAGATAAGCCGCTTCACGCAGTTGCGCGTCGCGGGCGCGACGCGAGCCGGCCAGCCCGTCGGTCCCGAGGCGTCCATCGCGAAGCTGGCCATCTCCAACATCTGCCAGGCGTCGCGCGACCTCACACTCTCGTTGCTCGGCCCGCACGGCACCCTGTCCGGCCCGGATGCGCCCTACGCAGGGACGTTGCAGACCGTTGCGCTCGCCAGCTTCGGGACGAGGATCGGCGGCGGCACCGACGAGATCCAGAAGAACTCCCTGGGTGAGCGGGCCCTCGGCCTTCCCCGCGAACCTGGCGTCGACGAGGACGTCCCGTGGCGAGAGCTGAGGAGATGACGATGGAAGCACGCGAGACGATCACCTTCGAGGTCGACGACCACGTCGCGACGATCACGCTGGATCGGCCGGAGGCGATGAACGCCTTCAATGATGCGATGGGTCGCGACATGGAGTGGGCGTGGGCAACCGTTCGTGACGATGACGACGTCCACGTCGTCGTACTCCAGGCGAACGGCGATCGCGCATTCTGCACCGGAGCCGATGTCAAGGGCGGCGCGACGTGGTTCTTCAAGCCGAACGTCTGGAACGAGTTCGACCCGGGTGCGTCGCTGTCACCGAAGCTCCGCCATCGCGTGTGGAAGCCCGTCGTCGCCGCCGTGCACGGGTTGTGCGCGGGCGGAGGGCAGTACTTCGTCAACGAGGCCGACATCGTGATCTGCTCGGACGACGCCGTGTTCTTCGACCCGCACGCGAACGCGGGCATCGTGTCGTCGCTCGAACCAATCGGGATGTTGGCGCGCAACGTGCCCTTGGGGGACGTCCTGCGGTGGGCATTGATGGGCACCGAGGAGCGGATCACGGCGCAGACCGCGCTCCGGCTCGGTCTGGTGACCGAGGTCGTACCGGGCGACGAACTGCGGCCGCGAGCACGGGCGATCGCCGATTCGATCGCGGCGCGCAACCCCAAGGCGATCCAGGGGACTGTCCGGGCGATCTGGGAATCGCTCGACAAGACACGCACGGTCGCGATCGAGTCGAGCCTCTCCTTCACCCAGATCGGCAACGCCCCGCGAGATGACCGTCCACCGCGAGGGAACGGACCGCCGACCTATCGCTGAGACGAAGACCGCGTCGAGATCACGGGACTGCGCGCTCGCGGTCCGGCTCGGGGGCCATCGCCGAGTGGGGGTCACGCCAGTCGATCTTCACGCGCCTGTGCGCAAGCAGCCACCGTCCCGATGCCTTTGTGAAGCGGTCCACATACACACCGCAGTGGTCGAGGCCGATTGGCGTGACGACGCTGAAGTATGTCCAGCCGTCGGCGTCGACCGAACCTCGTAGCTCGATGCGGCACGACGTGAGGTTGTGGCGGACGAACGGAGGAGGGTTGCCGGTAGATGCCAGTGCAGCCCGCTTGTCGGCTACTGCGGGCGTCAACGCCGCCGCGATCGCCGCGTGACCCTTGTGCTGCGTCCCGCCGAACTCGAGGATGCCGTCATCGGCGAACGCGGAGATGAGCTCGTTGATGCGACCGCGGTCACCGGCCATCGTGTACGTCGACAGGACATGGCGGATCTCCTCGAGGGCGAGGAGATCGTCGGGCGTCACGAGTTCACCGCCGCAGCGTGGGCGCGGTCCAGCAGCGGTGCCGAACGCTCAAGGGCGTCGATCGCCTCAGCGGACCCGGCGCCGCGGGCGGTGCGCAGCATGGCGTCCGTGACGCCGAGGCAGCCGAGCTCGCGCAACCGGTCGGCGAAGGCATCGGGCTCGGCCAATGCCGCGTCGAGGTCGCCGACGTCCACCTGGACACTGACCGTGTCCGGGTCACGGCCGGCATCGACGGTGCGCTGCCGGAGGTCGGCGATCCCGTCCCGCAGGTCGTCGAGCGAGGCGATGCTCGCGGTGCGGACCTTCTCGGCAAACGCGCCCGAAGCGAAGAGCGGCGCCCAGCCCACGGCATGTCGCGCGGCGCGGGCGCGACTCATCTGACTGTTTCCGCCGATCCAGATCGGCGGGTGCGGTAGCTGGATCGGCCCCGGCTCGCATGCCACGTCGATGGCCTTGAAGTCAGAGCCCTGGTGGGCGAAGCGGTCGACCGTCCACACCCGCGTCAGCACGTCGAGCGTCTCGTCGACGAGAGCATTCCGGTCGTCGAACGATCGACCCAGGGCGGCGAACTCCGAACGCAGGTAGCCGCTACCGACGACGAGGGTCAGCCGCCCGGCCGACAGCCGATCGACAGTGGCGACGGTCTTCGCCAGGAGCAACGGATTGCGGTAGGGGAGCACTGCGAGGTAGGTGAGCAGGCGGACGCGGGTCGTCGCCGCTGCACAGAACGCGAGCGCGGCAAACGGGTCGAAGGTCTCATGCCCGCCGCGCTCGAGCCACTTGCGCGAGGGCGCCGGGTGGTCCGTGTAGGCGAGGCCATCGAAGCCTGCATCCTCCGCCGCGAGGGCGAGCCGCAGCGTCGCGTCGCGGTCCCCACAGCCCTGGGCGATCGGCATCTCGAGGTGGAGCCGCATGCGAATAGAGTATCCGGAAAGGTTCCTTGCGATCTGAAGGGGTGCTCATGAGATCCGACGTCGCCGTCACCACGTCAGGCTCCGTTCGAGGCGTGGTCGAGGACCACTCAGTCGTGTTCCGTGGGATCCCGTATGCGAGTCCGCCGTTCGGCGAGCGGCTGTGGAGGCTGCCGGAGCCGCCGGCCTCGTGGGACGGCGTGCGCGACTGCATCGAGTTCGGTCCGGTCTGCCCGCAGCCGTCCACGCGCGTCGGCATGCTCGGGATGGAGGCAGAGCCGCAGGGTGAGGACTGTCTTCGGCTCAACGTGTGGACGCCGACCGACGACAGCCACGATCGCCTGCCGGTGATGGTGTGGATCCACGGCGGCGCGTACCTGTTCGGTTCGGGCTCGGCGCCGGGCAACCAGGGTCACACCTTCTCCCGCGACGGCGTCGTGTTCGTATCGATGAACTACCGGCTCGGTGCCCTCGGCTTCCTGCACGCTGGGACCCTCCGGCCTGAGTGCGAGCCGGGCTCGGGCAACTACGGCATCGCCGACCAGGTGGCCGCCCTGCGATGGGTGCGGGAGAACATCGCTGCCTTCGGTGGCGATCCGGACAACGTGACGATCTTCGGCGTGTCCGCCGGTGGCAACTACGTCCAGTCTCTCACGGCGTGCCCGCAGGCCGAGGGCCTGTTCCGGCGAGGGATCAGCGAGAGCGCGGGGGGAACCACCCTGTGGGGAGTCCCGCCGCACGTGGCCTCGGCCGTCGCCGAGGTGTACTTCGAGCTGCTGGGAATGGGCCCGGCCCCGTTGGTCGACCTCGCGTCTCTCACGCCCGATGACCTGCTCGCCACCCAGGCGACGCTGCTCGATGGCATCCATGCGGGGATGTACGACGATCGCTTCGGCGACCTGACCATCCCCTTCTACCCAGTGAGTGGGACGGATCACCAGCCGCTGTCGGTCAACGACGCGCACGACGCCGGCGCGACATCGCATGTTGATCTGATCGTCGGCACCAACCGGCACGAGATGACGCTGTTCAAGGTGCTGGAGGAGATGGGAGGGCCGTCGGAGGCCTCACCGCGGACGTTCGCGGATCGCGCGTGGGAGGACCCGATCCGGGCTGTCTACCGCGAGACCGAGCCTGCCGCGTCGGACGAGCGCATCTCCTGGACCGTGGACGGCGACCGCGGGTTCCGCATCCCCAACTTGCGTGCCGCGGAAGGCCGGGTGCGCAGCGGTGCGAGGACCTGGCTCTACGAGTTCGCCTGGGAGTCGTCGGCATTCGACGGCCGTCTCGGCGCGGCCCACGGCCTCGAGGTGTCCTTCGTGTTCGACGACACGGCCACGGTCATCGCACAGTTCCTCACCGGCGGCGCCGCACCGCAGTCGCTGGCCACGACCATGCACGACTGCTGGCTCGCGTTCGCGAAGACCGGGGTGCCGACCAGCGACGGGCTTCCCGAGTGGCCTGAGTTCGACCTGGAGCGTCGGCCGATCGCGGTGTTCGACGAGCAGAGCAGGATCGAGTACGACCGCGATCGCGAGCGCCGCCTGGCCTGGGAGGCCACCAACATCGGGCACCGGTTCCCGACGCCCGCCTGAGCGCGGCCGCATCACGCGTTGGCGAAGTAGCGCTCCTTGTAGGTCTGCCGAGAAGTCTCGCTGACGTCGACGTCGGTGGCGGTGGCGCGCAGACCCGCCACCGTCGACCGCTCCTGGCTGCGGTGCTGGAACGGATCGAACGAGAAGAATCGGCACGCGTTCTGCCAGGTGATCTTGTGGATGTCCTCGTCGGACGCGCCGACGCGCTGGAGCTCGTCCCACACCGTCTCGGGCGACCGCGGCCACGTCGAATCGGAGTGCGGGTAGTCGCACTCCCACGCGATCGTGTCGATGCCGATCCGTTCGCGCACGGCGAGCCCGGACGGATCGGTGATGAAGCAGCCCAGGAAGTTCCGCCGCCAGAGCTCGCTCGGCGTGATGTCCTCGTCGGCGATCTTGAGCCCGGTCCAACTGTGGTTCCACACGTGGCGGTCGAGCCGGTCGAGGAAGAAGCCGATCCACCCGATGCCGCCTTCGGAGAGCGCGACCTTGAGACGCGGGAACTTGCGGAAGGTGCCGGCCAGGATGAGGTCGGTGGCGACGATCGCCGACAGCTGGGGGGCGAGGATGATCAGGTTGTCGATCATGAAGTTCGGCGGCCGCTGGATGAGACCGAACGAGCCGCCGATGTGCAGGCACACGGCCACGTCGAGGTCCTCGCACGCCTTGAACACGGGGTTCCAGTAGCCGTCGTCGTCGAACGCAGGCAGCCCGACGCCGTACGGCGCCTCGGGGAGGCTCACCGCGTGGCAGCCCTTCGCCGCGACCCGCTTGACCTCAGCGACCATTCCCGGGCTGTCGAACACCGGCAGGATGGCGAGCGGCAGGAACCGGCCCGGGTGCTCACCGGCCAGCTCGTCGATGTGCCAGTCGTTGTACGCCGACACGACGATCTTCGTCAGGTCCTCATCGACCGTCGACCGAGCGAGGCTCATCCCGTTGAAACCCGCGAACGTCGGGAAGCACATCGACGCCAGCACGCCGTTGGCGTCCATGTCCTTCACCCGGAGCTCGAGGTCGTAGCAGCCCGGACGCATCTCGGACTGGCCGACAGGGTCGAAGTCCCACTCCTGGTGCGGCCACGAGGCGACCGCGTTGAGGCCGACGTTGCCGGTCTGCTGGCCTTGGTACTCCCAGTGATCGACACCGTCCGGGCCGCCGCGGACGTACTTCGGCGCGTCGTCCTTGAACCTCACGGGCATGTGCCGCTCGAACATGTCGGCCGGCTCGATGATGTGGTCGTCGATGCTGACCAGGATCAGGTCGTCGAGATGCATGTCGCTCTCCCTCCTCACAGTGCCGGATCGATCCGTCCGACCGTACTCAATCCGTATCCTCATTTTCGACGGTTACGCACGGCGCCAGCGCCTCTTCGAGGCGGTCGATTTCCGCCGGGTCGGTCGTCGTCGGCAAGAAGTGCACCTCGTCATAGCCGGCCGCCCCGGCGTGCTGCACAAGAGCGACCATCTCGCCGGCAGAAGCGATCGTGAGCGCCCCTACCACGGCGGCGCGGTGCGCGGCCCCGGCGAACCCGTAGTAGCGAGCCACGACGTTGCGCAGGCGGTCGAGGGCACCCTCTCCGAGGGCGAAGAAGCACGACACGCCCAGCTCGGGTCGCGGCCGGCCGGCCACGGCGAATGCCTCGGTGACCCGCTGGACCACGCCGGCCATCGTGTCCTCGTCGCCGTTCGTGGTGAAGCCCTGGTAGCCGCAAGCCCATGCGACCGCCCGCTTGAGCGCCTTCGGCCCAGTCGCTGCGCAGTGCAGTGGCGGGCCTCCGGCAGTGTGCGGCGGTGGGCCGACCTGGGTCCCGCCGGGCTCGGCGGCCTCACCGAGCCACAGCCGCTTCATCGCATCGACGCTGTCGTCGAGCCGCTGCCAGCGGTTCGTGTAGCTGGAGCCGGCCGCGGCGAAGTCTTCGGCTCGCGAGCCGACGCCGGCCGTCACGATCAGCCGCCCCCCGGACAGGCGGTCGATCGTCGCCAGCGACTTCGCGAGCAGGGCGACCGAGTGGATGGGTAGGACGGTGACGTTGGTGAGGAGCCGCACGCGGTCTGTCACCGCGGCGGCCGCGGCCAGAGCGGCCACCTGCTCGGCGTTGTGGAACGTGATCCGCTCGCCGATGCTGAGGGTGCGGAACGGGCCGGCGTCAGCCCGGCGTGCCCACGTCAGCAGGTCGTCACGCGTCGCAGGGATCGCGTAGGGGAGCTGCAGACCGAACCTCACCACGCACGACCCGTCTCAGGACCAGACGAGCGGAAGGTTGTCCAGGCCGGCAACGCCGCCGATGTGCTGCGAGAGCTCGGCGCCGGCGGCGAGACGGAAGTCGGGGACGCGGCGCAGCCACTCCTCGACGGCGACGCGTAGCTCCAGCCGCGCCAGGTGCGACCCGAGGCAGCGGTGCGGCCCGGCGCCGAAGTTGAGGTGCCGGTTCGTCTCGCGATCGATCACGAACCGATCTGCGTCCTCGAACGCCACCGGATCGCGCTCGGTCGCGCCCCACGCGACCAGCACGCGGTCGTCCTTCTTGACCGGGCAACCGCCGACGACCGTGTCACGGATGGCGACCCGCTGCGTCGTGACGATGCCGTAGGCGCGCAGGCACTCCTCGACGAACGGAGGGATCGCTCGCTCGTCTGCACCTACCAGGGCTCGGTGCTCCCGGTTCTGGGCGAGGTGCAGGAAGACATAGCCGAGCATTCCGGCAACCGTGTCGAGCCCGGCCATGTACAGCAGGAAGCACATCTCCCGCAGGTTGTCCGCGCTGATCGGCTCGCCATGGACATTCGCGGCGCCGAGGTAGCTGACCAGGTCATCGCGCGGCGCGGAGCGTCGATCGTCGATCAGCTCGCCGAGGTACCCGTAGATCGTCATGGCGGCGGCGCCACGCACGGCGCCGTCGGGGTCGTCGGCGTGCTGCGTGTGCATCAGCTGGTCGATCCAGCCGAGGAACTTGTCGGCCTCTTCGACGGGCAACCCGAAGATCTCCATGAAGATCGTCGTCGGGAACCGTCGCGCGAAGTCGGCCATGAAGTCGCAGGCGCCGCGGGGTGCGAGCTCATCGACGAGGGACCGGGCCAGTCCCCGGACGTGGGACTCCATCGCCGCCACGGCGGCCGGGGAGAACTTCTGGTTCAACAGGTGGCGGTACTCGGTGTGCTCTGGCGGGTCCAGCTCGAGCGGGATCCACCGGTGCGGCTCGACGTGCGTGTGTGGCGCGACGTGACGGCTCGAGAACGTCTCGGGCTCGGAGACGACGCGGTGGCCTTCCTCGTGCGACAGGACGTACCACACCGTCCAGTCCTCGGCGATGTCGCTCGCGAACACCGGGGCTATCGAGCGGAGCCTGTCCCACTCTCGGTGGTGGTCGCGACGAAGAGTCTCGTCAGTGGCGTGGTCGAAGCCCGGGACTCTCGGAGCGCCCTCGGGAATGGCGTGTGTCGACATCGGTTCCCTCACGTGATCGCGCCGGCGATCTTCAAGTCGATCAGCATCTCGTCGGTCCGTCCCAGCTCGCGCAGGACCTCGTCGGTGTGCTCGGCGAACTGTGGCGCCCGCCGCAGCATCGGCGGCCCCTCGTCGAACTGCACCGGGCTCGCGATGAGCTCGCGCTCCTTGCCGTCGGCGTCCACGAGCTGCTGCACGTTGCCGTTCGCGCGCAGAGACACGTCGTGGCCCACCTCGTAGGGGTCTTGCGCGATCGACCACTGTCCTTCGGTCCCGGCGAGGCGTTCGACCCAGTCGGCCAGCGGCCGTGCACCGACGATCTCGGCAACGAGGTCCCCGGCCTCCCCGGCGTTGGCCATGATCTTCTCTGCCGAGTTGAACCGCTCGTCGGCGGCCAGGTCCAGGCGGTCGGCGACGGCGCAGAACTCCGGCCAGTAGCGACCGGGTTGCAGCATCGAGAACATGAGCCAGCGACCGTCGGCCGTGCGGTACGGACCGATCAGCGGGTTGGTCGCCGACCCGTGCCGCGGCTTGGTGCGCCGGGGCATGTTGCCGACCATGAGAGCCAGGTTGGTGGCGAACTGCGTCGCCCACGCCCCGACGCCGAGCAGCGAGACGTCGACGACGGACGGCTCACCGGTCATGGCACGCCCGTAGAGCGCGGCGGCGATGCCGCCGGCGATCGTGATGCCACCGATGTTGTCGCCGTACGCGCCAGTGGGCATCTCCGCCAAGGCGTCCGCATCGGGTGGGGTCACCAGGGCGGCGCTGCCGCCACGAGCCCAGAACGCCGTGCTGTCGTAGCCGCCCTTCTCGCGCTCGGGTCCCCGCTCGCCATATCCGCTGCCGCGGACGTAGATGATGTCGGGATTGACCGCCCGCACGTCGTCGACCTCGATGTCGAGCTTCGCCCGCGCCGCCGGCAGGAAGTTGGTGAGGAAAACGTCGCTCGCGCGCACGAGCTCGTCGAGGATCGCGCGTCCGTCCGGATGGTCGAGCGCGAGGCCGATGCTGCGCTTCCCGCGGTTCGGGCCCTCCATGATCGGGAAGAACGTGGAGCCCGGTTCGAGCGCATCGAAGCCGAAGACCTTGACGAGGCCGCGCTGAGCGTCACCCATCTCCGGGTGCTCGACGTGGATGACGTCGGCGCCCCAGTCGGCGAGGACGGCGCCCGCGGCGGGAACGAAGGTGAACTGGGCGACCTCGAGTACTCGGACGCCTTCCATCGGACGTCGCATCAGGCTCCTCTCCTCGTCACGACATTCAGGGTACTCATTGCTCCTCGATGACGCTCAACATGTGCGCGAGGCCGAACTCCTCGTAGACGCCCTGGTGCACCGCGTCCGCCGCCTCGTTGATCGGGATCGCCGGGGCGGCGTCCTCTCCGACGACCGTCCGCAGGGGGCGCTTGCCGGCGGGCAGCTCGATCAGGTCGGCGATGGCCCGGGCGACGACTCCGGGATCGGGGGCCACGCTGCCTGCGAGGGCGCTCGCCATCGCCTCTTGCATCGCGGCCGGCACGCCCGCGAGCTCCCCGTAGCTGTCGAGGCGCCTGGTGTCCGCCCCGTGCACGACGTTCTCCGGCAGGTTCATCTTCGTGGGGTACGCCCCGGGCTGAACGATCAACGAGTCGACGCCGGCGGGGGCGAGGTCGTAGCGGAACGACTGCGCGAGGGCCTCGACGGCGTGCTTGGCCGAGGCGTAGATGCCGGTGAAGGGCCACAGGACACGCCCGATGACGCTGGAGACGTGCACGAGCAGGCCACTCCGCTGCGCCCGCATGTGAGGAAGCACGGCGCGGTCCACCCGCAGCGCGCCGAAGACGAGGGTGTCGTACAGCAGTTGGACCTGCTCGACGGTGAAGCTCTCGTTGTAGCCGAAGTAGCCGAACCCTGCGTTGTTGACGGCGACATCGATGCGCCCTGCCGAGGCGACCGCTTGCCCGACGGCGCCGTCGACCGATGCGGTGTCCGTGACGTCGAGGTCGAGCACGGAGACCGCGACGCCTTCCGCCCGAGCGAGCTCGCACATCTCGCTGCGTGCGGCGCGATTGCGGCCGTCCGTGTCGCGCATGGTGGCGAAGACACGGTGCCCGCGCCGGGCCAGCTCGAGGCTCGTCAGCCGCCCGAAGCCACTGCTCGACCCGGTGACCAGCACGACCTTCTCAGCAACCACCTCGTCCCCTCCTCGGCCTCGGCGCGATGGCGTGGTCATTTAGGGTACTATTCATCGCGCTAGGAGTGCTACGACAAGAGGATCCGGGAGACGATGACGGCGCTCGCCATTCCCCGTACCGTCGATGACATCACCGTTCCGTGGCTCGCTGAGGCCCTCGGAGGTGACGTTGCGAGCGCGGCGCGGAGTCGCATCGCGGAGGGCGTCGGTCTGCTGAGCGAGATCTACCGCGTCGAGATGCAGGGCGATGGCATCCCGGACAGCGTGGTCGTGAAGATCTCGACGCCCAACGTGGAGGCGCGCCAGTCGGCCACGACGTATCGCATGTATGAACGGGAGATCCGCTTCTTCCAGCGGCTCGCTCCGTCTGCGCCGATCCGCGCGCCGGAGGCGTACTGCGCCGAGTGGGACCCGGCGACCGAGGACTCGGTGGTCGTGATGGAGGACCTCACGGCGTTGCGGGCAGGTGATCAGGCCGCCGGTCTCACGGGCGACGAGGCGGCGATGGGGCTGGAGCAGCTCGCGGCGCTGCACGCCCGCTGGTGGGGCGACGACACGCTCGACGGCCTCACGTGGGCCGGGAGCCTGCTGGACCCCACCTACTACGTCGGGATCCCCGCGGGCTTCGAGATGTTGCTACCCGTGGCGAAGGAGCACTACGGCCACGTCCTGGCGCCCGCGCTCGACCTCCTCGATCGGCTGCACCCACAGATCAACCGCCTGCAGAAGCACCTCTGCCGCGGCCCCAACACGTTGCTGCATGGCGACTTCCGTGGTGACAACCTGCTCTTCGGCGTCGCACCCGACCATCCGCCGGCGGCGCTGCTCGACTTCCAGGCCGTGGTCGTCGGGCGCGGCGAGATGGAGCTCGGCTACTTCCTGGGACAGAGCCTCACGATCGACGAGCGCAGGACCCACGAACGGGCGCTCATCGAGCGTTACGCCAGCGAGCTCGGCAGGCACGGCGTCACCGGCTACTCGTCGGAGGAGTGCTGGGACGACTATCGCTGCTCACTGCTCTACAGCCTCGCGTACGGGGTCCTGATGGCGGGACTCGACGTCGCGCATCCGCCGACGTTCGCGAAGGTCGAGATGATCCTCGATCGCCTCGCGACTGCAGCCGACGACCTCGATGTCGGGGATGCCCTTGCCTGAGGCCGAGGTCACTTGGCGGTGTAGCCGCCGTCGACGGGTACCGCCGCGCCCAGCACGAACGAGCTCTCGATGGAGCACAGCCACCGGGCGGCCCCGGCCATCTCCTCGGGCTCGGCGAGTCGGGCGATGGGATGGGCCGCCGCTTGCAGGTCCTCCATCCCCGCGGTCATCCGCGTGCGGACCGCGCCAGGGCAGATGGCGTTGATCCGGATGCCCGTCGCGGCATATTGGAGCGCAGCGGCCCGGGTGGCGCCCACGACGCCGTGCTTGCTGCCGGTGTAGGCCACGGCGCCCGGTACCCCGATGAGCCCGGCGCCGGAGGCGACGTTCACGATCGCACCCCGCCCCTCCTGGACCATGTGACGCAGCTCGTGCTTCATCGACAACACGACGCCGCGGAGGTTCACCCGTACGACCCGATCGAAGATGTCGGCGTTCCACTCGTCGCGCTCGAGCCCCTCGGTCGCAGGCGTGATGCCCGCGGCGTTGACCGCGCAGTCCAGGTGACCGAGCGCGTCGACCGCAGCATCCACGGCGGCACGGCAGGAGTCCTCCTC
>Ga0126377_10002595_pt1 | contig 12491 bp, 8 predicted proteins | sample PanSoiMetPlot_22_FD_92647 | JGI IMG/M metagenome (GOLD analysis project Ga0126377, IMG submission 92647) | Tropical forest soil microbial communities from Panama - MetaG Plot_22 | ecosystem: Environmental > Terrestrial > Soil > Tropical forest > Bulk soil | place: Panama | collected 2016-02-17
GCTGGCCGATGAGCACATCGCCCGGATAGTGCACGCCGAGGAAGACGCGCGACATTCCGATCAGCACAGCAAGTGGAATGAGAACGACTGAAAGCGCAGGAAACGCGACGGAGTACGCGAGCGCGACCGACATCGCCGCCGCGGAGTGTCCCGATGGGAACGAGAAGCGATCGGGCTCGACGACCAGCGCGTCGTGATCGATGCGCTGCGACGGACGCGGCCGCCCAACGGTGCGTTTCACCAGCTGCACGACGACGTGCGAGATCACCAGCGTTGCCATCGCGCGCTGCGCAGCGGCGCCGAGCGCACCTGCGGCGCCCAATGGCAGCGCCGCCGCGAGGATGCTGCAGATGACACCACCCATGTGCGTCAGCGCTGTCCAGATGCGTCGTGCGAGCCAACGGTCCTCGCAGATCGACCAGCGAATGAACAACTCGCGATCGCGTTCGTCGAGCCGATTGAGGAGAAGACTGGCCATGATTACGCCACCGCCGGCTGCGGCGTATCGCGCCGAGCGAACGCCTCGTACAACACTCGTCCCTCATACCACTCAGGGACGTCCACGCCGAGCGCGTGGAGAATCGTGGCTGGAACGTCGAGCAATGACGTTTCGAGCAGCTCACCGCGCACGACGCCCGCACCCGAGATCACGACAGGAATCGTCTGGTCGTGCGGATGATTGCTTTCGTGATCCTTCGGCTTCGCGCCGCCGCCGCCGTGGTCCGCGAGCGCGATGAGCAGCGTGTCGGGATCGCTGATGCTCGACGCGAGCATGCGAAGGCAGACATCGAGGCGACGGCAGCCGGCAGCGTATTGCGGCGTCATCCAGCCGTGCGCATGGCCGGCTCTGTCGGCGTCCGGCCAGTGGAGAACGATGAGTCCGCGCTTCTGGTTGCGGAGCGTCTCGCGTGCGGCCGCGAGCACATCTGCCGCGGACTTTCCGATGGTGAACAGCCCGCTGAGGCCCAAGCGGCGACCGATGCGGGCGGCGATCCCGCGAAAGAGTGCGGGAACCTCCGTCATGAACGCCGTCGAGGGAATTCCGCGACGCGCGAGGTATTCGGGAAGTGGTACGATCCCCGCACGTGGTTTGGGTATGAACACACGATCGCTGGCCAATCCGTGCGTTTGAGGCGACACCCCCGTCATGAGCGACGTCAGCGCAGCTGCCGTGACGCTCGGGGTCACCGTAGTAGCGGAGGACGAGGAAGCGCCGCCAGCGATCAGTCTGGCGATGTACGAGAGACCGAATCGGTCGATTGCGTCTGGCCTGAGTCCATCGAGGATGACCACAACAACGCGACCAGCACAGGGATCGTTTCGCATGCCTGCTCCGTGAAAGTCGACAGAGAGTTCCACGGGCGTAAACGTTCGCGGCCAAGCGTCATGATCGCGGGACGGGGGCGTCGCCGCACGGTAACGGACCGATACGTCCAAAGCCACGTTGCGACGGTTACATAGTGACATTCTGTGACAAAATCCACACAGACACGTGACGAACGGCGGGCAGTTTTCCACATGGGTTCGACTACCCTATGCTTAAGAAACGTGCATGAGAGATCGCTCTGAGCGGCGGCCACGCGTCCTCTTCTGTACCGACACGTACCCACCGCAGGTCAACGGGGTGTCGGTCGTCACGGCCCTGTCCGTCAACGGGCTGCGGGAACGGGGTTGGGATTGCGCCGTCGTGGCGCCAGGGTATCCGCCCGTACTGCCGCAGGGGCCGCTGACACACGAGCCCGACCCGAACCTGACCTCGATCCCGAGCGTCGCATTCCCGCCCTATCCCGACATCAGACTCGCGGCGCCCGCCTACTGGCGGGTCGCCTCCGCGGTGCGCCGATTCAAGCCGGACATCGTTCACTCGGCGACTGAGTTCATGATCGGCCGCCTCGGACAGATGGCCGCAAAGAGAGCCGGCGTCGTCCGGCTCTCGTCGTATCACACGGACTTCAGCCGCTACACGGAGGCGTACGGCGTTCCATGGGCGCGACACATCGTCACTCGCTACATCGCGCGTTTTCATCGCCGCAGCGCGCGCGTCTTCACGCCGTCGGCCCCTGCACGCAATGATCTCTACGCGCTTGGCGTGAGGCCGGTCGAAGTGTGGGGACGCGGTGTGGACGTCGACGCGTTCTCACCCGAGCGACGAAGCCCGCCGCTTCGCGCCGCCTACGGCGTCGACGACTCGGTGGTATTTCTACACGTCGGTCGCCTCGCGGCCGAGAAAGGCGTCGATGACGTGGTGCGCGCTTTTTTGCTGGCGCGCGAGCTCCTTCCGGCAGGCGCCGCGCGTCTGGTGATCGCCGGTGCAGGTCCTGAAGAAGCGTCGTTGCGCACACTCGCGGGCCCTGATGTCCTGTTTCTCGGTGTGCTCGATCGCCAACGTTCGCTCCCGCGCCTCTACGCGAGCGCCGATGCGTTTCTGTTTGCGTCGCTCACGGAGACACTCGGGCTCGTGGTGCTCGAGGCGATGGCGAGCGGCCTGCCGGTCATCGCTGTTCCCGCTGGCGGCGTCGCTGATCATCTCCGCGATGACGAGAATGGAATCGCCGTCCCTCCGCACGACGTCGATGCAATGGCGCGTGCGATCGTCGCACTGACGCTCGACGCCATTCGTCGCCGACGCCTCTCTGTCGGCGCTCGTCGCACGGCGTGCACGCTCGATTGGAACACCGAGCTCGATCGTCTCGACGCGATTTACCGAGAAGTGATCGGATGGGACGAAGAATCGGGCCACCATTCACGTCGCGGCTCGGGTATATTCGACGATAGCGCCGCGAACAGCGCGGCGTCTTGAGTGCGGCTCGCAACACGGAGGCGTCGTCGAATGTCGTCAGTCCTCCCTCTCGTTCGAGTAAGTGGTTCGCGGCGCACTATTGCCCCGGGCCATCGTCGAGTCGCCGCCATCGATATCGGGTCGAACTCGATTCGGCAGATCGTCGCCGACGTCTCGCCTGAAGGCGCGATTCAAGTCGTCGATGAAATGAAGGCGGCGCCGCGACTCGCGACCGGTCTCACGAAAACCGGCGAGCTCGCGGACACGTCCATTCGCGCCGCCCTCGACGCCATCGAGCGCATGGCGACGCTCGCGAAGCAACTCGGCGCATCGCGCATCGACGCGGTCGCGACCAGCGCGGTCCGCGAAGCGAGCAACGCTGCGAGCCTGCTCTCCGAGATCACGCGAGTCACCGGTCTCAAGGTCCGCGTGCTCGATGGCGACGAAGAAGCACGGCTCAGCTTCCGTAGCGCCGTCGCACACTTCGACATGGGCGTTGGACGCACCGTCGTCATCGACATCGGCGGCGGATCGCTCGAGATTGCGCTCTCGGCCGAGGGCGTGATCGAGCGGCTCGGGTCCCTGCCCTTCGGCGCGATTCGGTTAACGGAGGAATACTTCTCGGAGGGCGTCACACCGAAGGCGGTACGCAAACTTCGTCGCATGGTTGCCGAGCGGGTGCGAGCACAAATTCCAATTCGCGACTGGCGTGGTGCGCAGCTCATCGGCTCCGGCGGCACCTTCACGAATCTCGCCGGCATCTACCTCGCTCGTCAGGGAATTCTCACAGCGCGCTCGGTGCATGCGGCGCACATCCCGCGCGCCGATCTCGAGCATATTCTGGACATGCTCTCGGGCATGACGGCCGAGGAGCGACGGCAGGTCCCCGGGCTCAATCCGGAGCGCGCGGACATCATCGTCGCCGGCATCGCGGTCGCCGCGGAGGTCCTGCGTCGCATCGAGTCGCGTGAGATTGTCGTGTCGCGGTACGGCATTCGGGAGGGGCTGCTGCTCGAGGCCGCGCGCGTCACGCCGACGATTGCCGATCCCGGTGAGGCGCGGGCCCGGTCGGTGACCGAGTTTGCAGCGCGTTGCCACGTCGAGCAGCCGCATTCGTCGCACGTGCAGCATCTCGCACTGGTGCTGTTCGACGCGCTTGGCGAACGGCTCGGGTTGTCAAAGTCCGATCGCGAAGTCCTGTCGGACGCCGCGTTGGTACACGATTCCGGTTATCACATCAGCTACGAGCGACATCACAAGCATTCGTATCACCTCGTGCTCCACGCCGACCTGCTCGGAATGTCCCCGTCGGATCAAGTGATGGTGGCGAACATCGCGCGGTACCATCGCGGCCAGGAGCCGAGAAAGCGGCATCGCAACTTTGGAATGTTGGAAAAGTCGCTGCGGCAGAGAATCCGCCGGCTGTCGGCACTGCTTCGCGTTGCCGATGGCTTCGACCGCGGACATGTCAGCGCGGTCGCCGACCTCAAGGTGCGGTGGACTCGCCGTGCACTTCGCATCACGCCAGTCCCGGCAGACGCCCGGGCGTCGATGCGGCTGGAGATGTGGGGCGCGAACCGGAAGTCGGGATTGTTGTCCAAGCTCGCTGGGGTTCCAGTCGAGATCGTTGGGCCGGACGGGCGCGTGATGTCGTCCGAATCGATCGAGACGAGCGACTCCGATTAATCGCCGTTGAACCAAACGGTGACGCCCGGGTAGTTGGCACGGTTGGGCTGTCTGGACGCCTGGCCACGAGGTTTCGGATGCCGACCACCATGCGCACGATTCCGGTCTCGCTCACGTTGCTCGTCCTGCTCGCCGCCGTGCCGGCGACCCGCCTTTCAGGACAGCTCATTCAAATCAAAACGCTGCCTGTCGCCGACGGCGAACAATGGCGCTTCTTCCCCTCAGCGAATCTGGGGATGGGTGGCGTCTCGGTTTCGCTTCGCGATTCGCTGCTCGATCCGTTCGAGAATCCGGCTGACGGCGCGCGACTGAGCGCGAAGTCGCGCGGGTTCTTTTTCGGCTCGCCCAACTTCTACTCGGTTTCAAAGAACGCGGGTGGTGGACGGACGCTTCCGATCGGCGGCATCACTCGAATCGGGTCGACCTTCGGCGGCGTCGTGCTCGCGTTGCAGCAGATCGACAATGCGCGGCCGCCGCAGAACATCGCGTTGCCGCCCACGGGGGTCTTCGTCGACGGGCCCACTCCCGCCATCGACGTAGCTCCGACGCCGACCACCACACCGCGACAAAACCAGTTCGCGTTCGCGACCCTGGGCCGAGTATTCGAGAGCGCGGGCGTCTCAGTGGGTGCGAGCGCGATGTGGTCCGGCTTGCGGCACATGGACGGCGTCGACCTGCTCTATGCAGGAAGTCGCAACATCGACCAGCACGGATCGGCGATGGACGTGCGGCTTGGCGCGCTGAAGGCGTGGCCCGGCGACCGCGCGCTCGAGACGACGCTGCTGTACAACCATTATGGAATGACGCACGACGTCACGTGGGCCGACTCGTTCTGGGATCCGAACCTACGCGTCATCGTTCAGCGATCGCGAGTCGAGCAGAATCTCGATCGCACGAAGGTGTGGGGCATGCACCTGCGCTACACACAACCATTCGCGGACGGCGGCTGGCGCATCGGAACGGTCGCGACGACGAACCTCATGTCGCACCCCAAGCTCCCCGACTATCAAATCGCACAGGTGCTCACGATCCCGTGGGATCCGGGTCGGTCCGCGGCGTACGACCTGGGCGTGGGTATCGGGAAAGCGGCCGGGCTCACACGCTTCGGCGTCGACGCGATCTACGAGCCCATCACGACACACACTTGGGGCGAAACGCCTGATTCGGTCGTGACACCGTTCGGCACGCGTCCACCCGGCTCCAAAACGACGGAGAACTGGTTCCGATTCTCGAATGCCATCGTGCGCACCGGTGTTTCGCGCGAGATCCCGATGGATTCGTTGCGCGTCGCAATACGCTCGCTGCGACTAGAGGCGGGCCTCTCGGTCCGCTCGATCAGCTACGCGTTCAATCAGACGGATCACCTCACGCGTGTCGACCGGGGGCAGAACGAAAGCTGGATGGAGTGGACTCGCACCTGGGGGTTCGGAATTCGCTTTACCGATCTCGAATTCAGATACATGGGTCGCACGACGACCGGGACGGGACGGCCCGGCACGTTCGGCAACAACAGCCGTGCGGTCTTCGCGGCAGCGGACGCCAATTTCCTCGCGCCGCCGAATGGGCCGACGACGCTCACCGCGGTCGCAGTCACCACACATCAGCTGGCCATCTCCCTTCCCATTCGCTGACTTCGGTCAGGAGCACGTATGCGAGTCGTTCGTCCCCTGCGTCTGATCGCAGTCGCGTTGGTCGCCGCATGTGATTCCAATTCCGTCGACGGACCGACGACGCCGGAACCGACCGCCACGCTCGACGTCCAGGTGCGTCAGGCGATTCAACCCTGGGGTGTGGTGCCGCTGCTGCCGGTGGTCGAGAACAACGCCGCGCTCGTCGACCTTGGACAAGCCCTTTTCTTCGACAAGGCGTTGAGCGGCAACCGCGACGTGGCGTGTGCGACGTGTCACAGCCCAACAACCGAGGCGGGCGACGGACGTTCGCTCGCCGTTGGCACCGGCGCCGTCCTCACCGGCGGGCTCCGCACGCTTGGCGTGGGGCGGCAGTTCACGCCGCGTAACGCCCCGTCGCTGTTCAATTCTGGGCTCGGCGTGTTCTACATGTTCTGGGACGGCCGGGTCTCGGAGCTTGGAGGCACCGGACGCTTCCGCACCCCGACCGGTGTGACGCTGCCGGGTGGTGTGAGCAGTCTGCTGGCCGCCCAGGCAATGCTCCCGGTGACGAACCGCGTTGAAATGCGCGGCGAGCCAGGCGACAAAGACGTATTAGGAAATACGAATGAGCTGTCACCGCTTCCCGACACCGCAAATGCGGCAATCTGGACTGCGTTGATGCGGCGGCTGCTCTCGTACTCGGGCTACGTCGAGAAGTTCAACGCGGCCTATCCCGGAGTGCCGGCGACGTCGCTCGGCTTCGAGCACGCCGCGAATGCGATCGCCGCGTTCGAGCGCGCGGCATTCGCGAAGACGAATACGGCATTCGACCGATTCATGCGGCACGAGGACAACGCGATCTCGGTCGACGCCAAACGCGGCGCCCTTCTCTTTTTCGGCCGCGGCACCTGCTCGTCATGCCACAGCGGTCCGCTCCTCGGCGGGAACGGCTTTGCGAGTGACGGCACTCCACAACTCGGACCCGGAACGGGGAGTGTGGCGCCGTTAGATGGCGGAAGTGACCTCTTCGGCGGCGTGCAGCCAAACGGTCCGTTTTTCCAATTTCGCGTCCCGCCGCTGCGCAACGTCGAGCTGACCGCGCCGTACATGCACAACGGTGCCTATCCCACATTGGAGGCCGTAGTTCGGCACTACAGCAACGTGGATTCCGCGGTGACGTCGTACGACGTGACACAGCTCGAGCCCGCGCTGCGGTCGACGTATCATGGCGATGCCACGACGAGACAGAAGCTCCTCGCGTCGGTCGATCCGCGCATCCGTCGCATTCTGGCATTCACGCCAGAGGAGCAACGTCAACTGGTGGCGTTCCTGAAATCGCTCACCGATCCGGCAGCGCGTGACCTGAGCAGCGTCACGCCAGCGTCGGTACCGAGCGGATTGCCGGTTCCAGAGTAGCGGAGGCGCCCCTTTGCTCGAGTACCTAATCCTATCAACCTGCTAGAAACGGGGATGAACGGAGGACTAAAACGGGAAGGCAACGGAAAGACCAAATCGGTTCAAGCACCGAATCCAGCAGTGCCCGTAGTTGCCGTTGCCGGCGTGGTCAGTCTCCCGCCGCCGCCGCCGAACGCTTAGCGGCCGGCTGCTTCGCTTTGGCGGCAATTGCCGGCAGCGTATCACGCGTCCCGCCCCACGAGTTACGTTGAAGTCGCTCGTGCGACGCGCGAACGGGACCGTCGGGCTCGCGCTGGACCCACACTCCATCGGAGCCGAGGTCCCACGCCTGGCGATTGTCGGAGAGATACGTCGCGAGCAACGCACGTAACCGATCGTGCAGCGCCGGACTTTCAACCGGCGCCACCGCCTCGACGCGACGGTCGAAGTTCCGCGGCATCCAGTCCGCCGAGCCGAGAAAGAACTCTTCACTGCCGCCGTTCGAGAAATACCAGAGCCGCGAATGCTCGAGGAAGCGGCCGATGATGCTCATCACACGAATCCGATCGCTCGTCCCAGGGATGCCCGGCCGCAAGCAACAGATGCCGCGCACGATGAGATCGATGTCCACCCCCGCCTGCGACGCGCGATACAACGCCTCGATCACCTCGGCATCCACGAGCGCGTTCATCTTGCCGACGATACGGGCGGGCCGTCCGGCCGCGGCGTGCCCCGCTTCGCGATCGATCAACTCGATGAACCGGTCGCGCAAGTTGACCGGAGCAACCAGCAGCTTGCGATACAGCCGCTGGCGCGAATATCCCGTCAGCGAATTGAACAAGTCGCTGACGTCCGCGCCGATAGACCGGCTGCAGGTGAACAGCCCAACGTCGGTGTAGAGACGCGCCGTGCGAGAATTGTAATTACCGCTGCCGAGGTGGATGTAGCGGCGAATGCCGTCGGCTTCGCGGCGGACGACGAGCGCGGTTTTCGCATGCGTCTTGAGCGTCGCGGACCCAAAGGCGACGTGTACGCCCGCATCCTCGAGCTGGCGCGCCCAGCTGATGTTGTTCGCTTCATCGAAGCGCGCCTTGAGCTCGACGATCACCGCGACCTGTTTGCCGCGTTGTGCAGCATCGACGAGCGCATCGACCAGCGCGGTGTCGCCCGACGTGCGATAGAGGGTCAGCTTGATGGCCAACACTTGCTCGTCCGACGCCGCTTCGGTGAGGAATCGTCCAACCGAGCCGCCGAACGCGTCGAACGGATGATGCACGAGCACGTCATTCTCACGAATGATGTCGAACATGCTCGTGGTGTCGCGCAACTCGACGGGCATCGTCGGCGTGAACGGCGGGTCTCGGAGCGCCGGAATCTCGAGCGATGACAGCCATGACAGGTCGCTGAGGTCGAGGAGACGACCAGCGTCTTTGATGTCGCATTCGGCCAGCCTACTGCTCTCGGGGACGTCGTCCTCACGCAACTCGTCCACGAGCAATCTGCGGAGGTGCGGGGGCATCTCGTCCTGCACTTCGACACGAATCACTTCGCCGAAGCGACGCTGGATCACTTGCTCTTCGATCGTTGCGAGCAGGTCTTCAGGCTCTTCGACCGGAATGTCGAGATCCGAATAGCGCGTGATCCGGAACGCATACCACGCGAGCACCTCCATCCCCGGGAACAATGCGCCCAGGTTGGCGCCGATCACCTGCTCGAGGGGGAGGAACTGATTCGGGCGACCGTTGACGGGCACCCATCGCGGAAGACTCCGCGGCACTTTGACGCGAGCAAACCGGATCGCACCGCCGTCCGGATCCCTGATCTCGACCGCGAGCGAGAGCGAGAGGTTCGAGATGTATGGAAACGGATGGCCAGGATCGACCGCGAGTGGTGTGAGAACCGGAAAGATCTGCGACTCGAAGTACTCGTCGACTGCTCCCCATTCGCCAGGCGTGAGGTCCTTCACGGCCAGGAGCCGTACGCCATGCGGCGCGAGTCCCTCCAGGAGCTCGTTCAAGCAGTGGCGCTGCAACTCCGTCAAACGCGCGACTTCGATGTCGATGGCGTCGAGCTGTTCCTGCGGAGTCAGTCCGTCGTGTGACGTCTGGACGACGCCGGCGGCGACCTGTCGCCTGAGACCGGCGATACGAACCATGTAAAACTCATCGAGGTTCGCACTGAAGATTCCCAAAAACTTCAGGCGCTCGAGCAGCGGTACGCGCGGATCGAGCGCCTCGTGAAGGACGTGGGCGTTGAAGGCGAGCCAGCTCAGCTCCCGGTTGATGTAGAGGGAGGCGCTGGTTTGACGGTCAGTCATTTTCGAGCTACTCGCAGAGGGCGTTATCGTCGAGGAATCCGCACTTTCCACACGCAAACGCAGATTCCTCGCTTCGCTCCATCTGACGAAGTGGAGGTTGGCGCGGAGTGACGTTGGGCTAGGTTCGGACCGGCCTGCCTTCCTTAGTTATATCAGTAGCCGGTCGGCACCAGCCAGACCCCTCGTGATGGTCCATGTCACGAATTCGTCACGGAGGGTGGGTCTTGACTAACCCCGGGGTCCGTCACCTGACCCGACGGCTCCATCCTCAGCGTGGTGCTTGATCTGCTTGCCTTCCGCGAGGAAAACGGCGTCTTCGCCGATGTTCGTCGCCAGGTCGGCGACGCGCTCGAGGTTGCGGCTGACGAGCAGCAGCTCGAGCGACGGCGTGATCGTGCGGGCGTCTTCCATCATGTGCGTCACGAGAATGCGGAAGACGGAGTTGTGCATCGCGTCGACCTCGTCGTCGGACCGGCAGACCTCGCGGCCGAGTGCCCCGTCGGCGCGGACGAATGCGGTGAGCGCGTTGCGGAGCATCTGTCGAGCGCGGCTCGACATGTCAGCGATCTCAGGATCAGGCGTGATGATCGTGCTCGTCGTCGCGAGACGAATGGCGCTCTGGGCGATGTTCACCGCGTGGTCGCCGACGCGCTCGAGGTCGTTCGAGACTTTGATCGCCGCGATGATGAAGCGTAGGTCACGCGCCATCGGCTGCTGAAGGGCCAGCAGGCCGATCGCCTGGTCTTCGACCTCGAGCTCGAGCGCGTCGAGCTCACGGTCGCCCGTGATCACACCCTCGGCCATGTTGGCGTCGCGGCTCAACAGTGAGTCGACGGACAGGTCGAGCAGTGATGTGGCCAGATCGGACATGTCGAGCAGCCGCTGCTTGAGGTGCGCGAGCTGATCGTGAAAGTGTCGGAACCCGACGTTGGTTGTCGTTGCTTCGGCCGGTGTCATCCGAACCTCCCCGTGATGTACGCCTCGGTGCGCTCGTTGGTGGGACTCGTGAACATTCGGTCCGTGGGTCCGACCTCGATGAGACGCCCTAAATAGAAAAATGCAGTCGTGTCCGAGACACGGGCAGCCTGCTGCAAGTTATGCGTGACGATAATGATCGTCAGCTCGCGCTTGAGCTCGTACAGCAGCTCTTCGACTTTCTGCGTCGCGATCGGATCTAGGGCGCTGGCCGGCTCGTCGAGCAGGAGGACATCCGGCTCATTCGCCAGCGCACGCGCGATACACAGCCGTTGCTGCTGGCCACCCGAGAGCCCGAGAGCGCTCTGACGCAGCCGATCTTTCACTTCGTCCCACAACACGGCCCGGCGCAGTGACGATTCGACGATCGCATCGAGGTCGGCGCGATTCCGAATGCCGTTCACGCGTGGACCGTACGCGACGTTCTCGTAGATCGGTTTCGGAAACGGATTCCAGCGCTGGAAGACCATGCCGACGCGACGGCGCAGCGCGACCGGATCCATCTCCCGGCTGTAGACGTCCACGCCATCGAGCACGATGCGCCCGTCGTGATGTACGCCGGGCAGCAAAGCGTTCATGCGATTGATCGAGCGCAGAAACGTGGACTTTCCGCAGCCAGACGGACCGATCAGCGCCGTGACACTGCGCGGCGACGTCTCGAGCGTGATGTCGAACAGCGCTTGTTTCTCGCCATACCAGAACGAGAAATGATCGGCGGAAAGCGAACCGCGATCGGGGGTGGCCGAGCCGTCGACTGGGGCGCTGGCGACGGCTGTCATCCAAAGCGCCCAGTGATGTACGCTTCCGTGCGCGTGTCGCTCGGCGCCGTGAAGATCGTGTTCGTCGGACCGTACTCGATCAACTCGCCCATGAGCATGAACGCCGTAGCATCGGAGATGCGCGCGGCCTGCTGCATGTTGTGCGTCACGATGATGATCGTGATCTGCTCGCGCAGCTCGTACACGAGCTCTTCGACACGCTGGGTGCTGATGGGATCGAGCGACGCCGTCGGCTCGTCGAGCAACAGCGCCGTGGGCGACGTCGCGAGCGCGCGCGCGATGCACAACCGCTGCTGCTGTCCGCCGGACAACGCCACTGCGCTCGCACCCAGCCGGTCGCTGACCTCGTCCCACAACGCGGCGCGGCGCAGAGCCGTTTCGACGACGTCGTCCGTCTCGCGCTTCGATGGACGCTCGTCACGCGGGAGGATCTTGAGACCCGCCGCGACGTTGTCGCGAATGGACATCGTGGGGAACGGCGTCGGACGCTGAAACACCATACCGATGTGCCGACGAACACTGATCGCGCTCACCGACCGCTCATAGATGTCACGTCCGTTGAAGCGCACTTCGCCTTCGACGCGCGCTGTCGGGACGGTTTCGTGCATCCGGTTGAGGCAACGCAGCAGCGTCGACTTCCCACAGCCCGACGGGCCGATGATCGCGGTGACTCGCCCGGCTTCGACAGCAAACGAAACGTCGCGGACGACGCGCGACGCGCCGAAGTATGCATCGAGAGATTCGGCGGCGATGCAAATCGGCCGTTCCGGAGTCCCAGGATGCTGTTCGATCACTGGCTGATCCGCGTCCGGAGTGCCGTTCTGGTCGTGCGCCGCCTCGATGGGTACTTCGCGCTCAGTCGCCACCGAGGCCAAATCGGGATCGCGTTGCCCAGCGCGCTGCGAGGCTGATGACGAGGACGAGTCCGATGAGGACGAGTGCCCCCGCCC
>Ga0126377_10002596_pt1 | contig 12490 bp, 28 predicted proteins | sample PanSoiMetPlot_22_FD_92647 | JGI IMG/M metagenome (GOLD analysis project Ga0126377, IMG submission 92647) | Tropical forest soil microbial communities from Panama - MetaG Plot_22 | ecosystem: Environmental > Terrestrial > Soil > Tropical forest > Bulk soil | place: Panama | collected 2016-02-17
AATGGACGCTATAGGGGGTATCTCTTAAGAGAATATTATTATCCTAGTCCTAAATGATAGACCATATGGATATTATTTTTCCTTATATAGAAATTTGCGCGCCTGGTTGAATTCTGGACTTTTGTCGCCCTACGAGATGACTTTTCGCGCGCTTACGATTATGTAAGTCATTGATTCTAAAGGGGTTTAACCCATAAAATATTCTGGCACATGCTGTGCTATGATGTATTGCGTCTGCGCAATGTTTTAAAGCTCAGATTTGACGTAGTCACACGGCCCGTAATTTGGTCTATGATTATTTCAAGCTAGGGACTATCAATGTGATAGTCTAATGACTCATGACTGCCTAGCTGATACCGTATTCGAGTATCACAGCATGAGCGGCGCTTGTAGACCGCTATAGTGAATAGTCTAGAGGCACCAACACAGCCTTTATAATAGTGTGTCGTGTGTATATCCTTGCAAGCTTGTAGCAAGAAAGCTCATTGCTAACACAGAATGCGGAGCAGGCTACATGAGAATTGCTTAGGTAAAGCTTGAGGATATGCAGTTGAAATACAGGTTGCTTCGCACGGCATATGAGCTTAACTTGTATGCCGTGCTTAGCATGTTTAGAATCTTATTATGTGCCTAGTCTTGGTGCATGATATGACAAAAAGCGAATTAAGAAAAGCTCGCAAGCTTACAATTCAATCGGGACAGAAATTGACAGGGGAATTAGCAATTAAGAAAAATTTAGTTGCTAGTTCTCGAACCCGGCGTCGTGCAAGAGCTAGAAAAGCGGCTAAACTTAAGACAGCATGAAACTCTATATTGTCTATTTAGACGCAGTTTCAGATAAACAACGCATTATCGTAGGAATATACAGCAACTTCGATAAAGCATTGAATATCTCTCTAGATGCTAGTAAATACTGGAATATGGGTTTTGACCCTGAATATCCAGAATTTCTAGCAACGATTGTGCAATTTGAAGTAGACAAAAAACCTATTTACTTATCTTGACAATTCACTAGGCATATAGTTAGATTCTAAACTGTTCACTCGCTTCGCTCGGAACGGGTGATATTTCAACTAACATGAGGTATATCATGAAAAGCAAACTGATTGAGTGTGGTATTTGCAAATGGGAATATTTGCCAAAAGCACATGGGCATCATTGTCCCGTTTGTGGTTCGTTTCCAATTTCAGTAGGTGATAAGCAATTTCACATTGATTTGAATACGAACCGGCAAATTGCTCGCCCATTTTCTGTAACACGTTCATTGGCTGAAGTGCTTAACGCACTTGCTGCACAATTAAAGCAATGACAAAAGAAGCAATGTATTGTATTGTTTGTGGTTGGCAAGCATTCTACAAATACTATACTTTGTTGTATGGTATTGCACCAGTGTGCTCAACTTGTATCGCAAATAGCAAAGTTTTGCACAAAGGAATAGTAAAATGATTATCTTAGCTTTCTTGATAATCATTGCTTGTTTGTGGCAACTTGTTCAATCGATGTATGTGATGCAATATGACCTCTAAAAAACTGACGTTTGATGAAAAACTCGAATACGTTAACATGATAGCAAAAGATATGCATAAACTTTTGCCACATTTATCAATGGCAGAAATTTTGCGTATGGTTGCATCAATGATTGATGTAGAACCAAAGAAAAGCTAGTTCGCTCAAAAAGCTAGTCTGATGAGACCTTACTGGTCGAAAGCTCGCAGCAATTCGCGAGCTAACTAGCATTTAGTACTTGACAAACCCGTCAAGACGTGCTATACTGTATTTCAGGTTAAGGGCAATACCGCCCGACCTATAGAAAGGTTACGAAAATGGCGACAAAGGAAACCGGCAAGGCTGAGGCGACTGTTAAGGATTTTTCAAATGGTAAGGATGGCAGCACAGAAGTAACGGTGCCTTATACATTTGATTATGAAATTCTTGAGACTGCCGCAGAACTTGCAGAGAAATTTGCTCCGGCTGATTTGCTGGCTTTAGCTAATGCTCGTATTAAGAGCACAGCAAATTCTGGCGCACGTCAGAAGGCCGTTGCTCCATATGCACAGGATCCGAATTCTCCTGCTGCAATTCGTGAGAGCATGATTAAGGATGCGCTTAAGTTGCCGGGCATGACAAAGGAAAAGGCTACGGCATTTGTTGATTCGCTCATGGCTAGCTAATTTATCATAATTCATACTAGCTAGCACGATAAGGCCGATTATCTTACCAAATGTGTAGGATAATCGGCTTTTATCGTTTTCTTTCCTTCCCTTTGAACAATTGAATAATGTTTATAATATTATTGAGTTGTTCAGAGGTCTGAACGTGTCTATCCCCTCTCTCTATCTACCAAACGTAGGGGGCCACCCACGACCATGTAAAGCTTACACGGCCCCGGCAAGGCAAGTTGAATACATTATATTATTTTATATATTTTTTTTTTAGATATGTATTTAACCTCCTTCGTCCGACCGTGTAACTTTTACATGTTGACAAGTGGCCCCCCTCGTGCTATAATCAGAGAGAGGGGAGAGGGACTGTCCTCGATTTAGGACACATTATCACAGAAATAATATTATGGCATATATTCTACATTATTGGGCCACGGAATCATATGCAAAAGACGCGCATTACGAATTACGCGCTATTCGGCTTAAATCAATCGTAGAAGCGTATCCATTGTCACTTCCACATAATCGACCGCACAATTGTAGTCTGATTACAGTAGATAGAAGTGATAATCAGAGTAATATCGAAAAAATCATCTGGGATGCAAATGGCTAGGAAACACGTTCACAAGTATCACAATATACAAGTTGCATATAATAAAGTATGGGCTTGCGCGTTACCAGATTGCACGCATTACATGCCAAAGCATATGGAAGAAATGGTGCCTGGCAAAAAATCAATTTGCTGGCAATGTAATGAACCTTTCATTCTTGATACTGAAGCGATGAAAGAAGACAAACCACGTTGTATTGGTTGTAGGTCTGGTATTAGTAGTGAAGCAACAAATTATCTCGAAACATTAGCTAATAGGGATTAATTTTTGAAGGGCGGTGGTTTATATGTGATAAACTAGCTACTACATATTAGTCTAATGATGTGTGTGGATTGGTTAATGATGCCACTTATAAAATTAGGCAGAAAAGGAATCAATACCATGCGATAAACAATCATAAATAGTGGTAAGCCACTCAGGGGTGCATCGATTTAATTATTCTGGGGGATAAGTAGATGCACCCCTGTTACTATGATTAATGATTTAAATCTGCTTACTTCTGTTGGGCCTTGTAGAACACCACTAAGTATGCATCATATAACACTATCCTAGGTGTGATGCATAACAGAAGTGAGCAGTTTCAAGTTATTAATTAATTAGGTCACTATGAATAAACATAAATTCAGTGCGGCCGTTTGGAACCAACTCATCTGTGGAATTTGTCTTAAACGAAGTGAAAATCATCATTGTGAGTCATGTGATAATAAAGATGATGAGGTATACTTCGTAAATAAGAAAATGCTCTTATGTGATGGCTGTTTTACAAGACATCACGAAGCTGGTAAACAAGCAGAACAAGCTATCAAAAAAGATACAGAACACAAATTATCATTAGAACAGCTAATCAATCAAGTTAATCGAATAGTTGAAACAGATGCAATTAAGACATTAGATGGTGCAACTGTTCGTAGTATAATCGATGAAGCTGTTCAAGGTAATATTAAGAAGTTCACAGATTTCTTCAACGCTAATATCCCGTCAATAATTGCACTAAAGAATCAATGTGATGAAAATCCAGAACTAAAGAATTCTGATGAAAAAAGGTATGCTCTTGCAGCTATTCTGCGCGGTCGAATTCAGATTCTATCACGGGTTCTATTCCAGTTCAATGCTAAGGAATTGGAAGTTGGTGCAGAAATTAGAAGTATACATCAATATCTCAATCAAATGATTCCGACACTTCGTGCAGAATTAAGAGAAGAATACAAAAAACAGGAAGCAAACTATAATCCTCCGCAAAAAGAAATTAAGACACCTGTCAAGCGAATGACGACAGAAGAGAAGATGGTTGAGAAATATGCAGCATTAATGAAGATTCCAATAGAACGTGCGCGATTCCTTCTGAAGAATAAATTGAAAGAGAATGAAATTACATGCACGTGTGCTGAAACACCAGGAATGTGCAAATTACATGCGAGCTAATTATGAATAATTCATGGATTGGAAAAGTTCTGGAAGAATTGAATATTCCTTTAGATGGTGCTAAGGGAACAACAGAAGATAGAAATAAGGTAATATTCATTCAATTCATCAATCGTGTATTTGATATGATGACAGATGCTCATAATGAGTTAACACCTACAGAACAGATTCATATTATCAAAGTATATATTAAACATTTTGAGGCGGCATTTAATGAAGCCGTTGGAACAGCAATCAATCGATAAGAAAGTTGAGACTTGGATTGTATCATACTATATTAATGGTGAACCGTTTTCGTTATCATTCCCAAGTCTTATTTTAGCACAATTGAAGTATCAAGAATTGATTGCAAGTAACATTGCACCAACTATTCAAAAAGTTATTTATCATTGATTTTATTCGGACTATTAGCTCCCCCGCTAGTAGAGAAAGGAGAATATTATGTACGCACTTGTTTGGGATTGTATCGCGTATCTCGATTCCGTTATCTGGGGCGACTAAGTAAGTAGTTTATTGGCTGGCATCTAATAATTGTCGTTAGGTGCCAGCCGATAAATGAAAGGAAATTATGGAGCATAACATCAAAGTATTGAGAGTAGCTATTCTTTGCTTGGGAATGATTGCATTCTATGAAGCAATTATAATCGGTGTTCTGCTTAGGCGATAATATGTTATACAAAAGTCGTCCAGTCGAAGAATTAACGAAAGAAGAATTACTGGAAGCCTTGCAGGATTTGTATATCGCTTACTTGCGCGAAGTTAATTGGCATGAGAAAATATGTCAAGTTAATTCGGCATTCACGATGTATGAAGCAATGTCGAATAGATTAAATTCAATTTCGCGTGAGGAATTTATTAAGCGATGGGTAATGAAGTAAAGAAACCAGATTGGATGATTGCAAATAATGAAGAAGTGATAAAGTTGTGTAAGCAATATCCCTATCATCAATGTTATGAATGTCCTGTTTGCGGACTTTTGACTTTCGGTAAAGCAACATCATATCATGCGCAATATCATGGTGAGCAGAAATTCTATGATAAGGTGATGTCGTCATGATACTAACAGTAAAGAAAAAGAATAAACGGAATAGGCAAAAATATCCTGTTATATCAGTTCGTTGCTCAATGGGTTCACCAACAGTATCAGTTGTTACTGTGGATGGTAGATTGAAATTATTCAATCGATTTGAATTAGAAATTTTTGATTTAGAAGTAATTCATAAAGGTGTCCACATTTGAGGACACTTGACAAGCGATTCGAGATGTGCTATACTGATTAAATTATGACTACAGCAACTGGCAGATTTATAGACACTTGCGCGGTTTGTAATAAAATCGCAAAAGAAAAGACTGTTAGTGAATTCAAGTCACAGGGATTCATTAAAAAAATGGTCACACTAGAATGTGGCCATATTAGAATCACTAATGCTGATAGTCAGTCGGATTTTGGTTCAATTGTATTTGATGGTGACCCTACTTGTAAGCATCAATGGAATGGAACAATTTGTCATAAATGTGATGCTAAACGGCCATATCCATTCCAAATAATTGGTGCGAAATTTCTTGAAAAGCAAAATGGTAGAGCAGCAATATTCGATGAGATGGGATTAGGTAAAACACTGCAACCATTGTTTTATCTTAAATTTCATCCCGAATTGTTCCCATTGCTTGTAATTGGTAAGAAATCATTGCTATATCAGTGGATGAAAGAGTTAGTGCGCGTTTTAGGTCCGGCATATTTTCCACAAATCATTAGTTCTGGTAAAGCTGGAGTGATGCCTGGATTGAAATGCTATGTCACATCATATGATTTGTTAAGAAGATTCGATACTGCAAAGATTCACGCGCTTGGAATTAAGACTGTCATATTAGATGAATGTCAACAGATTAAGAATCCTGATGCAACTAGAACTCAGGAAGTTAGAAAAGTTTGTAGAGAGATTCCACATCTAATTCCATTGTCAGGCACACCCTGGAAGAATAGAGGTAGTGAATTTTTCACGGTTCTAAATATGTTAGACCCGCAGAAATTCTGGTCATATCAATCATTTGTAAATAAATGGGTTGATAGTTATTGGGATGGGGCTAAGTATAAAGAAGGTGGAATTAGAAATATTCCAGCTTTCAAAGAATATATCAAAGACTTGGCAATTCGTAGAGAACGTGTAGAAGTTATGCCAGAATTGCCACGAATTAATAGAATGCGGTTGCATACGAAAATTGAAGATCACGCGTCAGATGCTTATGAGCAAGAAGCATTAGAATTCGTTAAGATGTTTAATCGTCAGGTATTAGAAGGCACTGAAAGTGATGGTAGCAACCAAATGAAACAGGTTGCACAATTACAGAAGATGCGTCATATATTAGGCGTTGCTAAGATTCCACAGACAATGGAATTTGTTGAGGAATTTTTAGAAGAAACTGATAGGAAGTTAGTCATCTTTGTGCATCATCAAGATGTTGGTCAGATTCTATATCAGCAATGTAAAGATTTAAAACAAGTCGAAGTAATGCAATTGACAGCATCATTAAATGCATCTGAGAGATTTGACACAGCTGAGAAATTCAATAGTTTGAAGAGATGTATTCTTATTGCATCAACATTAGCTGCTGGTGAAGGTCTTAATTTACAAACTGGCTGCGATTGTGTATTACATGAACGTCAATGGAATCCAATGAATGAAGAGCAAGCTGAGGGAAGATTCAGCAGAATTGGTAGTATTGCCAATAGTATTAATGCTACTTATATACATGCTGACCAACGTGGTTCTGTGGATATTCATCTTGATAAAATTGTAGAACAAAAGCGGCATCAATTCCACGCGGCTATGAATAACTCAGAAGCGCCTGTATGGCATGAGCAATCATTAATGAAAGAACTCGCGCAATCTATTGTTAATGATTTCAAGTCTGGCAATAATAGAAAGGTATCATGATTATTGGTGCTAATTCACCTCGAAAAGTTGGCCAATATTATACAGGGCAAATTAAAGATAACCAACTTCAACTTCATTCTGATGTGAAATATTATGTAGTACGAGAAGCTACATATGATGAATGGCTTAAGTCATATGAAGAAGAAACAGGAAAGAAATTAGGTAATGCAGAAAGAATTTGGGCTGCAACAACTGGTTACTTTTATCAGATAAGTGTTGATTAAATTATGAATCACATAATCATGGACAGTCAGATTCTATCAACTTTAATGAGTTGTGGCCGTCTGACTGATTTCAGATTCAATCAAGATTTAACTAGTTCTGGTGGTAAAAGTAATTCATTAGAATGTGGTTCAATTGTGCATGTATTCCTTGAATATTATTACAAGGGAATTCGTGCGAATAAGATGCGCGCTCAAGCAATCGAAGATGGTTTCGCTGCAGCTAAATTATATATCAATGGTTGTGAACATTGTATAGCTGCTGCTGAATCTGATAAAGAGATTGTAATACCATGTAAATTACATCCACATGGTGATTTTACTGGTTGTAAGAATACACCAGATACTAGTGAGAAAACTAGACTTGGTTGGACTTATGTATTCCAAGTCATTATGCAGTATTTGGATAAGTATCGCGCGGATAGTTGGATTCCATTAGAAGTAGAACATGTTCAGGGAACATTGTTATATGAAGATTCTGATATTTCAATTATATGGAAAGCTAAGTTTGATTTAATCGTAGATACTAATCAGCAGATTTTGCCTGTTGATCATAAAACGATGTCACAACGAAGGCCAACATTGTCACTTAACAATCAATTTATGGGACAATGTATTCTTACTAACTCCAGAAACATGGTAGTTAATAAGATTGGTTTCCAGAAGTCTTTAAGTAAGGAAGAACAATTCGAACGAGTAATGATTAGTTATACAAAAGATAGATTAGATGAATGGCGAAATGTAATTGTGCCATATTGGGCGCGCCAGATGGTTAAATATAATGCTACCGGATTCTGGCCCCCAAATTTCACTCATTGTGAAAATAAATATGGTATCTGCCAATTCAAAGAAGTTTGTGAGTCTGATAGGAATATGCGTGAAGAAGTTATTAAGTTGAACTTCATTAAAGGAAAGACATGGGATATTAGCAATGACTAGAGAAGAACATCTCAAGATGTGTAAACAGCGGGCAATTCAGGAATATGATTTCTATATCAAAACAGATGGTCATGAAGCAGCAGCTAGGAATGGTTTAGTTTCAATGGCATCTGATATGGGAAAGCATCCTGAAACAAATAGTCCAGCAACTGCTGCATTATGTATTTTTCAGAAACCTAGAACTAGGCAAGAATTCATTAACTTTATTAATGGATTCAATTAATGATTAAATGGCTTCGACAATTACTTTGTTGGCACCATTGGTTATATAAAGCAGATAAACCAGAATGGCCGGATAGATATACGAAAGTATATGTCGAATGTCGTAAGTGTCTTAAACAATCGAATGGGATTTGGGTGCGATAATGTTAGAAGAACATGATTGGGAATCAGATGATTTCTTTTTTGATTTAATTGAAAGAAGGGCGAAACTTCAAATGATTACTAAACAAAGTTTAACTAGAAACAAGTATTACATTGGTTCTGATTCTGTTCTTGATGTAAAATTTAGAGGTCAGGGTTTAAATGCTCGCACTAGTTGGGGTCATGAAGAATTAGCAGATGCAATTGCACATGCGCATAAGATGCTTCAGGAAGATCAAGAAAAAGAAGCAGTTTTCATTGTTGAAATTATTAGGGTAGTTCGACGTAAAGTAGTTGAACTTCCGATTGTTGTGGAAAATATTTAATGAGGTGATGCATGATTCAAGTAGTTCTGATGGATGGAAAGAAATTTATTAATGAACATAAAGATTTTGGTAATGATAAATGGCTAGCAGCTATTCGTTATGCCAAAGAAGCTATTCAAAATAGGAAGCATTCAATCATTGAAATTAGCAAATGGGAGAATGCTGATAGACCAACAAGAATGAAGAGGAGTGAATAATGATTAGAGCTAGCGTTGAGAAAACATTAGGTAAGACATTTGCTGATAAGTTAGATGAAATTATTTTGAATGTAGGAATGTTGACATACACGCGACGTGATTTCATTGAAACATTGGGATGTGCAAATTTCAGTGCTGCACCTAGACTTGAGCGAGCATTAAAGAAGTTGGAAATTACAACGGTTAATAAGTTATTTAAGACTGACCCATTTTCGCTTGTTCGTCTAAAGGGTGTTGGCGCGGCTACATTGTACATTGCAATGTGTATTCTTGATGAAGCTGAATTTAGTGTAACAAAATGGTGGGGTTGGAACGAAACTAACAAAGTTAAATTCTCAGCATTTAAACATAATGCAATTACTCGTGGTAGGAAAGCAGGTCATGAATAAATGCCATCACTGATTGATGAAATTAAGTTAGATTCTCTATATTGTATGTTCAAGGGTGAACCTGGAACAAGAAAATCAACAGCAGCGTTATCTTTTCCCACACCACAATATTGGTTTAGTTGGGACCAAAAGATGCGCGCTATGCTATTACCAATGAAAGCATGGAGTATCAATCCTAAAGATGTGCAATATGATGATTATGACGATTTCAATAAAGCCAGATTGAAATTAGAACAATTTCAGCAACAGTGTTCATTCAAGACATTAATATTGGATTCTATTACATCAGCAGCTGATAGCACATTGCGCCAAACAATGAAAGCTAAATATGGCACAACCAGAGCATCAGGTGCAGCCGCTGGTAAATTAATCGCGGGAATTGCAGTTAATGAACTTGAAGATTTCAATGCTGAATCAGCGGCTTTATCGGAACTTCTTGCACTTACTAAAGATATCCATAAGTTTCATAAGGTCAATATTATACTTATTGCTCACGTCATCCAAGCAGAATACAAAAAAATAGATGGTGAGACTCATATGTCTCGTTCCATCGTAACAGCGGGGAAAAGAATTGCTGCAAAAATTCCTGCTTATTGTGAAGAAGTTTATCATTTTAATAAAGAAGGAGCGTTGGCTGATTCTGGTTTCGCTTGTTATACTCAGCATACTGGTGATGAGTTTGCTAGAACTTCCCTCCCTTTAGCTAGAAAAATGGTATTCAATGACCAGCCATTATATACAACTTACATTAAACCCTCAATGGAGAAACTACAAGATGACTTGAAACAACACATTCCAACCATTCCACCACCGAAACAACCAACATTACCAACAAAAGGATAAAACAAAATGTCATCTGATGATTTCTTTTCATTTAGCGAAAAGGATATGCTGCGCGGTAAGATTGTTCCACCCGCGTGGTATCGTGTGCGTATTGACCAGATTTCAAAGAAACTTTCGAAGGATGGTAACTCAACGAATTATCTTGTTGAGGGAACTATTCTTTTCAATGCTGAAGATGGAACTACGGATTTGGCAAATTTCCCATTGGAATGGAATTTCAATAGCAAGGCAATGGGATTTGCGCGTGGTTTCCTTGAAGCAAATGGAATTGAAGTTACACAGGATACACGTTATTCTTTGACCGATGGAAGATTTCTTGGTGCAGAGATTGATGTGATGGTTGAGAATGCTTTGTATGATGGTCGCACAGTTAATCGTGTGAACCATAAGTATCGTCAGCCGCGTCAGTAAATGGTGATTTATGCGTGATTTGCATGAAGAAGATGGCGATGAAATGGAATTGCCAAAAGAAGAAATTTCTGGTGAAGAATTGCCAGAAAAGGAAGTTATCGTTGTAACAGATGATGAACTTCCAAAAGAACTATACGATGAAGAAGATGTAAATGAAGAAGAAATTCCAACGAAGTTAGATACAGAAGAATAATCAAGTAGTAGGGAAAACCCTTAGTCGGATAAACGAGTCGTGTGCAAATTTCGTTTCGTTCATTTTAGTTTTATGATGCTACGTTCTTTGCATCTAAAGGACGCGCGTTCAGTCGCTAATGAGTATTCATCAAAACAAGATAAATGGATGAAGCGAATAGCCCGGTATCATATGATTATCACTCCCTTAGTGGATGTTGATTTAAATCATGTGGTGCCGGGCATTTTTATTTTCTGGTAACGGGAGAAGGGGAGATGACATTTGTCGAAGCATACTTAAAAACGAACAATTGGCAACGTAAGATAGTTTTAGTAAGCATGTTTCACAAAAGTCGTCTAAATAAAGATCATAGATGGACGGTGAGAGCAACCGCGCAGTATTTTAAAATATCAGTTGGTTTATGTTCTGAGAATTTGAAATTGAGTTTAGAATGGGATAGAATTCATAACTGTAGTTCGCGCAATGAAGCATTAAAGGTATTAAGAAATGACAATCACAATTAGTGAAATGAAAGAACTTAATAATGAATGTTGTCAAATTGGTTGTAATGAAACAGCTACACATACAATGTATTGGCCAGGCCAAAAACCAAAATTGGTTTGCGCGAAACATGAATATAAAGCAAAAGTAGTAGCAGAAGCAATGGGAATATATCTTCATACGGTGGAAAATGGATCTATATCTTCTACCTAGTAAGTATTACGATAAGGAAGATAAAGAACGTGGTATCACACTTGAAATATTTCCAGGTAAGTGGGTTAATCCAAAAGCGTGCGGCCTTATTACAGGAATCAAAGAAGATGCCACAACACCTAAGCAAGAATCAACTGAGAAAAAGTAGGGAATTGCTATTACAAGCCGCATGGGAAGGCTATGTAACATTACTTAGATTTCCAGTTGAAATTCGCCCGGCTTATATTAGTGTATTAGAAAGATTACGTAAAGAAATAGCACTTACAGCAGGAACTAGTGAAGAAAAGATTTTTGATGAAGCAATGAAAGTTGTAACACAATTGGGTGAGATTAAATTGGTTGATGTGAAACCACATGTTGAGTAATTATGCCAAAACTTGATGAAGATAGTTATGAATGTGATTCGTGTCATGGGGTGTTTGAATTTGTCAGAAATGATATTTGGAATGAAGAAAAAGCTAAGGAAGAATTTTATAGACTTTTTCCGGGTGCTAATTGGGATAAAAGAGAGATAATTTGTGATGATTGCTGGAAATTTATCAGACCGAATTAAATCATGTTGAATGATATTCCTAAAGATTGTGGTCATTGTTTATATTGGCAGCCAGAAATCTTAACTAGAAGTGCAGGAAAAATTAGAGGTGCTTGCGCTAAAATGAAAGATTGTTTTTGCTGTCATGAAAATAGACAAATAGCAGGTGCAATTGGCGGTGGCACTTTTATGTCATTCAGTAATTTTGGTTGCAATCTTTGGCGGATAGATTCGAGAAATCATGTTAAATGA
>Ga0126377_10002597_pt1 | contig 12486 bp, 11 predicted proteins | sample PanSoiMetPlot_22_FD_92647 | JGI IMG/M metagenome (GOLD analysis project Ga0126377, IMG submission 92647) | Tropical forest soil microbial communities from Panama - MetaG Plot_22 | ecosystem: Environmental > Terrestrial > Soil > Tropical forest > Bulk soil | place: Panama | collected 2016-02-17
GGCGACGGGCGACCTCGCGCCGCTCGTCGAAAAAAATGACGGCGCCGCGCTCAAACTGCGGGCCGACGCGCTTGAGAAAGCGGGCCGCGCGAACGAAGCGATTCTCGCGCTTCGGAAGCTCTATTACGACGCGCCGCAATCGGCCGAGGCAGATAAGGCCGGCGCCCGTCTCGCCGCGCTCGGCGCGACGACCGCTCCGGCCGACGCCGCGCAACAGATACGGCGCGCCGACAGGCTTTATGAAGCCAAGCTATACGCGCTCGCCGCCCAGGCTTACGGCCAGATACCGAATCTCTTTCCCGACGCCGCAACCGGTGAGGTTTGGCTGCGCGCCGGCGTCTCATGCTACAAATCGAACTCGTTCAAACAGGCCGTCGACGCGCTCTCGCTGGTCCGCTCGCGCTCTCCGAAAATGATGAGCGAAGCGCTCTATTACAAGAGTCTGTCGCAGCTTTCGCTCAACAGCGAGGCGGCGGCGCTGGAAACCCTCGCGGAGTTGCGCCGCGTGTCGCCGTCGAGCGAGCGGATCGGCGATCTGCTTTACGCCGTCGGACGCCACTACGATAAGCGCGATCGCGACGAGCAGACGAGCGCTTATTACTCGCAACTGGTAAGGCAGTTCCCACAGGCGGAGGGCGCGGATGACGCCCAATTCTGGCTGGCGTGGCGCGCTCACCTGGCGAAGGATTACCGAACGGCGTCGCGATTGCTGACCGAACATGTGGCCAATTACAGCGACGTCACGGAGAATCGAGGAAAGGCGGGCTTCTGGGCCGCGTACGACGCCGAACGCTCGGGTGACAAAGACACCGCCGTGACTCTCTATCGCGCGATGCTCATGCGCTACGGCGCGGGGTGGTTCGGCGTCAACGCCGAACGCCGCATCGCCAAGCTCTCGAGCGAAGGGATTCGCGGCAAACCGTTCGATTCAAATTTGCTCCTGCGCCGCGCCGTAGCCGGCCTCCAAACCGTCAAACTGCCTCAGGAGTCGGTCACAGAGGCCGACGCCGAACACGTGACCAAAGCCGAACAATTGACGCGCGTGACGTTCTATCAATCAGCGATGAACGAACTGGACGCCGCGCGAGAGAAATACCCCAATTCACCGTCGGTCAACCTGCGCATCGCCCAAATCTTCCGAATCCAGGGCGAGGCGGCGGCGGCGATCAACGCGCTTAAACGCGCCTACCCCGATTTTGGACAGATGCTGCCCGAAGAGGCCACGCGTGAGGTCTGGGAAGTCTTCTACCCGCTCAAGTGGTGGTCGAACATCAAAGAAGAAGCGAAGCGGTACAATATTGATCCTTACCTGATCGCCGGCCTGATCCGCCAGGAGACCGTCTTCACACCGAACGCGCGCAGCAGCGCGAACGCGTATGGATTGATGCAGATTCTGCCATACGTCGGACGGGATGTGGCCCGCAAGACCGGCGCCGGCGCCATCACAACCAACGACCTCTTCAACCCAGTTCTCAACATCCAGCTCGGCACGGCCTACGTGAAAGAGTTGATGGACGGGTTCAGCCGTTTCGAATATGTCGCCGCGGCCTACAACGGCGGCCCGACTCGCGTGCGCCGCTGGCTCAAGGAATTGCCGACGGCCGAGATCGAAGAGTGGGTCGAGAGCATCCCCATCGAGCAAACTCGGCTCTACGTGCAGGGCGTTTACCGCAACGCGCGGCAATACCAGCGGCTGTATGACGAGCAGGGAAACTTCAGAAGCAGCGTACCGAAATAGAGAGGGGGAGAAGGGGACAAGGGGACAAGGGGACATTCTTATCCAATACACCAGTCTTCAGCATGATTTCTCATCGAGACGAGCATGGCAATGATGGATTCGTATTCCCTGTAAAGCTCTGAGGCGGATTCGCGAGTCAGGTAACCACATTCGACAGAAAACTGAATCCATGTCTTGGTTTCGGCGGCTTCCGCCTCGCTGTCATTGAGTTTGCTGGCAAAATGCGCACTGTAAATTCGCTTGCGCCAAGCTTCGGCCTGATTGGCGCAAACCGAACGTGATGAACGTCGCATTTGATCGGTAAGTGAATATTTCTCTTCCACTGGAAAGCTTTTGCTAAACTCGAAAATCTTCATAGCCGCGGCGAACGCCTTCTGATAAACCTCAAGCTCCGCATGCCGTTTGATTTTCTTCTTTTCCTGATCACTCATATTTGAACACCCTGTCTGTGTTTCCACCTCTAGTCCCCTTGTCTCCCACTCCCCTTGTCTCCTTGTCATCTTTTTTTAGCGTCCTCAATCTTCTCACTCAACGCCTCTATGAAATCTTCGCGTGGGTTGAAGCCCGCCTGTCGGAAGGAGACCCCGCCCTTGCGATCGAGGATGATCGTGGTCGGGATTGAAGAGACTCCGAAATGGTCGTTCAGGTATTCGGCGTAGGCGACCGGAAGGTTGAATTTGTATTGCTTCAAAAACGGCGCGACCAGCTCGCGGTCTTCGTCTGTTGTGATCGCCAGGAAGTAAACGTCCTTGTCCTCTTTATATTTCGCGATGGTCTTTTCAAACAGAGGCATCTCGGTCAGGCATGGGCCGCACCACGTGGCCCAGAAATTCATCACGATCACCTTTCCGCGCTGCTCGTCCAGCTTGAGCGGCGAGCCGTCTATCCTGGTCAGGGTGAATTTCAGCGGGTCGTCGACGCCGTCATTGATGTTCGGCGGGTCGAGCTTTGCCAGCCGCTCTTCGCGATCTTTGACAAAAGCGTCGTACGACTTCAGCAGGCGGTCGCCGAGACCGCCCTCCGACCCGTTCTTCGCCGAATAGAGCTGCCCGACACGGCGACGCAGCGATTTCAGATCGATCGCATCATCAGTATTGAGCGAGATGGCGAAAGCTTGCAGGTAATAATCGATCGCCACTTCGATGTCTTTGCGCTTCTCCGCCAGTTCTCCCAACGCGACGGCCGTGTCGGCCAGACGCGCCGCCTGGTAACTTTTCGTCAAATCGGCGCGCGCCTTGTCGTCGGCGCCCAGGTCGGCATGAACTCTGCCGCGCAGCAGATATACCGAAGCGATTCCGCGATCCTTACGGTCCTGCCATTGGGCCGGACTGACGCGCGACGGTTTGAGACTGGTAGCGATGATATGCTCGAATCGTTTGATCAGCTCATCGGCGTAAGCCAGGGCCTTGGTCGAATCGCCATCCGCCTTGCGTTCGCGCAGCATCGTGATCAGATTGGTCAGCGCGTCGATGTTTTCTTCATCGCCGATCACGAGCTTTTCGGCGTAAATTATGGCGCGGTTGCGGTCGCGCAGCTTAATACTGAGCTTGTATAGCTCTCTCTCGATCTCGCCGTGACGCTCGCTCTTCGGATATTTTTTCAGATAGCCTTCGAGGTTCGCGATGATCTGCGTTTCGCTCCCGCCCGAAGATTCGATGGCGCTGCGGAGATCGTCCTCTGAATCTTTGGGCGAATCTTTCGCCTGCGCCGCGTTTTTAGGCGCATCCTGCGCGTTCGGCTTGCTGGCTGCCCGGGCGGACGCGAGCGACAGCGACAAGACTGACAAAGCGACAAATAGTGATTTCGATTTCACAGGTTTTTCTCCCAGGGAAATAGACAGGATTTATAGGATTTCTCAGGATTCGGCTCAATGCGCAAAATCCTGAATAATCTTGTGAATCCATTCTATTTTCATTGTTTCAGGCGCCGTTCATTCTCCCGATCACGCCCATCAACCTTCCGACAGGTTTCTCATGCCCGCGCTCGCGGCGGTAGCTGAAGAACAGGTCGTTGCGCAGCCAGGTGCAAAGGGCGCTGTCGTAGATCCGATCCTCGCGCACGCCGCAAGCTTTCAACTGGCGGACGTTGGCCAGATTCAGATTGAGATGGCCTTTGCCGTTCGGCAGCGTGTCTGAGATCAACTCCTCGACGTAATCGAACCTGTCTCTGAACTGGACTATCGTCTCCGGCCCGACCTCGAAAACGGCGGCGCTTATGCCCGGGCCGATCGCGGCATGCAAGTCTTGGGGGCGCGAGCCGTACTCCTGTTGCATGCGCTCGACCGTTCGTGCGACGATGCAGGCGAGCGTGCCGCGCCATCCGGCGTGCGCCGCCGAAAACGCGCCGGAGCGTTCATCAGCGATCAAAACTGGCAGGCAATCGGCCGTCTGAACCGCCAGCAGAATGCGCGGCGTGTTGGCCGTCAGCGCGTCGCCCTCGCGCGGCTCGGATCGAGCGTCTTCCAATCCGCTGACAAAACGAACATCGGCCGAATGAATCTGCTTCGCGGTGACCAGCGTCCAATCCGCCGCGTCGAGCGCGGCAAGGAACCGGCTGCGATTTTCGATCACGTTCTCGCGCTCGTCCTGACGGAAATTCCCGAGGCTGAGCGCGTCAACCGGCAACGGGCTGACTCCGCCGAGGCGAGTGCTGAAGGCGTTTTTGAAGCCGATCCGCTCCAGAGGATCGCAGACCAGCAGCCGCAAGGCGCCGATATTACGAAAAGAGAAATGCTCCATCTCGAATCTCAAGTCTCGGGTCTCAAACCTCGAATCCAGTTATGATCGCAGGCGTCGGCGTAGACATAGTTGAAATTTCGCGAATCGAACGCGCGATTGGAGAATACGGCGATCGTTTCGTCCATCGAGTATTCACCGAAGGTGAAATCGATTATTGCGAACGGGTCGCACGCAAAGCCGAACGCTATGCGACTCGCTTCGCCGCGAAAGAGGCTGCCCGGAAAGCTCTCGGCGGCGCCACGCCCGTCGCCGCGCTCTCCTGGCATGACGTCGAGATCATATCATCAACCGAAGGCGCGCCGCAGCTTCAATTTCACGGCCGCGCCGCCGAGATCGTCGAGAAGCTCAAAATCATCCATTCTCACGTCTCGCTTTCGCACGCGCAGGATCATGCCGTCGCATTCGTCGTCCTGGAGGTTTTGTGAAAACGGTCCGGTAGCGCGTTCGGAACCAAGCATGCAAGCGTCAGCCCCTCAGAAAGAGATCGACGAAAGACCGGCCGCGGAAGAGCCTGCTCCGGCCCTGGAGATGTCCGCGCGAATCTCGATGCGCGCCGTCAGCGCGCTCGAAATCGCGTCGGTTTTAGTCTCGGTGATTATCATTTCCTGGGCGATCATTCCTTTGCAGCCCTGGCGCCGATGGGTCGCGGCGGTACCGGCGTTGTTGACGATCGCGCTGATGATCAATTCGCAGAGGGCGCGCGGCGAATCGCCGCGTGAGGTGGGCCTGGGGGCCGAACATTTTTTTCTCGCGCTCCGGCTCCTCGCCGCGCCGACCCTCATCGCATGCGCGGGATTCGCGGCGATCGGGTATTCAACCGGGTCTCTTCATCGCACTTCGCATTTCTGGATCACCGCGCTGTGGACGCCGCTGTGGGCGCTGATTCAGCAATACGCATCGCAGGCGTTCATCTATCGCCGCGTCAGGTTTCTGCTCACCGACGATTCGCTCGCGCCGGAGGAACGGAAGAGGCGGACGGGGCTCGCGATCTTCTTGAACGCGGCCATCTTTTCATTGGCCCACACGCCGAATCTGTCGCTCATGACGTTAACGTTCGCCGGCGGACTGATGTGGTCGTGGGTTTACGAGCGCGCGCCGAACCTGCCGGCCATCGCGCTCTCGCACGCGGCGGTCAGCCTGACGCTGATGACTTCGCTGCCGCGATGGCTGCTGCCGAGCATGAGCGTCGGATACAAATATTTCCTTTACCAGATGTTTTAGAATGGCCGAAAACTTTATCGAGAAGCGCAAAGCTAATTGGAAGCGGCTGGAAGAGCTGATTGATCAGGCTCGCACGGCGCGGGGGCTGCGCGGTTTGAGTCGCGACGAGGTGCGCGAACTCGGGCGAAGCTACCGGCGGGCCGCCACCGACCTGGCCGTCGCGCGTGTCGAATCGCGCGACCAGCGGTTGGTCAACTATCTGAACAACCTGGTCGTTCGCGCCCACGGATTGATCTATCGCAATGAGTCGAAAGGCGCGCGCGCCATCCTGGACTTCTACCTCTATGATTTTCCCGCGATCTTTCGGCGGACCTCACGCTACACGCTGGCAGTCTTTTCGATTTTCATCGCCATTGGGCTCCTGTCGTTCATCGCGACTTGGCGCGACGACGATTTCGCCGACTTCGCTTCCCTGCCGCGCCCTGCCATCCAAAAGATCAAAGATCACCAGAGATGGTGGGACGAGCTGAACAAGGAGGCGCCGGTCGGGGCTGCGCTGATTATGACCAACAATATCGGCGTCGGCGTCATGGTCTTCGCGTTCAGCGTCTTCCCGGTCGTCGGGACCGTATACAAACTGAAAGACACTGCGCTGCAATTCGGCGCCGTCAACGCGCTGGTCTTTAAATACGGGATGGGGCATACGCTCTGGTCGTTCGTCGCCGGTCATGCCGTGCTCGAATTCACCGCGATCTTCATCGCGGGAGGCGCGGGATTGATGATCGGGTTGTCGTTGCTTGCGCCGGGCGAACGCGCCCGGCGCGAGGCTCTGGTCGAAAACAGCGGGGTGGCGATCAAGTTGATGGCCGGCTGCTTCCCGATGTTCGTGATCGCCGGCCTGATCGAAGCCTTCATCTCGCCGCTGCCGATCCATTCCGGCTATCGCTTTGCGGTCTCGGCGGCGACGGCCGTCGGACTGGCGGCATACCTGCTCAAGCCCGAACGAAAAGCGCCCGCCCGCCAATGATTGTGGCCGCAAACCTGGGGTCGTTGTGTTATTATTTAATTGCAATTCTGAAAAAGACCTCTCTCTCAGGTGGTGATTCTTGCTATGAGCGACAAACCGACGACTTATCTGACAATTCTGACCAAAAACACTATGTTCTCCTTCCTCGGATTGATGCGCGCCGAGGAGTTGGTAGACACCGACGGCCAGACGAAGCCATTTACAGCGGTGGTCAAGCTGGACCCGCGTGAAGGCCAGCCGATCATGAAACATTTCAAGACCACCGGCGAAGCCGCGCGCAGTTACGAGGAAGCCATCAGCACCAGTATCGAACGCGGCTGGAGCGTGGTCTATCGGGGCGCGCCATTGTTCGGGTAGGCGATCTGAGGCTCCTCTGGAAGTCGTGTATAATCAAACCGGAGGCTGGAAAATGAGATATAAAATAGCTTTGTATAAATCCGAAGAGGGCTATAGCGTATCCTGCCCGGGCCTGCCGGGATGCTGGTCGCAGGGCGCCACTGAAGAGGAAGCCATCGAGAACATCATGGACGCGATCAAAGAGTACTTAGCCGCCATCGAATATTTGTTTCAGGATGCCGAGATCCGCGAAGTAGAAGTGGCCGCCTAACCATGCCGAAGATTCCTGGCATCAATCACCTTGAAGCAGTCAAAGCTTTGGAGAAGGCTGGTTTTCGAATAGTCCGTCAAGGCAAACACATTGTTATGAGCAACGGCTCGCGCATCGTGACGATACCACGCCACAATCCAGTAAATGCAATAACATTGGGCGGAATCGTCCGCGATGCCGGACTCACGCCTGAAGAATTCCAGAAGTTACTTTAACCAGGCTGCTCGGAGAATTCAGTCATCGGCAATCGGTGCTCGAGCGCGTCGCTGACGATGCGGGCGGCGGTTTCGCTGATTTGGGAGCGCCATAATTTGCGGTCTTCTTCATGAGCGCCGCTGAGCAACAGCAGACGCTTTAAAATCTCGGTCGTGACGGCGACCAGAAAAGCGCCCTGCCCGGCTTGCTGGCGGAGATGTTCGTTGTCGCGTCGGGCGCGGTCGCGCTCTTCATCCTGCTCGAAGCGCGGAATCTCTTCGTCAAGGAGATCGAAGGCTGCGACAGCCAGTTTCTGGCGTCTAGAAGCGGCGAATCTGGAAAGCCTTGCGCGCAGATCGGAACTTAAAGGAACCTCAATCAGCGGCGAAGCGAGCCTGGCCGCTTGCAGCGCCTGACGGCCTCGAATGGCGCGCCCGGCGACTAATGTCACTATCAGCCAGTATGCGACGAAAAGGCCGAAGACTGCGGCGAAATCTGAGAACGACCAGGCCTCTTTGCCTGTGAGATAGAAATAAGCGAACGGGATTAAAGCTGGGATCAACGCAAGCAGGACTCGATACCAGATCCAACGCGACCTGCTTTTTTGGGGTTTTCCCGATGTATTCTTCTGTTCGGTCATCTCTTCACCTGTATCATAACCCGAAACCCGATGCGCGCATTATAACTCAATCCTCGAGGAGTCACATCCCGGCTGCGCCCTGCTCGCGAGACGCCGATGCTTTCCGGAAACGATTCCATTGCGCGTCGCGTCTCTGCTTGCGGCGGAAGTTCATCGCCATCAATTCAAAAGTTTGGCCCAAAAGTTTGGAGTTCGGGCTTCAGGCCAATGAGGTTAATGTAGCCAAGCGGCGCGCCCGCGTCCTCGCGGGCAGGCCTCGGCAGAAGACCTGCCCGCGAGGACGCGGGCGCGCCGCTTAGCTTGCCATTTTTCCTAACTTAACTTCATCGGCCTTTAGGTGGACGATTCGGATCACCGAGCCTGACCGCCTGAAGCCGGAACTTCAAACTCCTCCCGGAGGTACTGCGATATGTTCAACACTAATTCCCGGCATCGGCGCCAGATCCATCTTCAGGCGCCCACAGCGTTGTTGATCGTCTGCACGCTCGTCCTGATCTTTGCGAATTTCGGCCCGGCCACAAAAGCCCAGCAGGCTTCGCCCATGCGCGCCAGTGGGCAAACCAGTGGACAGGCCACGGCAAAACGTCCGCTGACTCATCAGGATTACGATGGCTGGCGCTCGATCCAAGGGCAATCCATTTCGCGCGACGGCAAGTTCATCGCTTACGCCTTGATACCGCAGGACGGCGACGGCGAGATCGTCGTTCGCAATCTGGCGACTGGCGTCGAATGGCGCTACGGTCGAGGCTGGCGTCCGCCGACGCCTCCGCCCGACGGCGATGAAACACCGGGGCCGGCGGCGCTCGCGCAGGCCGGGCGGTTGAGCAGGGTCTCCTTCACCGTCGACAGCCGCTTCGCCGCCTTCACCATCGAGCCGAACAAAGACGACGTGTTGAAAGCGCGTAAGGAGAAGAAGCCGCCTGACGCGGCGCCGAAGAACGCGCTCGGCATTATGGATGTGTCGAATGGGCAGGTAACCCGCGTCGAACGCGTGAAGAGCTTCCAGGCGCCGGAAGACGGTCCGGCTTGGATCGCCTATCAGCTGGAGGCGAAACCGGAAGAGAAGAAAGCCGACGACAAAGCGGCGGAGCCGAAGCCGAAACAAGATGAAAACGGCGATGAAGATTTTCAGCGGCGCGGAAGAGGGCCGGGGGGCGGAAGGCCGGGCGGCGCGCGGAATGAGTACGGCTCGGACCTGGTAATGCGAAATCTGACGACCGGCGTCGAGCGGACGTTCGCCGACGCGCTGGAATACAGTTTCAGCAAAGACGCCAAGACTCTGGTCTTCACTGTCTCGTCGAAGAAAGAAGAGAGCAACGGAGTTTACGCCGTCACACCCGGCAATGACGGCCCCCCTGTCGACCTGCTGACCGGCAAAGGCAAGTACTCGAAGGTCACCTGGGATGAAGGCCAGACGCAACTCGCCTTCATCAGCGACCGCGACGAAGCCGCTGTGAAAGAACAGGCCAAGAATTCGCCGCCCGCGCGATTCAAGCTCTACCACTGGGATCGCAAAGCGGCGAAGGCGACCGAGATCGTGTCCTCAGCCGAGGGCGCGACACAGGGCTTCCGCGCCGGCATGGTCATCAGCGAACGCGGAGCCTTGAGCTTTTCGCGGGACGGCGGCGAGTTGTTCCTCGGCGTGGCGCCGCCTCCGGAACCGGAGAAAGACGCGGAAGCCGACGCGGCCGACGCCGCCAACACAGAAGACAAAGTGAGCGTCGATCTGTGGCATTGGAAGGACGATTATATCCAGCCGATGCAGAAGGTCCGCGCCGAGCAGGATCGCAACCGTTCCTATCGCGCGGTCTATCACATCAAGGAGCGGAAGTTCGTACAGCTAGCCGACGCGTCGATGGAGGGCGTAATTCCGTCGGCGGACGGCCAATGGGCCATCGGCTCCGACGACCGCGAATATCGCATCCTGGTCGGACGCGACTCCAACTACTCAGACGTTTACCTGGTCAACACGACGGACGGCTCACGCAAATTGCTGTTGAAAAAGTTTCAATTCCCCGTGACGTTCTCGCCCGGCGGCAAATACGCCATCTTCTTCGACGGCAAAGATTGGGGCAGCATTTCATTCCCCGAATGCAAATTCACGAACCTCACCAAATCGCTGGGCGTCGCCTTCTGGCGCGAAGACACCGACACGCCGAGCGTGCCGGGAGCCTATGGCAATGGCGGCTGGACAAAAGACGACAAATACGCGCTGCTTTACGATAAATACGACGTCTGGCAAATCGCGCCTGACGGATCATCCGCTAAAAACCTGACGGACGGCGTTGGCCGCAAAGAGAAGATCGAATTCCGAGTCGTGCGCTCGGAGCAGGAGGGCGGAGCGGGAGGCCCGGGGCGCGGCGCTGGATTCGGCGGGGGAGGCGCTGATCGCGGCTCCGATCGCGGCCTGGATCCGGCCAAACCGCTGCTGCTCGCCGCCGAAAACGAATGGACGCGCGACAGCGGTTTTTATCGCGACCGCATCGACGGCGCCATGCCTGAGAAGCTGTTGATGGCGTCGAAAAATTTCAGCGCCCCGGTGAAAGCCAAAGACGCCGACGTGCTGATGCTGACTGCTTCGCGCTTCGACGAGTACCCCGACATCCTCGTCACCGATCCGGATTTCAAAGCGCTGAAGAAGGTCAGCGACGCCGGCAAGCAGAAAGATAAATTCACGTGGGGCAAGGCCGAGCTTGTGCGGTACAAGAATTCGGACGGCGTCCCGCTGAGCGGCATTCTGATCAAGCCCGACGACTTCGATCCGAAACGGAAGTATCCGATGATCGTATACATTTACGAAAGATTGTCGGAGGGATTGCACCGCTTCGTCGAGCCGCGTCCCGGCACTTCGATCAACGCCTCGTTTTACGCCAGCAACGGCTATCTGGTCCTGATGCCTGACATCGTTTACACCATTGGCTATCCGGGCCAGAGCGCGCTCAAATGCGTGCTACCCGCGATTCAATCGGTTGTAGACCAGGGTTTCGTCAACGAAGACGCCATCGGCATTCAGGGACATAGTTGGGGAGGCTACCAGATCGCTTATATGGTCACGCAGACCAACCGATTCAAAGCCGCCGCGCCCGGAGCGCTGGTGGGCAATATGACCAGCGCATACAGCGGCATCCGATGGGGGACGGGATTGCCGCGGCAGTTCCAGTACGAACGCACGCAGAGCCGCATCGGCGGCAGCCTCTGGGAATACCCGATGCGCTTCATCGAAAACTCGCCCGTCTTTTACGCCCAACGAGTCCAAACGCCCATCCTCTCGATACACAACGACAATGACGACGCCGTGCCGTGGTATCAGGGCATCGAGTTCTATCTGGCGCTTCGCCGATTGAACAAAGAGATCTATATGTTCAGCTACAACGGCGAACCGCATGGTCTGCGCCGCCGCCCGAACCAGAAGGATTACACGCGGCGATTGCAGGAGTTCTTCGACCATTTCCTGAAAGGAGCGCCCGCGCCCGAATGGATGGAGAAAGGGATTCCCTACCTGCAACGTGACAAGGAGAAGGAGAAATATAGGACGGTGTCGGACATGAAAGAAAAAGCGCAGAACTGAAGAGACCGTCCACGAAGAGACACGAAGAAGCGCGAAGAAGAATAAAACTTCGTGTTTCTTCGTGAACTTCGTGGATGAGTTTTTTCCCTCAAACTTTCAGTCTCAGCTTCTCTTCGACATATCTCTTGCTGATCACCGCGCTCTCTTTCGGCGTCCGTCCTCCGGGCGCGCGGTCAAGCTCGATGACGATCCAGCCCTGGTAGCGGAAATCTTTCATGATCTGGAACGCGCCAGGGATATTGACCGCGCCTTGCCCGAGTTCAACGGAGTCGTATTTCGGCCTCAGCGGTCGGCCATCGAGTCCTGGCGGGGCCTTCTGAATCAACACGTCCTTGAAATGTGGGTAGAGCATTCGGTTGATGTAATCGCGGGTGAATTTCACGGGGTCGCCGCCCGCGGTCTGCATATGCGCGATGTCAACCACCGCCCACACAAATTTCGGATCGGTCGCATTCATGATTCGGTCAAATTCCAATTGCCGCTCGCTCATGCTGTTGATACGGTTTTGATAGCCGAGCTTGACGCCGTATTCGCCGAACGTTCGTTTGCCGATCTCGGCCAAACGCCTGCTCAGCTTCTTGTAATCGTCGAGATCGTTCACTCCCTCTTTGGCGCGCGAGCCGTCGGCGGCTTCCAAATAGAGGCCTCCGACCTCTTTCACCCATTTCGCCATCGCGACGCGGTCGGCGATCTCCTGCTTTTCGGCGCCGGGATTGATCGTGACGTCGCCGGTCGAGATTGAAACCAGGGATAATTTCTTCGCGGCCATCAGATCTTTAAATTCGGCGGCGCGATTAGCGTATTTCTCATAA
>Ga0126377_10002599_pt1 | contig 12482 bp, 10 predicted proteins | sample PanSoiMetPlot_22_FD_92647 | JGI IMG/M metagenome (GOLD analysis project Ga0126377, IMG submission 92647) | Tropical forest soil microbial communities from Panama - MetaG Plot_22 | ecosystem: Environmental > Terrestrial > Soil > Tropical forest > Bulk soil | place: Panama | collected 2016-02-17
CGAACGTCAGTCATTGCGACCCCCCTGCTGTGATTTCTGGACGCGCTACATTCCATCGACAAAGCCGGACCGACGGCGCGATTGATGCCCATTTCCGGCGAAGATGTCGGCACGTCCCGTTTCAAAAGCCACTGGAGAAGCCTAACCGATCTCGCGTCCCACAGAAATACACTTCGAACTTGGGCCCATGTCCGTTGTGGGTCATTTTCGAACGATCCGGCCAGTCTTGCCTGCCGGTCGATGCCCGCTTCGCCCCGAAAGCGGACCTGAGGTTGGGCGCGACGGGCAGAAGGCGCAGTGAGGCCGGCCGCGCGCCCGTGAAGCGGCATTGACCATGATCGTCGTCATGCCTCCGGCGGCAGGATGATGCCGGTCTGGCTCGTGATCCGGCCGTAATGCTCGACGCGCCGGTGGCGCTTGAAATCGAAGATGGTCTCCTTGCCGAAAATCGTGGCATCGAGATCGCAATCGGCCACGATCAGCTCATCGTCCTCGCTCTCGGCCTCGGCGACGATCTCGCCGTCCGGATTGACGATGATGCTGCAGGCGATCAGCGGGTGGCCATCCTCCACGCCGGCCTTCGCCACTGCCACCACCCAGGTCGAGTTCTGATAAGCGCCAGCCTGCAGTGTCAGGCGGTGATGGAACATGCGCTTTTGCGGCCCCTCGTCGGCTTTCTGCGAATTGACCGACGGCGTGTTGTAACCAAGCATGATCAGCTCCACGCCCTGCAGACCCATCACGCGGTAGGTCTCCGGCCAGCGCCGGTCGTTGCAGATGCACATTCCCAGGATGCCGCCCATGGTGCGCCAGACCGGAAAGCCGAGGTCGCCCGGCTCGAAATAACGCTTCTCCAGGTGCTGGAAGGCACGCTGCGGATCGCACTCGGAATGGCCGGGCAGATGCACCTTGCGATACTTGCCGACGAGCCTGCCGTCGCGATCGACGATGACCGAGCTGTTGAAACGGCGCCCGTCAGAGGTGAGCTCGGCATAGCCGAAGGACAGGGCGATCTTGCGGGCCGCGGCCTGCTCGAGCAGCGGCCGCACCGCCGCGTTCGGCATCTCGCGCTCGAACCAGGCATCGATTTCCGCCTGGTCGGTCATGTACCAGCGCGGGAAGAACGTGGTGAGCGCAAGCTCGCTGTAGATCACGAGGTCGCAGCGTTGCGCCTTGGCCTGATCGAGCAGATCGAGCATCCGCCTGACCACCGCCTGCCGGCTCTCGGCCTTCTGGATCGGGCCGCTCTGGGCGGCGGCCACGCGCAAGATGCGGGTCAAGGATTCCTCCTGCGGGCGACGGCTCGCTGACACAGACTACATGCGCAGCTCTACATTTCGCGCCTCGGCCCAAATCGTAGGGTGGCGCATGGGGCGCTCCAAGCTCAATTTCCGGCCATCGTTGCAGCGATCGGGAACAGGACCGGGGCGCGCACGCAAAAAAACTGGAGGCCGCGACAAAGCAGCTGTAGGCTGACGCTCGCCATGGCTCGCCACACGCTTTACGCATACGTTGAGGGCTCCGACTTCGCAGACGTGGCCGATGAGCTGGAACTGCGGCTGTTCCGATTTGTCGATTCCGGCCAATGGCGATATGCGACGCCGAAAATCGTCAATCAACGTCACAAGGATGATCCATCGTTGGGGCCCGGAGACCTGCCCGACTGGGACCTGGGCCTGAACATCGATCTGCCCGATCCGCCGGAGGAGCCCGCAGGCTGGTTTGGCGATATCGAAAGGATCGTCGGATTTCTTGCCGAGCTGCACGTCGCCACCGGACGGGACTTCGTCATCGGCATTGGCGACAACGAAAGCGGGATTTCGGACGATTTGTTCGGCATCAACAGCGCCTCGCCCGACGTCGACCAGCTTCGCAGATTCCTCGGAGTGCGTGACGACGCAAGCTGACAGCCGGAACGCCGGATGCGGCCGGCCCGGGTTTCACGCCGGCACCGGCCAACGCTTCAGGAGAACAATGAACACGTGTAGTGCGTGACGAGCAGCGCCGGGACCCAGTAGGCGGGCCCCATGAACGGCGCGGCATTGTAGATCCCCCGCCCTCGCGCCGACTTGTTGAAGTTGTGGCTCAACTTACGACTTCTCCGCCTTCGCCTTGAGCTCGGCCAAGCCTTTCTCGAACTCGCCGCCGATCATCCGGTCCATGCTGAAGAACGTGCAGATCACCCTGGCGATGTAGGGAAGTCCCCCAGTCATCGACCACGTCACGTCCGTGCCATCCGCCTGCGGCTGCAGCGCGAACACGATCGTGTTGTGGCCCTCCATGGGCTTCTCCATGTCGAGGCGCATGGTGACCTGCGACGGCGCAGCCGAATCGGTGATCTCGAGTCGACCCTTGCCGGCCTTTCCATCGCTGTCCCAGTCATTGGCGGCGCCCTTGCCGCTCGCCGGCCCGCGATAGGTGAGCCGGATCGTCGGATCCTGCTTCGCGAACGGATTCCATTCGTTCATGGTCTTGAGCTCGTTGATCAATGGAAAGACCTTTTCCGGCGGCGCCTTGATGCTGACCGAACGCTGGACCTGAAACGTGTCGGGAACGGTAGCGGCGTAGGCAAGAACGCCGGCCACGCCGATGGCGATGAGCGCTGCGATGATACCGATAATCTTGAGCATATTTGTTCCCTTTCGATCTCGGAGCCGGCGCGCCGGAAGCTGGTACCGATGCGCGGGCTCTCCTTAGCAAGGACGTGCGACGAACCCTCGACCCGACACGCGTTGTTCGATTATCTGACGACGTTCGAGATTCGGCGTGGCGGGGACGGAACATCAGAAATGGCACGTGACAGTGACAGCGCATTCAATCTCGTGCGACGTCTCGGCGGTCAAGCATCAACCGCATCGTCACCGGAACGTGGCGCACCGCAGCAGCCGCCGAGCACATCGCAGGCGGAGGCCGCCCGCGCCCAGTCGCGTACCGGCACCGAAGCAAAGACCCGGAGGGACGAGATGGACAACAAATATATGGTGTTGATCGCAGCCTGCATCGGCGCCGTCGCCGCGATCGGCGGCGCCCTGGCGGTGGGAATGTATCAAGCCTCCGCCGAGAAGGAGAAAGCCAGGCTGGAGATCATTCGGATGGCGGCGCAAGGCAACCCGGGACAGGCGGTCCGGAACTTGCAGTTCTGGAATCGAGTCGGACTGATCTCTCTTCCGGTCTCGTCGAAGGACTTCGCGCAGGCCGCGTGCGACTGCCTGAACGAGTGCCCTGCCCCGCTGAAGCGGGCCGCATGCGACGCCACCGCCAAGCCGGCGAACTAGGATCGGCGGAAGCAAGGTCGCGGGCCGGTCGATTGCTGAGGGTGGCGCGTTGTGCTGTGCTGGCGCCTTGCGGAAGGCGGCAAGGCACGGCGCATGATCAGCGAACACGACCGTCAGGTCTTGAGTCGACTGCCGGTCTGGAATCCCGCCGGCGACATTGTCGCGCAACGCCGCGCCTGGGAAGAGCTGGCGACCGTCTACAACGACGACCTTCCGGCCATCGGCGGCATCGAGGAGAACGTCGAGCTGCGCGCAGGCCTGTGCGCCGACGTCGCGGTGCCCAAGGGTGCCGGTCCGCATCCGGTGGTGATCTATCTGCACGGCGGCGGATGGGCGTTCGGCAGCCCGGCCTCGTTTCGGAAGCTCGGGATGCAGTTTGCCGAAGCGGGTTATCTGACGATCATCCTCGACTATCGCCTGGTTCCCGAGCATCCGTTCCCGGCGGCGCTGGACGACTCGATCTTCGCCATTCGATGGACGGCCGACAACGCGCGCCGATGGAACGGCGATGGCCGGCGGATCGCGATCGGCGGCGATTCCGCAGGCGCCAACCTGGCGGCCAGCGCGCTCACCTCGAGCGCTCCCGAGTTGCGCTCGCTGGTGCGAGCGGCCCTGCTCTTCTACGGCGTGTACGATCTGGAAGCGACCGCCGAGCGCACCAGGGCGGAGCCCGGCCTGCAACTGCAGTTGAAGGCGTATGTTGGCAAGAGCCTGCTCGGTGATCCACGCGCAAGTCCGCTCAAGGCGGTGGCGCCGGGACTGCTTCCGCCCTGCTTCATCGTCGGCGCGGGCAACGACTCCTGGTGTCTCGCCGACTCGCTGGCGCTCGGCCAGGCGCTGTCAGCCGTCGCCAGCCCTTACGAGCTGCACGTGATGGAAGGAATGCCGCACGGGTTCATGCAGATGAGCACCCTCGACGGGTGCCGCGCGGCCATGCGCTTGATGTGGGAGTTCCTGGCGCGCAATGCCTGAACGGGATCGCGCTGACGCTCTGTCCGGCCCTTCCAGACCTGCGTGAAAATAATGTAGATTACAAAAAGCTGCCGCGTAAACGGAATGTGCCGAGATTTCCGTTCGGGCGAAACGGGCAGCGCACATGCCGCCGGCGGGCACGTCACTCCGACATATACCGACGCTCTTCGCTTGCCGGTGCAGTCAACGTTCGCATGAGCGTGCGCACGCGCGCAGGGCGCGGCCTCATTCCAGAGGATGAGCACGATGAAGCTCCTCCGCCGCGAGTTCCTGCAGCTGGCCGCGGGCGCCGCCGCGCTGCCGGCCGTGCCACGGGTCGCAACTGCGCAAAGCTATCCAACTCGACCGGTGCGTCTCATCGTCGGTTTTCCGCCGGGAGGCGTGGCCGATCTGTATGCACGCCTGATCGGACAGTTGCTGTCCGAGCGTCTCGGTCAACCGTTCGTCGTCGAGAACCGGCCGGGCGGAGGCGGCAACGTCGCCACCGACGCGGTCATACGCGCGGCTCCGGACGGCTACACGCTGTTGCAAGCCACTTCGGCCAATGCCTGGAATGCAACGCTGTACGAAAACCTCAATTTCAATTTCATCCGTGACATCGCGCCGGTTGCCAGCATCTACAGCTCGGGGGCAATCCTGGTGGTGCACCCGTCATTTCCGGCGAAGACTGTTTCCGAATTGATCGCTTATGCCAGGGCCAATCCCGGCAAGATCAACATGCCATCGGGCGGGGTCGGGTCCGCGCAACATGTCTATGGCGAACTCTTCAAGATGATGGCCGGCGTCGACATGCTGCATGTACCGTATCGCGGCGGTGGGCCGGCGCTGGCCGACCTGCTCGCCGGCCAGGTGCCGCTCATGTTCGACACGTTTGCGACGTCGATCGAGCACGTTCGAGCGGGCAAGCTGCGCGCGCTGGCGGTGACCACCCTGACCCGCACTGAATTGTTGCCGGATATTCCAACGATCGCCGAGTTCGTGCCGGGCTACGAGGGCGTGGGCTGGCAAGGCGTTGGCGCCCCCAGGAATACGCCGGTCGAGATCATCGACAAGCTCAACAAGGAGATCAATGCGGGCCTCGCCGATCCCCGGATGAAGGCGCGCATTGCCGACATGGGCGGCACCGTGACGACGGGTACGCCCGCCGAGTTCGGCGCGTTCATCGCCGCCTATACCGAGACATGGGCCAAGGTCATCAAATTCGCCGGCGCCAAGATCAATTGATTGGTGGAGAGCAGACGGGCTTCGCGTTATCTTCGGCAGCGGTGACAACGGATAGCGTTCCGCTATGGGGAGCCGGCCATGAAAGCGCGATCGACTCTTGCGACACCGTGCGTTGCGTTGATCGCCGCATTCGCTTACGTCGCGGCGGCCGATGCCGCCGAAGTCAGAGTCTTCACCGCCAGGGCGATCGCGACCGTGCTGGAGAAGATCGGGCCTGACTTCGAGCGCACGACCGGCCACAAGCTCGACGTGGTCTCCGGCTTCGGCCCGGTCTTCGTGCGGCAGATCAACGCCGGGGAGCCGTTCGACGTCTTCGTCAGCACGCCCCAGACCATCGATGCCCTCTTCACGGACGGCAAGCTGCTGGCGGATTCGCGCGCCAACCTCGTCCGCTCCGGCGTCGGCGTGGAGGTGCGCGCCGGCGCGCCCAAGCCCGACATCGGCAGTGTCGAGGCGTTCAAGCAGGCGCTGCTCAAGGCGAAATCGATTGGCTATCTGCCGGTTGGTGGCGTGCCGCAGCTGATGGAGCGGCTTGGAATTGCCGATGCGATCAAGTCGAAAGTCACTGTACCGACGACCGATATCGTCTCCGAACTCGTCGCCAAGGGCGAGCTCGAGCTCGGGGTGGTCGTCATGACGCAGATTCTGACCACACCCGGCGTGGAGCTAGTCGGGCCGCTGCCGCCGGAGATTCAGTTCTATACGGTGTTCGTCGGAGGCGTCAGCGCGAATTCGAAGGCGCCGGACGCGGCGCGGGCACTGATGAAATTTCTCACGGGACCGGCGGCCGTACCGGTCATCAAAGCGCAGGGAATGGAGCCGGGATGAGGCCAGGCTAGGGTCGTCAGGTTTAGCACGTTTCTTCTACTCTGCCGCCTTCCCGATCGCCCGCCACACCCGCTCCGGCGTCAGCGGCATTTCGAGATCGGTGACACCTAGCCCACCCAGCGCATCGAGCGCGGCGCTTACCAGCGCCGCGGGTGAGCCGATCGAGCCGGCCTCGCCGCAGCCCTTGGCGCCGAGCGGGTTGTGGGTGCAGGGCTGGCTCTCGTCGCACTCCGTAACAAAGTCCGGCAGGTCGTCGGCGCGCGCGATCGCATAGTCCATGAACGAGCCGGCGACCAGCTGGCCGCCATCGTCGTAGGCGCAATGCTCGAGCAGCGCCTGGCCGAGCCCCTGGGCGAGGCCGCCGTGGATCTGGCCCTCGACAATCATGGGATTGATGACGGTGCCGATATCGTCGACGGCCCAGAGGCCGACGAGATCGATCCTGCCGGTCTCCGGATCAATCTCGACTTCGCAGACGTGCGCCCCGTTGCTGAAGGCGAAATTCGGCGGATCGTAGACGGCGGTGTCCTGCAGGCCCGGCTCCACCTCGCTCGGCAGGTTGTGGGCGGCGTAGGCCGCCTGCGCAACATCTGCAAATGAAATGCGCCGGTCGGTGCCGGCGACCGTGAATGTGCCGTCCGCGAAATCGATGTCGCCGGGCGCCGCTTCGAGCAGGTGGGCTGCGATCAGCCGGCCCTTGGCGACGATCTTCTCGGCGGCGCGGTCGAGCGCCGAGCCGCCGATCGCGATCGAGCGCGAGCCGAAGGTGCCTGTGCCCTGCGGCACCTCGGCGGTGTCGCCCTCGACGATGTCGATGCTCGCAACGTCGACGCCGAGCCGCGACGCGATGATCTGCGCGAAGGTCGTGGCATGGCCCTGCCCGTGATTGTGGGTGCCGAGCGCCGCGCGTATGGCGCCATCCGGTCCCACACGGAGCGATGCCGCCTCATAGAAGCCGACGCGGGCGCCGAGCATGCCGGCAAACCGCGACGGCGCGACGCCGGAGGACTCGACATAGCAGGCCATGCCGGTGCCGCGCAGCTTGCCGCGGCGCGCGGCCTCCTTGCGGCGCTTTTCGAAATGCGCGTAGTCGGCGAGCTCCAGCACGCGCGCGAAAATCCTCGGAAAGTCGCCGCAGTCGTAGGTCGGGCCGATCGGCGTCTTGTACGGCATTGCGGTCGGCGGGATGAAATTGCGCCGCCGGATCTCGGCGCGGTCGAGACCGAGCCTGGCGGCGGCGCGGTCCGCGAGCCGTTCCAGCACGTAGCAGGCTTCCGGCCGTCCGGCGCCGCGATAAGCGTCGGTCTGGGTGGTGTTGGTGAACACCCCCGTCACCTCCACGAAGATCGCGGGCGTGCGATAGCCGCCGGCGAACAGCGCGGTGTAGATCGCACTCGGAATATTGGCGCCGAAGGTCGAGAGATAGGCGCCGAGCGCCGCCGAGGTCTCGACCTTGAGGGCGAGGAAGCGGCCGTCGGCGTCGAGCGCGAGCTCGGCGCGGGTGAAATGATCGCGCGCCTGGTTGTCGGCCAGGAAACTTTCCGCCCGCGTCGCCACCCAGCGCACCGGGCGCAGCAGCCGCCGCGCGGCCCAGACCACGAGCGATTCCTCGGGATAGAGCTTGCCCTTGTAGCCGAAGCCACCGCCGACATCAGGCGAGACCACGCGCAGCGCGCTTTCGGGCATGCCAAGCTGCTCGGTGACCTGCTTGCGGATGTGGTGCGGCGCCTGCGTCGCGCTGGTGAGCGTGAGCCGGCCGGTGGCGGGCTCGATGGTGGCGAACACGGCGCGCGGTTCGAGCGCCGCGCCCACGAGGCGGTTGTTGACGAGATCGATTGCGACCTTGTGCGGGGCGGCCGCCAGCGCGGCGCGCACTGCCGCCTCATCGCCGCGCGCCCAGCGGAAGCAGACGTTGCCGGGCGCGGCCTCGTGCAGCCGCGGCGCGCCCGACGCCTGCGCCGCGCGCACGTCGGTGACGGCGGGCAGCGCCTCGTAGTCGACGGCCACGCGCTCGGCGGCATCGGCCGCCGCCGCGCGGGTCTCGCCGATCACCGCGACCACCGGCTCGCCCACGTGGCGCACCGTGCCGCGCGCCAGCGCGTAGCGCGGCGGCTGCGCCATCTCGCTGCCGTCGCGCGAGCGGATCACCCAGAGCGGCCGCATCGGCTTGACGCCGTCCGCCGCCATGTCGGCGCCGGTGAAGACGGCGGCGATGCCGGGCGAGGCGACGGCGGCCGCGGTGTCGATCTTGCGGATGCGGGCATGGGCGTGCGGCGAGCGCACCAGCACGCAATGCAAGGCGCCCGGCAGCTCGATGTCGGCGACGAAGCGGCCGCGGCCGAGGAGAAAGCGGCGGTCCTCGACGCGGCGCAGCGGCGCGCCGATGCCTTGGAAGTTGGGAAGATCTCGTTGCGACATTCGTCAGGCTCGAAACGGGCGAATAGCGAATAGCGAGTAGCGAATAGAGGAACGCCTTTTCACTATTCGCTACTCACTATTGCGCTATTCGCTACTCCATCTCCTCCCGCACCAGGTCGAGCGCCTCGAACGCCGACTTGTCCGTCACCAGGAAGAGGTCGGCGTCGCCGCCCTTCGCCTCGTGGCGCGCGAAGGTCCAGTGCGGGATGGTGAAGACGTCGTGCTGCGACCATTCGAAGGTCTGATCGCCGATGGTCGAGCGCCCCTCGCCCGCGACCACCAGGCAGATCACATTATATGTGGCGCGCCTGGTGCGGGTCGCCCTGCCCTTGCCGAGCCGGGCCGCGTAGCAGTCGAGCGTCGGCATGACCGCGCCGCCGGTCGACGGGTTGACGTAGCGGATCATGCGCATGTCGTCGGCGCCGGGAGGCGCCGACGCCAGCAGCCGCCGCGTGGCCTCGCCGGGGTAGCGATATTTCGGCGAGTTCATCGCGCTCGCCGCAACGCCCTCGGCGCGCAGCCCGGCCTCCGCCCACAGCGCCTCCTCGCCGGCGTCGACCTGCCAGAACTCGTTGTTGCGCGGATCACCCGGCTCGAAGAAATGCGCATCGACCGCGCGGATCAGCGGCATGTTGGCGGCGTCGAACCAGATGATGCGGTGGTCGCTCTCGTTGATGTGGCCGTGCCAGCACATCGGCGGCGTGAGGATCAGGTCGCCTTCTTTCATTTCACAGCGCCTGCCATTGACGATGGTGGCGGCGCCGTCGGCGCGCGTCGCAAAGCGGATCGCCGCGCCGGTGTGACGATGCGGGCGGGCGCGGTCGCCGGGCTCGAGCACGGTGAAGGCGGCGAGCAGCGTGCTGGTGGTGGTGGTCTCGGCGCCGAAGGCCGGATGCGCCAGAATCAGCGCGCGGCGTTCGATGTCGTTGATCGCCACCTCGCCGACCGAGCGGTGCAGGAACGGCTCGACGTCGCGCCAATGCCAAAGGAACGGCGTGTCCCGGGGCGCGGGCTTGATCGGCGTGATCCGCTGATAGCGGTCCCACAGCGGATGCAGGTTGCTGGCTTCGAGCTCGGCGACGAAGGGGTTGGGCTGCCCTGCGACCGGTGGGACGTCCGCCATCGCTCCTCCTCCAAGGCCCGCCCGACCACAACCGATGCGCGCGTTGCGCCAAGATGTCTGGCGCCACGATACAGCGACCGTCCGGACGGGCAAATCACCCCCATTTTCGCGGTGTGGCCTAAACAGCACAACGACGCATAATCGTATGCATTTGGCCCCGGACCATCCTACCCCACCACTCTGAGTGCTAGAACTGCATTGGATAGCGAAGGGGAAGGGGATCATCTCATGCGTCGTACAGCCATTGCTCTCATCGCGGCCGGCGTTGGTTTCAGCCAGACCGCATTTGCCGCGGACCTGGGGCGGCCCGCACCGGCCTACAAGGCGCCACCGCCCATCGTGGCCCCGATCTACAACTGGAGCGGCTGCTACATCGGCGGCAACGGCGGCGGCGTGTGGGTGAGCAAGGACTGGGCCGTGTCCGGCGTCGGGGTAGCCGGCATTGGGAACGTCAACTTCGGCGCCGTCGGCGTCGGCGGACATGACGCCAACAGCGGCATCGCCGGCGTGCAGATCGGCTGCAACTATCAGTTCGCCGGGGGCTGGGTGTTCGGCATCCAGGGCGACTACGACTGGATGAACGCCAACGGCAGCCATCTCGATCCGTTCGGCTTGGGGACAATTTTCTCGTCGAACGCCAAGTCGCTGGGTTCCGTGACCGGCCGTGTCGGCTATGCCTGGGACCGTTTCCTCGGCTACGTGAAGGGCGGCTGGGCCTGGGAGCGGGATGAGTACACGTGGACAATTCCCGCGGTTGCTGTCCTGGTCGGCAGCGAGACGCGCGGGGGCTGGACGGTCGGCGTGGGCGCCGAATATGCCTTCCTCGATTGGCTCACCGGCTTCGTCGAATACGACTACTACGACTTCGGGACGCGCACGGTCGGATTGAGCTTCGCCCCGGTCATCGTCAACTTCGACATCCAGGAGCGCAAGAGCGTCGTCAAGGCGGGCCTGAACTTCAAGTTCGGCGGGGGCTATAGCAGCCCGGTCGCTGCCAGATACTGAAGCGCTTCGGCGCAATACAAAGCCCCGGGCCTGGCCCGGGGCTTTTTTAATTCTGGGTGCAGCGTTCAGGCTTCGGCCACGCCGGCCCGGAGCCCGTGTGGCTCCCGCGGCGCCAGGCAGCGTGCGACAAGGAGCACGACCGCGACCAGCATCGTCATCCAACCCGCGCCGAACAGCGCAAGCGCGACGGCCGGATTCCCGACCACCGTCAGATTGATCAAGATCTCGCGCGGCGATGCGGCGCAGGCCGCGAAGGCGGCGAGGCCGACATGCGGGTCGCCGGGCGGCTGGTCGAGGCATCCGGCGAAGTGGAACAGCTCGAACGCAGTCGCAAACGGCAGGAACAGCAAGGGATAGAGGACCGCGGCGCCGACGAGCAGCCGCGCGCGCCGCCACGTGGCCGCCTCGGCAAGCCCGCGCCCCACCATCGGCGCCAGCAGCGGGGCGAGGCTGTGAAGATACCACGCGCCGGCCGAGTGCACGCCGAACAACGCGATGAAGTGCAGCTGCTGCCGCAGCAGAGCGAGAATGAACAGCAGGAGCGTCAACGCCGCAACCTTGTCGAGATCGGATATCTGCCGGGTGCGCGCCGCGCGCCGCATCCACCCCGTTGCGACGACGACCACCAGAATGGCGAGCGGGACCTCCGCCCAGCGCGGCGGCAGGATCGCCGACCACGAGCCTACCCACAGGAACGTCATGGCGGTCGCGCCGGGTCCGCGCAGCGCCATCGGCAGCGAAAATTTCTCGCCCAAACCCTTGAGCAAGCCGCCCTGCTGCTCGAGCAGGATGACGTCGTTGAACCCGAGCAGGCTACCGCTGTCGAGCAAGTTCTTGACGTACCACCAGCCCGCGACCACCGCGGTCCCGAGACCGAACACGATGAGGCCGGCCACCGATGCACGCGGCGCGCCGGCGTCGCCACGCGCGCGCCATGCCCGCCACGTCAGGAACAGCCCGAGCGCGGCGACGAACGGCAACACCGTCGCCTTGGTCAGGAGCCCCAATCCGCAGATCGCGCCCAGCAGAGCGAAATGGCCGATGCGCCCGCGCGGGCCGAGCGCCCTGCCCGTCACGACCCACGCCACGGCCAGCAGCAGCAGGACCAGACTGTCGTTGCCGATCCGCGCCATTTCCGGAAACCACATCGGGAACAGTGCCGGCCACAGCGCCGGCGCCAAGACGATGAGAGGAGAGACGATCAGCGGGGCAATGGCCGGCGCCGCGCTCGCGCGCATGATCGAGAACGTCGCAATCACCAAGCCGCCCCAGGCGAACAGATAGGACACGGCTCTGAGCAAAACGAGCTGCGCATAGAGGCTCCAGCCCTTGGACACGGACCAGACCGGCGCGAGCAGGGCGTAATAGAGCGGCGGGTGCTGGCTCTCCCAGTTGTCGGCGACGCCGGGGCGCCATGGCCGCTCGGGATCGCGCGCGGCGTGCACCGCCGCGGCGCCGGCACGGATCACGTCGGATGATGCTGCAAAAAACGCCGGATAGGTCCAGCGCGCGCTCAGCGCCCGCGGCGTCGGAGCTGTGTCCAGATAGGCATCCACCTCGGCGGGGACCGGATCGTTCCGCCGCGGCCAGGTGCCGGTCTGAGCGATCTGCTGGATGTAGGCGTAGTGCGCCTGCTC
>Ga0126377_10002601_pt1 | contig 12477 bp, 10 predicted proteins | sample PanSoiMetPlot_22_FD_92647 | JGI IMG/M metagenome (GOLD analysis project Ga0126377, IMG submission 92647) | Tropical forest soil microbial communities from Panama - MetaG Plot_22 | ecosystem: Environmental > Terrestrial > Soil > Tropical forest > Bulk soil | place: Panama | collected 2016-02-17
ACGTAGGGGCCGCCTTCAGGCGGCCCAACAAACCAATGTTCGACAAACTCTCTTCCGTCCAGGCGCGCTACGACGAGCTGAGTGCCAGACTCGGCACGGCGGAGCTCCAGTCAGATCCGACCGAGTACAAGAAAGCGGCGAAGACGCTGGCGGAGCTCGAGCCGCTGGTCGACAAGTTTCGCGAATTCAAAGGCGTGGAACGGGACATCGCAGGTGCAGAGGAGCTCGCTGCGGGCGCGGATACGGACATGCGTGAGCTCGCCGAAGAGGAGCTGAAGTCGCTGACGGCACGGCGCGAGCTGCTGCTGCAGGAGCTCAAGATGCTCCTCATCCCGAAGGATCCGAACGACGAGAAGAACGTCATCCTCGAAATCCGCGCCGGCACCGGCGGCGATGAGGCGGCGTTGTTTGCCGCGGATCTGTTCCGGATGTACACGCGCTACGCGGAACGACAGCGCTGGAAGCTCGATGTGCTGTCGACGAGCGACAGCGGCGCCGGCGGCCTGAAGGAAGCGATCGTCTCGATCGAAGGCAAGGGCGTTTACAGTCGTTTGAAGTACGAAAGCGGCGTGCACCGCGTGCAGCGGGTGCCGGCGACGGAAGCGAGCGGACGCATTCACACATCGACTGCCACCGTCGCGGTGTTGCCCGAGGCTGAGGACGTCGACATCCAGATTCAGGAAAAAGATCTGCGCATCGACACGTTCTGCTCGAGCGGTCCCGGCGGTCAGAGCGTGAACACGACGTACTCCGCCGTGCGTCTCACGCATCTGCCGACAGGCCTCGTCGTCTCGCAGCAGGACGAGAAGTCGCAGATCAAGAACCGCGCGAAGGCGATGAAGGTGCTGCGGGCACGCCTCTACGAAATCGAGATGCAGAAGCAGCAGGACGCGATCGCGAAGGAGCGTCGCGGGCAGGTGGGCTCAGGCGATCGATCTGAGAAGATCCGCACCTACAATTTTCCGCAGAGCCGGATCACCGATCACCGCATCGGCTTCACCACCCATCGCCTGCATGACGTGCTCGACGGCGACATCGTCGAAATCCTCGACCAGGTGAACTCCTTCTACAACGCCGAGAAGCTGAAAGAGGCCACCGAAGTCGAACCGGACGAGGCGGCACCCACCAAGCATTGACACTGTTCGAGGTGTTGGCGGCTGCGCGGCAGCAGCTCGTCGCAGCGGGCATTCCCGCGGGCGAAGCGGCGATCGACGTGCCGCTCTTCGCGTGCACGATCCTCGGATGGGATCGCGCGCGCTTGATCGCCGAACACGCCCGACCCGCGCCATCGGCGCTCGAGCCGCAGTTCTCACAGTGGATCGCGCGCCGGGGCCTGCACGAACCGACGGCCTACATCGTGGGCCATCGCGAGTTCTGGGGACTCGACTTCCACGTCACGCCCGCAGTACTCATTCCCAGACCTGAGACCGAGTTGATCGTCGAGGAAGCGCTCGCGATCGCGCGCACCACCGCGGTCGACACGCCTCGCATCGCCGATATCGGCACCGGCAGCGGCAACCTCGCGGTCAGTCTCGCCCACGGCATTGCCGGCGCGCGCGTGACGGCGACGGATGTCTCGGCGGCCGCGCTGGCGGTGGCTCGGCAGAACGCGAAGACACACGCCGTCGACATGCGCATCACCTTCGTCGAAACCGCGTACCTCGAGGGCATCGGCGATCGATTCGATCTGATCGTCGCGAACCCGCCCTACGTCAGAGAAGGAGACAAGGTGGCACTTTCACGAGGCGTGCTTCACGAGCCGGCCGCGGCGCTGTTCAGCGGCCCTGAAGGCCTGGGGGCCATCGAAGGGGTGCTCGACGCCGCGACCCGCTCGTTGAAAACAGGAGGGTGGCTCGTGATGGAGTTCGGCTTCGGGCAGGAGGAGGATGTTCGCGATCGCGTGGTCGCACGACCGCCGCTTCGGCTCGATCACGTCCGCGCCGATCTCCAAGGCATACCGCGTACGGCTATCATTCAGCGTTGGTCGAGATCGTAGAGCGCGGCTTCAGACCGCGCGAGCACGAACATCATGGACGACTGTCTGTTCTGCAAAATCATCGCGGGTCAGATCCCCGGCAAATTCCTGCATCAGGACGATCTGCTCGTCGCAATTGCCGACATCAACCCACAGGCCCCTCTGCACGCGCTGATCATCCCGCGCAAACACATCGCCACACTCAATGATCTCGCCCCGGGTGACGACGCGCTCATCGGTGCCATGCACCGTGCCGCCGCAGCGCTAGCCAAGCAGCACGGCTACGACGAGCGTGGGTACCGGACGGTGTTCAACACGAAACGCGGGGCTGGGCAGACGGTGTTTCATGTTCATCTGCATTTGCTTGCGGGGCGGGGGTTGGGGTGGCCGCCTGGGTGAGCAATCGCGTAGGTCAAAGGTCAAGAGTCAAAAGTCAAAGGTAAGGTCAAAGGGCAAGGTGTAGGTCCAGGTCAAGGTGTAGGTGTAAGTGTCAAGTGGGCCCACGCGCACACACCTCGACCTCGTACCTGCCACTTACACCTACACCTTTGACTTCACCTTTGACCTTTGCCTTTTGACCTTTGACCTACAGAAGTCCGAGCAGCTCGCTCATCGTTCGAATGACCGGCACGTCGGTCTGAGGCGGCGGATCGTCGGAACGATGCACCAGAATCCCTCGCATCCCGACTCGTCTTGCACCGTCGATGTCGTGCGAGAGACTGTCTCCTACCATCACCGATTCAGAAGCCGCCACACCCGCCAACGTGAGCGCCGCTTCGAAAATACTCGGATGCGGCTTCATGTAGCCGTGCTCGGACGACGACACGGCAGCCGCAATGAGACCGTCCAACTCGAAGTGCTGTTGAAACGATGAAAGGCAGCGGTGCGAGTTCGAGATCAATCCGAGCTTGAGCCCCCGCGCCGCGAGCGCGCTCAGCACCGGCGCCACGTCGTCGTACAGAAAGAAATGCTGGTTGGTCGCCCACTCGCGGTAGATCTCCTCGGCGCAATTGTCGAGACGATTACCCGAGCCACCCATCGCTTCGATGATGCGGCGGGTGTATCGCACAAACACCCCGGCGTCGTAGACGTGCTCCTGGGCCTCGTCCAGAACCGACGACGCGACACGAACAGCCTCCGGGAATCGTGCTCGATCGATATCGATCCCGTACTGCGCAGCGAAGCGGGCGTATCCCTCACCCTGAAATGTCGGTCCCGGATAGATCAGCGTGAAGTCGACGTCGAAGAAAACCGCAGCGACGCGCGTCACGCTCCGGCTGAAGCCGGACACTACGTCGCTCACGTCAGCGGACCATCGTAGGGGCCCGCGACGACGACGGTCGCCTTCGATGGATCGATGGCGCGGCGAGCCGCGGCATGCACCTCGTCGCGCGTCACCTGCTGCACCAGGCCGGGCATGCGGACGTCGTAGTCGAGTCCCAACTCGAATCGCTCGATCGTCTGCAGAAAACTCGCGATCCCGGCGTTGGTCTCGAGGGCACGCGGCAACGACCCGATGAGATACTGCTTCGACTCGGCGACCTCCTGTTCGGTCGGACCGTCGCCCCTGAGCGATGCCAGTTCGCGGTCGATCGACTGCACCGCACGCTCGACATTCGATGGGTTGACGCCCGCTCGAATCAGCAGCGGGCCCGCGGCCACGTTTGCGTCGAGCGAGCTGGTCACGTAATACGCCATCCCCTGACGCTCACGGATGCTCTCACCGAGGCGACCGCCGATCGAGTACTGACCCAGGATGTTGTTCATCAGCGAGTACGCGTAGAAGTCGGGATCCGATCGGGAGATGGCCGTAAAGCCATACGCGATGTCGGTCTGCGACTTGTTCATCATCGGAATCGTTCGCGTGCGCCGGGCGGAGGCCGTGGGCACTGGCGGCCAGGCCGTCGTGTCGATACGGGGCGCACTCCATCGGCCGAGCGCGGCCGTAGCGGCATCCCGGGCGCGACCAGGCTCGATGTCCCCGACGATCGCCATCGTCAACGCACCCGGAGACACGTGTTCTCGATGAAAGCGCTGCAGTACCTCGCAATCGATCTGTTCCGCGGTTGCGACGGTGCCACGGATCGGACGTCCATACGGATGCGTGTCGCCGTAGAGCATCGCCATGAGGGCATCGGTTGCGACAGCGGCCGGGCTGTCCTCATCCTGGCGGATCAGCGTCACGATCTCACCGCGGCGTCTGTCGACTTCCTCTGGAGGAAACGTCGGGGACGTGATGATGTCCGCCATCAGCAAGAGGACGATATCGAAGTCCTCGACGAGACAGGTGCTGACCAGCGACAGCGCGTGGCGCCCGACGGATACGAACAGCGAGACGCCGCGACTGTCGAGTTCTTCCGCGATCTGATCGGCCGAATGGCGGCTGGTGCCGCGGTCGACCGTGCGCGACATGAAATGAGCGACACCAGCAAGCGCGGACGGATCCGACGTGCTTCCGGCGCCAAGGCTCGCGTGGAGCGTCACCGCCGGCGTCGTCCTCGTCTGCTTCGTCAGGATGGTGACGCCATTGGCGAGCACATCGCGGGTCGGCGAGAGACCACGAGTCTCCAGCCCTGCTTCGAGCGGACCGGAACGAGGAGGCGTCATCGAGGCGACACTGGCTCGAACCAGCCGATGGTCCGGTTCGCCGCCGTCAGCCGTCTCGACGCAACCGACGCCACCTGGTCGAGCGTCACGTCTGCGATCTGCCGGCCGATTGCGGGATAGCGGCGCCAGCTCGCGATGGTTTCAAAATAGCCGAGCTGATGCGCGATGTTGGTGATGCTGTCGTTCTCGAAGACCAGCCGCGCCCGCAGCTGGTTCTTGGCCTTCTGCAACTCCTCGGGGGTCACGCCCTGCGTGCGCACGCGGTCGATGGCCTGGAGTGATGCCTGTTCGAGACGCGCGAGCTCGACACCTTCGGTCGCTGTGATCGAAATCGTATACAGGAACGGCTGCTGAGTCGGGACGACGCCGCCGTTCACCGCCGACGCCAGTCCGCTGTTCACGAGCGCCTGATAGAGTCGCGTGCTGCGCTGCGGCGGCGGCGTCCGGAAGCTCGCCCACAGATTGATCCCTTTCGCACCGGTCAACGCCGCATCGAGTACCAGCATCGGGAAGAAGTCGTCGTCGGTGACGGAGGGTCCGTGAAATCCGATTTTGAGATACGCCGTGGTGCCTTCCTTCGAGATCGTCACGCGGCGCTCGCCCTGCTGATCCGGCTCGACCGGGAGAAGGCGTTCGCCCACATCGCGCGACTCGAGGCGACCGAAGTGCGAGTCGACGGCGCGCAGCACGTCGTCGCTGGCGAAGTCTCCGACGATGACCAGCGTGGCATTGTTTGGAACGTAGTAACGGCGGTAGTGCCCGTACAAATCGTCGCGGGTCATCGTCTTGAGATCCGAAATCCAGCCGATGGTCGGATGACGATAGGGATGCAGGCGGAACGCCGTCGCCGTCAGTTCCTGCTCGAGCAACTGATCGGGATCGTTTTCACCGCCTTGCAGCTCGGAGATGATGACCGTCCGCTCCGATTCGCAATCAGCAGGATCGAAGAGGCTGCTTCCCATCCGCTCGGCTTCGATGAACAGCATTCGATCGAGCGCATCACGGGTCGCGGTTTCGGTGTATGTCGTCTGATCGATCCAGGTGTAGCCATTCCAGTAGCCGCCGTACTGCTCGATGATCCCTTTCACCTTGTCCCGGGGGATGTTGGTCGAGCCTTTGAAGTTCATGTGCTCGACCCAATGAGAAACGCCGGTGAGCCCGGGCCGTTCGTCCTTCGACCCCACGCGATACCAGCACCACACCGTCGCCAGTGGCGCGGTGTGGACTTCCTGCATCAGCACGCGCAATCCGTTATCGAGCACGTGCTCGCGAACCGTCGAGGTCTCGGACAACTCCGGTTCCAGCGTGACCATCGCCGAATTATAGGGCCGGGCTACAATCAGTAGATGCCCGAGTGGAAAGACACCGTGAACCTCCCCCGGACGGACTTTCCCATGAAGGCCAGCCTGCAAACAGCCGAACCCGAGGCACTTGCACGGTGGGCCGCCATGGATCTCTACGGGCAGATCCGGCAGGCGCGACGTGGCGCCCCGAAGTTCGTCTTCCACGACGGCCCTCCCTACGCCAACGGGCAGATCCACCTTGGCACGGCGCTCAACAAGATCCTGAAGGACTTCGTGATCAAGTCACGGACGATGGCGGGGTTCGATACTCCGTATACACCGGGCTACGACTGCCACGGTCTTCCGATCGAGCTCAAGGTCGATCGCGAGCTCGGCCCGAAGAAACGGGGCATGTCGATCGCCGAGATCCGTCGCGCATGCCGCGAGTATGCGGGCCGCTTCATCGACGTGATGACGGGCGAGTTCAAGCGGCTGATGGTCTTCGGCGACTGGGACCACTACTACCTGACGATGAATCCAAGGTACCAGGCCGACATCGCACGTGCGCTGGGCAAGTTCGTTGAGCGCGGGCTCGTCTACAAGGGAAAGAAACCGGTCCACTGGTGTATCCATTGCCGCACCGCGCTCGCCGAGGCCGAGGTCGAGTACGAGGATCACGTGTCACCGTCCATCTACGTCGAGTTCCCGTTGAACCCCGACGCGGCAGACGAGCTCGCCTCGCGCGTTGAGGCTCTTCGTGGACGGGACGTGTCGGTTCTCATCTGGACGACGACCCCGTGGACGATCCCATCGAACCTCGCGATCGCGTTTCACCCGGAGTTCGACTACGCCGCCTATGAAGTGGACGGCCGCGCGGTCATCGTCGCGGAGGGGCTGGCCGAGCGGGTATCGCACGCCGTCGGACGTCCATTCGATCACGCGATCGCACGGATGAAGGGCGAGCAGCTCGAAGGAATCCGCTTCCGTCATCCGCTCTACGATCGCGATTCGGTTGGCGTGCTCGCCGACTATGTGACGCTCGAACAGGGCACCGGTGCGGTGCACACCGCCCCGGGGCACGGCGCCGACGACTTCCTGACGGGCCGCAAGTACGGTCTGGAGATCTATGCTCCAGTTGGCCCGGCCGGACATTTCCTCGAGACGGTTCAGCTCTTCGGAGGGCAGCGCGTGTTCGACGCGAACCCGAACGTCGAGAAGGCGCTCGAGGAACGAGGGCGCCTGTGGCACCGCGAGACGCTGTCACATCAGTACCCGCACTGCTGGCGGTGCCACAACCCGGTGATCTTCCTGGCAACATCGCAGTGGTTCGTCCGGATGGACGGCGAGCCGGCGATCACCGGCGCAGACGGGCAGACGCGCACACTCCGCGAAGCGGCCCGCCATGCGATCGATCACGAAGTGAAGTGGATCCCCACGTGGGGACGCGACCGGATCTTCAACATGGTCTCGAACCGCCCCGACTGGTGCATCTCCAGGCAGCGCGCGTGGGGCGTGCCGATTCCGGCGCTCGACTGCACGTCGTGCGGCGAGGCGATCCTGACGACGGCGATCATCGAGAAGGCGGCGGGCGTGTTCGAGCAGTACAACGCCGATGCGTGGTACGAGCGGCCGATCGACGAGTTCATTCCCGCGGGCCTCACGTGTCCGTCGTGCGGGGGCACGTCGTTCGAGCGCGAGCGCGACATCCTCGACGTCTGGTTCGATTCAGGGTCGAGCCACGAAGCGGTGCTCGCGCGTGCGCCGGAGCTCGGATGGCCCGCCGATATGTATCTCGAAGGCAGCGATCAACATCGCGGCTGGTTTCAGAGCTCGCTCCTGGTCGCACTCGCCACGCGCGGACGACCGCCGTTTCGCGAAGTGTTGACGCATGGCTTCCTCATCGACCTCGAAGGTCGGAAGATGTCGAAGTCGCTCGGCAACACGATCGTGCCGCAGGAGGTCATCAAGGAGAGCGGCGCCGAGATCATCCGTCTGTGGGTGTCGATGACAGAGTTCACCGAGGAGCTGCGCGTCAGCCGCGAGATCCTCACGCGTGTGGTCGACGTGTATCGCAAGATCCGCAACACGTGCCGGATCCTCGTCGCGAATCTGTATGACTTCGACCCGGCCGTGGATCTCGTGCCGGTCAGTCAGTTGACGGCGGTCGACCGTTTCGCGCTGGCTCGCTACGGGGATGCTGCGCAACGGATGCTCCACGCCTACAACGAGTACGACTTCTCGACGGTGTCGCAGGTGCTCAACACGCTCGCGACCGTGGACCTCAGCGCGTTCTACGTCGACGTGACCAAGGATCGGATGTACACACTCGGCGTGAGGTCGCACGAACGCCGATCGACCCAGACCGTGATGTACGTGATTTGCGATGGCCTCGCACGGCTGCTTGCGCCGATCCTGCCGGTCACGGCAGACGATCTCTGGCGCCGCATGCCCGGCTCGCGTGAGGCGTCGGTACACCTCGCCGATTTCCCTCGTGTCGAGGCGTATGTCGACGGCACGCTCATCAAGGAATGGCAGCAACTGCTCGACGTGCGTGAGGTCGTCAACGCCGCGCTCGAGCAGAAGCGCAAGGACAAGGTCATCGGCACCGCGCTCGGCGCACGCGTCCAGATCACGGCCAGAGGCGAGTGGGGAAGCCTGCTCCAGCGCCATCGGGCCGATCTGCCGATGTTGTTCAATGTGTCCGAAGTGGCGCTCAGCGCCGACGGACAGGGAGCCGATGACCTCCAGGTGGCCGTCGAGCGGGCGCGTGGCGTGAAGTGTGCGCGCTGCTGGCGATTCGTGCCGAGCGTCCGGGTCGAACCAGAGTGGGAAGGGATCTGCGACCGGTGCGTCGAGGCACTCGGCGGAACGGCGGCTGCGTAACGTGGCTCTGACACAGCGCCTTCCGCTGTCGGTCGCCACGACCGTGCTGCTGCTCGATCAGGTCGTGAAGATGATCGTCCGGCCCAAGCTCGGCTTGTACGAAAGCGTGGCGGTGATTCCTGGCTTCTTCAGTCTGACCCGGATCCACAATACGGGAGCGGCGTTCGGCCTGCTCGACGCGCTCGACTTTCCGTTCAAGGCAGCGGTGCTCGCGCTCGTGCAGACGACCGCGCTCGTCGGTCTCGCCGTGTACATCTCGGCGATTGCACCCGATCAGCGGCTCACGCGCACCGGCCTCGCGCTGGTGATCGGAGGCGCCGCCGGCAACCTGATCGATCGCATCCGGTTCGGCTATGTGTTGGACTTCTTCGACTTCTATTGGAAGGGCTGGCATTTCTGGGCCTTCAACGTCGCCGACGCCGCCATCTCGGTCGGAGTCGCGCTGATGGTCCTCGAGATGCTTGGGATGGGGCGGTACTATCGTGTATCCAGAACTGTTTAGTGTCGGTCCGATCACTGTCTACACGTACGGCGTGCTGCTGGCCGCCTCGTATCTGCTGGGCCTTCGGCTGGCCATGTCGAGAGCCAAGCGCTGGGGGCTCGATGCCAATCGCGTCCTCGATCTCGGCATCTACATCATCATCGCGGCGCTGATCGGGGCCAAGGCCCTGCTCCTCATCGTCGACCGCGATCAGTTCCTCCGCAATCCGATGGAACTGCTGTCGCTCGCCCGATCGGGCGGCGTGTTTTACGGTGGGTTGATCCTCGCTGTTGCCGTGGCGTTCTGGTACATCGCGAAACACCGGATGCCGTTCTGGACCACCTGCGATGTGTTTGCGCCTGGCATTGCTCTCGGACATGTGACGGGACGGCTGGGCTGTCTCGCTGCCGGGTGCTGCTTCGGCAAGCCCACCGATCTGCCATGGGGCATCACGTTCACGAACCCGCTCGCTGCGTCGCTCGTTGGAACGCCGCTCAACGTCCGCTTGCATCCGACGCAGCTCTACGAGGCTGGCGCGGAGCTCCTGATTCTGCTCGTCCTGCTGGCGACCGAGAAACGCTGGCGCCCATTCGCCGGACGGACGTTCTGGGTCTACATGTTCCTCTATGCGATTTCGCGCTACGTCATCGAGTTCTATCGCAACGATCCGCGCGGCATGATGTTCGGCATGTCGACCTCGCAGGTGATCTCTCTCGTCCTGGCCCCACTCAGCCTCGCGATGCTCGCGTGGCTCGCACGCAGCAGTCCCGAGTCGCCGCAGACGCAGGGACAACGTCGGCGAGTGGCCGCCTGACGTAACGAAGGCTTCGACCTCTGGGCTTTAGGCTTTGGGCATTGAGCTCGCTGTTCCTGCTGAATTCGATGGACAGCGAATCGATCGCTTCCTCGTTTCGGTTCTCGCTGAATACTCGCGATCGCAGATCCAGAAACTGATCGCAGACGGCCACGTCGAAGTGCGACGAGGCGGAGCGTCAGGCCGACTGCTTCCAGCACCGAAGTCGAATCTCCTCGTCCACGAGGCCGACCAGATCACCGTCGCGACGCCCGAGGTGACACCGTCGCCGGTCGCGGCTGAATCGCTTCCGCTCGACATCGTGTATCAGGACTCGGATCTCGCCGTGCTGAACAAGCCCGCCGGGATGGTGATTCACCCCGGCGCAGGGCACTCCTCGGGCACGCTGGTCAATGCGCTCCTGCATCACCTTCCGGACCTGAGCGGCATCGGCGGGGAGAAGCGGCCGGGGATCGTCCATCGGCTCGATCGAGGCACGTCGGGCCTGATGGTGATCGCGAAGCACGATGCCGCGCATCACGAGCTGGCGCGGCAGTTCCACGACCGCGAAGTCGAGAAGGAATACATCGCGCTCGTCTGGGGCGTCGTCCAGGCGGGACGACGAATCGACGCTGCGATCGGCCGGGACCCGGCGAATCGGCAGAAGATGTCGGCGCGCGCCAGGCATGCACGCGAAGCGGTGACGCGCATCACGAGGGCGCATCACATGCCCGGACTCACGCTGTGCCAGGTGGCGATCCATACCGGACGCACGCATCAGATTCGCGTGCACCTGAGCGCGATCGGCCACCCGATCGTCGGCGATGCGCTGTACGGCGGCGTGCACCGCCGCGTCGCCGGAGACATTCGCGCGGTGCAGCGCCTGAATCGGCCGTTCCTGCACGCCGCCCGGCTGGCGTTCACGCATCCGCGCGATCAGCGGCGCATGCAGTTCGTCGCGCCGCTGCCGGATGATCTCGAAGACGTGCTCGACGATCTGCCGGGCTGGCCTCCAGAAACAAAGACAGAGAGACCATGACGATGAACGAACCGATCGTGCCGCGCGAGATCCGCATCGTCTTCAAAGGCCGCGTATTCACGGTGCAGGTCGAAACGATCACGCTCCGGAACGGCGGCGAGCTCGCAGTCGAGATCGTGCGCCATCCCGGCTCGGTCGTGATCGTTCCGGTGACTGACGATGGCGACGTGATCCTGGTGCGTCAGTATCGTCATCCGATCGGGCGCTGGGTCTGGGAGCTGCCCGCAGGAACGTTGAAGCCCGGCGAGCAAGCCGAGCACGCGGCGATCAGAGAGTGTCACGAAGAGACCGGTTTGATTCCGTCTCGAATCGAACAGATCGGCTCGTACTATCCGTCACCAGGTTTTTGTGACGAGGTGATGCACTTCTTCAGAGCGAGGGGACTGCGCAAGCCAGGCGCTGGCGATGAAGGCGCGCATCAGGATGAAGACGAAGACATCGAACCGCGCACATTCTCGCGAGCCGATGTCGAGGCGATGATCAAGGCCGGAGAAATCGTCGACATGAAGACGCTCTCAGGCATCGCGTTGACGAAAATGAGTGGATAGGGCGGGTGGGGGGTTGATGGGGTGGATACGGTTGATGGGGTGGATAGGGTTGATGGGGTGGATAGGGTTGATGGGGTGGATAGGGCAGGTGGGGTGGATGGGGTGGATGGGGTGGATAGGGCTGGTGGGGTTGATGGGGTGGATGGGGCAGGTGGGGAGAATTTCAAGAGTCCCCATCTACCCCATCAGCCCCATTAACCCTATCTACCCCATCAACCCCACCAGCCCCATCCACCCCCACCAGCCCCATCAACCCCACCAGCCCCATCCACCCCCACCAGCCTCATTGCAAATGCGCCGGTACCCGCCGCGTTTTGCGTTCGGTGCGTGTCTTGGCCACCGGCATCAACGCGAGCAACAGCACTTCGTCCACGCTGTGGACGTAGTGGATGGTCATCTCGTGCCTGAGATCCTCGTTGAGATCCTCGACCACGTTCTTCTCGTTCTGACGAGGCAGGATCACCTCGCGAATGCCGACACGCCGGGCGGCGAGCACCTTCTCTTTGATACCGCCCACAGGAAGCACCCGACCCGAGAGCGTGATTTCGCCGGTCATGGCGATATCACCGCGCACTGGACGCTGCGTCAGCTCTGACGCGAGCGCCGCCGCGATTGTGACGCCGGCAGACGGGCCGTCCTTCGGAATCGCACCGGACGGCACGTGGAGGTGAATCTCGGCGTTCTTGAAGAAATCCGGATCGGCTCCATACGCGCCGGCATGCGCGCGGAACCATGAGAGCGCGGCACGCGCCGACTCCTTCATCACGTCTCCGAGCTGGCCGGTGAGCGTGAGCTGGCCTCCACCAGCCATCCGTGACGCCTCGACGAAGAGCACATCGCCACCCGCCGGCGTCCATGCGAGACCGAT
>Ga0126377_10002602_pt1 | contig 12477 bp, 14 predicted proteins | sample PanSoiMetPlot_22_FD_92647 | JGI IMG/M metagenome (GOLD analysis project Ga0126377, IMG submission 92647) | Tropical forest soil microbial communities from Panama - MetaG Plot_22 | ecosystem: Environmental > Terrestrial > Soil > Tropical forest > Bulk soil | place: Panama | collected 2016-02-17
TGCTCTTCCCCCGAGAGCGGACATCAGGCGGGTCGCCTCGTGATGTCGCAGAAGTGCCACAACCGGACTCCCAGCCGGATATGCCTACCCGACGCGATAAGCGAGGTAGCCAACCAGCTGCACGGCCTCTTTGGCGGCTGATCGGCGCCGCTCAGCCCATGCACCGCGTACGCACCAGCAGCGTGAACGGATCAATCTCGAATTCGCTTGCGAGCGAGCGGTCATACTGACCGAGCCAGCGCTCCTGCGCCGCATAGGCAAGCTTTTCCCGTTCCTGCGGGCATTCGTATTTGAGCCTCGCGCCGTTCTGCAGGTGGTGAACCATCTCGTGGACCAGGACGGAGACCTCGGCCGGCGTCGCTCCTCTCCATCCTTCCGGCAGGTAGATCGTGCGCGTTGCGTCGTCATAGACGGCCTCACGCCCGGCTTCGTGCATTGCCTGCTCGTCACCTTTCGGGGCTTGCGGCTGAGCGAAGCCCCGGTAGCGGAACGCGGCGATCCGCGCCGGCGGCACGAACTCGACCCGCGCTTGATCGGCCGTCGGCAGATCGAAGTTGCCCGCAAGCCACTTTATAATCGTCGCCAGCACGGCGGGATTGACTGCGCCCGGCCCGCCGTCGGCCTCGGTGAAGACCAGCGTGTAGTCAATGGGCGGTCGGTGGCTCGATTGTTGGGCGCTGACGGTGCCGGTCATGCCTGCGGTGATCAGTGCGGTGCAAAGCAGCGTTTGTTTGAGCATGGGGTCCTCCCTTGTACGGGTTGACTCATGCCCTCGGGGCGATGCACCGTCTTTGAGCCGGGCCTGATTTCTTGCTGAAGTTTCCCTGATTTTTTCCTTGGCCCCTCACAATGACGAAAGGGCGGGGGGCACGGAATGGCCACAAGGGAGGCGATTGGATTTGGTTTACAATTTCGAAAATTATTCGCTTGACGTGGACCGACAGGAATTGCGGCGCGGATCTGATCTCGTCACCATCGAGCCGCAGGTGCTCGACCTGCTCCTCTACCTCATCCGCAATCGCGAACGCGTGGCCACCAAGGACGATCTGATCGCGCATGTCTGGCACGGGCGCATCGTGTCGGAATCGACGCTCACAAGCCGGATCACGGCGGCGCGCCAGGCGATCGGCGACAGCGGCGAGAATCAACGGCTGATCCGCACCATCGCCCGCAAAGGTATTCGCTTCGTCGGCGAGGTTCGCGAAAGCGAAGGTGCCCCCAGTGCCAGCCCGTCCGGCGCAACGCCGGCAGAGTCCGCTCTGTCGGTGGGCCAGCCGCTTTCTGGTCGGCCGTCGATCGCCGTTCTCCCGTTCGAGGCCATGGCTGGTGATGCCGAGCTCGAGAGCTTCGCTGACGGATTGACTGAGGACATCATCACCGGCCTGTCTCGCATCAAGGCGCTCTGGGTCATCGCGCCCAGCACCATGCTCACCTACAAAGGACGAGCAGTCGACGTTCGCGCCACAGGCAAGGAGCTCGGTGTGCAATACGTCGTCAATGGCAGCGTGCGCAAGGCGCAAGGCCGGCTTCGCATGACCGCGCAGCTCGTCGAAGCCGAAACCGGCTACCACATCTGGGCTGCGAAGATCGACCGCGCCAGCGCCGATCCGTTCGAGCTGCAGGATGACCTGACGCAATGCGTCGTGGCGTCGGTTCAGGTGCAGCTCATCGTGAGCGAGGGCAAGGCGGTTGCCGGCAAGGCAAAGCCGGCCGCTCGCGTCGGCGATCTTCTGGCTCGTTCGCGCGAGCGCCTCTACCAGGCAACACCGGACGGGTTGCGCGAGCTGGTATTGCTCACGGAAAATGCACTAGCGCTCGATCCGAGCAACGGTGAGGCCTGCCGGCTGCTTGCCGCGGGACTGTGGCACCAGGCCTACCGCGGCTTCATCGCGTGGGATCGGGCGGCAGCCGATCGGGTTATGTCGCTCGCCCAGCGCGCCGTCGTTGCCGAGGATGCTGACGAATACTCGCATTGGATGCTTGCGCTCGCGCACCTCATGGCCTGTCAGCACGACCGTGCAATCGTGTCGCTGCGGCGCGCGCTTGACATCAATCCGAGCTTCTCGTTGGGCTACGGCACGTTGGGGACTGTGTTGGCCTGGGGCGGGGACGCGGAAGAGTCGATCGCGAATAACGAGCTCGCATTGAGGATCAATCCGGGCGATCCGTTGAACCCGCATCGTTACTTCGGCCTGGCGTTGGCCCACTATCTCGCGTCCCGCTACGCGAAGGCGCTGGAGAATGCGGCACCTGTGGTCCAGCTGCGCCCGGACTGGTGGCTCGGGCTGATCATGTATGTGGTGAGCCTGGCGCAGCTCGGTCGAGCGGCCGAGGCGCGAGCGGCCTGCCTCGATCTGCGGCGCGCGAAGCCTGACATGACGGTGGCGTCTCTCAACGCGCTGCCCTTCGCGAAGGCGACCGATCGCGACCACGTCGCCGACGGTTTGCGCAAGGCGGGGCTGCCGGAGGTTTGAAAGGCAATATGGCCTCACACGGACGGGTCCCTGAGAAGTCGGCGGGCCCCGTGCCTGCGGCGGCGTTTCGCCGAGCTGCTGAAATCCAACAATTCCCGGATTCCGCTGCCTGACGACGTCCGCTCGCCCTGACGTCAGGGCCTTGATGTCCGAATCGGGTTATGAACGTCGATTCCGCGACGTTCGTGGAACGTCCGCTCATGCTCCAACAGCGGCGGAAAAGCGGACATCGCTGATGTCGCAGAGGTGCCAATAGGCGACATGGCGTCTACCCTTTCCGCTTCGCCAGTGGCTTCGCGAGTCCGCGGGCGCAGTCAATGAATAGCTGCGCGACCGGACTAATAGTCCGGTTTTTGAGAGTCATGATCCCTACCGGCAACAGCGGCATGGGCAGCTCCACAGGCAAGATCTTGAGCGGCGGAAGATTGGCGCCAAAGTGCAACAGGGAGCGCGGAAAGACGCCCAGGAAGGGGCCGGTTGCGACCAGCGCGCAGAGCAGGTGGACCGAGCCGCGCGCAAAACCTCTCGGCGGGAATCGAAGACCACACGCTCGGAAAACGTCAGCCGTGAGCATGTCGGCCGGACTTCCGGCCGGCGGTAGAACCCAAGGCTCATCGGCCAATTCGGGCAGCTCGATCTCCCGTCGGCGCGACCATCGATTATTTGGTGCCGCCACCACAAGCGTACGGTCATGAAACAGCACTTCCCTGTGAATGTCCTCTTCAACTGATCCACCGATGCGTCCGAGAATGAGATCGACCCTGCGCTCGCGCAACTCACGGTATTGTTCGGGGACCACGGAGGTCACATCGATTGCGATGCCCGGGTGTTGCCGATGGAGCCGACCGAACACGGTAGCTATCAACCCGGCGATGATGTGCTCGTTGCCGGCGACGCGAACCTCGCCGGCGGTCGGATCGGTCATGAACTCGATGCTCTTCACGCCTTGGCGTAGTTCATCGAACACGGCCGCGCCGCAGCTGAGCAAGGCCCGGCCGCACTGCGTTGGCTCGACCCCCCGTCGGCTGCGATCAAGCAGGCACACGCCGAAGGCGTGCTCCAATTCGGCGATCGACCGCGAGATGGCCGACTGAGACGTGTTGAGGCGCCGCGCCGCCTTGCCCATGCCGCCGGCCTGCACCACGGCCATGAGAACGTGAAGATCGTGCAGCTTCATCCGGCGCCCGATCCGATCGCTGACTTTCATGATGTCTCATCTCAAAACGGATATGGATTGATCGAATAATAGCATTATTGGCTCATGAGAGTGTCAGCTATCTTGTGGGCAATGACTTTCACCGTGTGCTCGCGGGTCCGAGCCAGGGATCTCGGAATCTTTTGTAAGTGGATCGATGGTGGCATCGTTGGTTTCGGTCGTACGGATCGCGTGCAACGTTCATGTAACCGAAGGTTTTGGCGTACTCTATGTTGGTAACGTCCCTAATTAAGCCCCACCGCTCCCCCTACCCCCCTGTCCATTACCCCCGGGGGTCCCCCCACACTTAACGTGAAGCCAGCAACCGCAAGCGGGGCGCACCACGACGCGCTCACCCGGCCTGACTTCCATCCGCCGCCCTACTGGGACGACGCCTTGTGGGTAACCACGAGGGTAACCAATCGTTGGTGAAGCGTCTGGGCGGTTTTGCCTGATGTGCTCCCCTTGTCGGTCCAATCGTGGCCGAAGAGCAGGGTAACTCGCCCATAACTCCGACAAGGAGTGGCGGGGGATTTCATTGTCGAGAACTGCGGAGCGGCGTCTGAGCACACCTCGAAGGAGATTGGGGACATGCCCCGTTTGGTTATTTCAGCCAGGAGGTGACGATGAAGCAAGTCGAGTTCTACATCGTGTTCGATGCGGACGGCAACTTAGTCGGTGATAAGGACCAGGAAGCCGCTCGTGATCGCTACAACGATGACGTCGGCTACGATGAGTTCACGGTCCGCAAGATCGTGTTCCATGTACCCGAAGCCGAGCGCATCGAGGTCACGTTGCCTACAAGCGAGGTAGTCGTTGCGGTGGCGTAACGGCTTCACATAGCGAAGGCTAGCATTAGTTCGAATTCCAGGCATCAGGAGGTTCGACCCTTAAATGGTGCGATCGAGGAAGCCGGGTGCCAATCAGGCGCCCGGCTTTTTTGTTGTGACGAGCCTACAGCGTGGCCGCGCCGCACCAGTGGAGCTTCAACACTGGCAGTGGCTTCGAACCTCGCGAGAGCCTTTGCTTCCTGGCCGGCACCATCGTCAACATGTGGAGGTAACATGGCTACACTGGCTGAAGAAGTTGCCATCGTCATGACGACGATCGAGTGCTTCGACGTCGAGTGTGACAACGCCAACTACACGGACATCGATACCGTCTGGGAAATCTTCAACGACATCCGCGCAAGGCTGCGCCCCCACCTCTCAGTTGATCAGCGGGCGTGCATCCACGCGGAGAAGGAGAAGACCAGGCGCGAGTTATTGGGGAAGTAATCCCCCGTTTGTTCCTTTTCAGTATAACTATCGAAGGTGACGATGAAGCAGCTTACGTTTTATTTGGTCTATGACGCGGATGAGATCAGCGAAACCGCCGTTGCGGTCACGTAACCGCTCGACATAGCGAAAGCTAACGAAATCCAGGCATCAAGTGGTTCGGTGGTTTGGTGGTGAAATGCCGGGTGCCTTTTGGCACCCGGCATTTTGTTGTGATGAGCTAATCAACATTCACGTCGGAGCTGACATTGCCGCCTATCGCTCGTTCGTAAGCGCCCAATAGACCAGGGCCTTCTGACGCGTCCCCCGAATGGTCCCACGTGCTTCACTGGAGTTGAACAATCAGTTTTGGGCGAAGCTTGCCCGTTAGTCTAAACTCTATCGGTCATTGAGGTGTGACATGACTGGCATTCTAGTTGGCTACGCACGAACGAGCACAATGGAGCAGCGTGCTGGCCTCGAAGCGCAGCTTCGAGACCTAGAAGCGACAGGCTGCCGTAAGGTCTTTCAGGAGCAAGTCTCCTCAATTGGAGAACGCGCCCAGCTTGGGGCGGCTCTCGATTACGTGCGCGAGGGCGACACGCTCGTCGTGACCAAACTGGATCGACTTGCCCGTTCTGCACGTGGACTGAACGACCTTGTCGACATCCTGGATAAAAGAGGCGTCGCGCTCCGGATTCTGAATTTCGGAGGAGGATCGGTCGACACGAGAGGCGCAGCGGGGCGGCTCGTACTCAATGTATTTTCGGCCTTCGCACAGTTTGAGCTGGAGATCATGAAGGAACGGCAGCGAGAGGGAATCAGCGCGGCAAAAGCGGCTGGTAAATACAGAGGGAGGAAGCCGACGGCGCGCGCCAAAGCTCAAGAGGTTGTTCAATTGTTTAGCCAGGGCATGCGAATTTCCGAAGTCGCAAAGTCGCTCCAGATCGGCCGAGCGAGTGTGTACCGTGCACTGAGAGAAGCGGGCGTCGCGCGCTCTCCTCTCGCGGAAAAGCGCAGTGCGAAGCTTGGTAGCTAGGGGAGCAATCTGAGCCCCCTGCTACGACGCTGCATGTTTTGTTGGGGCGGTCCGCCGGGTTCCGGGAGTTACGGGAGTTATCCCGCCTCTACTTAAGCTCAAATAGGAAAATCCCCGTCGAACGTATTTACTTCGACTACGTCCGGAAGTGCTCCCGTAACTCCCGGCGTCCCGGTCGCAACCCCGGTGTAACCGTCAGCTCCGCTTTCGGTAATCGGCGAAAACCAGAGTATCACGAAAGTAAAAACGGCTCGGTTACATGACGGTTACTTCAAGGGTTGCACGAGAATTACCTTGACCGCCTCTGTATATACAGTATATTTGTTTTATGTTCTTCACCGTATGAGGAGTCAGTGATGCTTCAGGACAACGTAGACCCCCTTCTGAGCGAGCGTGAGCTATGCATTTGGCTCGGCGTTTCGCTGCCCAGCTTGCAGCGCCTGCGCTCGAGTGGCGCTGGCCCACGCTTCGTGAAACTGACTCGACGCAGGATCGGCTACCGTCGGTCCGACGTCGACGCGTGGCTCGCGGCTCGCACGATCGATCGAACGGGTCGAGGTACCGGTAACTTCCAAGAGTAACTCCGCCGAGAAAGGTGAGCCTGGGCTAACACCCGCAATTCGCACACGCCGAGGACGACGTGCGCCAACAAGAAAGAAGATCGAAATGGAAACGACCCAATCGAATGAATTTGCACCGCCAATTTTCCTTCAGCCAGACTTTGATCGCCTACCCGACGAACTCAAGCAGTCGAAAACTTGGGTGCTATGGGTGCCAAAATTGCAGGGACGCAAATGGACGAAGCAGCCCATTCAGCCTTCCGGTTACGGCGCAAGCACAACGAAGCCTGAATACTGGTCTTCGTTTGAAGATGTTCGCCGCGCATACGAACGCGCCACCGAGGAGGGCGGCATCATAATCCCCAATGAAGGGCGGGTGCCGATTGGCGGGGTTGGATTCGTATTCGATAATCAACCAGATGAGAATGGGCTCGTCTTCGCGGGCGTGGACTTCGATCATGTGATTTTGGATGAAGGCAAACTGTGCCCCGTTGCGGAGGAACGCGTCTCAAGGCTTACGTCGTATTGCGAGGTCAGCGTGTCCGGACGTGGGCTGCACGTTCTCGTCAAAGCGCGCGCGCTCACGAGCGGCATCACCCACGGTGGGACGGAGCTCTATACCGCGGGCCGGTACTTTACGATGACTGGCCACATACACGGCGAAGCTCTCCCAATCGTCAATGCGGAACACAAATTCGCGGCGCTCGCTGCCGAGCTCCGGGCTGCGAAGCGGACGAATTCCGGCAGGGCCGGCGGTGCGAGCGGAGCATCGCCCACTGGGAATGATGACCTCGCCTCGGGTATTAAAGCCGCGTGGTTTGAGAGATTATCAGCGGAGAAGCGCAGCGAGGTCGTCCGGCACGCAGCACTGCATATCGCCAAGAACTCTAAGGCTTTTGAGCTCACCGACAACGGCGGCAACCACGAAGAATATGTGAGGTTAACTCTGGCAATCGCCCGCAGCCGGGTAGCAGAGTCCGAGCACATCTTCGTTGAGGCCGCGTCGACCGCGAAGGATGCGGATTCGGAGGACGACCTACGGAAATTCTTTCGGAATTGTGAGTGTGCCCACCCGCACATGAATGGCGTCACCGTAGGGACGTTGCTCTACACAGCCAGCCAGTGTGGTGCCGACTTCAACAAGTGGAAACTGATCGCCGATGGAGAGTGCTCGAGCGAGGATGCGGTGTTTGTGCCCAGCAATGCGGCGCGATGCCGGGAATTGCTGGACAAGGCCGTAGCTGCAGATTCTCGCACGTTCACGCTGGGCGATCGCGCCGGACCGTTAGTGATTTTGCGCGTTCCCGACTGCCGCGAGTTGCCACCCACAGCACAATGGCAGGGCGATCTGCCAGGTGCGACGCTGGCGACGCCGGCCGACCTCATGCAGCGGGCAGAGCGATTGACCTGGAAGGCGCCCCGGAAGAATGGCTTCGCTCGAATCCACCCGCCGCGCGCCTTTGTGACCGACTACCTCAGCCAGATGCGCGGTCAATACGGTGCGCCTCCACTGCGAGGCATTGCACGAGTCCCTCGCATCGACGATCAGGGCGAGATTCACTTCAGCTCGGGCTATGACCGCGAGACAGGGCTTTTTCATGATAGGACGTCTACATTTGATGTTCCGCCAAAACCCTCGCGGGGCGATGCACGAGAGGCCGCGAAAGCACTGCTGCACCCCTTCTCGAAGTACATATTTGAAAACCGCGCTGCAGGGGACGCTCTGGTCCTAGCTGCAGTGATGACCGCAATCGAGCGACCCTTTCTCGACGTTGCTCCGGTGTTTGTTGTTCGTAGCTCCATGCCTGGCACCGGCAAGGGCTTGATCGTGCGCAGCCTCGTACGGCTAGCATTCGACACGTTACCGAGCGTCATTACCTGGGGCGGCGGTGCCGAGGAGTTCGAGAAGCGGTTAGCCGCCTTGCTGCTACAGTCTCCGGGCGCCCTCAGCGTAGACAACGCCAATGGAATGCTGATCGAGGGCGACCTACTCGAAAGTATCATTACCGAGGGGCGCACGGACATTCGCCCGCTTGGGCGCAGCGAGACGGTGAAGGTGGGGTGCCGCTCGTTCATCACGATAACTGGCAACAACCCGATCATTACCGGCGACATGGCGAGGCGCACACTCGTTCTCGACCTGCTGCCCCGGTCTGCCGACCCTGAACGAGATCAATATGAGTTCAACCCTGCAGAAATGATTCAGCGTGAACGCCTGAAGCTTCTGCGGGCCGCGTACACCATCCTTCGCGCTTATCGCTTGGCCGGCATGCCGAAGGGTGGTTTGCCTGCCGTGGGATCGTTTGATCTGTGGTCCCGCCGAGTGCGTGACATGGTAAATTGGTTGACCGATCAGGATGTCTCCGAGGGATTTCGCCGCAACAAGGCCGAGGACCCGCGGCGTCAAGGTGATGCAGCGTTACTATCAGCCCTTCACCAGCACTTCGGCAGCACCAGTTTCAAGAGCGCCGAAGCCATTGCGTTGTACTGGCGAGTGAGGGAGCGGCGCCGTCAGCAAGTGGCATTGCCAACGTCGAAATCGACAGCGGCAGAGGAGATACTGCACGACGCCTTGGAAGATGTGCTGGGCGGTGGCGGCATTAGCGCGAAGCGCTTCGGAACGTGGGCACGGCGGGTGAAAGGGGCCCACCTCGGAGGTTACATCCTTGAGACGGAGCACGATCCAAGCACGAACTCTAACTGGATCGTCGTGCGTGCAATCCCGGGCGGGGCGCAGCGGGCCGGGACACCGGGAGTTGCGGTCGTTGTTCCCAACCATACTAAAGCTCAAACAGGACACGCCACGATGCACTGAAATACTTAGGAATGACAATCCGGAAAACACTCCCGCAAGTGTCGGAGTGCCGGGCCAGCTAATAAACCCTGAAAGTCACTCACCTCGTAACGGAGAAGAAAAACAATGACGACGAGGAAATCATCGACCACATGGCCGTGCGACATGGAAGAGACCATAGCAGCACAGGTTGATCTCATGTTCAAAGAAGCTGCAGACCGCAATGAAACGGTGCGAACGAATCCGGTTACCGGGTCGCGCTGGGTCCGCGGGCACGATCCCATCAAACCACAGAAGCAGGCCGCCTGCCGTGCGCTCATGGCGCGCGAGTGGTTCGCTTTGAACGCGCCACCTGATGCACCGCCCCTTCCGCTCTCGTACGGAGAGCGCGAATCCCTGAAGAGTGGTGGCCTCCCCCACATCCTCGCGTGGTTTGCCAGATCTTTGGCTTGGCGAGAGTATGATTTCGACGGACACCCGCATTTCGATGACTATGCCCGTGGCGTGCTGGCCTCGTCCTATGCTCCTGACTTCATCAGAAGCGACCAGCACCTCAGACAACGTTTTGCGCCAGCGCCGCTGAATGGGCTCGGGCCAGGTCTCGTTTGGCGTCCGGTTGGGCCAAACAGTTGCACCTCCGCGCCTTTCTCACCTCGCCAACGGGACGAATCTGGGCACTCAACGAGCCGAAGACGCACACGGTCACGACCCGTCGAACGTTGAACGCGGGGGCAGTGCCGGGACTCCGGGAGTTCCGGGACTCATTCAGCCCCATCTGAAAAACAACAATGACGAACAACAGCGTGAGAACTTTTGTCGCGGCTACGGCAGGAAATCCTCCCGGTACTCCCGGTCTCCCGGTAGCCCTGCAACAAACTCATCAGGAGCTTTGGACTATGAAAACGACAAGAACAACGTGGGGACTCAACCCACCTACGTCGCGGAAGCGAATCTACCGGCATGCCAAGGTCGCGCGGTTCGCGTTCTCCTTGAGCGCACCGCCGGACGCACCGCCCCTGCCGCTCTCATACCAAGAGCGCGAAAACCTCAAGTGTGGTGGCCTTCCTCACCTCGTTGCATGGTTTGCCCGATCCCTAGAGGTTGGCAATTATCAGTGGTGGCTCCATCCGCTGTTCGAGGACTATGCGCGTGGCGTACTCGCTTCGCCTTTCGCTCCTGACTTCATCAAACAAGACGAGCAGCTCAGAGGGCGCTTTCCGCCAACGCCGCTGAGTGGACTTGGGCCAGGCCTCATCTGGAGTCCTGCTAACGGCAAAGGGTCCTAACATGTCGAGTGGTCAATCCATTCCCCGTACGGACCACCGCTCCTTCTTGCAGTCACTTCGAGATGGCGCGCAAGCAGCCCGCAAAGCTGCGGCCGAACATCCCTGGGAGCCCGTGCTGCGCACTCTCAGGGGAAAGGTCGCTGCGGACGGCATTGAGCGCATCTCCACCAACGAGATCTTCGACGAACTTGAGATTCCGATGCGGCGCCGTCCCAGCAATACGGTACGGTTGTCAAAGATTATGCGTCGCCTTGGCTGGGCCAACGTCCGGGCGCGAGGCCTCAGTCGCGGCTCGTATCGTGACCGAGTGCGCGGATACGCGCGCGAGGTGCCGGGACATCCGGCGACATTGCGCCGTCCAAGCCAATTCTAGCTGAGGATAAAACTGTGGTCAGTCGTAGCCAAAAGCAAGATCAGATATGTGGGTCTTGGCGGCGCATGCAACCATCAAACCCTAACAGCAATGAGAAACCGAACTCGTCGCGGAGCTCACGCGCGAGCTCCACCAACAAACCATGCAAACATGACAGCGACGGAACGGCTTGTGATCCGCAGTCGCGCTGACACGCAATGTAACCCTCATGTAACCTAACTCTTGTAACCCTCATGTAACCTAAGCCTCTGATTTCATTGACAATCCATCCAAGTTTCCCACATGAGCATCATGGCGATGCAACCCCGCCACGACGTCCCCGCGGCCAGAACGATGACCACAGCCCCGTCCGTAAATGAGATGCCCATGCAACTCCACGACGAAAACAAAAACCAAAGCCAGATTTTGAGGGCGTGCTCATCAACGACGCCGGCGTCGATACCGACGACGACATGGTTGAGAGCCGCATTCCCGAGTCGTTCGCCGAGAAGCATGGACTAATATAAGGTTGGACCATGCGTAAGCGCGCGTCAAAGGTTACGCTGACCAAGTTCGCGGCTATAATCCGCGAGTTCATGGAGACCGACAAATTCAAGGGCTACTCCGAGAACACGCGCCGCACTTGGGGCCGCGAGCTGCTCGATGCTGAGGCCCCCGACGCGCTCGGCGATATCCTCAACAACGAGCTGACGCCGGCCCGTGTGCAGGAGTATCTGGACAGCATTGCTGACCGCCCGGGCAAGCAGGCGACCACGCTGCGTGCGCTGAGGCGGTTGGACTCGTGGGCTGGGCTACGTAACAAGCTCCCTCGCCAGGTCACGTTCGGCTGCGAGGCAGCTGGGTCAGATGGCGGGCACATCCCGTGGGAGCCGCATGAAGTGCGGCTGGCGCAGAAGCACGCCTCGCCACAGATGGCACGCGCGGTGACGCTGGCCTACTATACCGGCCAGCGCTGCTGCGACCTCGCCCCGATGTTGCACTCGTCCGTCGAGCATGATGGCGAGTTCACTGAGGTCCACGTTATCCAGAAGAAGACCGGGCGCGAGCTCTGGATTCCCTTCACCGACGAGCTCAAGGCTGCGTACGCCACCTGGGTGCGGCGCGTACCGGACAACATCCTCCTGACGTCGGAAGGGCTGCCATTCACGGCGAACTCGCTGGGCAAGGCCTGGGGTAAGGAGCGCGACAATAACCCCAAGCTCGCGCCGCTGAAGGAGCGCAATCTCGTGATGCACGGGCTGCGCGGTGGCTGCTGCCTCTACTTCTCCCGGAAGGGCCTAACGGACCATCAGATCGGCGACATGATCGGGATGAGCGTGGCGATGGTCTCGCGCTACACGCGGCTGTCCTCGCAGCGCAAGAACGCCCGCACGGCGATGGCTTTCCTGAACAAGAACAGGTAGCGAACAGGCCCATCCAGGGTTACATAGAGGTGACCCGAAAGTATCCTGTAAGTTACTGATATCCTTTTCAGCCTAATACCTGGCAAGTACCCGCCCA
>Ga0126377_10002603_pt1 | contig 12476 bp, 10 predicted proteins | sample PanSoiMetPlot_22_FD_92647 | JGI IMG/M metagenome (GOLD analysis project Ga0126377, IMG submission 92647) | Tropical forest soil microbial communities from Panama - MetaG Plot_22 | ecosystem: Environmental > Terrestrial > Soil > Tropical forest > Bulk soil | place: Panama | collected 2016-02-17
CGTCGAGGGCCGCCTTTTGCCGGAGTATGCAGCCCGGGGCAGGGCCTATGTTGAGGCGCTCGAAGGGGCCGAGTATGAGTTGCGGCTGACGAACCCATATCCGGAACGGGTCGCCGTGGCCCTCTCGGTAGATGGTCTGAACACGATAGACGCTCGTCACACTTCGGCTTGGAATTCGAGCAAATGGGTGATGCAGCCTTATGAAACGATAACGATTAGTGGCTGGCAGATGAGTTCCGAGCGGGCCCGACGCTTCTACTTCACCAACGAACGCGACTCGTATGGCGCCAAGCTGGGTCAGACTGCGAATCTTGGTGTCATCTCGGCCGTGTTTTTCAGAGAGCGACTGCCCGCAGTGCTGACTGATCCGCCTCGACCCCTACCCCGAGATAAGGACGAACTGCGGAGACAAAGTTCAGAGAATTCGTCTCCAGGGGACCAGGCATCTGGTGGTCGACAGAAGAGCCAGGGTGCAGTAATCCCAAGTGACGATGACTATGCGGCGACCGGTATCGGACGGTCGGTCTGGAACAGCGTACGCTGGGTAAATATGGACCTGGAACCAAACGCAGTGGGCGAGGTTACGATTAGATATGAATACTACTCGACGTTGCTGCGCCTGGGGGTAATTCCTAGACGGTACAGCGACTCTGATCGGTTGCGGCAGCGGGAGCAATCGAAGGGCTTTTCGGATCGCAGGTTCAGTCCGGAACCCTGACGAGGCTAACGCCGCATCAGATCCGCGGTGTAGAGCTGCCGGTAGACGCGGTAATTGGCCATAACTTTTTGCACGTAGCCTTTGGTTTCGTCGAAGCCAATCTCAGCAGTAAAGACGCCGCCATCTTTATGCTTGGCCCGTTTCACCCAACGAGCTACGTTATCTTCGCCACCGTTATACGAAGCAGCTACTGCTTCCGGAAGTTGCGGGAACATTTCTGTCAACGTTTCCAGGTACTCAGTGCCCAGGACTATCGAAGTCTCGGGCTGATAAAGCTGGCTCTCACTCACCGAGTTAAGTCCCGCCCCGGGCGCATACTTTTGTGCGGCATCAATCGTTAGCTGCAGTAGACCACGAGCGCCAGCCGGAGATTTCGCCGTGGGCCGAAACACACTTTCTTGCCTAATGAAGGCCAGCACCAGACGGGGATCAAGTTTACGTGCTTTTGCAGCTCTGACGAGTGTTGGTCGATATGGCGCCGGATAGGAGTCTGAGACGCCGGCGATTTGGGTACTTACGCGCGTCTCCCGTTCTGCGACAATCTGCTTCCGAGCGCCCGTGGCCAGTTTGTCCAGATGTTGAGTGGCCATCCAGCCGTAATAAGATTCCGGCGCATCGGCTATGGTTAGAAAGGCGGCAAAGGCCTCATCCTTTCTTCCGCCTTGCTCAAGGCTGAAGGCCTTCAAATAAGCTACTTCCATCGGAGAGGTTTGTACTGCCTTGCTGAAGGACCTTTTCGCGAGTTGCTCCGCGGCCAGGATGGCTTCCTGCCAGTTGCCCTCGGCAATGTGCAAACGCAGTAACGCAAAGATGGCGTTGGTTTCGGTGGCACTGCCGGCGAAGCGTTGTCGAGTTTTGCTGACCCAAGCCAGCGCTTCCTTTGGCTTATTAGCTTCACGCAAGGTATCGATGACGTTCAGATAAGCAGTGTCGATGCGCTCGCCATTGGGGTTGCGATCGATGTATTCAATATATCGACTGGCTGCCTCGCCAAATCGTTCCAGTCGCAGCAGGGAGGCCGCACTAAAGTTTAGCCCCTCCCGGCCTTCCTTTATTGCTGCGTAGTTACGAGCGAGGCGATCGAACGTATCGTATGCATCAGCATAGTCCTTCGCCTGAAAATAAGATCGACCAATGCCGAGAAGTGCTTCGGGAACACGCGGATCTTGTGGGTAGTAATTGATCAGGGCCTGCCAGTGTTCGCGAGCCTCAGCGAAGGCGCGATTACTCATATAGATGGCGGCGCGCCGCATGTGTTCCGTCGGGCTAAGCTTGGTGATGTTTCCCTTGGCGTCGCGGTTAGAGGCATCGCTGCGACGCACCGAGAGCAAAGCCGTCTCACTGGCTGCTTGTTTAAGGGAAACAGCGATCGATAGGGTTTTCAGCTCACTGGCTGCGACCGGCACTACTAAAGTCAACGATGAGCAAAGTAGGAAAAGCCTGATGCGCAATGCCAAATTCCTCACTGTGGACTTTCTTCGATGATTTCAAAAGTGGAATGGATTTCTACGGTAGGTCGCAGCGTTGCGGCCACACTGCAGTACTTTGTTTCGGAAAGCTCGATGGCTTGCTCCACAGACTTGGGAGAGATGTTGGAGCCGGTCAGGATATGATGCACCTTCATGGAGGTGAAACTACGCGGATGTTCGTCGCGTCGCTCACCCGACACTTCAACGATATAGTCCGTGACGCGCTCTCGCTTCTTCGCGAGGATGCTAACCACGTCGACCGCAGTACAGGAGCCGAGCGCGATCAGTAGCAGCTCAACGGGTGTCGGAGCGCTGGAACGATCGTGGTCAGTATCGAGTGTTATGGCATGACCAGAGGGTGAAATGCCGATGAATAGATCGTCGCCGGCAAACCTGATTCTTGCTTTGGAAACATTCGCTGCACTCATTTACCTGAAAGCATAGCACACGAGGCTGTATCTGTGTCGCTCACATCAGACGCGCCCCCAGTTCGGAGGATGAACTGTCAAAAAACTTGGAGTGCTCCGACTCGTCGGCGCTTTGCGATCATAGTTTCGGATCAGAAAGCGGTGACGAATCACCGCACTCCAAAGTAACTAGCACAACAATTGCAAATCTTGTCCCTTTTTTGAATTAGCCTTCCGGAGTTCTGTGTTATGATTTAGTTCTCCCAGTGCCCTCACGGTTTAAATCAATAAAAACTTGCATCTTATCGAAGTCTCGCGTCCAGAGGGACTAAGTGGTGAGTAGAGTGGGAGGACCATCGTGGCCGAGATCCTGGTAGTGGATGATGACGAAATCATTCGCGACACTTTGCATGAATTGCTTTCGGAAAAGTACTGCTGCAAGACAGCGGAAACCGCTGAGAAAGCATTTTCCTGCTTGGAGGTTGAACCGTTCGAGGTGGTGTTAACTGACATTTCCATGCCCGGCGTTAGCGGTGTTGAATTGCTTCGCCACATCATGGAGAAATATCCGCAGACGCCCGTGATAATCATTTCGGGCATCAGTGATCATGACCATGCCCAAAGTCTAATTAAACTGGGCGCCTTTGACTGCCTGGTGAAACCTTTTCGGCTGGAAGTGGTGGAAGAGAGTGTTAGTCGCGCTCTCGCGTATCGCCGGAGGACTCCTTCAAATGGAGATTATGCCTCCGAGCGTCCCACGCAACGACTAAATTGAATGGTGTATTTCGGATCACGCGGCGACTGTGCTGAAGGGAGCAGCCGCTTTCACACTGTCGCCACGCTGACGGTTGATTTCTCTTACCAGTTCGCTAATGCGGTCCGCAGTGAACGGTTTGGCGATTACCCAGTCCACGCCAGCTGCTTTCTGCTCATTTGAACCGACTGCTTCTCCCCAGCCTGTAATTACTGCGATTGGGATCATCTCGCTTTGCTGGCGTATCGCACTAGCGAGTTCCCAGCCGCTCATCCCTGGCATCCCCACATCGGTAAAGACACCATCGAATTGCTGCCGCTGGAACAGTTCCAACGCTTCATCGCCGTTACTGGCCAGGGTCACTTTGCAACCGTCAGTTTCCAGAATCTCATTGAGCAAGTCGCGGACAAACTCTTCGTCGTCTACCACCAGGATTCGAGTTTGCGGTCGCTCCTGAATGAGTGAAATGCGACTGGGGACCTGGCTCTGTGCGTCCACACCAACTTCTAGTTCAGCGGTTGTTGCCACGCTTGCCAGCGGTAGAGTGATGCGGAATTTCGAGCCGCCTCCGTGTTGGGAATCGACCTCAATGGTGCCGCTGTGACGCCGGATGATCCCGAAGCTAACAGCCAGACCCAATCCTAAGCCAGCCTTACCTTTGGTGGTAAAGAATGGATCGAAAATCCTGGAACTGACTTCAGGAAACATGCCGACGCCGGTGTCGCTAACAGTGATCACTACCGACTCTCCGACGACGTGCGTCGACAGCGACAGCGTCCCACCTTCAGGCATGGCATCGACGGCATTGAAAACCATATTCACCAGTACTTCTCGTAATTCAGAGTCGTCACCCATCACCTTGGCGTTGGAGTGGGCTTGCAGATCAAGAGTAATGTGAATGTTGGAAGCCTCGGCACAGTTCTTCCACCGCGGTCGCGTAATCTCACTCGCGTCGAGCAGTATCTGATCGATTGAGACCAACTCGAAGTCGTGATCGCGTCTTTGCCGGGCGAAGTCCTGGATCCGCTTGACCGTTTTCGCGCCATCTTCAGCGGTCTTGATGATGATATCCAGTCCGCGTCTGATCTTCTCCGGATCATTTGTGCGCAGGAGGAGTTGCGCCCGGCCGAGGATCCCCGCGAGGGTGTTATTGAAATCATGGGCTACGCCTGACGCCAGTTCGCCGAGGGCGGAAAGTTTCTCCATCTGCGAGAACTGCTCTCTGATGCGTTCCTGTTCAGCGATGTAATGAGAGAGTTCCTTGACGTGCCGCTCCGCCTGGTCAGCCTGTGCTGCCGAAGTTTCAACGTTCTTCAGATAAGTACGGTAGGTTAAGAAGACGATCCCGATGATGGGTAACGTGATTACGAGAGCGTAGAAACCAATGAGATGGACCAGGCCCGCGATGACCCCGGCTGCCGACGCGCCGGCGAAGTACGTGAGGGAGGTCCAAAGATAATGTCTGCGCCATGTTTGCCAGATTGGTCCATTGGTCTTAAGCGCAGCACAAATTGCAACGAGGCCGGAATTAGCAGCGTAATGCACCAACGCCATCTCGCAAATCGCCGCCACGAAAGCCGCCGAGATTGGTTGGCGTGTGAGTTCGGTGATGCTGCCATAGGAGAAGCGCAGAACGCTGCTCGTCATGAAGACGGACAAGGCCGCGCAACCCCAGTTGAAGATAATTGTCCTCGGCTTACGGCAGAACCTGAGCGAAGAGATCGCTGCTTCGGTGGAAGCGATGATAGTGGCGGCTTCACCGCCGTAGAGCAAGAGGATCAGGAAGACGAAGGTATCGGAAACAGAAATTTGCGAGCTGAAGCGGGGTATGGGAACAATGATTCGCGAACTCAGGATTAACGTCATCGCGACCAGAATCGCGAAAGCCGTATCCAGGTTGGCGACTCGTAAGTGAAGGACAGAGTAAGACAGGGCAAGGCCGCCTAACCCTGATATAGTCCACAGGAATGGCCCGAAGAATCGATTTCTGGGGTTGCCGATCTCTTCTGACATCGAAATGTTTCGGTCTCAAGTGTGAGGCACTTGGTTCAAGTCTGATTCGCTTGCCAGATCATTATTCCTTTTTCGGTAGAAAGATCGTTTCATACGTGGCTCGCAGGAGATAGCCACATTTCTTGTAGAACACTTGCGCCCGCTTGTTTCTTTCATTCACCAGCAGACAAATAGAGTGGGCACGTTTTAAGAGCAGATGGGAAAGCTCCGATACAAGACTCACGCCCCGGCCCTGGTTTCTTGCTTCTTCACTGAGCCAAATACCTTCGAGGTAAATCACTTCATCTGTTTCAGCAATGACGTCGGCCTTGAACACAAGGTCGCCATTCTCAACCATCACCCACGTTCGGCCTTGTTCGATGCGTCGCAGACAGCGGCGGCGGAAACCGATCGGGTCGACTGCCAACGGGTTGACGCCACTTTCCTCAAACGCCATGTTTGCCTGCACCGGCATGATTAGCTCGATCTCGTTGGCCGTGGCTAACCGTAGTTGCGGCGTAATATCCAGTACTTCAACTGGCCAGCGGAGCTCAAACAAAAGTTCGCGACAGGCGCGCCGCATGTGCCGTCCGGCACTGGCGCAATGGTCCCACAAATCCTGGATTCGCTCTTGCTCGCCCATGATGAGGTGAATCTCCGGGCATTCGCGGATGACTCGCGCAAAGGCTGCCAGTGCGCGATCGGAAACTGTTTCCAACAGCGTTGCGTGCCCGATTAGAGCGATTCCTTCGAGTTGACGATTGGCGTCGCGACAGGAGTAGAACGTCCCGCGATTGAGTGCACTGATGAGACCGTTATCTCGTATCAGGCTCATCATTGCGACGTTGTGCAGCGGCCGCCGGCCCAGGAACTCCAGTACTTCGAATTCCTGTTCCGCCGACAGTCGCTCAATGCTCACCGCCGTCGAGACTAAGGCCAGCTGATTAGGAACAGCTGCTCTGGTAGTTTCTTTGACTGTTAACATGGCGTCGTTTTTTCTCGTCTAGCTTGGTATTCGAGGCTTCTGTCGTCGCTGGTCAATAGCCGAGATAGTCAGAGCCATCATCCGGATAGATTTCCATGGTTGTAGTAGCGTCGCCGGACATCAACGCACTCATAGCTTGTAGGATGGCGTCGCCGAGCAGAACTCCGTCCCCCAACAAGACACCATCACCGAGTAACACACCGTCGCCGAGTAAGACTCCGTCACCCAGCACCAGGCCATCACCGAGCAACAGGCTGGTGGGACAGAAGACCCCACCGGCATTCATCGTGGTGCCGTTACTTACCAGGATGTTATCGCCCAGCAGGACTCCACTTGAGAACATGGTCGCGTCACCTGCCAGCACTCCATCTCCAACCAGTACGCCGTCGCCCAGGAGTACGCCCCGGCCATAAACCTTTTGATATTGGGTGATCAACGCACTGCCACTGGCGTGAGTATTCGCGAGCACTATGCCTTTGGACCACACGAAAGTGTAACTTCCGGTGGCGAAGGGAATCGTAGTTTGTGGTGTCGGGGCTGACCCGGTCAGTAAAGGAGAACCGAGCGCGGTATTGCTGTTGAGGTCGGTACGAACTAACTTGGCTAATCTAACTGCGCCATCGATGTTCAGTTCGCCCGCTCCCTGCTCGAACATATTGAAGTTCGGCAGTTGTTGGGCGGTATACATCAGGAGAGATTTCATCAAGCTGGGCGTGAGCGAGGGATTCGCTTCAAACATCAAAGCTGCGGTGCCGGCCACTAAAGGTGCGGCCATCGAGGTACCGCTGAGTGTCATCTGTTTGCGAGTCGGATTGAGGCTGACGTTTGCATCCAGCAGCGGGTTCTGTGTCAGCAGAAAGTTATTTGGCGATTCTGCAAACACTGTCTTGTTGCCAGGCGCGCAAAGTTCTGGCTTAACGATGTTGTCGTAGTGCCTGACACCATAGTCATCGGTCCAAAAACTGCGAGTTGGACCACGTGAACTGAAAGTCGCCACTGAATCATCAGCCCGATTATCGGTGCCCTTGGTATCAACTGCGCCTACGGTAATGGCTGCGGGTTCGATGCCTGGTGAATGAATCTCTCCGTAGATCTTTTGGCCGAGACTGTTCTTGCCGTTGTTGCCGGCAGCGGCGGTAACGACAATGCCTTTGTTCACGAGTTGGCGAACTGCGAGACAGATCGGGTCGTTCCTGTAGGAGTTTACGGCCGGCAAACCAAGGCTCATGTTGGCCACGCGAACGTTGTAAACAGTGGCGTTGTCAACCAGCCAATTCAGCGCCGCTAAAAGATTTGAGACCTTGCCGATTCCCTGAGAGTTAAGGACGCGGAGATTGATTATCTTGGCGCGCGGGGCAATCCCGACGTATTGACCGTTCGCCACGAGACCATTGCCGGCTGCCGCTGCGGCGACGTGAGTGCCATGTCCGTAAGGATCATCAGTGCGACCCTCACCGGTAAAGTCCTGGTTCACGACGATTCGCGAGAGCCCTGTCTGGGTGTCGGTAAAGGCGGTGTGGGCCCCATAAATGCCGGAATCCAGGATGGCGATGCCAATACCGTTGCCGTCGAGACTGCCATCCGCGCTCATGGTGCGAACTTTGTCAGCGCCGGTTGTATGGGCCACGTGGCCTCCGAGCGTCCGAACTTCGCTGTCCATTGAAAGAAAGGAAACCTCGGGAAAATTCGAAAGGGCCTCGACTACTTCAGCCGGGAGTTCGAGGGCCAGTGAATTGAAATTGCTAAATTGGCGCTTGATCTTTATGCCGTGACTACGTAGGAGTGCGTTAAGAGGGCCGCTGATTTTACCTTCGAGCTGCAGGATAACCTTGAGTGTCTCTTGCTGACCGCCGCTCTGAACCTTGTCTCGCAGGTCTCGGGCGAGTTTCTGCCGGAAGTGGTTTTGTGGACCTTTGTTTGACCCGTCGTCTTTGGCTGCGGCCTGGGCAACATTTGCCGACAGAAATCCGCACAGCATCGGTAACAGCAAGGAGACGCTGGTCAGCAACGATAGCGCTGGGGTCGCTTTTGATCGCTTATTTGCCTTCACTCGGGTTTATCTATCCCATCCTATGGCGGGTACGTGGGCCAGTACTGGGCACACTGGTCTGGCGCAGTGCGATTAGCAGGACGCGTGCCAAGACCCAGGTGAATGGCTTAGCAGCGTAAAGTCGAAGACTTTTGCAGGCTGAGTTGGTTGGATCGGTCATTCATGATTGACCGATCCTCTCAATTTGACCGCTTGATTGAATCAGTTTGATAGAATCCGGTCTATGAACCTTCCTGAAGAGATTGAGGCTTATCGCGATCGCAAGTGGCGTCGCGATCCAGAGAAGCGTATCGAGGATGTCTACGAAGCCGAGAGGTTCGTTGAGGAGGTGGGATTTTGTGCGACACTCACTGACTCGCGCCGACCTGGTCCTTCTTTGTATATCGCAGTGTGTGGGCGACGAGATGCTCATTCTCCGCGAAATGTTCAGAAGGACCCCGAAAGCAGGTTAGCCTGGACTTTAAAAGATGAAGTAATGCGAAGGGGAAGATTGTTCTACGGGAAGTTATTGCGTAGTAATTCCACCTTGATTGCTCCTCGGCTTTTGCCTGCGTTCGTTACACTCTTTGGCATTTCGCGTCGCAGCGAGAGCAAAACGCTTTCTGACGATGCGCAAAAGATACTAAAAGTACTCCGCAAAGAATGGGAAATGGCGACGCGGGATTTGCGTTTGGAGAGCGGCATCTCCGAAAGGAGTCGATTCGACAAGGCGATGGTCCATCTGCAAAAGTCGTTCAAAGTGATCCCCACCGACGTTTTGTACCAACCAACTTTTACCTATATCTGGTCGATACCCGAAGCCAGGTTTCAGGAACAGATGAAACGTACGGTGAGCAAAGACGAGGCTCTCAAGGAGATCGCGCAAGCCTATCTGTCTGGGGCCGGGATGAGTCTCCGCGGTGAGTTGGCCAGGGTTACGGGGTTAAGTCAACCCGATGCCGGGTTAGGGAATTGGGCTCTGGTTGATGATGGTTTTGCGGAGCGATTGGGCCCGGGAATCTATCGACTGACGGAGTTGGCCCGGCAAACGAGTGCGCTGGGAGTGGGTCACTCCTGAGCACTCACGACGGGACCGTTCCCCAGGTCCGTCTTCGCCTCGACCAGGGCCTGCTGCTCCATATGGGCCATTTCCAGTACGAGCGGGAGCTGGTCCTGAGCGCTTCCCAAGCGTTGCATCATCAGGTCGGTTTCAGCCTGGTTCAGGTCACGACTTGCGGTCGCTTCAATGGTTTGTAAGCGGGTCTTGGAGTTTGCCAGGTGATCCGTCGCACTCTGTTTCAAGTGGCTCAGGCGCTCGTGATCAGCCTCCAAGTCCTTCTGTAACGACAAACTTTCGGGCGTATTGAGCATTCGGGCCCGACTAAGACGCCGTTCGACCTTCAACAACTCGCGTCGGGATCGGGAGATTATGCGTGAGGCGGTCAAGCGGCTAGCCAGAGTCTCGAGGTAGGCGTCGGCCAGGAGAGGGTTGGTGCGCTGGATCTCCGCTAACGAAGCCCGCTCCGCTGAGGTAAGTTCGGAGCGAAACCAGACAACCTCGCTTGCCGTGATCCCATCGGATGCAAGACGGTCCCGCAACTGAGTGAGCCAGCGACGTCGATAGAGCGCCAGGATGAGTGCCACGATGAGACCGAGAAAGAACCCAAAACCGAGCGAAAGCCCTGCCAGCAATAGATAAACAGCAGCGGTGTCCGTTGCCGTGGCCGCAAAAAATAGCACCAGGAAGATCACCGGCGCCGGCAGCGACGTGATTAGCAGAACGAGCCAGGGGGCGAACTTTAGTGTCCGCGCCACGGCTATGTCTTTAGACGAGACTCTACCAATCGCTTGATTCATGTAATCATCACCACTTCTGGTGCGATGGATCTTAGCGTGTCAAGGTTTGCTTCGCCAGTTCGGCAGATGTGCAGCGGAGCCATTTCGGTGGTAAGGCTGTATAATACCTCCGTTCAGAAGGACGAAAGAGAAGATCGATGAGACATCTACGACTCCTGTCTCTCAGTACAGTATTAGTGGCGCTAGCTTTTGCCTGGACCGGCCAGGCGTCACTCAGCGATGCCCAGACGATGTCGGGACCAAATTCGGCCCGCAATGCCACCAGTTCTGGTAGACCAGTGGTTATCCCGCTGACGATCCGCGTTAAGGAAGCACAGCCGGAACCCGAACTGCAAAACATCGACCTCACCGTGAGTGAGGACGGTGAACCTCAGACAGTGCTCTCTATTCGTGGCCTGGGCACGAGTTCCCCGATCACTGTGGCGATTCTGATACAGGAAGATCTGGTTCCCTCAGTTGGCAATGAAACAAAGAGTTTAGCGGATTTCGTCCGTAACTTACCGCGTGGGTCGCGCGTTATGGTGGGCTATTTGCGAACGGGCACAATCCAGGTAAAGCAAAAATTCACCACTGACCTGGAAAAAGCAGCGAAGGGACTTCGCCCACCTCAAGGTCTTCCCAGTGCCGGTCCTTACAATCCTTATGTGGAAGTCATTGAAGCGCTAAAGAAATTTGAATCACAGCCCTTGGGACGTCGCGCGATTCTACTGGTATCGGACGGGTTGGATGTCTCTCGCGGTGTCGAACTCGCAGGTCCCACTCAGAGCCTGGATCTCCAGCGAGCAATTAACGAATCACAACGACGCAGCGTGGCTATCTATAGTTTCTACGCTCCAACACTCGCGGCGGAAGGTAACTCCCTGCTGTCCGGTTACGCGCAGAGTTCGCTGTTGCGCATCTCCAATGAAACCGGCGGGCACGCTTTCTTCCAGGGCACTGGCGCCCCGGTGAGTTTCGATCCTTTCATTAAGGAGCTGATGATTTCGTTGGACAAACAGGCCGCGCTGACTTTCCTTTCGACGCACTCTGGCAAGGGCTTTCATCGCATCGAGGTGCGTTCGTCAACGCCCGGAGTGAAGGTGGCCTATCCGTCAGGATATATGCGGCAATGAAGTCTATTGGACCGTAGCCGGTAAGAGTGAACCACGATAATCGCTCGCAATTGCCCAGCCGTTTGCAATCTCGCCAATCATTCCGTGAAAGTGAATGTCGCTGCCGCTGAGAACAGCTAGCACATCGCCGGCGTGATAATTCGGATCCTCGAGCCTGAACCGAATCACGGTAGCTTGACCATTTTCTTGCTTTAGCGCTTCAAAAACGAACTCATCAGCACTTACCACGTAAGTCTGCGAATTATTAGCTACCCTCTGTTCATCTGGCACGGGTGATGATCTCCTTCGGTTGGCCGGGATTTCGTACAGTGATGGAAGAATTGCTGGGGCGGCTAGTCGGGCTCGAACCGACGACCTCTTGATCCACAATCAAGCGTTCTAACCTACTGAACTATAGCCGCCATACCCAAACTTTGATTGCCCCCGGCAGGACTCGAACCTGCGGCCCTCTGCTTAGCTTCCAGCATCAAGTTTCCCTGACCGCCCATCAACTCGGGTTTGCTGGCTGGACTATATCTTAGACATCGCAGTCTCGACCCGTATAGTCTCTGAGGATCCCGATCGCGACTCGCACGAGCCGGTTTCCTGCGGATTACCCAATCCTCATGGATTTTTACTCAACGTTAGATAGCGTTAAGTACCAGAGGCTCTCAGGGCGTTCCCGCATACAGGGTCGTCCACTTAATGAGTTCGCTGCTGCTCTTTCCTCACTAAGGCTCCAACAAGGCAGATGCTCTATCCGCTGAGCTACAGGGGCGTAATGTTGAGCGCCCGGGATGTTAGCATGTTGACAACTGTTTTGGTCAACTGGCCAGCTTGGCAAAACTCAATCGGAAAAACAAAAGAGATCGCCCACGGGGGCGACCTCTTTGCGGGTTGTATCCCCAAAGCGAGTTAGGCTGCGCGCGGGTGTTCGGTTGTTTCGGCGAACACGCGGCGGCCATTAAGCGCGTCGTCTATGATCTCTCTTACCGCGGACGTTTCCGGATTGACATCCATTCTGTCACAGGCACGAAGATGCCTGATGATGCCTTCGGTCGCTATTTCATAAGCCACTCCAGTAAGCTTCGAATAACGACGCGCTTGAATATGATCAATTCTAAGAAGCCGCTCGTTCAACGGCAGGTGCGTATCAAAAGCCACGATTGCGTTC
>Ga0126377_10002604_pt1 | contig 12475 bp, 11 predicted proteins | sample PanSoiMetPlot_22_FD_92647 | JGI IMG/M metagenome (GOLD analysis project Ga0126377, IMG submission 92647) | Tropical forest soil microbial communities from Panama - MetaG Plot_22 | ecosystem: Environmental > Terrestrial > Soil > Tropical forest > Bulk soil | place: Panama | collected 2016-02-17
CGGCCCCGGTCCAGGCCGCGGCCAGCAGCTGGGACACGGTGAGCCGGTCGTCACCCGCCTGGACCGCCACCTCGTCGCCGCGGCCGGCGGCGGCCATGTCGAGCAGCAGCAGCAGGTTCATGCGCCGGCCCCGGTCAGTCGGACGAGGGCAGGGGCTTGGCCCCCTTCACCAGCAGCAACCGACCGTCCACGGTCAGCGCGCCGGTGCCGGCCCGGGTGCACAGCAGCTCGAGGCCGAGGTCGTCGTCGGCGTAGCGCTTGCCCAGCAGCGGCCCGTCGCCCAGCGAGGCGTCGAGGGCGGGGGTGCCGTCGGCCTCCTGGCCGTCGTCCAGCAGCGGCGCCCCGCCGCACCCCACCTCCACCTCGTCGGCCGGCGCCCGGACCACGACGACCTGCGCGTCGCACACCGCGCTGTGGAGCTTCTGACCCGGTCGCAGCTTCATAAGAACAGTGTACTGTTCTTACCTGCAGCAAGGCCAGCGGGCACCTCACCTAATCAGTATGCTGTTCCCAGCGCCGCCAACCCCTCTGGCGACGTCGGTGGCGTCCGGTTCCCGGCCGCTCTGGGCGGCCGGGGCCGGGGCCATGACCGGGACGCGAGAGGCATCGGCGTTGGACGACGAGTTGCGCAGGTGGGTCGAGCAGGCCGCGGGCGGCTCTGTCGGCGCGTGCCGGCGCACGGCGTCCGGGGGCTCCCGGGACACCTATCTGGTCGACGTGATCACGGCGGCGCACGGACTGGTGCCTTTGGTGCTCCGGGTCGACGGCGCCGGGTCGTTCACCGGGACCGAGGTGAGCCTGGTGCGCGAGGCGGCCGTCTACCGTGCGCTCGCTGGCACCGCGGTGCCCGCACCGGGACTCGTCGCCATCTCGGCCGACGGCCGGGCAGTGCTGCTCGAGCGGCTGCCGGGCACCGACGACCTGTCAGGGCTGGCCGACGACGAACGGCGAGCCGTTCTCGACGACTTCATCGACGCGATCGGCGCCCTCCACCGCCTCGACGTCGAGGACCTCGACCTCCCCGGCTTCCCCCGACCGGCGACACCAGAGGAGCACGCCCGCCTCGACCTGGCGATGTGGGGTCGCCTCGCCGAACGGGTCGACGGCCTGGACCCGCTGATCGCGTACGCCGGGGCGTACCTCGGGGCCCATCCGCCGCGAGCCGTCGCCCGCACGGTGCTGGTCCAGGGCGACACCGGCCCCGGCAACTTCCTCGCGCACGAGGGCCGGGTCAGTGGGCTGGTCGACATGGAGTTCGCCCACGTCGGTGACCCGATGGACGACGTCGCCTGGATCGAGATGCGCACGGCCGGCCAGCCGGTGGACCTCGGCCGCATGCTGGCGCGCTACGAGCAGGCCAGCGGCATCGCGCTGGACGAGGCGAGCGTGGCGTTCTACCGGGTGGCGGTCCAGTACCGGTGCGCGGTGACCACGTCGCTGGCGGTGGCTCGGGGCGGCGGCGCCCGGGGGTGGCCTCCGTATGTCCTGGTCACCCAGCGGTACCTCCAGGGCATCGCCACCACGCTCTCGGCGCTGACCGGCGTAGAGGAGCCGGCGGTGCCCCCGACGGCGGGCGACGACACGCCCCGAACCGCCTGGTACGACCATCTCCAGGCCGCCGTCCGCGCGGCGGTGAAGGGCATCGCCGACCCGGCGCTGCGCGAGGAGACCCGCAACTCGCTGATCCTGCTCTACTACCTGCGCGACCACGACCGGATGCGCGGGGAGCTCGACCGGACCGAGCAGGCCGACCTCGACGCGTCGCTCGGATTGGCGGCCGGCGATCGGGACGGTCTCGCCACCGCCGCCCGGGCCGGAGGCACGGCCGGCGACCCCGCCGTCCTGCGCTACCTGCTGCGCCGCCGCCAGCGGCGGGCGGCGCCCTGGCAGTCGGTGCTCAGCCGGCGGGGCCGGGCCGGCGGGTGATCCGGGCCACGGTGTCGTCGTCGACGGCCGACCAGTAGCGATCCCACGACGGCCAGGCGTGCGGGAGGTCGGGGAGCGGCCCGGGGTATCCCGGCCACCGCTCGAAGGTCGGCGGCGTCGGTGCCTCGGTGATCGGCGCCGAGTACCAGTGCCGGTGCGTCCGCTTCACGAAGCCCCAGGCGCCGTCGACCAGGCGATACGTGTCGTCGTAGACGATCGCCTGGACGACCCAGTCCGATCCGGACTCGTGCTCGGCTCTGCAGTAGACCGAGCCGGTGGCGCACTCGGCGTCGATCACGTCGATGCGGTGCCCGACGACCATGTGGATGCTCCGGTAGAAGCGCTGGAGGATCGGCTCGAAGTACCGCCGGACTGCGTCGCGGCCCTGGCCGTGCCGCCTACCCATCCACACGTCGGGAGCCCATTGCTCGGCGAGCAGGTCGAGGTCGCGGGCGTCGATCGCCATCGCGTAGCGGACCGCCAGCTGTTGGATGGCGAGGTGGGCCTCGACGCGGGCCAGCCGTTCGTCGTCCATGAATTCAGTGTACGGAGTACCGTCCCCGGGGTGAACGGCCTGAAGATCTCGGACCGCCGGCCGCCGATCCCGGGTGGGGGCCCGCAGTCGGTGGCCGAGGTGCTCGACCTGGGGCTGCGGGACCCCGACCGCGAGGCGCTCGTCGCACGCCACGGGCGGCTGACGTACGGCGAGCTCGATGCCCAGGTCGATCGAGCCGCAGGCGCGCTGCGCGGGTGGGGGCTCCGCCCGGGCGACCGGGTGGCGGCCTCGCTGGGCAACCACCTCGAGCTCGCGGTGGCGTTCCTCGCGGCGATGCGGTTGGGCGCCCTTTGGGTGGGCGTGAACAAGGCCCTGGCGCCACCGGAGGTCGCCTACCTCCTCGGCGACGCCGGCGCCTCGCTGTTCCTCGGCGACCGCGGCGTGATCGCGGCCGTCGCAGGCATGCGGGACGTCCTGCCCGAGCTGCGGGCGATCGTCGACTGCGAGCCGGGTGACACCGGCTCTGAGTGGGCTGCGGCGGTCGCCGCTGCGTCGCCGGCGCCGCGGCCGCCCGTCGACCCGTTCGGCCCTGCAGCGATCGCCTACACCAGCGGCACGACCGGCCGCCCGAAGGGCGTCGTGCACAGCCAGCACAACCTGCTGCTCCCCGGGGCCGTCGGCGCCACCCGCAGCGCCGATCCGGACGCCCGTACCGGGGTCTGCCTGCCGCTAACGATCCTGAACCTCGTCGTTCTCGGGCCGCTCGTCGCCTTCCAGAGCGGCCGGCCGTGCGTCCTCATGGACCGGGTGGACGCCGTCGGCATCGCGAGCTGGGTTCGTGACGAGCGGATCACCAGCTTCGCCGCCGTACCCACGATGATCCACGACCTGCTCACCCACCCAGAACTCGCCGCCGACGACCTCGCCTCGCTGACCAGGCCGGGGGTGGGCGGGGCCGCCATGCCAGAGAGCTTCCGGGAGCTGTACCGCGACCGGTTCGGCACGCGGGTGACGACCGGGTACGGGCTGACGGAGGCGCCGACGTCGGTGACGCAGGAAGACCCGAGCCTGCCGCCGGTCGAGCGGAGCTGCGGGCGCGCCCTGCCCCAGGTGCGCATCACGATCCGGGAGCCGGACGGCCGGGAGCTGCCTGCCGGCTCGGTCGGCGAGGTGTGCGTGGAGGCCGCCCCCAACGGCCCGTTCGCCGGTGCGTACACGCCGATGCTCGGCTACTGGCGTCGACCCGACGCCACTGCAGAGGCGCTCCACGGCGAGGTCCTGCGCACCGGCGACCTCGGCTTCCTGTCGCCCGACGGCGACCTGTTCGTCACCGACCGCAAGAACGACCTGATCCTGAGGGGCGGGGCCAACGTCTACCCGGCGGAGGTGGAGCGGGTGCTGCAGGAGGTCGACGGCGTCGCCGGGTCGGCCGTGCTCGGGGTGCCGGACGAGCGCTTGGGCGAGCGGGTCGTCGCCGCGGTCGAGCTCGCGCCGGGCGCTGGCGTGACGGAGCGGGATCTCCTCGACCGGTGCGCCGCCTCCCTGGCCCGCTACAAGGTCCCCGAGCGGATTGTCTTCGTGGACGGCCTGCCCCGCAATGCCATGGGCAAGGTCGTCAAGCGGGAGGTGCGGGCCCTGGTCGCGCCGGCTAGCGCGCCTGCCAGCGCGGGGGGCGCCGCTCGCTGAAGGCCCGCTGACCCTCCTCGAGGTCGGCGGTGCCGGCCAGCGTGCGGCTCAACAGCATCTCGGTGCGCATGCCGTGGCCGAGCGACTGGTCCCAGCCGAGGTAGGCCGCCTCCTTCGCCCGGCGCACGCCGAGCGGGGCACGGGCCAGGATGCGGTCGGCCAGCGCCAGCGCCCCATCGAGCGCCTGGCCGGGCGGGACGACCTGGTTGACCAGGCCGATCCGCTCGGCTCGCTCGGCGTCGATGGGGTCGCCGGTGAACAGCATCTCGAGCGCGACGCCGAACGGGACGAACCGTGGCAACCGTTGGGTGGCGCCGGCGCCCTGCATCAGGCCCCACCGCACCTCGGGCGACCCGAAGCGGGCCGTCTCGTCGGCCACCCGGAGATCGGCGCACAGGGCCAGCTCCAACCCTCCGCCGAGGACGTTCCCTTGCACGGCGGCGACGATCGGCTTCCAGCACTCGTAGTCGCGGGTGATACCGCCCGGCCAGGTACGCTCGCGGCCGCGTGGTGGCGGCGCGGTCAGGTCGACCCCGGCGCAGAAGTCCTGCCCCCGCCCGGCCACGACGGCGACCCACAGGTCGCGATCGTCGGCGAACCGCTCGAACGCCTCACGCAGCAGGGTGTTGACCTCCGGCGTGAGGGCGTTCCGTTTGTCGGGCCGGTTCAACGTGATGATCAGGATCCGGTCTCGGTGCTCGACCTCGACGACGCTCATCACACCCCTCCCCACCGGAACGCGGCGATAGAGAACACGGTATAGTTCAGTGCACTCTACTCGAGCCCTGGAGGCGAGGCCCCGTGAGCGACGCCCCTCACCTGATCGTTGACCGCGATGGCCCGGTGTTGCGGATCACGCTGAACCGGCCCGACCGGAAGAACGCCCTCGCCGTCGACATGGTGACCGGCATCACCGACGCCGTCGACGCCGCCGGCCAGGACGACACCACCCGCGTCATCGTGTTGCGGGCCGCCGGGACCGACTTCTGCACCGGCATCGACCTCGTGCAGTCGAACAGCGCCGTCCGCCGGGGCGGCGGTGAGGGGCAGGCGCGGCCGCGGACCGGGCACCTCCAGCGGGGCTTCACCTACGGCGCCCACCGCATGATCCGCGCGCTCGACGCCGTCCAGGTGCCCGTCGTCGCCGGCGTCCGGGGCTGGGCGGCCGGGATCGGGAACATGCTGGCGCTCAGCGCCGACGTGGTGATCGCCACCCCGTCGGCCAAGTTCTGGGTGCCGTTCGTGACCAAGGGGTTCACGCCGGACAGCGGCAACACCTACCTGTTGCCGAGGCTGGTCGGGCTGGCCCGAGCCAAGGAGATGGTGCTCCGGGGCAAGCCGGTGCCCGGCGAGCGGGCCGCCGACTGGGGCCTCGTGAGCGATTGCGTGCCCGAGGACGATCTCGACCCCGCAGTCGAGGCGGTGGTCGAGGAGTTCGCCGGCGCCGCGACGGTGTCCGTCGGGCTGGCCAGAACCCTCCTGCACCGCAACCTCGAGTGCGACCTCGCCGGCGCCCTCCAGAACGAGGGCATCTACGAGGAGGTGGCGGTGCGCAGCGACGACTTCAAGGAGGGGATGAGCGCCTTCGGCGAGAAGCGTGACCCGTCGTACACCGGGTGGTAGCGGTGCTCCGCCGCCTTCCCGACGTGCTGCGGGCCCGGGCCCACGGCATGCCGGATGCCCTCGCGCACGATGACACCACCCGGAGGATCACGTTCGCCGACTGGGACCGGGAGGCCGACGAGATCGGTGGTGGCCTGGTGGCGGCCGGCGTCCGTCCGGCCGATCGGGTGTTGCTGCCGATCACCAACGCCCATGCCGTCGACTTCGCCACCGCCTTCATGGGCGTGCTGCGAGCCGGAGCGATCTGCGTGCCGACCAACATCCGGCTGAGCCCTCAGGAGATCGCGGCCTTCGCCGAGCTGACCGGCGCCGCTTGGGCCGTCACCGATGTCCCGGCCACCGTCGATCGGCTCGATCTCCACCACGTCTGGCCCGTGGCCGACGTCCCCCGGGACGCCGGCGCGGTCCCCGACCAGACACAGCTCGCCGCCGACGGTGACGCCGACATCGTCGCGACGTCCGGGACGACCGGCCGCCCCAAGGGGGTCGTCTTCTCCCACGCCGATCTGGTCGGTGACATCGACCCGACCGCCACCAACCCCTCGAAGTGCCTGGCCCATGCCCTGCCGTTCACCGGCTTCGGCGGCTGTCACGGCGTGATGCTGAACCCGTTGCGCATCGGCAGCGCGGTGATCACCCAGCCGTCGTTCGACCCGGGCGGCTTCCTGCGCCTGGTGAGCGACCGGCGCCCCGACGCCCTCCAGCTGGTGCCGGCCATGCTGCGCCTCCTGGTCGAGCACCGCGACGCGGCCCGGCACGACCTCACCAGCGTGCGCTGGATCTTCACCGGAACGGCGCCGCTGCCTCAGGACACGGTCGAGCGGATCGAGCAGCTCTGGCCGGCGGCCCGTCTCATCAACGTCTACGGCATGACCGAGGGCGGTCGGGGGACCCAGACGGCGAGCCGGGAGTCGGTCCGCAAGCCGGGCTCGGTCGGACGGCCCCGCGAGGCGGACGCCATCGAGATCCGCGACGAGCGCGGCGTCGCCCTGGCGCCCGGCGAGGTGGGCGAGGTCTGGTCGCGCACGGCACGACCGCGGCGCTACTGGAACGATCCCGAGGCCACGGCCGCCACCTGGCGCGACGGGTGGCTCCAGACCGGCGACGTCGGGTACGTCGACCACGACGGCGACCTGATCCTCGTCGGGCGGTCGAAGGAGCTGATCATCCGAGGCGGGTACAACATCGCGCCCATCGAGGTCGAGGACGTCCTGCACGCCCACCCTGCAGTGCTCGACGCGGCGGTGGTCGGCGTGCCGCATCCCGTGCTCGGCGAGGACGTCGCCGCCGCTGTCGTGCTACGGGCCGGTGGCGGGACCGACGAGGCCGCGCTGCGGGCCTGGTGCGCCGAGCGGCTCGCCGACAACAAGGTGCCGCGGGTTGTCGCGGTGCTGGACCACTTGCCGTACAACCAGAACGCGAAGGTCGTGAAGCGGGACCTCGTCCCCCGGCTGGCGCGGATCGCCGGCGAGCGGAGGGCCAGGAGGGGATTGTCGTGAGGATCACGAGTGACGACAGCCATCACGGCGTGCTCAGCCCGCTGGACGATGACTTCCATCGGCCGGACGAGCAACGCTGGTACCACGAGACGTCGTGGTTCTGGTGGTTCGTGCCGGAACACCGGCTCGGTGGGTGGTTCTACAACTGGGTCCGGCCCAACGTCGGCACCTCGGGCGGCGGCGCCTGGGTCTGGGACGACACCACCTTCTTCCACATGGAGGTCCCGTACTACGCCTGCTACAGCAACCTCCGCCTCCAGCCCGACCGAGACCTCCGGGACTTCACCTACCCGAGCGGCGTCTCGGTCCGTGCAGTCGAGCCGCTGATGCGCTACAGGCTCGGCTATCGCGACCGCGACCTCGTCGACATCGACCTCGAGTTCGCGGCCGTCATGCCACCATGGGTCGGCCGGCTGACCGGCGACCCAGCGGTAGCGACGCACCTCGACCAGGTCGGTCGGGTCACCGGACGGATGGTGCTGCGCGGCCGGGACCATGAGGTCGACTGCCTGGCGATCCGGGACCGCACGTGGTCGCCCCGGCCGGAGCGGTGGAAGGACGGGAAGGTGGGGTACTGCAACGCCTGCAACGGCGAGGTCGGCTTCCTCGCCCAGTCGGCCGCGGGGACACGCGGCCAGACCGGCGACCGCGTCCACTCGGGGTACTTCGTGAAGGACGGGCGGCGCGCCGCCGTCGTCGACGGTGTCCGCGAGATCGAGCGCGACCCGGAGCACGGCTTCCTCCGCCGGATCACCGTCGAGGCCGAGGACGGCGACGGGCGCCGCTTCATGGCGGTCGGGACCGGGTTGAGCCGCATGGCCATGCCGATCCCCGGCGTCCACGGCGTCGTGTGGACGAGCCTGGTCGACTGGGTCGTCGACGGCCAGCAGGCGTGGGGCGAGGACCAGGACGCCTGGCCTCTCCACGGCTGGGCGACCTTCCGGCGTGCGGCTCTGGAGGGGCGATGAAGCTCGACGGCAAGGTCGTGGTGATCACGGGCGCGGGGCACGGGATCGGGCTCGGCCTTGCCACGCGATTCGTCGAGGAGGGCGCCGCGGCGGTGGTGGTCTCGGACGTCGATCCCGACGCCTGTGCGGCCGCCGGCGAGCAGCTGGGTCAGCCCCATCGGCCCTGCGATGTCGGGAACCCGGAGGGCTACGCGGCGCTCCTGGACTGGGTCGAGGACGACGTCGGTCCCATCGATCTGCTGTGCAACAACCCGGCGGTCTTCGGCGGGCCTGAGGGCGGCAACTTCCAGACGACCGAGGCGACCTGGGAGTGGTCGTGGCAGGTCAACGTGATGGCGCACGTCCGGTCGGCCGAGCAGCTCGTACCCCGCATGCTCCGGCGGGGAGGCGGCTACTTCCTTCAGACCGTCTCGGCCGCAGGACTCATCACCTCGAACTCCTCGTTGGCATACACGGTTACGAAGCACGCAGCCATCGGTTTCGCGGAGTGGCTCGTGCTCAACTACGGCGATCGTGGCATCGGCGTGTCATGCCTGTGCCCGACCGCCGTCGAGACGCGTCCCCGGCAGTTTGCCGACCTCCCGGGGATCGGCCTGGTGCAGACGCCCGCCGAGGTGGCTGACGTGACGGTCCAGGGCCTGGAGGACGAGCGGTTCCTGATCCTCCCGAACCCCGCAGTCGGCGGTTCGTTCCGCAAGAAGGCGACGGACTACGACGCGTGGATCTCGCGCACGATCGACCGGATCGCGCCGATCAAACCGACCGGCCCCTGGGACTCCGAGTTTCCGGTCCCCGACCCATCGGAGACCTTTCCGACGTCGAGGAGGCAGTGATGACCGCCATCACGGTCGATGTGTCCGACCACATCGCGACGATTGTGCTCGACCGACCCCCGGTGAACGCCGTGGATACCGCTACCCTCCTGGAGATCCGCGATGCGTTCACGGCGCTCTCCGGGGACCGAGACGTCCGGGTCGCGATCTTCACCGCGGCGGGGGACCGGGCCTTCATGGCCGGGGCGGACCTGAAGTCGGTCGCCGACCGCTCCCGGGGGGAGGACGTGCCGGCCGTGTACATCACAGATCCGGCCCGGACGGCCCGCGACGCGATGTGGGCGATCACCGACTGTGCAGTTCCCGTCATCGGCGCCATCAACGGCCCGGCGCTCGGGGCCGGCGTCGCCTTCGCAGCGTGCTGCGACATGCTGCTGGCGGCCGACGGCGCCACCTTCGGGACCACCGAGATCAACGTCGGGCTGCTCGGCGCGAGCGCCCACCTGTCGCTGCTCGTCGGGCGGCACAAGGCCCGGGAGATGTTTTTCACCGGCGAGCAGGTCCCGGCGTCCGAGCTCTACCGGGTCGGCTCCGTGCGCGCCGTCGTCCCTCGGGACCGGCTCATGGACGAGGCGCGAGAGTTGGCCACGACGCTCGCAGCGAAGAGCCCCATCGCGATGCGGCTGGCCAAGGAGTCGATGAACCGGGTCGAGGCCCTTCCGCTCAAGGAGGCGTACCGGACCGAGCAGGAGTACACGGCGCGACTCCTGGGCTTCGAGGACGCAGCCGAGGCGCGGCGGGCCTTCCTCGAGAAGCGAGAACCGGATTGGCGCTGGCGCTGAAATCAGCCTGCGACGTCGCTCATCGGCTGGCCCGGGCCGCCTCCACGAGCTCGAAGATGTCCTTGGGACCGAGCGGCGTCTTCGTGGGTCTGACGCCGAGAGGGCCCAACGCGTCGGCGACAGCATTGGCGACCGCGGCGTGGGCGCCGATCGCCCCGCCCTCGCCCATGCCCTTGAAGCCGCCGGGGTTGCTGGTCGACTCGCTCTCGATGTGCCCCACCTCGATGTCCGGCACCTCCGCCGCGGTCGGCAGCAGGTAGTCCATGAACGTGGTGGTCAGCGGGTTGCCGTCGGCGTCGTAGACGAAGTCCTCGAGCACCACGCCGCCGATCCCCTGGACGACGCCGCCGAAGATCTGCCCCTCGACGACCTGCGGGTTGATCATATGGCCGCAGTCCTCGGAGACGATGTACCGCTTGATCTCGGGGATCCACGTGTCGGGGTCAATCTCGACGACGCACACGTGCGTGGCGTTCGACCAGGTCGGGAACTCGCTCGGCCGGAAGCGGACCGTCGCCTCGAGGCCGGCGCCGACGTCGGGGCCCAGCTCGTCCGAGGTTCGGTACGCCAACTTGGCGACCTCCTGGAGCGTCATCGAGCGGGCGGGCGTGCCGCGGACGGACACGACGCTGCCGGCGATCTCGAGGTCGTCGGCGCTGGCCTCCATCGCGTGCGCAGCGATGGCGAGCGCCTTGTCCCGGACCACCTCGCTGGCCTGTCGGGCGGCGCCACCGGCGATGACCGCGGTGCGGCTGCCGCCGGTGCCCGGCCCGTAGGGCGTGGACTGGGTGTCGGCCTGCACGACCGTGACGTCCTCGTAGGCGACGCCGAGCGTGTCGGCGACGATCTGGGCCATCGTCGTCTCGACGCTCTGGCCGTGCGACGTCGTGCCCAGGAACGCCACCACCTTGCCGCTGCTCTCGACCCGCACCGTGGCCGCCTCGGTGTGGAGCGTCGGGCTGCTCATCGACGTCGGCTCGACGTAGACGCTGATGCCGACGCCGAGGTACCGGCCCTCGGCCCGCGCCGACGCCTGCTCCTGCCGGAAGGCCTCGTAGTCGAGCATCTCGACCGCCTGCTCGAGCGTCTCCAGCGGCGTGATCTCCTTGAACACCTGGGCCGACGGGGACGTGAACGGCAGGTCGGCCGCCGACAGCAGGTTCTTCCGCCTGAGCTCGACGGGGTCCATCCCGATCTCGGCGGCCGTGTAGTCGAGCGCCATCTCGCGGGCGGTCGTCTCGAACATCCACGGGCCACGGTAGGCGCCCTTGCCCATGGTGTTGGTCCAGACCATGCCCATCGAGAACCCCAGGCGGGGGATGCGGTAGGGCCCGGGGAGCAGGGCCGGGTTCATCACGGCGGGGCAGGCGGGGTAGGCCCCGACGTCGGCGACGTGATCGATGGTGATCGCCTGGATCAGCCCGTCACCATCGACGGCGACCCGCACCCTGCCGCGCTCGTTCCGGGAGTGGGGCGCGGCGACGAGGTTCTCCCGCCGGTCCTCGATCCACTTCACGGGCCGGCCGACCAGCCGGGAGGCGAGCACCACCGCGCATTCCTCGCGGAAGACGAACATCTTCTGGCCGAACCCGCCGCCGACGTCGCGCGCCGTCACCCGCACGTTGGCCTCGGGGACGCCGAGGTAACGGGCGAAGAAGTTGCGGGTCTCGTGGACGCTCTGCGTCGAGCAGACGATGTCGAGCTCCTCGCGGCCCTGGTTCCAGTCGGCGACGATCCCGCGGGTCTCCATCGGGACGGGCACGTACCGGTTCTGGTCCACCGTGCACTCGACGACGTGGGCGGCGGCGGCGAAGGCGTCGTCGAGGTCCGGGGCCAGGGGCATGAACGGTTGCGCCACCATCGAGTTGGACTCCAGGCCCCACCCCTGGTGGACGATGTGCTCGGTGTCGTCGGCGGCGGTGGCGTAGTCGACCACGGCCTGGTCCGGGTCGTACTCGACCTCGATCAGGTCACAGGCGTCCTCGGCCACGTACCGGCTTGTCGCCACGACAAGCGCCACGCCGTCGCCGACGTGCCGGACGTCGGTGATCGCCAGCGGGGGCGGCACCACGAGCGCCTCGCCGAGCATCGCGTGCCACGCCTCGCCGAACCGCCCGTCGAAGTCCTGCCACGTGAACACCGCCACGACGCCGCGCAGCTCCTTCGCGGCCGCCGTGTCGACGCTGACGATCCGGGCCCGGGCGACCTCGCTGCGGAGGAACGCCGCGTGGAGCATGCCGGGGAGGGCGACGTCGTCGACGTACTGACCGTGCCCGGTCAGGAGGCGCCGGTCCTCCTTGCGAGCGACGGACTGCCCGACGAAGCGGGCGGCGACCGGGCGCAGCGAGGTGTCAACCATGTCCGGATGGTAGGCGAAAAGAGGACACCAAACAGGCGGTCATTCGGGGTCCGGCCGGCGACGGGTCACCTGGTGCTCGGCGATGCGCCAGCCGTCGTCGGTCCGGCGGACCACGTCGCGGTAGTCAGCCGAGCCGGTCCGGCCGGCGGGCCCCGGTCCGATCACCTTGAAGAACAGCCGCACGGCGCCGCTCTCGACCGACACAGCCACGTTGGTGACGTGGTGGGCGACCGGATGGCGCGACTCCTCCATGAGTCGGCGGATCGCCCCGAGTCCCTCGAAGCGCCGCTCCTCCGGGCCGAA
>Ga0126377_10002605_pt1 | contig 12474 bp, 14 predicted proteins | sample PanSoiMetPlot_22_FD_92647 | JGI IMG/M metagenome (GOLD analysis project Ga0126377, IMG submission 92647) | Tropical forest soil microbial communities from Panama - MetaG Plot_22 | ecosystem: Environmental > Terrestrial > Soil > Tropical forest > Bulk soil | place: Panama | collected 2016-02-17
CCGGGCAGCTGGTCGACCCTCTCGTGTGCGGACTGCACCTCGGTGAGCAGCGCGCCCGCGTCGACCGGACGGAGATCCGGATCGCGGCGGGTCGCGTGCGCGACGATCTCGTCGAGCTCGGGTGGCAGGCCGGGGACGTACTTCGACGGGGGAGGGACATCCTGGTCCACGTGGCACCACGCGACGTCGATGGGCTTCGGCCCGTCGTAGGGCACCCGCCCGGTGAGCATCTCGAACAGCACGATGCCGACCGAGTACACGTCGGTGCGGGTGTCCGCGCGGCCCTCGGTGACCAGCTCAGGCGCCACGTACGCGACGGTCGCCAGCAACTGCCCGTCGCCTTCCTCCGCGCTGGCCTCGACGGCCTGGGCGAGACCGAAGTCGGCGACCTTCACCACCGCGTCGACCAGGCTCCCGCCCGTGGGAGAGGTCGCGACCAGCACGTTCTCCGGCTTGACGTCGCGGTGGATGACGCCGGCCCGGTGCGCCGCGGCGATGGCGGCGAGCATCTGCTCGAGGATGGCCAGCGACTCGCCCGGCCCGAGCCGGCGGGTGTCGGTGAGCATGTCCCGCAGCGTCCGGCCGCGTACGTACTCCATCACCAGGTACGGCAGGCCGTCGTGGGTGCCCTGGTCGTACACCGCGACCACGTTCGGGTGGGTGAGCCGGGCGATGGTCTTGGCTTCCCGGGTGAACCGGTCGACGAAGCGGGGGTCGTCGGCCTGCCCCGGGTGGATGATCTTCAGCGCGACGGTGCGTTCGAGCCGCTCGTCCACGGCTGTGTAGACGGTCGCCATGCCGCCCCGGGCTACGCGACCGCGCACGCGGTAGCGCCCGTCGATGAGCGCGCCGATGAGTTTGTCGGCGACCTTCGTGTCCATTGGCTGGCAGTCTAAGCGGCAGCGGACGGCAACGTCGACGTCACCGACCGCTCGTCACGCGGTGTCGCGGTGGCCGTGCTGGTGGTGGGTGTCGGTTGCGCGCTGGTCGAGGGGCTCGGGGTGGGTGTCGGGAGGCTCGGCGAGGGTGTCGGCGTCGGTGTCGGCGTCGGCGTCGGCGGCGTGGCGGTCTTGGTCGGCGGGGGAGTGCTTGTCGGTGGCGCGGTGGTGCGCGGCGGCGGGGTGGCCGTCGGGTGCCTGGTCGACGGTCGGGCATGCGGGCTGGATGGCGTCGGGTTGACCGGTGTTGGCGAGCCGATGACCACCCGGGGCGAGGGGCTGGGCGACGGCGTACCGGTCGGTGCGGACCCGCCGGGGCCGGCCGGTTGCGGACCGCCGGCCGGACCGGACAGCAGGATGCCCAGGCCTCCGGTGACGGCCAGCACCAGCGCGCCGGCGGCCAGGCTGCCGAACAGGGTCACCGGACCGGCCCGGCGCATCCGGCGGGGACGCCGCTCGTAGGCGTCGTACTCGGGGAACATGATGTCGGTGTCGGCCCGTGACATGTCGACCCGCCGACCCAGGTCGTACCGCAACGACCGGTACGCGCCGCGGATCTCGCGCCCGAGCCAGGCCAGCCAGTTCATCGAAGGCCCTGCCCGGAATGGCGCCTACCGTGGTCCGCGCACGGCGTGGCGTGGCATCGTGGACGGGTGAGCGAATCAACGACGGCTGGCCGCCTCGTCGAGCCGTCCGGATGGCTGAACCTCCCCGACGTCGCCGAGATGCTGGATGTCAAGATCACTCGGGTGCACCAGATGGTGCGGGACCGGACATTGATCGCGGTCCGGCGCGACGGGGTGCTCCAGGTGCCGGCGGAGGTCATCGCCAATGCCACGGTGCGCAAGCACCTCCCCGGGGTCCTGAACCTGCTGCACGACGCTGGGTATAACGACGATGAGGCGATGCGGTGGCTCTACACCGACGACCCGTCGTTGCCCGGTACGCCGGCGGTTGCGCTCGGTGGTGAGCTGGCCACGGAGGTCAAGCGCCGGGCCCAGGCACTGGGCTTCTGACCTACCCCGATGCGGCACCTGACGTACCTGGCGGTGCTCGCCGCGTGCCTGGTGGGCGCGCTCTGGCTGGAACCGGTGCTGCACGTCAACGTGCTGCGCCGGTGGCGGCGGCTGGTGCTGACCCTGCTCGTCGTGGTCGTCGCCTTCGGCGCCTGGGACGTCGCCGCGATCGCCGCCGGCCAGTGGCGCTACGACCCGGCACAGACCGTGGGGGTACGCCTTCCCGGCCGGTTGCCCATCGAGGAGCTGCTGTTCTTCGTCGTCGTGCCGCTGTGCAGCGTGCTCGGGTTCGAGGCGGTCCGCGCCGTCCGTGGCGCCCGCTCGCCCGCCGGCGACGAGCCGCCCGACGCGGGCGAGGAACCCGGCGGGGACACCGCATCCGGGGAGCCGCGGTGACCTACACGCTGTCCGCGCTCACCGCCGTCGCCGCGGCGCTGCTGCTCGACCTGGCGGTGCTGCGTACCCGGCTGGTCCGCCGGCAGGTGTTCTGGTTGACGTACCCGATCGTGCTCGCCGCGCAACTCGTCGCGAACGGGGTGCTGACCGGGGCCGGCGTGGTCCGCTACGCGCGCGACACGATCGTCGGCGCCCGCGTCGCGTACGCGCCCGTCGAGGACCTCGCCTTCGGGTTCTCGCTGGTGCTGGTGACCCTGTCCGTCTGGGTGTATCTCGGCCGCCGTGGCGTCGACCGCGCACCGCTCGCCGGGACCCGGCGCACCGACCGGTCCGGACGGACGCCCGGGCCATAGCGTTCGGCGCGGCGGTCTGCGACGCTGACCGCCATGACCGGCGACGACCGCGACTCGGGCACGGTGCGGCTCGGGCCCGCCGGGCGGCCGAGCCCACCCGGCCGGGGGTTCGCGTCGAAGCACCCCATCTCGACGCGTGCGTTGCTGGTCGCCGCGACCGCGGTGATCGTCGCGCTGATCGCGCTGGTGGGCATCGTCCAGCTGACGACGACGGCGGTCTCCGACCGCGCGCCCGCGGCCTCGGCGACCCCCAGCTCCGGCCTGCCGACCGTGCCGGTCGCGCAGCTGCCGCCCGAGGCGCGCACCATGCTCGCACTGATCGACAAGGGCGGACCCTACCGGTACGCGCAGGACGGCACGGTCTTCTCCAACAACGAGCGGCTGCTGCCGGCGCGGCCGAACGGCTACTACCACGAGTACACGGTGGTCACACCCGGCTCACCGGACCGCGGCACCCGCCGGCTGGTGGTCGGCCGCGACGGCGACGTGTACTACACGTCCGACCATTACGCCTCCTTCCGCCAGGTGCTGCGCTGAGGTGCGACCGGGCGGCCGTGCCGTCCGGTCGGCGGCGCCTGAACCGACCCGGGCAGTCGGCGGGCCGCTGGATCGATCCGGCCGGTCGGCGGGCCGCTGGATCGACGGGGTCGGTCAGCGGTGCCGTTGGATCGACGCGGCCGCGAGGTCGGCCAGCACCTCCCCGGCGCCACCGGCGAGGTCTACGGCGTCGAGCGCGTCGAGCGCCTCCGCGCCCAACCCGGCGATGCGGTCCTCGGTGCGCGCCAGCGCTCCGGTGCCGGTGATGATCTCGCGGAGCCGGTCGACGCGGGCGCTGTCGAGCAGCCGGTCGCCCAGGTCCTCGGTGAGCACCCTGGCCTGGCGCGGGTCGGCCAGGGCGAACGCGGTCGCGACGAGGTAGGTGCGCTTGCCTTCGCGCAGGTCGTCGCCGGCCGGCTTGCCGGTCTCGGCCGGGTCTCCGAACACGCCGAGGACGTCGTCGCGGAGCTGGAACGCCTCGCCGACGGCGCGGCCGTAGCGGCGGTACGCGGCTCGCAGCGGCTCTCCGGCACCGGCGAGCGCCGCGCCGATCAGCAGCGGCCGCTCCACCGTGTACTTCGCGGACTTGAACAGCGCCACCTTTCCGGCGCGCTCGATCGACGTGTCGGCCGTCGCCTGGGCCAGCACGTCGAGGTACTGCCCCACGGTGACCTCGGTGCGCATCGCGTCGAAGTCGTGCCGCGCCCGGGCCAGCGCGTTCGCGTCGAGGCCGGAGGTGTGCAGCATGTCGTCCGACCACACCATGCACAGGTCACCGGCGAGGATCGCGGCGGAGGCACCGAACGTGTCGGCCTTGCCGGACCAGCCGGCGTCCCGGTGGAGGCGCTCGAAGCGCCGGTGGACCGCGGGCTCGCCCCGCCGGGTGTCCGACGAGTCGATCACGTCGTCGTGGATCAGCGCACTGGCCTGCACGAACTCCAGCGAGGCGAGGGCTGCGACCACCTCGTCGCGGTCCACGCCGCCGGCCCCCCGGTAGCCCCAGTAACCGAACGCCGGCCGCAGTCGCTTGCCCGGGCCGAGCACCAGTGTCTCGACCGCCCGCGCGAGCGGCAGCAGCGCCGGGTCGATGGCCTCGAGCTGCGACAGGCGCCCGGCCAGGAACGCGGCGAGCGCGTCCTCGACCCGGGTGCGCAGGCCGGCGTGGTCGGCCGGGTGTTGCCTCACGCCGCGACGGTATCCGGCCCGCTCACCGGCGGTGCGCCCGGCCCACCGACCGCCCGCGGCCGCAGGACGACGGCGCCGCTCGCGTCGGCCACCCTGTCGATCTCCACCAACCGCCAGGCCCAAGCGTGGCGCTGCGCGACGCCCGGCCCGGTCGCCCCCGCCGGTCGCCGCCGTCGGGTGCGGGCCGCCGCCCGTTCCAGCGCCGCCCGGTCGGTCACCAGCACCTGGGCGAGCCAGCCCAGCCAGAACGCCGACGGCAGCCGCAGCTCGCGTTCCCACCGTGATATCTCGTGCCTGCTCACCGTCGGCAGGCCCGCGGCGGCGCACAACCGCGTCGCCAGCCGCTGCTGCGAGTCGCCCAGCCGGTGACGGGCCGTCCGCAGCAGGGGACCGAAGGTCGGGGCGGGGTCGGCCGGTGGCCGGCGCGGGCGCAGGGCAGCGGTCATGCGGTGGTCTCCTCTGGTGCGTGCCCGTTTGGCGGCCGGTCACCGCCCGCGGGTGCCCTCGGCCGCGTGGCGGTGCGCGGCACCCTCTGCCGGTGCCGCCGCGCTGCCTGGCGCGCCCAACGGTGCCCGCCGGATGAGAGTCTCGCGCGCGGGTGCGACGGTTTGCCGCCGGGATGCGTACGGGTGTGCCAATGGCCCCCTCCGCTGGCCCCTCCCAGCAGCCCGCCGGTGCGGTTGGCTTGGAAGCACCGATCGACGCACCCACCGGAGCCAGCCATGACCCACCGGCCCGCCGTGCCACCCGGCGAAACCCCACGGTCCACCGCCCACCCGTCCGTGCCGCGGCCACCCGTCGGCCCATTTCCCGCCGGACGGCAGCCACTGCTGTTCCGGCTGGCCGCGTGTGTCTGCCGGGACCACGTGCCCATCCGGCTCGGCGGCCCGCCGCTGTGTGCGTGCTGCGGGGCGCGGTGGCCGTGCCCGCCCCGCCGGCTGGCGGCGCACGCGCTGGCCCGGGCCCGCGACGGAGCCGCCCGCGAGCGCGGCCGTGGCGCCCGTGACCGCGGCCCAAACCGCCCCGGTCAGGCCGCCGCCGACCGGGGACATGACCGGTGACCGCGCCGTGCCCGCCGCCACAGGCTGGGACTCTGACCGGAGGACCGGCCCGTCTCCGGCTAGAGTCGACACGTGGCTCTCGGACTTCCCTCGGTAATGCCCGGTGGGCATCCGGCCATCGGCGATCTCGTCCGAGCCCCGGAACCCACGTTCTCCTTCGAGTTCTCCCCGCCCAAGGACGCGGACGGGGAGGCTCAGCTGTGGAAGGCGATCCGCGAGCTCGAGCCGCTGCAACCCTCGTTCGTGTCGATCACGTACGGTGCCGGCGGCTCGACCCGGGACACCACGGTCGCCGCCACCGAACGGATCGCGACCGACACGACCCTGCTGCCGATGGCGCACCTGACCGCGGTCAACCACTCGGTCGCCGAGCTGCGCAACATGGTCGGCCGGCTGGCCGCGGTGGGCGTGCGCAACGTGCTCGTGGTGCGCGGCGACCCCCCGGGCGATCCGACGGGGGAGTGGGTCCGCCATCCCGACGGCGTGACGTACGCCGCCGAGCTCGTCGAGCTGGTGCGCGAGTCCGGCGACTTCAGCGTGGGTGTCGCGGCGTTCCCGTACAAGCACCCGCGCTCGCCGGACATCGAGGCCGACACCCGCTACTTCGTGGCCAAGTGTCGGGCTGGCGCGGACTTCGCGATCACCCAGATGTTCTTCGACGTCGACGACTACCTGCGGTTGCGCGACCGGGTAGCCGCCACGGGCTGCGACACCCCGATCGTCGCGGGTGTGATGCCGGTGCTGCGGATGGCCACGCTGGCGCGTGCCGAGCAGCTGTCCGGCGCGCCGTTCCCGAAGAAGCTCGCCGCCCAGTTCGAGGCCGTCGCCGACGACCCGGACGAGGTGCGCCGGCTGGGCATGGAGCAGATGGCCGGCATGTGCCGCCGGCTGCTGGACGAGGGCGTGCCGGGCATCCACTTCATCACCTTCAACAGGTCGACGGCCACGCGCGAGCTGTGGCGGGACCTCGCCCCGGTGCGCGCCTAGGAGCCGATGGCGCGATGGCCGCGGGGGCGGTGAGCTGGGACGGCTACGCGACAGCCTGGGCCGGCCTGCACGGTGGCCTCGACCCGCGTGAGGCCCGGCCCTCGGTACGCGGCTGGCTGCGCCTGGGATACCTGCTGGCGTACGCGGCCGACCGCGTACGTGTGAAGCCGGGCACGGTCACCGCCCTCGGGCTGCTCGCCTGCCTGGCCGTGCCGGCGCTGGCCAGGCACGGCGCCGCGGGCGCGGCATGCGGCGCGCTGCTGGTGGTGTTCGCCGCGATCGCCGACACGGTCGACGGCGCGCTGGCGGTGCTGGCCTCCCGGGCGACCCGGCTGGGGTACGTGTACGACTCGGTCGCCGACCGGCTCGCCGAGGCCTGCTGGCTGGTCGCGCTGTGGCTGGTCGGTGGGTCGCCGGCGGTCGCGGTCACCGCCGGCGGCCTGTCGTACCTGCACGAGTACGCCCGGTCCCGGGCCAACGCCGCGGGCATGACCGAGATCAGCGCGGTGACGCTCGGCGAGCGGCCCACCCGCGTCCTGCTCACCGTGATCGGGCTGGTGTCGGCGGCGGCGGTAGGTCCGTTCAACCCGGCGCTGCCGGCGGGCGTGGCGACGTTCGTCACCGCGGTCTGGGTGGTGTTCGCCCTCATCGGGCTGGCGCAGCTCTTCGTCGCCGTGCACCGGGCGCTCGCCGGCCGGGAATGGCCGACCTGGAAGCCACCCGCGCCGTCACCCGCCCCGACCGTGGACGACGACACCCGTGGCCGCACCACCCCCGGCACCGGGGACGGGCCGTCCCCGGTCGATGCCGACCTGCTCGCGGAGCTCGAGAAGCTGGAGAGACTGCCGGCGGGCACGACCGTCTACACGTCCGGCTCGGCGCTGGCCGAGGGGGCCGGCAGCGACACCGGGCGCGCCGCGGGCGAGCGGCCGTCGGGCGGTCCGCACCGAGCCGGCGGGCCGAACCGTGCCGGTGAGCGCCCACCGGCCGGGGCGCCCGGCCGGCACCGGGCCACCGGTACATCCGGCAACCGCCGTCCGGGCCGCACGCCGCGCCCCGGGCGGGGTACGGCGGGCGCCGCGCACGCGGCCGGTGGGCGACGGTCAGCCGGGACGCTCGGCCAGGCCGAGGATGGCGAACGGGCGGTCGTCGCCGGGGAACTGGAAGTGCCGCAGCACGTCGACGAAACCGAACCGCCGGTAGAGCCGCCACGCCCGTGATCTCGTCTCGTCGGCCTCCGGTGTGGACAGCAGTGTCCGGGTGCCCGGCGCCGACCGCAGCAGGGCGGTGAGCTGCGCCGCGCCGATGCCCGCACCCTGCGCCGCCGGGTGTACGTGCAGCTCGACCACCTCGAAGCAGTCGGAGAGCCAGGCCCGCCGGGCCGCCTGGCGAAGCCCCGAGCGCACCTGGTCGTGCCACCACTGGCCGGACTCCGAGAGGTAGCCGTAGCCGAAGCCGAGCAGCGCGCCCTCGGCGTCGAGGGTGGCGACCGCGCGGAAGCCCGTCCGGTGCACGTGCATCGCGATGTAGCCGCGGCGCGTCTCCAGCAGGGGCGCGTCGTAGCCCATCGCCGCGCCGTACACGGCGATCACGTCGCCCAGCCGTTCCACCAGGTCGGCCGGTGTCCACTGGACCAGCCTGGTGCCGGCCGTCCGGTCCGTACCCACTCGATCTCCCCAGGGTCGCTCGTGCGCCAAGCCTAGCGGCGACCCGCACGGACGCCTGCCTCAGGCGACCTCGGCCGGTGCCCCGGAGGTGAGCCGTACCAGCTGGTTGAAGGTGGTCGGGAAGACCGCGTGCGGGATGCCTCCGGCGGCCCAGATCTCGTCGTAGCCGGCGAGCGCGGTGTCGACCAGGGTGCGCAGCGGCTCGGGGTGCCCGATCGGGGCCACGCCACCGATCGGCTGCCCGGTGTGCTGTCGCACGAAGTCGGGGGTGGCCCGGCGGAGGGCCGCGATGCCGAGGTCGGCGGCGACCTTCGCGGTGTCGACCCGGTGCGCGCCGGAGGTCAGCACGAGCAGCGGCTTGCCGTCGGCGTCGAAGATGAGCGAGTTGGCGATCTGCCCGACCTCGACACCGAGCGCCGCGGCGGCGGCCGCGGCCGTGGTCACCGCGTCCGGCAGCACCCGGACCACGCTCGGCTGGCCGGAGCCGTTGACCGCCCCGGCCGCGGTGAGCGCGTCCTGGACGGTGGAGACGTTGGCGTGCATGCGCCCATCCTGCCCGGTGGTCGCCGGGCGCCGATCAGCCGGGCGGGATCTCGGCCGGCTCGCCGGGGCCGGCGGTGCGGGCGGTCTCCGCGACACCGACCCCGATCAGCACGAGTCCACCACCGATGAGCTGGGCCACGCTCAGCCGCTCGCCCAGCACGACCCAGGCCACCGCGCCCGCGATGACCGGCTCCACCATGCCGATGATGCCGACGCTGGTCGGCGGGAGGTGCCGGAGCGACCCCGCGACCAGCATGTACGACGCGATCGACCCGCAGACGACCATGTAGACGGCCAGCGCCCAGACGGGTACGCCATGTGACGTCTGGCCGAACACGTGGAACGGGAAGGCCTGTCCGCCGGTCACGCCGGAGCGTACGGCGGCGACCACCAGGCCGGCGGTGGCCGAGACACCGAACGCCCACCAGGTCAGCGAGATGGTGTCGCGCTGTGCGACGACCCGGGCACCGAGCACGTAGTAGCCGCACAGCAGGAACGCCGCGGCGAGGCCGGCGGCCACCCCGATACCGTCGAGGCGCAGGCTGCCGCGCCACACCTCGGCGACCGCCGCGAGGCCGACGAGGCTCGCGGCCAGGCCGTACCAGAGCCTGCTCTTGACCTTCTGGTGCTGCCCGAAGCGCGCCCACAGGGCCACCAGCAGCGGCGCCGTGAACTCGAAGAGCAGCGCGATGCCCACCGGCAGCCGGCGGATGGACACGAAGAAGAGGATCTGCACCAGGAAGTAGCCGGTGAACCCGTAGACGAGCAGCAGCGGCAGCTCACGGCGCGTCACCCGGATCCGGCGCAGGCCGGGCCGCACGGCGGCGGCCAGCACCATCAGGCCGAGCCAGGCGCCGGAGGCACGCAGCAGCGTCAGCTGCTGCGCGTCGACGCCGGCCTCGAGGATCAGCTTGGAGGCCGTGCCGTTCACCGCGAACAGCGCCCCCGACGAGGCGACCATGATGACGCCGAGGGTGGGGTGGGCTGGCCCGCGGTTGGGGGTGGGGGTCACGCGCAGAGGCTAGTCATGGCCGGTGACCTGCGCTCGGCGGGGGAGGGTGCCCTGGTCGGTTAGGGTGCCATCGGGCCGCCGTCCGGCGCCCGATCGGAGGGTCGCGGTGGCCGGCCGCACTGTCTATCTGGTACGCCATGCCGAGGCCGGCGACGACGGCGAGTTGACCGCCGCGGGCCGCCGCCAGGCGGAGGCGCTCGCCGACCGGCTGGCCGGGATCGGGCTGGCCGCCGTGCACCACGGCCCGCTGCCCCGCGCGGCGCAGACGGCACGGCTGGTCGCGGCGCGGCTGCCGGGCGTACCCGTGTACGTCGACGACGCGGCGGGCGACTACCTTCCCCCGGTGCCCGACCCGGCTGAGCTGCCCGCGCCTGTGGCACGGCTGGTGGAGTCGTACACGCCGGCGGAGCGCGCCGAGGGTGCGGCACTCGCGGCGGCCGCGGTCGAGCGCTTCACCGGGGTCGCGGACTCGATGAGCGTCGACGAGAACATCCTGGTGGTCACGCACAGCTTCCTGGTGGCGTGGTTCGTCCGGCACGCGCTCGGCGCACCGGAGCGGGGCTGGCTGGGGCTCAACGCGGCCAACGCCGGGGTGACGGCGCTGCGCTGCCTGCCCGGTCGGGGATGCCGGCTGCTGGCCTTCAACGACCTCGGTCACCTGGCCGACGAGCTGCGGTGGACCGGGTTCCCGGCGGAGCTGCGGGCCTGACCTGGCGCTCGGCGCCGATTTCACCGCGTGTGCCGGCGGTGCTTGCGGTCTTGTCGTACCCAAGGTTTACTCTGAAGGAGTTCGAACACAAGTTCGAACACTCTGATAGGATCGACCCGGAGGAAACGCCGCGAGGCGTTCCCTCCGCCCAGGACGACAGCCTGGCCAGGCTGTAGCCCGGGGCCGGGCATTCGCGGGTCCGGTCCCAGCGGGTGCGCTCTCCCGCCGCCTTCCAACCCCCAGGCGGCGGGAGAGCGGGACCCGGGTCGGGAAGGGGTGAGGTGGGGAAGCTCCATGCCCCTTCCCGGCCGGCGTCGTCCGCCGCACCTTCGGGCGGACGACGCGAGCACGGACACACCGTGTGTGCGTGCTGAGCCCTCCGGGCCCCGCGCCGGAGGGCAGGGTTGGAGGACGTATGGCGACTCCGATGCTCACGGGGACGGGACGCGCCCCCCGGGCGGGTGCCCAGGCACCCCGCCGCGCGGCGCGCCGTAGTGCGGCGACGCCGTCGGGCCCGATGGCCCCGGCCGAGGACAGGGAGATGCCCACGGTGCCGTCCCACGTTTTCCCCACCCGCCCCCCTGCCCAGCTGCTCGTGCTGGCGCGCAAGGGACTGGACGAGGCGATCGGCCAGCAGGTCGACGGCCTTCGGTACGCCACGGCGCACGTCGCCGCGCTGCGTGCCGCCGCCGCCGTCGTCGCCGCCCGGGCGCGTCCGGTCCCCGGCCGGCGCAGCAAGCTGACCAGCGTCTGGGACCTGCTCGGCTTCGTCGCTCCGGAGCTGCGGGAATGGGCGGCGTACTTCGCGGCGAGCGCCGGCAAGCGTGCCGCCGCCGAGGCCGGGATCCCCCGCGTGGTCACCCCGCACGAGGCCGACGACCTGGTCCGGGCCGCCGCCGCCTTCATAGCCGTGGTCGAGCTGGCGCTCGGCCTGCAGGAGCCCGGACTCCTCGACGACCTTGTCGCCTGATCTACGTCACCCGCCGGGACGACAGCTTCAAACGCGACACGGACACCGCAACATCAGGGGGTTGAAGGCACAGTGGTCGACACCGCGCCGTCGGCGGCGGCGGCGGAGCTGATCCGCTCGATCGGCCTGACCGGCCTGGTACGCCCGGCGACCACGGCCCGGGGTCACGAGCCAGCGGTACGCGACGCCGGCCATCATGCCGGCTCATCCGGCGCCCACCCACTCCACCCCGTGGAGCTGTCCCCGCTGGGAGCGGATCCCGTCGCGCTGCTCCCGCCGTCGCTGGGGTCGGATCCCGTTGAGCTGCCCCCTTCGCGGGGACTGCGTTCCGTGCCGCTGTCCCCGCCGCGGGGTCCGGGCAGCGCCGCCACGGGGCTGAACGCGGGCAACATCGCCGGAGGGCTCGATGCCCCCGACCGGACGCTGCCCGTGCTGCCGGTCCTGCGTGACCTGCTACCCGGCCGTGGCCTGCGGCGTGGCTCGACGGTGTCGACCCAGGGCGCGACCTCGCTGGTCATCGCGCTGCTCGCCGCCGCGTCACGGGCCGGGTCCTGGTGCGCCGTCGTCGGGCTGCCCACGCTCGGCGCCCTCGCCGCCGCCGAGGCCGGCGTCGCGCTTGACCGGCTCGCGCTGGTGCCGCACCCGGGTCCGGAGTGGACGGCGGTGGTCGCCGCGTTGCTCGACGGTGTGGACATCGTGGTGGCGGCGCCACCCGGGCCGGTCGCCGGCTCGATGACCAGCCGCCTGGCCGCCCGGGCCCGCCAGCGGGGGAGCGTGCTGGTCGGGGTCGGCCGGTGGCCGGGCGCGGACGTGGTGCTGGACTCGACGCGCAGCCGCTGGGAGGGGCTCGACCAGGGACGGGGTCGGCTGTTCCGGCGCGAGATGACGGTCGTGGTCCGCGGCCGGGGTGCCGCTTCGCAGCCACGCGAGGCCCGGCTGTGGATGCCGGCGCTGTACCCGCTCAACCACGCCTGGAACGGCGAGCGGTGGCGCCGCCGCGACCGGAGCGTCAAGCCGGACAGGCCCCCGCTGATCCTCATCGACACCCTCGAACCGCCCGAGGCGATGCTGCCCGATCCGGACGAGGTCGGGTTCCCCGA
>Ga0126377_10002606_pt1 | contig 12473 bp, 9 predicted proteins | sample PanSoiMetPlot_22_FD_92647 | JGI IMG/M metagenome (GOLD analysis project Ga0126377, IMG submission 92647) | Tropical forest soil microbial communities from Panama - MetaG Plot_22 | ecosystem: Environmental > Terrestrial > Soil > Tropical forest > Bulk soil | place: Panama | collected 2016-02-17
GCACGCAAGGCGGTCGACCGCCTGCTCGAGCTCGGCGTCGCGGCGGCCGGCGCGAACCACGGAGCGGGTATCCAGGCGGCCCTCGCGGCGCTCGGCGAGATGGGCGGGAACGGCCTCCCGCTCGCAGCGATGCCGAACATCGGGCTCGCGAGCATGGCCGGCAGCCGGATCATCTACCCGCACGCCTCACCCGAGTACTTCGCCGAGTTCGCGGCGCACGCGCGCAACCTCGGCGCTCGCGTGATCGGCGGCTGCTGCGGGACGACGCCCACCGAGATCGCCGCCATCGCGTCCGCGGTGAAGGAGGAGCGTCAGCCGAGCGCGCCGCTCGTGTTCGCCGAACGCGAGGTCGTCGTGTCCGTCCCCGAGCACCGCGAGGAGACCGACCTGGCGCGCGCGTTCGCCGACGAACGCTGGGTGCTCTCGGTGCAGATCGACCCGCCGCTCGGCGGCAGCTACGCGGGCATGCTCGACGTCGCGCAGGCGCTCAAGGCGTCGGGCAACGCGGGCTTCGTCGACATCAACGACAACGCGACCGCCCGCGCCGCGGCGAGCGCGCTCATGCTGTCGGTGGAGATCGAGCGCGCGGTCGGCATCGAGACCATCCCCCACCTGACGACCCGCGACGCCACGATCATGGGCCTCGAGTCACAGCTCCTCGGCGCCCACGCGTGCGGAGTACGCAACGTGCTGGCGGTTACCGGCGATCCTCCGGAGGTCGGTGACTATCCGGGCTCCCGCGGCGTCTACGAGATCGACTCGATCGGCCTCACGCAGCTGCTGGCGAGGCTCAACCGCGGCGAGGATTACAACGGGCGCTCGATCGACGCGGCGACGTCGTTCCACATCGGGGTTGCCGTCAACCCGTCGGCCGACGACCTCGACGTCGAGCTCGACCGCTTCCGCCGCAAGGTCGACGCGGGCGCCCAGTTCGCGATGACGCAGATCCTCTTCGACCTCGAGTACATGGACCGCTTCGTCGAGCGGCTCGGCGGCGAGTGGCCGATCCCGGTCCTCGTCGGCATCTTCCCGGTCTGGAGCCATCAGCTCGCGCTGCGCCTCCACAACGAGGTGCCCGGAATCGTCGTCCCAGAGCGTGTGCGCGACGCGCTCGGGGAGGCCGGCCCGGACGCGGGCAAGGTCGGCATGGAGCTCGGCCGCGAGCTCCTCGAGGGCTCACGCGGCCTCGCGCAGGGCGCGTACGTCGTCGCGCCGTTCAGGCGGCCGCTCGGCATCCTCGAACTGCTGAGTTAGGGTTGCCGACCGTGGACGGCGCCGAGCTCCAGGAGTTCATCGACCGCTACAACGCGGCGTGGAACGAACACGACGTCGAGGCGATCGTCGGCATGCACACCGACGACTCCGTGTTCGAGAACCACACGACGGGCGACGTCAACGTCGGCAAGGAGGCGATCGGCCGCGCGATCGCCGGCATCTTCGCCGTCTTCCCGGACCTGAGCTTCGAGGCGCGCAGCCAGTACCTCCGCGACGACCTGGTCGTCCAGGAGTGGACGGCGCGCGGCACGCACGAAGGCTCGATGACCCGCTCCGGGATCGAGGTCGCGCCGACGGGGCGCAAGGTCGAGTACCGCGGCATGGACATCATCCCGATCCAGGACGGCCTCGTCGCCCGCAAGGACGTCTACTCGGACGGCGTCACGCTCCTGAGACAGCTCGGCCTGACCGAAATCGCTAGCTAGACTGTCCCGCGCCCGGGGGCGTAGTTCAGTTGGTTAGAACGCCGGCCTGTCACGCCGGAGGTCGCGGGTTCGAGTCCCGTCGCTCCCGTCTCTGAAGTCCCCGCTCGCGGGGACTTTTTCGTTCGGCGTGTTCTCCGGTGCGCCCTTGCGATGGGGCGTGGATGGGGCCGTGATCGCGTCGAGGCTGTCGAGAACGCCTCGATTTGCGTCGGGAAACAGGTGGCCGTAGAGATCCAGGGTCACGCGGATCGACGAGTGGCCCATCTGTGCCTGGAGGTACTTCGGGTGCGCGCCGGCGGCGACCATCAGGGCTGCGTACGTGTGGCGGAGGTCGTGGAAGCGCAGGCCGGTCAGCTTCGTGCGGCGCACGGCCGGCCGATAGACCCGGTGGCGGAAGTTGTCGTCGTTCAGGATCCGGCCCTCCGGCGAGGGGAAGACGAGCCCGCGCTCGTTCGGCTTGCGAGCGAGCAGTTGGCGGCGTAGGACGTGAGCGGCGGTGTTCGAGAGATCGACGCGACGGCGGGAGGCGCGTGTCTTCACCGGAACGAGCTCGCCCTGGTAGGCGCCGTGCTCGACCTGGACGGTCATAGCGTCGAGGTCGACGTCGCGGTCGCGGAGGGCAAACAGCTCGCCCTGTCGGAGGCCCGTGAGCGCCGCAAGCAGGACGAGATTGCCGTAAGGCAGGATCGTGTTCGCCGCAAGGTCCTCCACCTCGTGCCAGGCAAGGAAGCGCATCTCCAGCTGATCCCGCCGCGGCGCCTTGATACGGAAGACGCCCTCGTCGACGAGGTGACCGCGCTCCTTGGCGTTCGCGAGCACCTGCTTGAGCACGCGGAGGGCGAGCTCGGCCTGGCGAGGTGCGCGTCGGGCCACCGCGGCGACGTGGTCCTCGACGTTGGCTGGGCGGATCTCGTCGAGCGCGATCGCCCCAAAGGGCTCGAGGTGCGGAAGGACATCCCGCACTCGCGCGAGCGTCGACTGGCGGACGCGAAGCGCGTAGCGCTCGAGCCAGCCGTCGCAGAACTGGCCGAACGTCTCAGGCGGCGCTTGGTAGAGGGCGCCGAGCGATGCGCGCCGCCGTTGCTCGAGGACGAAGCGGTCGGCGTCCTTCTTGAGAGCGAACGTGCGCGAGCGTGCGCGACGGTCGACGCCGATCCAGCGTGCTCGGTAGCGCTTCCGTCCGTCCCGCAACCGATACGACTCGACGTATGCCACGGCTACTCGAACAGCCTAGGCTGCCCGCTCTCCCGCCGCCTGGTCACCTTCGGACAGGTCCTCCTCCGCGGCCGCTTCGTTGGGGCAGGCTGCTCGCGCTCCGCTTCCCGGTGCACCGCGAGCCAGCCGCGCAGCTCCTCCGGATCGAAGCGGCGCGTGCCGCCGAGCTTGTAGCTGGGCAGCGAGCCTTTCGCCGCTTGGTCGTAGACCCAGTTCTCGTGCACCCCGAGCAGCTCGGCGACCTGGCGGGCGTTCATCATCGACTCCATCGCGCTGCTCCCCTCGTTCGAAGCGCAGACGATAGCATAAATGAGTCCCACTGTCTTAACGCCTCTGGGCGGTTAGAATCCCGAGTATGCGCGGCGGCGAGCTCATCCGAGAGGCACGTACGCGAGCCGGCCTCACCCAGGCCGAGCTGTCAGAGCGCACCGGCCGCGATCGTTCGGTCATTGCTCGCTGGGAGCAAGGCGTCATCTCGCCGCCGGTCGAGAGCCTGCTCTCGTGCGTTCAGGCGTGTGGGTTCGACCTCCCACTCGTCCTAGTCCCGCTCGACGAGAGCGCCGACCGCGAGCTGGACGACTCCCTCATGGCGACGCCGGGCGAGCGCGTCGCGCGCATGCTCGAGCAGCTCGGGCAGGCACGGCCCCAGAAGGGGCGCTGAGGGAAGAACCGTGGCGAACCGGGCTCCTTCGTTCGATCCCTACGAACTTCTCGCCGCGCTCCAGGGACGCCACGTCAGCTTTGTCGTCATCGGCGCCTTCGCCCGAGTCATCCACGGCACAGGCGAGGTGACCGACGGGCTCGACATCACGCCCTCGATGCGCGAGGACAACCTCGCTCGCATTCAGAAGGCGCTCGGTGATCTCGAAGCCGGACGTGTCGACGGCAAGCCACTCGACCTCGCAGTCAGCGAGCCCGTCATCGAACTCGAGACGAACGCCGGAAAGCTCAAGCTCGTCCCCGAGCCGGCCGGCAGCCGCGGCTACGACGACCTGCGCCGCCACGCCAGCCGCGAGCCACTCGGTCGCAGCCTGCGCCCTCAAGTCGCCTCACCCGGCGACCTCGCACGCATGCTCGGCGCTCTCAACCGCGAAGACCAAATCCCCACCCTGCTTCGCCTCCGCCGACTCATCGACCTCGAGCGGCAACTCGGCCTCGGCCTCGAGCGCTGACGAGCTCTGCCCGAACCCCGCACGCAGCCCGAGCTACTCAGCGCAAATGGCCGTCAGGGCACATATGCATCATCGATGCTCAGTCCCAGATAGGTGATTACCACGTGAGAACAACCTGAGGCCTTGTGTTGCCTGGTTCGACGCCAAGCATCGAAGGATGCATCTGCGTCTCGCGAGTTATCGGGCCTTGTACGGGATAGGCCCACAGCCCATAGTCGTTCGGCGGCCCGCTTTCGCGTGGCCCGTCGCGGTTGCGACGGTGAGGCTGGCGATCTCATCCGCAGGGAACGACTTACGTGCCTCGCGGGTGCCATGCGGGAGTGTTGAGGGAGAGGCGAGTAGTCGCACGCAGGCTCAACGGACCAAAGACCTACCCGCGCGAGCACTCGAACCACCGACCAACGGATGAGACCTGACCGACGGGACGCCCATGCGCGCTCCTAGCTCTGCTACGTGTGCTCGGGTGTGATCCAGCACCAGCGATTCCCTGTTTCGGGACACAATTCGGGACACTGCTCAAACGCCAGATGAGACAACGACTCGCCTGTCCTTCGAGGTGGCCAAAGCGGTTTGCGACCCTTATGGCCGTCAGCGAGCTCGAAGAGAAGGGTCACGTCCGTAGCGTGGTGTAAGAGCGCGTCGGACGGAGCCGGGTAGGAGTCCGGCCACCGCGGCGCGACACTCCTTCCGTTCCCGTGCCCCGTGGGACGAGCAGCCGCTCCGTCCGGCTGGAGCAAGTGCTCTCAGACACACGCACTGCGCAAAGTCCGTTGTTTTTTGTTGTCCCGGCCTTGACCAGAGTCCGTCAGGTGTGAAATTCCTTCTTGGGTCAAGAAAAGGGAATCCAAATGCCGTCAGGGTTCCCTGCCCGCCGCACCCTTGATGAGGGAGGACTGAGCATGACTCGCTTCCGTCCACGCCGAGGTTGGCTCGTGCCGTCCTCCTTGCAAGCCTCAGCGCGCAAGCTCGGCATCGCCTCGGTCGCGGCGCTATTAGCACTCGGCTCACTATTTCTGACTTCGCCTCGGCCTGCCGCAGCCGACAGCCCAGCATGGTGGCCGCCACCGCCATGCGAGCTGAACTCGCCAGACACCCAACCCTGGCGAAGCACGCTCTGCATCTCAGGCGCCGATCTTAGATCACGCGGCTACTTCAAGAATGCGGAGTGTCTCGCGCTCGCGCCTGTTCCAGGCTGGATTTATCCTGATGCGAAGTTTTGCGGCGGACGCGGAGGAGGTGGCCCCGAAGCGATTGCGCAATCGCGAGCGATTGCTCACCTCGGTGGTCTACCACTCGCGCTTGGCGTGAATCCCAACGTCCAGTGGGAGGTCAAGTCGTACCAAGAGTTCCCGACTCCTCCTGCCATAAAAGGTGCACGTTATGCAGATCTCGCCTATTACGACTCGGCGTTTGGCAATGGCCCCGTGCAGGTCTACGAACTCAAGCAGTGGCCGCAAAATGGAGAAAGCCAACTCAATGAGTACATAAGCCTCCTAGGCCCTCATCTAGACCAAGGGGCGACGAAAGGAACCGCACTACATGACTGGCAAGACCTTTTTCTCATTAATACAAGGATTGCGTGCGGACCAAACGGCTCTGAGCGGCTACTAGATGTGTATTGGGCTTGGCAGGACAACGACAGCATCGACGACGGCCTGTTCCACATCTTTAGTTACCGTCCTGAGTGTTTTAACCCACAGCTAGAGCGGGTTCCTCAACCGCTGACTCTGCCTGAAGGCGTGCCGGAGATCCCGGAGGAACTTCTGGATGAGCATATGCCCCAACCATTCCCGGGTCAGCACTGGCCTCATGAAATACCCCCGCTAGGGGACCCCACACCAGTCCCGATCCCCGACCCGCTACCCAATTCTCCGTTTCCGGCCCCGCCCGGTGGTTGGCCATGCGCGCTTAGCCCTGCGTGCCAGGTCTTGCCCCCGAATCAGAGGCCAAACACTGGAGGAGGATCCGGCGAGCCTCACATGGTCACCTTCGATGGTTTGCACTACGACCTACAAGCCGCCGGCGAGTTCGAGACGGCTACTGCTGAGGCGTTCGGCATGTATCTGCAAGCCCGACTCGTTCCACAAGGAAACAGCACGTCCTACTTGAAGGCAATCGCATTCGACTTACAAGGACATGCGGTCGAACTGGGCAGCTCGGGACTCGCAACGTACTTGTTCGTCGATGGGTCGACCTTTGACCTTTCGCCTGGATCGATGCTCGATTTTGGGAATGGAGCTGAGCTCCTTCACCTGAGCGATGGTTACTACGCCGTGTGGCCAGGTCAAGGCTCACGGCCAGCCCTTTGGTACGGCGACCGACAGGTTCGTGTGTATATGCCGCCTTTCACTCACGTTTCGGGATTGCTCGGAAACGCGGACGGAAATCCTACCAACGACCTCGAGACCGGTTTCGGAACGATGCTTCCAGCGAATGCGGATCAGCCAACAATCAACGGAAGTTTCGCTGAGTCTTGGCGAATTACGCAAGACGAGTCGCTCTTCACGTACGCGCAGGGGGAATCGACCGACAGCTTCACGGACAGGTCGTTTCCATCCTCTCCGGTTTCGATCAACAGCCTTTCGGATGTTCAATTGACGGAGGCTTCGAGAGAATGTTCCGACGCAGGAGTTGCCGACGGTGTTCAGTTTGAGGACTGCATTTTGGATTGGGCACTCACACAGGACGAAGGGTTCTTGTCCGCGGTTGCTCATCAGGTCGGGTTTCCAGTCGAAGGCAATGCTCAGACAGTCGACCAAACCGGGGTGATAAGCGAAGACTTTGACAATGAAGTCGCTTCCAACTTCTCTTCACCCCGCTATGCCGCTGGGCCTGAGAACGGGACGTTTGCAGGCCCGCTCGGCGAAAGCAGTCGGTACGTCTTTTATGTCCCCGACCTTCCCGGCCATTTCTCGGCCACTGTCCAGTTTGACCTCGTTGCTGTTGGTGACTGGGCCACAAATGCGAGCCAAAACACGGTGACTCTCACGATCGACGGCGTCACAGCTTGGTCGGAAGCGGTGGCACTGGGTACTCCATCCTCAACGGGGACGCTTCCGAGCGGCCAGAACTATGCAGTCTATCCGGTCAGTGTCACGATTCCGCACACGGCACAGCGGCTTAATGCTGGGATCAGCGCACTGATTCCGGCGAACTCGAGCAGGACCTTTGGCGTAGACAACATTCACGTCTCGCTCGCGCTCGTTCCGCCTCAGGTTTTCGACATTGGTCTCGGAGTTGCTATTTCGGACGGAGTTCCGAACGCTGGTGCAGGTAACCTTGAAACGACCGGATCCGAGGACGATTATCGGCTAAACACTCAGGCCGGCGACCTTCAGCTGGACTTCTCAGCGTGCTCCAGCTCTCTGAGCTACTACGTCACCTGGAAGCTCTTGGCTCAGACGGGGGAGCTACTCGCCGTTGGCGGCGGATGCTGGGGAACACTAATTCCCAATGTCCCCGCAGGTGATCTCCGCCTCGTGGTTAGCCATCCAGGTGCCGTCGGCACGTACAACATGATTGCCTACTCGGTTCCGGCGCCGCAGACGTTCAATCTCACGCTTCCGGCGACTGTAAGCCCTGGAGTACCGATGTCGGGCGCGGGTAACCTGGAAACTACCGCTTCGGCAGATCAGTACGCGTTTTCCACAGTCGCTCAGGGCAACGTTCAGGTCGACTTCTCGAGCTGCGCTAGTTCGCTTGGTTTCAATGTGGATTGGAAGGTCATTGATGGGGATTCCGGAGCGACGTTCTACTCTGCGACCGGTTGCGGAAGCACACTCGTGCCGAATCTGCCAGCTGGCCAGTACAGGCTTGTCGTAACTCGAAACGGTCATACAGGCTCGTACTCAGTCGGAATCGGACTGCAACCGTCGCCACAATTCTTCATCCTCTCGCTTCCGGCCTCGATTAGTAACGGCAATCCGGCGGTTGGTGCGGGAAACCTGGAAACCTCATCATCTCAGGACAACTATCGGTTCACGACTACGTCGACCGGTGGGGTACAGATCGACTTCTCGAACTGCGCGTCGACCCTTGCGTACAACGTCTCTTGGAACCTAATGAATGAAGCAACGGGCTCTTCTGTCTATTCAACGACGGGTTGTTCGAGCAAGCTCGTGGCGGATGTGCCGTCGGGGCAATACCGGCTCGTTGTCACTCGCAGCGGAATGACCGGGACCTACAACGTCGGCGTCCTGGTGCAACCCCCACCACAGGTTTTCAACGTCTCGCTGCCGGCGACGATCAGCGATGGCGTGCCTGCTGCTGGGGCAGGAAACCTGGAAACGACTGCATCGCAGGACGAGTACGCGTTCGCCACGGCTTCTGTCGGCGGCGTCCAGGTCGACCTCTCGAACTGTTCGAGCTCCCTCAGCTTCAACGTGTTCTGGAAGCTTGTGAATAGCCAGACTGGAGCAACCGTCTATTCGACAACGGGCTGCTCGAGCAAGCTCGTCTCAAATGTTTCGACGGGGCAATACCGGATCGTGGTCACTCGAAATGGAATGACTGGGACCTACAACCTCGGCATCCTGGTGCAACCCCCACCACAGGTTTTCAACGTCTCGCTGCCGGCGACGATCAGCAATGGCGTACCTGCTGCTGGGGCAGGGAACCTAGAGACGACGGCATCGCAGGACGAGTACGCGTTCTCGACGGCAGCGAGTGGCACGTTGCAAGCAGCATTCTCCAATTGTTCGAGCGGGCTCGCTTTCAATGTCGACTGGAAGCTTCTGAACAGTCAGACGGGAGCAACGATATTCTCGACTACCGGCTGCACCACAAAAACGTTTCCGTCGCTGGCTGCAGGTCAGTACCGGGTCGTCGTGACTAGAAACGGGCGGAGCGGCTCGTACATGCTGACCTTAAGCTCCTCCTGATCGGAGAGACCACCCTAGCGCTTTCCTAGAGCGTCGAACCCTCTCGCCCTAGAAACGTTAGGGTCTAGGAGTCTCTGGTCAGGCGACCGCGCTCAAGATCTCAGCCATTGTCCTTGATCAGGCTCGACTTCACTCTTCTCACCGTTTGAACGACGTATCGGCCAGTAAGTGAGTTCCACGGTTACGGCCAGACATCAGTCCGGTGTAGGTCGAGTGGACCTCGGTTCCGACACGCGTTCGAGCGGTAGGGAGGTGCTAGCCATTGGTACCAGCGCCGCCAATATCTGCGCGCCATGTAACGACCCTCACTCGTCGACCTTCCGAGCAAGACTGCAGCTGCTTGGATTTGCTGCATCCCGTAGCACTCTGCTTTTGCCTCGCCCTTAACTCCACCCGCGTGCACGGATTCGTGGGCAAGTGCCTGAATTGACCAGGCAAGTGCATCTGGCCAGGGATCGCGCCAAAGCGGCCGAGCGCTACCTACGACAATCGCTAGCTCGGCACAAATTTCTGGCGAAAGATGGACAGTTGGCGGAGTACCGACCGTATAGGCTCGCCAAGGACCAAGTGGACCTAGCTCCGGCCAACGCATTGCCCACTCGTCTGCGCGTCGTTTCCAGTCGTCCTGCGACCAACAGCGAACCGTGCTCTTGTGCCCCGCCAGGGCTTTAACCACGCGCCCGTACAAGGGAACGACGCGGCTCGACGTATTTGGGTTCGTCGCTAACGGGAGTCTGCGAGGATCGCGCTCGCGGTGATCGGTGTGGGTCCTTGCGAGCGACTGAGGCGTGCCTGAGAGTTGCTCGGCGAGCACTCGCGATCCCGATGTAAGAACCACAGTCCACACAAGTCCGGCGAGCAGGAGCGACCGAGCACGCCGAGAACCAAACCGTTTTGCTTCCACACTGGCGTCATCGGCAGATTTCGTTGGTCCTTCAACGACTCAACTGCCGAAGGTCGCGGCTCTGACTATGCGCACGCGCCGAACCTCGGTCGGTTGGTATGGCAGTGAACGCTTGATCAAGACCACCAGTTCGGTGGCGCGTCCGGCATGTTCGAGTCTGGCTCGCCGACTCCGCCAAGGCTTCGCGCGCGCCGTCGCTGAACCGTCACCGACCTCACCACGCTCTGAGAATCAGAGGACATGGGCGAGCCCTGCATGGAAGGCTTGGGTTAGTGTTGGATGAAGAGTGCGTCGTGGCGCGAAGACCGACGATCGAGCTTGTCGAGGACATTGCCGGTGTTCGAATCGATGTGACGTCGCCTCGGCGAGGCGATCTCGACCTGAAGAAAATCCACGCAGGCCTGGCTCGTCGAAACCCTGACCTCGAAGCTAGGTGGCAGGCGGCGGAGTCGTTCGTCAGCGGCGAGGATAGCTCCAGCGAGCGCTCATTCCCCGACTGGCTGTTCGAGGCCACCGCCTTAGCACCGCGGCGCGGCGAACCCTGGGACGCGGTCCGGCTGCGAGTGAGCGTGCCGGGAGACATCACCGGCGCCCTCACCGGTCGCCGCTACATCGACCTGGCGCCGCAGAGCGAGGAGGCGCGGCTGTTTGCCGCAATCGCAGAACAGGAGACGGTTCGGCTGCGCTGGGTCACGGAAGGGGTCGAAGTCGTGTACCGGCTTCCGTCCGAGCGGCGCGACTCCTGGCGAGAGGCTCTGAGGACCAACGATACGCGGACCGACGACGAGCGCGCCGCCCGCTACGAGCAGCTGCTCGCCGCGAGCTCCGCAACCATGAGCGAGCTGCCGTTCTACCGGCGTTCTATACCGGGCAGAGCTCGGCGGACTGCGGAACCGCCAGCAAGCCCGATCCCGTTCTTCGCGAAGCGCAGTGGGAGCGTCCCCAACACCCGTCGTCCGACGATCGCTGGAGTGCGCCTACCACCAGGCCGCCGCGCGCCGGACTCGCTTCCCTCGTACTGGATCAGCGACGAACCGCTCAAGGCGGCCGGGGACGCGGCAGCCACAATCGCAGGAGCCTTCAAGGAGACCGGCCTTTGGCCGCTGCTGTGGCCCTGGACCGAGGACCCGGAGGCGTACCTCGACCAGCCAATCGAACCGGGCAGGGTCGACGCTGTCGACGTCGAGGCGGTACTGCGCCGCGGATGGGAACGGCTCAGCTCGGACCGAGCCGACCTGGTCAAGCCCGTCGGATCGCGCTTTCCCGGCCTCGCGGCCACCTCGCACGTCGACCGCGCCGCGGCTCGCGAACCCTTCAAGCTTGCGGAGCTGCTCGGCGATGCGGCGCGCCTGATGATCGTGCCCTGCAATCGGCCCGCCGACTGCGTCGCCCTGATCGGCGGCCTCGCTGTCGAGGCTGATGCAGCCGAAATCTCGGCTGTCATCCGCTCGTGGGAGGAGCGGTTCGGTGCTGTCCTTGTGGCCGCGGAACCAAGCCTCGCAACGCTCGCGATCACGGCGCCTCCGACCACCCCTGAGCAAGCGCTAGCGGTCGCGGCCGAGCAACTTTCTTTTTGCCCACCTGATTCGGTCGAGCCCCGTGCCCTTGAGCAGCTTGCCGCGATCCTCGTCGGCCAGGCCACTCAACCCGCCGCTGGACCGTTCCCGCCGACGCTGTCAGTCGCAGTCTGGCCCGTCGCCTGGTACGACTGACCTCCTCGAGCCGCCACAACCGCTCGATCTGCTTGCGGTTCACCGCCCGCGCGGGAACGCCCAGATCCGCTGGTAGCCGTAGCGCGGGCGACGAGCTCTTTCACGCGCGCGACCAGGCGCAGCTCGTACTCGGGCGCAAGCGGTCGGTAGCGCTGCGTCGAGCCGTTGCTGGTCGACAATGCGGGGCCTGAGGGACGGGGTCGCGGAGGGCAGTGATGGCTTGGAGCCGGTCCAGACTTCGTCGGCTGCGGACGAAGTACGGCGCCGTCAAGGACGATGAGGCGCAGCGTCTGAAGGCGCCCAATGTCGAGACCGCGCACCGTCGTCTCAACGGACGACGCCGCGATGGGGCGGAGATGGGGCGAGACTGTCAGGGAACCACGTGGAACTCATTGGAACGAGCACACAGACGCGCTTCCGAATCCCCTGCTATTCGGGCTCTTCCTGGTTGTCGCGTGAAGGATCGTGGTGCCCCTCGCGCGGCCTGTCACGCCGGAGGTCGCGGGTTCGAGTCCCGTCGCTCCCGTTCTCTCAACCCGCATGACTCAGTGTGATCCGGCGCGGGCGTGCCCCATAAGAGAGGTGTCCAGGATGAAGGTCTTCAACCTCTACAGCGGCGAGTTGGATGATCCGAGGGACCGCGAGGGTTGGCGCGTCAAGGCGACGAGGGTCGGCGAGCACATCGGCGGTGAACTGATCGGCGCGGGGATGTACGAGGTAGAGCCTGGCAACAAGCTCTGGCCGTATCACGCGCATCACGCGAACGAAGAGTGGCTTCTCGTCGTCCGCGGACAACCCACGCTCCGTACCCCCGAGGGCGAGCGCCAGCTCGACGAGGGTGACGTCGTCTGCTTCCCGCGCGGCGAGGCGGGGGCACATCAGGTCCGGAA
>Ga0126377_10002607_pt1 | contig 12473 bp, 9 predicted proteins | sample PanSoiMetPlot_22_FD_92647 | JGI IMG/M metagenome (GOLD analysis project Ga0126377, IMG submission 92647) | Tropical forest soil microbial communities from Panama - MetaG Plot_22 | ecosystem: Environmental > Terrestrial > Soil > Tropical forest > Bulk soil | place: Panama | collected 2016-02-17
AGGTCGGCCAGGAGGTCATCGGGCCGCAGGAGGCGCGGCGCTACGTGGGCGACAAGATCGCCGACGCGCTCCCCATCAAGGGGCCGGTGGTGATCGTGCGCGCACCCCTCGGCAAGCGCACCTTCGTGAGCCGCGACAAGACCTACACCTACGCCGATGGCATGACCGCTCAGGCCGAGGTCAGCGTGCGCAAGCGCCGCGTGCTGGTCGCGCTGGTCCCGGCCCTCGAGAAGATCTTCTGATCCGACAGGAGCAGCGATTGACCACGAGCCCAAACGGCAACGGCACCGGCAACGGCAACCGCACCGACACAGGTAACGGCAACCGCAACCGCAACGAGCGCGACCAGGGCATGGCCGGCCGCTTCCCGGCGGTGCGGCGGATCGGCCTGGGCGGCCCGCCCAAGATCCCCTTCGTCCAGCAGATGGAGTGGACCGACTGCGGGGCCGCCTGTCTGGCCATGGTCCTGGGCTATCACGGCCGCAACATCCCGCTGGCGCGGGTGCGCGACGAGCTCGGCCTCGCCCGCGACGGCGTCTCGGCGCGCAACATCCTCGAGGCCGGGGCCCGCCTCGGCCTCATCGGCCGCGGCGTGAAGGTCGACGTCGCGAAGCTCCCGCTCCTGGCCCGCGGCAGCATCCTGCACTGGGAGTTCAACCACTTCGTCGTCTTCGATCGCCTGAACAAGCGGTCGGTGCGCATCTTCGACCCGGCGGTCGGCGTGCGCGACGTCCCGTTCGCGCAGTTCGCCGAGAGCTTCACCGGGGTGGCGCTCGAGCTCTCGCCCGCGCCCGACTTCCGCGCGCAGAAGGCGAACAGCAACATCAGCCGCCTGCGCCGCTACGCGCGCGAGCTCCTGTCCGAGCGCCTCACCTTCGACCGCATCGTGATCATCTCGCTGGTCCTGCGCATCCTGGCGCTGGTCCTGCCGCTCCTGACCAGCGTCATCGTCGACCAGGTGGTCCCGCGCTCCGACTACAACCTCTTGCTGGTCGCCGGCCTCGCCGTCGTGCTGATGGTCCTGTTCAACGCCATCTCCGAGGTGATGCGCGCCTACCTGCTCATGCACCTGCGCACCGTGCTCGACGTGCGCTCGACGCTGGGGTTCCTCGATCACCTGGTCAAGCTGCCGTTCCGCTTCTTCCAGCAGCGCTCCGACGGCGATCTCATGATGCGCCTGGGCTCGAACGGCACCGTGCGCGAGATGGTGACCTCCAAGAGCCTGGCCGCCCTGCTCGACGGCACCTTCGTGCTGCTTTACGGCGGGATCGTGTTCGGCGTGAGCGCGAAGCTGGGCGCCATCGTGCTGGTCCTGGTCACGCTGGAGATCTCGGTGTTCGTGTTCGCCCGCGGCAAGTACATGCGCCTCATGGCCGAGAACCTCGAGAAGCAGGCCAAGTCGCAGAGCTTCCTGGTCCAGTTCCTGAGCGGCATCGAGACGCTCAAGTGCTCTGGCGTCGAACAGCAGGCGGTGGAGCACTGGTCGAACCTGTACGCCGACGAGCTCAACGTCCGGCTGCGCCGCGGCGTGGTCGACGCGCGGGTGGACGCGCTCCGCCAGGCGATCGCGACGCTCGCCCCGGTCCTCCTCCTCACCATCGGCGCAATGTCGGTCATGAAGGGGGAGATGACGCTCGGCACCATGCTGGCCATGAACTCGCTCGCCACCAGCCTGTTCGGCCCGCTCTCGCAGCTGGTCGAGAGCGCGCTCGACCTCCAGCTCGCCCAGCCCCACATCGACCGCGTGGACGACGTGCTCCACACCTCGACCGAGCAGGACCCGGATCAGATCCGCACCGCCCACGAGATCCGCGGCGACATCTCGACGCGCGACCTCAGCTTCCGCTACGCCCAGAACATGCCGCTGGTGGTGGACGGCGTGACCCTCGACATCCCGGCCGGCTCGTCGGTCGCCATCGTGGGCCCGTCGGGCTCGGGCAAGACCACCCTGCTCAACCTCATCGCCGGCCTGTACCAGCCCACCTCGGGCTCGGTGTTCTACGACGGGCGCCGCCTGGCCGACCTCGACGTGCGCGGCGTCCGCCGGCAGATCGGCTTCGTCCCCCAGCACCCGTACGTCTTCGGCGCCAGCCTGCGCGAGAACATCGCGCTCACCCAGCCGGACGCCGATCTCGATCGCATCATGGCGGCGGCCCGGGTCGCCTGCCTGCACGAGGACATCCTGGCCATGCCGATGAGCTACGACACGCCGGTCGCCGACGGCGGCGCGTCGCTGTCGGGCGGCCAGCGCCAGCGCATCGCGCTCGCCCGCGCGATCCTGCGCCAGCCGGCGGTCATGTTCATCGACGAGGGGACCTCGGCGCTCGACAACGCGACCGAGTCGCGGGTCATCGCCAACATCGAACGCCTGCGCTGCACCCGCATCACCATCGCCCACCGCCTCACCACGATCCAGAACGCCGACGTCATCCTGGTCATGGTCGCCGGCAAGCTGGTCGAGGTGGGCTCGCACGACGAGCTGATGCGCCGGCGCGGCCACTATCACGAACTGGTCGCCGCCACCGACCGGCGGGCGCGCCAGTGGGAGGACGCAGCATGAAGCTCCGGATCGACAGCCCGATCGCCATCGCGTCGCTGCTCGCGCTCGCCGCCTGCGGATCGACCAGCGCGGCCGACGACACCGCCCCGGCGGTCACACGGCCTCCGGCCCCGCGCGCCGCGCCGCGCCCGCTCGAGTTCGTCGGCGTCATCACCACGCGCGACTCCAAGGTGGTGGCGGCGGAGTTCGAGGGCCGCGTGGTCGAGCTCTACGTCCACGCCGGCCAGCGGGTCCACGCCGGCGACCCGATCGTCAAGCTCGACGACAGCCAGGTGCGCAAGCAGCTGGCCGGCGCGGTCGCGCAGGTGGATGCGGCGCGCGCCGAGATCGGCCGCGCCAGCGTCGAGGTCAGGCAGGCCAAGCGCGAGGCGCGCCTCGAGCGCCGTCTCTATCGCCGCGGCGCGGTCGCGCGCGAGAAGATCCGCCAGGCCACATTCGATCGCAGTCGGGCGGGTGCAGGCTACGGCACCGTCGCGGCCCAGTACCGCCAGGCGGTGGCCGAGCGGCAGCAGCTGGAGCAGCACCTGGCCCGCTCCGTCCTGGTCGCGCCGATCGACGGCGTGGTGTCGATGATCCGGGTCAAGGAGGGCGAGGTGGCCGTGCCGGGCACCCCCGTGGCCCGCGTGTTCGATCCGCGCGATCTGTGGGTCCGGTTCGCGGTCGACAGCGAGTACCGCCACCTGGTCGTGGAGGGCACCCGGGTCGCCGCACTGGATCCGGCCAGCGGGGCGCGGTTCGACGCGGTGGTGCGGAACGTGTCGACCGACATCGACCCGGCGCTCCAGTTCGTCGTCGCCGACGCCGACGTCGACGACGCGCTGGTCAAGGGCGAGGGCGTGGGGGTCGGCTCGGTCGGCCGCGTGCTCCTCCAGCCTGCGCCGCGCCGCTGACGGGCGACGGGGCGCGCGGTCCCGCCCGGCGTCGCCCGCGGTCGGCGCCGCCCCTCCCACCCGCTCGCGCCGCCGCCGGCTTGCGCATGCCTGTCGTGGGTATGCGGCGTGCAATCGCTCCAGGCGGAGACAACCTCCGCCAGAACGGCAAAGGAGCAATGCATGCTTGCACTGACAACCATCGATCTCGGTGACCTCGATCGCGTCTCGGGAGGCCAGAGCCGGTCGACCAACGGCGAGGCGACGGTCAGCACGCCGGGCGGGTCGGCCACGGTCCGGGCCGGCCAGACGACCACCGAGCCCAACGCGTACCTGCGCTGCCTCGACCTGGTCGGTCGCCAGGCGGGCGTCATGGAGTCGCCCAACAACGTCGAGCGCCGCCAGCAGGCTCTCTGCCCGCTGTCCCTCGCCGACAAGTAGCGCGACCCCGCGAGAAAGACCGCCAGGGCGCCAGGACCGCCGGACCGAGGATGTCTTTCGGTTGTCCTGGGGTCCTGGGCGCTCTGGCGGATTTTCATTCTTTTGACAGCCGCGGCCCGCGCACGTATAACCTTGAAGTTCTTGAACTGTTAGGTTATGCAGATGACGCCGTCCGAACGCCTCGATGCCACCTTCTCCGCGCTCGCCGATCCGACCAGGCGGGCGATCCTGGCCCGCCTCGCCGCCGGTGAGGCGTCGGTGACGGAGCTGGCCAGGCCATTCGCGATGAGCCAGCCGGCCATCTCGAAACACCTCAAGGTGCTCGAGCGCGCGGGCCTGATCTCGCGCGGGCGCGACGCACAGCGGCGACCCTGCCGCATCGAGGGCAGGCCGCTCGCCGACGCCAACGTGTGGCTGGAGGGCTATCGCCGCTTCTGGGAGCAGAGCTTCGAGCGCCTCGACGCGGTGCTCGACGAGCTCAAGGCCGCCCAGCGGCAGAAGAAGCGCGGGCGCGGCCGGCGCGTCACAGGCCGCGCGCGACGACCGCCTGCGTGACCGCGTCGGCGGTCGACACGACCGGAGACTCGCGGCCGACCCACGGATCGCCGCCGAAGTAGCGCTGGAAGATCTTCTCGGCCGTGCGCGTGGCCAGCGCCTGCGTGGTCAAGGTGGGATTGGGACCGCCGAGCGAGTTGGGCAGCGCCGAGTTGTCGGCGATGAAGAGCCGCTTCACCGCCCGCGCCTCGGCGTCGGAGTCGAGCACCGAGTCGGCGGGGCTCTGGCCCATGCGCATGGTCGACTGCACGTGGAGGATGAGAGGCCCCCAGTCCAGGCGGAAGACCTTCCTGGCCCCGGCGCCGCGCAGGATCGCGGTCGCCCTGGCGGCCAGGAAGTTGCGGTTGGCCTGTGTGCGCGCCGTCCGGTTGCGCGCGTTGAAGATGACCTTGGGCACCGGGCCGTGCTCGTCCCCGGGCAGCGCCGACAGCACGACGCGGTTCTGCGCCTCGACGTCGTCGTCGGTGAGGATGAGGATGTTGAGCAGCCGGTTGACGCCGTTCATGAGCGCGTCCTTCAGCTCGGGCCCGATCGGCCGCCCGGAGGGTCCGTCCCACGGTCCCGTCATGCCGCGGCCGTTGGTGTAGAAGCCGCGCGAACCGCTGTCGCTGAGCTGCATGGCGAAGGCCTGGAGCGCGGGCGGCAGGCCCACCTGCTCCATCGCCCCGCGGCCGGGGAAGTCGCAGCGGGCCGCCGAGGCCGCCCCCTTCGACGAGTCGGTGTCTTTGTCGAACAGGCCGACCATGAAGTCGAAGTAGTGGTCGGTGTAGCCGCGGCCGACCCAGTCGCTGGGGTTGGGCAGCCCGCTGTTGAGCCAGAGCCGCGGGCTCTCGGTGGTGCCGCCGGCCAGCACGACGACCTGCGCGGTCTCGGTGTGCTGCTGGCCGGTGGCTCCGGTCCGCCAGGTCACGCCGGTCGCCACCAGCTCGCCCGCTCGCGTCTCGGTGTGCACCCTGGTGACGAACGCGTCGGCGACCAGCGCCACCGCGCGTCCGCCCGGCGACCACGCGTCGGCGGTCAGCGCCATCGGCACGTAGCTGTTGTCGGTCGATCGCTTGGCGGCGAGGTTGCGCGGCGCGGCGATCGGCTCCATGCAGCCCTGGAAGCAGTAGCCGCAGAACGTGCAGCCGGTGGCCTGGGGAAAGCGGAGCCGGGAGACGTCCCTGGTCAGCCCCGCGGTGCCGCCGGGCTGGAGGATGGCGTTCTCCTGCGGCCGGTAGGAGTCACCGAGCGTGGTCCTGGTGGTCTGCACCGGGATGCCGATGGTCTCGCACCCGTCGAAGAACGTGCGCTCCTTGCGCCCCATGGCGGCCGTCTGCACCGGCAGCGTGGCCTCGACCCACTCGTAGTAGGGGACCAGCTCCTGGTAGGCGAACGGGAAGCGGTGCTGGGTGTCGTAGGCGTCGCGGTCCGCCCCGTCGTAGTCGGCGAAGACGCCCGGGTAGGCGCGCGGGCAGTTGCCGAAGTAGTGCTGCGTGGTGCCGCCGACGCCGGAGAGCTGATAGACGAAGCTGTTCTGCGGCAGCTCGCGGAACCACGCCGGGCGCGATCGATCGGCCGGGCCGAACCGGAGATAGCCGGTGAGCGGGTTGTTGGCGTCGTTCTCGAAGTGCGTCCACTCCTGCCGCGGGTGGGCGTGGCGCGGGCCGGCCTCGAGCAGGAGCACGTCGAGCCCGCGCGCGGCCAGCTCCTTGGCCACGACCGGCCCGCCGCCGCCCGCTCCGACGACGATGACGTCAACCATCCGACACCTCCGTGCGGCCCTGGTAGTAGCCGAGAAAATCGTCCCACCCGTCGCCGGTCTGGTTGTCGGGCAGGTAGCCGGTCAGCTGCCAGCCGACCGGGCGCCCGGTCAGCGCGCGCGTCGTGGGGTTGTAGACGTGGCTCTCGCCGACGATGCCGAACGCAGCGAACTCGAGCAGCGCGCCGCCCAGGAACTTGAGCAGCCCCGACACCGACGACCTGAGCGGCTGGGGGATGTTCGCGTCGAGCAGCGCGACCAGGTTCGACTGCGACGTCTCGATCACCTCCATCGCGCGCGCCTTGTCGGCGAACGAGAGCCGAGCGAAGGGCGAGAGGAACGCCCCCTCGAGCGAGAGCGGGTCGACTGTCGTTGCCGCGGTGTTGAGGAGGAGCGCCACCGGCAGCGACAGCGGCAAGGTCTCGTCGTTTGCCAGGATGAAGAGGAGCGCGTCCTCGATCGGGCCGATGAGCGCGGCGGGCAGGCCGAGCAGGGGGCCGAGCGGCGGCAGGGGCAGCGGCAGGCCCTGCAGGCCGGTCACCAGCGCCGCCGCGGCCGGCCGCACCAGCTGGTCGGCGAGCGGCAGGAAGCTGTCGAGGTTCGCGACCAGGAAGTCGGTGCCGCCGGCCTGGATGCCGCCCGGCTCCGCGCGCGGGGTGCCCTGGGCCTGCGAGTAGGCGTCCTGCCCGGGCAGGCTGAAGGCGACGAAGCCGTTCAGCGTGTCGCGGGCCAGGTCGGCGAACACCGGGCGCAGGAGCCCGACGATGAGGCCCAGGTCGATGAGCTCGGTGTCGAGCTCGCCGGTGCCGGGCCGGGTCGGGAGCCCGCAGCCGGGCAAGAGCGCCGCGCTGGCGCCGAGCACGCCGATGCGCGCGAGGAAGATGCGACGGGACATCTCGCTGGGAGTCATGGCTCCTCCTCCAGACGGCTTGGTGACGGTGGCGCGGCGGCCCGGCGGCGAGGCGGATCGAGGATGGATCGCGGATGGATCGACCCGCTCGCCGCCGCCGGCGCGCGGCTCAGCGCGTGGCCGCGATGCGCTGGCCCGAGCCCGGCGGGACCGCCGTGAAGGTCACCTCCTGCCCGGCGGTCTGCGCCAGCGCGCGCAGCGCGGCGTCCGACAGCGCCGCGCCGCCGCCGGCCGGGACGAAGGTGCCACTGGCGGGGTTGAAGAGGTACCCCTGCGACGTCCCGCCCACCACCGCCTTGGCCACGAGTTCGCACTCCTTGACGGTGCCGCCCAGCACCTTCGAGGTGAAGCTCGCGGCGGCGCGCTGCTCGAGGAGGTCGATGCGCGGACCGACCGGGCCGGCGTTGCTGCTCGTCAGCGTCACCTGCTGTCCCACGATGGGCGCGAGGTCGGTGTCGAAGGCGAGCATGAACTGCTCCACGTCGCGGCGGGTCCCGTCCGGGTTGACGAGGGGGAAGCCGCTCGTCGCCAGCGGGCGGAACACGGCGGCGGTGAAGAAGCGGAACATGGTGTCGACCGTGCCGTCATTGGTGAAGCCGAACCCGCGGATCTGGTCGCCCGTGAAGCCGCTGTCGGGCGCGTCGAAGCTGTCGACCTTGGGATCCCCGAACATGCCGACCTTCGTGTACACGTTGCGCAGGTGCGGGATCTTGAAGATCTGCGGGATGATCCCCTCGAACGACGCCTTCTTGCTGGCCCCGAAAGCGCCCTTCGATGGGTCGAGCAGGTGGCAGCCGTTGCAGCTGAACCCCTCGAACACCTCGATGACGCCGCCGAGGATGGGGACGTTGAGCCCGTCCGCGGTACGCGTGCCGAAGTAGAAGTTGCGGCCGCGCTGCTGCGAGGCGGTCAGTGAGTTGTCGAGGTTGCGCACCGGGTTGGGCGGCTCGATGACCTGGAGCTGGAAGTTGGTGAAGGCCTGCATGCTTGCCAGCGGCGGCTGGTTCACGCTCCCGACCAGCCCCGGGAAGGCGACGATGAAGTTGTTGAACGACAGGGCCTCGTCGGTGGCGTTCTGGCCCAGCGCGCCGTTGGAGCGATCGCCGCGCCAGTGCATGGCTCCCGAGTTGCGCAGGCCGCGCAGAGTCTGCGTGGTCATCGGCCCCTTCATGGGATGGAACTCGTCGGCGGCGCCGCTGCCGTTCATCTCGCCGCGGAAGTTGAAGAGCAACTTGCCCGCGACGATCGCGAGCGGGTCGCCGAGGTTGATGTCGAGCGGGTTGTGGGTGACCACCTCGTCGGGGTTGCCCAGGTCCCACGCCAGATCGTCCTCGTCGCCGAAGATGTGGCAGCTGGCGCACGAGGCCTCGCCGTTGCCCGAGAAGCCGGTCGAGTCGTACAGCATGGGCCGGCCCTGCACGACCGACGCCGGCTCCGGGTTGGGCAGCGCGAGGGACGCGGTCTGGGCGCCGCTCGCCAGGTCGACCACCTTCACCGCGTTGTCGAAGCGGGTCATCGCGTAGAGGCGGCCGCGCGCCTCGTCGAGGGCGATGCCGCTCGGGCCGCCTCCGGTGAGCGAGATGTAGCGGGCGCTGGCCGTGCGCGGGTCGAAGCTGTTGTTCCTCAGCGCGGCCGTGTCGAACACGCCGATCCGGCTCGAGCCGAACGCCGCGACGTACAGCGTCCGGCCGTCGCCGGTCACCGCCATGTCGAGCGGGATGGCGAGGCTGTGCTGCTTGGCCGTCGGATCGAAGCCCGGGTTGCCCGCAAGCTTCGTGTAGTCGATGTGCTTGTTCAGGTGGATCGGCGTCACGCTCGATCCCGAGATGATGGTGACGTGGCTCTCGGCCAGGTGGCCCTGCACCGTGTGTCCGCCGAAGATGCCGGGGCCCTCGAAGCGCACCTGGTTGAACGCCTCCGTGTTGGACACGTAGACCTCGCCGGTGGCCGGGTTGACCGCCATGTTGAACAGGGTCGTGCCGACGTGGGCGAACGACGCCGTCTGGGACAGCGCGTTGGCGTCGACGGAGAAGACGTCGGTGTCGGGCAGGCGGAAGCGGACCGCGTTGTCCCAGTTGCGGTGCAGCTCGTCCTCCCAGTGGCCGCTGGCCCGGTTGAACTTGACGATCAGCGCCGCCTCGGGCGCCGGATCGCCGGCGGCGTTGGTCCTCGGCCCGGGGTTGCCGCCGGGCGAGACGCTGCCGTTTCCGTTCACGCACGGCGTGTTCGGCTGAAAGCCGGGGCACACCATCATCTCGAGCAGCGCGGTGGTCTGGTTGCCGGTCTTGAAGCCCGCCACGTAGACGGTGTTGCGGTCGGCGCTGACGGCGAGCGCGCGCGGCGTGTCGGTGAAGAAACTCATGATCTTGACCGGCGTGCCGCCGACGGTGGTCCCGAGCTGGGCCGGGTCGAACACCCAGACGTCGGCGCGCGGCACGCTCGGAGTGGTGAACTGCGGGTCGCCCGCCCCGGGCACGCCGGACAGGGACGAGTCGACCCGCTGCTGTCCGCGGTGCGCGGTGGTGATGAAGGCGCGGCCGGCCGCGCCGGCGAAGACGACGTCGCGCGGCTCGTCGCCGACCAGCAGGGTGCGGACGACGCGCGGCGCGCCGGCGAGGCTCACGACGCTGACGCTGTCGGAGAGGTGGTTGACCACCCACACCTCGTCGTTCGTGCGCGCGGCCACCGCCACCGGCTCCAGGCCGACCGGAACGCGCGACTGGAAGGTGAGACCGCTGCCGGTGACCGAGAAGATCTCGAGCGTGTTGTTCGGCGTGTTGACCGCGAACAGCCGGCTCCCGTCGGGCGAGAGGGCGATGGGTCGCACCTGTCCGCTCTCGAACTCCACGAACGACGGCGCGGCCGCGGCCTGGGCCGCGGGCGCGGAGTCGCGAACGAGCGGCGCATCGCCCTGAGCCGCGGGCGCGTCGCCCTGAGCGGAGGGCGTCTCCTCCAGCGTGGCGGCGCCGTCTTCCTGACACGAAGCACCGCACACGAGCGCTCCGAGAATCCAAGCCAGGCGCACAAGCCTCTGCATGGCCTACCTCCAGTCGTCGAAGGACTCGATCAGGGGGGACAAACGAGACCGCGCGCAACGAGCCCGGCAACGCGCGCGGTGCAACCGAGCCTGCCAGTCGTCCACCCGAGAGTGACAGACCTACCGCTCGCCTCACTCCGTCAGCGGCGCAGCCGGCTCCGGGCTACCGCGTTCTCGCGGTAGTGAGTCGGTGTCACGCCGTCCAGCGCTGGAAGGCGCGGTGGAAGGCGTTGCGGTGGCCGACGCCGAGCAGGAACGAGATCTCTGCGATCGAGCCGTAGGCCAGGAGCGAGGCGAACAGGAGCTCGACGGCGGCGGGCTCCGCCTCGAGGCCGGGACGAGCCGGAGCCGCAGCGCCGCCAGCGGCGGGACGACGTCGAGCTCCATGGTCGAGGCCTCGTCCACGAGCGCGGTGAAGCGCGCCGCCAGGCGGATCGCCTCGCCGACCGTCGCGCAGCTGGCCGCGGCGTCTCGGGTCATCCGGAAAACGGTTCCATTTGCCTACACCGGCGCCGTGGCGGGAGGGCGCCAGAACGGAGAGCAACCCTCGCCGCGCTATGCGGGAGCCTCGACCTCCAGCCGCGGCGGCGACCTCAGGGTCTGCAGGACGACGCAGTACCTCTCGGTCAGCTTGAGCAAGGTGGCCCGCTCCTCGGCGGACATCTCACCGTCGACCTCGGCGACCACGCGGATGTTCTCGAACCCGACCCGCGCGTCCCTTGCCACGCCGAGCGTGCCGCGGAAGTCGAGCTCGCCCAGGGCCGTGATGGTCCCGCCGCGCAGCGCGAGCCCGAGCGAGGTCGCGACCGCGCGCATGGTGACGCCGTAGCATGCCGCCAGCGCCTCGAGCAGCATGTCGCCGGAGCAGGCCTGCGATCCGTCGCCGCCGGTGGCGGGGTGGAGGCCGGCCTCGACCAGCGCCTTGCCGGTCTGGATGCGGCAGGCGACCCCCTCGCCGAGCTCGCTCCTGGCCGAGAGGGTGATCCGCGCCGCCGACGGCTCGGCCCGGTACCTGTCCTTGAGGGGCGCCTGCAGCGCCCGCAGCTCGTCCGATTTCATCACCATAACCGTAGCGCGCGCATCCTTTCCGCGCCGCCGATCGTCATGTGCACATGAGCGAGCGCCATCCCCTGGTCGCCGAGGTCCACGAGGCGCGCCGCCGCTTCCTCGAGCTGGTGGCCGCCGTGCGACCCCAGCTCCACCGGTACTGCGCGCGCATGCTCGGGTCGCTGGCCGACGGCGAGGACGTCGTGCAGGACACCCTCGCCCGCGCCTACTACGCGCTGGCCGAGCTCGACGAGATCCCGGCGCTGCGGCCCTGGCTGTTCCAGATCGCGCACAACCGCGCGATCGATCTGCTGCGCCGGCACGACCGGCAGACGCGCGAGCCGCTCGATGTCGCGGACGACGCCGCCGACCCCGGACCCGACGCGGAGGACGCGCTCGCCGGCCAGGAGGCGGTCCGTGCCGCGATGTCGCGCTTCCTCGAGCTGGCGCCCGCGCAGCGCAGCGCGGTCATCCTCAAGGACGTGCTCGGCCACTCGCTCGACGAGATCGCCGCGCTCCTCGGCCTCACGGTCCCTGCGGTCAAGGCCGCCCTGCACCGCGGCCGGGTCCGCCTGCGCGCGCTCGAGGCGGCCGCGCCCGGCGAGGCGAGCGCGGCGGCGCCGCGCCAGCCGTCGGAGGCGGTGGCGCGCTACGCCCAGCTGTTCAACGCCCGCGACTGGGATGCGGTGCGCGCCATGCTGGCCGAGGACGTCGAGCTCGACCTGGTCTCGGTGTCGCGGCGGGCCGGGCGCCGCGACGTCGGCGTCTACGTGGCGCGCTACGCGAGCATGGACGACTGGCGCCTGGTGCCGGCCTGGCTCGACGGACGCGAGGTGCTGGCCGTCTTTCACGGCGCGCGCGATCCGCTCCCCGGCTACTTCATCGAGCTCGTCGCGGCGGGCGGCAAGATCACTGCGATACGCGATTTTCGACACGTCCGTTACATCGCAGTCGACGCCCGGTTCGACTTCGCCGCGCCGCCGGCCGGGCCCACTGGCTAGTCACGCCGGCCGAGCGCAGGGCGGCGCCGGGTGTGGGCTGTGACGCCGTGGCCCTCCGAAAAGAAAGAACGCGCCCCACATGAGGGCGCGTCCAGAGAACCGCATCATCCCGGCGCCGGAATTGTCCGCCGGGAATCTCGCAGATCAGCCGATGGGCGGATCGTTCACAGCGAGTTCAGGAAAGCCAGGATGCGGGTCCGATTCGCCGAGCTGAGGGCGTTGAAGTTGGCGGCAGCCTGCGTGGCGGGGGATCCGCCGTGCGCGTTGGTGGCGCCCTCGATCGTCGTGGCGCGTCCATCGTGCCTGAAGGAC
>Ga0126377_10002608_pt1 | contig 12473 bp, 10 predicted proteins | sample PanSoiMetPlot_22_FD_92647 | JGI IMG/M metagenome (GOLD analysis project Ga0126377, IMG submission 92647) | Tropical forest soil microbial communities from Panama - MetaG Plot_22 | ecosystem: Environmental > Terrestrial > Soil > Tropical forest > Bulk soil | place: Panama | collected 2016-02-17
AAGCGACTGCGCGGCCGGGGGCTCTCGCTCGTCGGAGAGGGCTCGATCTATCCGCTGCTCGGGCGCTTAGAGCGGGAAGGGCTCGTGGAGACGTACCGCGCCGCGAGCAACGGCGGGCCTCCCCGCAAGTACTACCGACCCTCTGAGGAGGGAAAGCGTGCGCTCGAAGGTGGCGTGTCTGAGTGGCGAGCCGCGCGGGATGCGATAGACGCAGTGCTTGGCAGCGTGGGCCCGGAGGTGAAGCCGTGAGCCAGTTTGTCGATGATTGCCGCAAGGAGTGGAGAAGGCTGGGTGTCCCCGACCCAGCTGCAAACGAGATGTCCGCGGATCTCGAGGCCGACCTCATTGAGGCGGAATCAGAGGGTGTCTCGGCCGAGGAGGTTCTCGGCAGTGGTGCCTTCGACCCGAGATCGTTTGCCGCGACTTGGGCGAAAGAGCGCGGGCTCATCCAGCCTGCCCCTGTCCAGCCTTCCCCCGCTCCCACGCCCCCTGCCGAGCAGCGGGCCAAACAGCCGCGGACGCTGTCGCTCGTGCTCGCGTTTGGGGTCCTTGCAGTGGTCGGGGCGCTGCTGTTGGTTGTCCGGTCGCGTCAGGCACTTGCCGTGGTTGGCCCCGTTATGGGCAAGCCCGTCCCTGCGTCGCCCGAGTTTCCCTTCCGTCCGGGGACGATCGTTCAACCTGGCGCCGCCGTTCAGTTCGTCGGCCCTAATCCCTTCCACCCTGCGGCCTCCCTCCTTCTGCTGATAGGAGTCGCCGGGCTTATCACGATGCTCGCGTTGTGGTCATGGCGAAGACTTCGGCCACCAGTCGCACCGGGGTAGATTCCCCTTGTCCAGCGGTAGGCCCCAGAGGGTCTCGAGCCGCATCATCTGGGCCGCGACCGTCAAAGGGTGATCGGCGGCTCGACTGGCCCCCTCGCCTCGTCGATGACCATGCTCGCGTTCGCCGCCTGCTCGGATATGGCGGCAACCGCTCGCTCGAGGATGTCGCGGTCCGACGGCGTCATGGCCGGATGCGACGCGCCGACCCGGACCCTGTCCTCGCGCTCGGCTCCTCGCAACCATCCCGCGAGGGTGTGAGAGGCGCTAGCGCCCCAAACGAAATCGTCCAGGCCGCTATCTCTTGTGGGGATCGGTCCCCGGCACCAGCGTCTGGATCGTGATCTCGTTCGTCTGGTTGTTCTTGATCGGGGCTAGGTCGCAAGGCGGTACCGGCGTTCGGTTGTCGCAGTCGGGTGGGACACCGATGAACAGGGAGTCGCCCCCGATGGTCACGGGGTCAGCAAGCGTCCCGTCCGCCTCGGTGAAGCGCTCGGCCGAGGCAAGGCACGAACCCACCTGCGACGCCGGTCGGTCGAGGATGTCCAGGCTAAACGTGGTCACAATGAGCATCGTCGAAGTCCCCGACACGTTCAGCGGCAAGACCGAGACGGCCTGCTGGTTTGGGGTCGGGTTGCTGGGGCACACGACGTCAATATTGACGCCGACCGAAACCGCTATGAAGCCCGTCGACGAGTCCGACGTCACCCTTGCCCTCGTGCCGCCGGACGAGGTTTCGGTGGTGGTGCACGGCGCCTGGCACACGGCGTCCGAGATGTCGAAGGTAGAGGACTCCCCAGAGACCATGATGGGATTCGTGGCAAGCAGGGTGTAGTTCGGACCAGGCTGGGTAATCGCAGGCCCGGGGGTGAACGTCGCGACGCCGTTGTCGGCAGCGTGCGACGTCGTCCCAGTGAGGGTGGCGGGCAGACCGCCGGGATTGGCGCCGATCGCAAGGCTAACCACGTCGGTCGAGCGCGACACCCTCGTCGTCGAGGCGTCGCTGTATGGGGCGCTACGAACCTCCGCTTGGATGGACGGTCCACCCGTCGGGGGAAACGCAGCATCGTAGGGCGTGTTCGTGATCGCCGTACTCGTCTTGGCGTCCTTTGGCTGGGTCAGCCAGCGGAGCGAACACTGGCCCGATACGGCCGTGACCAGGTCGCTCCCCGCGGGGGTAAGGATGTAGTTGTTTCCCGGGGGCCCGGAGAAGTTATTCGACTGCTTAGCGATGATGGGGGCCCACATGTAGGAGCCGTTCGAGCAGGGAACCTCAGCAGTGATCGTCACCGTCATCGTCCCACCAGGGGCGATCGCAAGAGTGCGCAGCTGGACCGTCCCTCCCGTGCTTCCCACGATCGTGGCCGTACCGCTCGGAGTGGGCGAACCGGCGCTGATGAGCGTGAAAGAGCTCGGCGCTGAGAGGTTCACGGAACCGAGCTGCTGGGTCTTGGTCGTGTTGGCAATCGTCAACGTGAAGGGGATCGTCTGGCCAGCTCCAACGGGGTCGGGGCTGACGACTGCCGTGTAGGTCTTCTGCTCCGGGGCAGCACCGGCCACCGATGCCCACATGGCCGATGTGGCCAGGGCAAGGACGGCGGTTAGTGCTCTCGCGGCTCCCGAGCGACGTCTACCGTGGCTACTTTGGGCCGTCAGCATCGGCCACGCCTCCTCCACAGGCCCAACGCGCCTGTCCCCTGATCCGGCTAGTGAGAACGGACGACAGAGCCTTTCTCTATCGCATATGTTCTGTCAACCTGCAACGGCGCGGTAGGGGCGCCGTGATGTGAGGCACTCGTCCAGGGATTACAAGGGCCTGGAAGCTACAACTATCCACTCCCCGTGCTGTTCCTGCGCGCCCTCCCGGATGCTGTCGCGACGCCGGCGAGGCACATCACCGGCTCGACCTGGCAACCAGCCGGCAGCGTGTAAGTGCGCTGAGTAGGCCTGCACCGTCCTATAGCGAAGGCCGAGCATGCGCGCGATCTGTCGCTCGGTGAGTCCTGCCTGGCGCAGGATGAGAATCTCGGCCTGCCTAGGGCTCAATCGCTTCACGGTTCTTCCCTTCTATGAGCCTAAATATGGGGCATCCGTCCACGCAACCCTGACGTCTCGGAGTATCGACGGCGCCGCTACCTCCGCTCCATCTCAGCCAGCAACCCGAACACGACCGCTCGCGCCGTCCGATCCTCCTCGAGGTCGATAAGCAGCTCCCCGAACTCGCGGGTCTCCGGATGCCCCCAGAACTCGCCGATCCGCTCAACTCGCTCGAGGTCAGGAAGGCGAAGGACGTGTGGAGGGGTTCGGCGCGAGCCGCCGGCGGAAGAACCGTGATTCGTTGGCGCAGGGCTCGGCCGCGGCCGTGAACCTGGCGCAGGCGCTCTACACGCTCGACCGTCTCGACGGCCGACTCCTGGGCCGCCCGCGGGGCGGACCTCGGCGCGAGCGACGACGCTCTGAACGAGATGCTCTGGCGGCAGGTCAGGGCGAAGGTGCTTGCGCGCCGCGGCGAGCACGCCAACGCGGAGAGGCTCGCTCTCGAGGCCGTAGCAATCTGCGAGGAGACCGAAACGCTTGATGCGCAAGGAGATGCGTACGTGGACCTTGCAGAGGTCCATCTGCTCGCCGGCCGGGCGAATGAAGCGAATGAGGCGCTCAAGCAGGCGCTCGCGCGCTATGAACGGAAAGGAAACGTCGTCATGGCCGCAAGGACGCGCGCCCGGCTCGAGGCGCTGAAACCTCTGTAGCGGACGAGAGCCTGATTCTCGGTCTGGGCGGCCCCAGAGCGCACGACGGTCGTTTCGTGACAAGTACGCATCTGCAGCGTGAGACATTGGTAACGCCATAACTTGTCACGCCCCCCTCGCGCGTGAGGCTCCTTCGAAGGTGTACGCATAAGGAGCTTTGAGGGCGGATCGAGAGGGTGGCGGACCGGCTGTTTGAGGGGGAGGAGGCGGTCCTCCACGTGCTCGAACGCATTGTGGCCCCGCTGGGCCTTCGGGTCGACGGACTGTCGCCTTAGGTGGATGCACTCTTCCGGATGGCTCGCAGATGCACGATGGCTCGCAGGTGCACGCGAGAGAGACCCATGGGCTGAAGGCCTATCACCTCCGCGAGGGCGTCGATCTAATCCGCGGGGCGGCCTCGCTCTAATCCAGCCGGTCAAGGGCCTACATCGCGATGGCGCACGAGACGTTCCCCGAGCCGAAAGAGCTGTTCGCGATGTGGCGGTCAAGGCTCGAGACAGGTCTCCGTGTGCAGGTACTGACGGCACTCGGCGTCGGTGAGGGATCTCCCAGCCTCCCGATGCGCGATGTCGAGGAGATCCTCGATCCGCAGAGCCCAGACCCGGACGCCGTCGCACCAGCTGGAGGAGGCGAGCTTTGTGCCATCTGGGCTGAAAGCCACGCCTTCGACGGCGCATCCGGACCCTCGCAGGACGAGCTCTTGCGTCCCAGTGTTCGCGTCGAACAGCCGCACCAAGCCGTCGGAGCTCGCGACCGCGATGCGCGATCCGTCGGGGCTGAACGCTAGGTCCTTTACCCCCCCGGGGGGTCCGGCCAAGGCGGCCACGCGCTCACCGCTTGTCACGTCAACGACCTCCGCGAGACCACCCGGTCCGGTCAGGACCACCCTCGGGCCGGTGGGATCGAAGTCGACCCGGGGGAAGGAGGATGGATCCGCTTCGATCGTGAGGAAGGGCTCCCCCTGGGCCCAGTCCCAGATCCTAACGCGAGCTACCTCCAGGTCGTATTCGGCTGTGGCAACCCATCGATCGTCGGAGCTGAAGGCGACGTCGTGCACGGCGAGATCGCCTCGGTGAGTATCTTGCCTCGGCTCTCCGAGCACTTGGACCACGCGACCGGTTCGGTCGATGATCTTCGCGGAGGTGTCCCAGCTGGCCGTCGCCAGGTACTCGCCGTCGCGACTGTAGGTGACTTCGTTGACGTCGAGGTCGTGTCCGAGTCTGAACAGCTCCTCGCCCGTGGAAGGATCCCATCCCCTCACCGCCGACGCACCACCGTAGTCGTTCCGAGCTTTGCCGCTGTAGCCCCCGAGGGCGATCGAGCCGTCGTCCGGGCTCACGTCGAACGAAAGGATCCCGAAGAAGTCGGTCGCCGGTCCGAGCGTCCGCAGCTCGCGACCCGACCGCAGGTCCCAGATCGTCACCGCGGATGCGCCTTCGGTCCGGCTTTTCTCATCACCGTACGGACTCTCCTCCCAACTACTTGTCACGACGTGCCGTCCATCCGGCATGAACTTCGCCGCGGGATAGCCGGGAGCGGGGAGATGCGCCCACTCGGCGTCACCGCTCGGCCCCAGGTCCCACACCTTGACCGCAGTAGCGTTCGCGTCCCCAGCTATCACCCGGGATCCGTCGGGGGAGAACGCCACGCCCACGACGCCGCTCTTCATCTCCTGCGCCGCAAGCGACCATTGCTGCTGCGCATCCTCACGTCCGAGCTTCCACACCTTCGCAGTACCGTCCGAACTGCCCGTGACCAGGCGAGACGAATCAGGGCTCCACGCGAGGCTGAGGACCAGGCCGGTGTGACCGGCCAGCGAGCGGTAGAGCGCTCCGGTCGTCGCGTCCCAGACCGTGGCGATGTTCTCGCTGCTCACGGCGACGTACCGTCCGTCGGGGCTGAAGGACACCCCCCGTGCAGCTGGCGTGGGATTGCGGTTGTGCCCCGCCATGCTGAACACTTCCTCGCCGGTGCTCACGTCGAACACGGCGCCCGTTTCCTGGTCGTCCACGTCGAAGAACGTCGCCACGGCCACGCGCGAGCCCTCGGGGTCGAGTGCGGTGTCGGCCACGTACGGCTCTGGCGCGCGGATCTGCCTCACCACTCGGCCGGTGCTGAGGTCTACGATGACGACGTGACGGTCGTTCCATACCGCCGATACGAGCGAGCCGTCGGCGTTGAACGACGGGCCACGGGCGCCGCCGTGCGCTGAGAAGCTCCGGAGAAGTCGGCCGGTCGCCGGCTCCCACACTTTCAGCGTTCCGTCTTCACCGGTGGAGGCGAGCATCGACCCATCCGGACTGAACGCGACGTCGGTCACGTCCCCGTCGTGTCCCTGGAAGGAGAGGATGCTCTCGCCCGTATCGGCGTCTCTGATGTCGATAATGCCGGAGTCCTGAGGCCCCTCGGTGACGAAGACTCCTCGTGGACTCCACGCGAGCAGGCCGCCCACGCCTCGAACCTCCAATGCGAGCCGAGATGCCACGACTGCGCGGTGCAGCGCCTCCGTCGCAGCCGGGAGCACCGACCCGTCCGATGAGCGCGTGGTCTGGACGGCCTGGATCGCGAGCAAGACACTCAGTTCGGGGTCGGCTTCCAGGTTCGCGACCGATGCACCCGCGAGCTCTCGCGCGCTGGCGACCCTTGCCTCACGCTCCGCCTCTCGCCGTTGATCCGTTGCCACGATGGTGAGCGAGGCGGCGATCAGGGCGGCGACCGCGAAGACGGCAACCAGCCCACGGAGGCGGCGAGACGATCGGCGCTCGAGCGCAGCCTCGCGGGTTCGACGCGCCGCCTCAGCCGCGGCCTCCTCGTCGCGTCGATGCACGCTGGCGGCCACGAACTGCTCCTGCATCGAGGTCAGGGCGACCCTCGTCGTGCCGCTCCATCCATCGAGGCTCTCGAGCCGGGCGCCGCGGAGCAGGAAGCTCTCGTCACGGCCAGCGTTGTCCCATTCCGCGGCAGAGGCCGCGAGGGCATCGCGCGTCCTGAGGTCGTCCCGGGCCTCGTCGATCCAGCCCCGGAGGCGTGTCCAGGCCCGCAGGAGCGCCTCGTGGGCTATCTCGACCGTTGGCTCCCGCGTTGCCGGATCGCGATCGAACGACAGGAGCCGGTGACGTGCGAACGCATCGATAACGGCGTCGACAGGAGCCGGTTCGGCAGCCGCGAGTTCGGACCGGCGAACCCGGCGCCGCGTGTCCTCGGTGCCCTCGCCGAGGGTCACGAGTCGTAGGAACAGCTGGCGACAGGCGATCTTGCCCTCGTTCTCGAGCACGTCGAACAGGTGCTCGGCGCGTCGGGCGAGAGCCCCCGATACGCCGCCGATCCGCCGGTAGGCGTTCAACGTGAGCGAGGTCACGTCCTCGCGGTCCGCGAGCTCCGTAAGCGCGTACTGCAGCAGCGGCAGCGCCCCGGGCCGGTCGACGACGTCCGCGACCATGGCGGCGACCAGCCCCGGCTCGACGTCGAACCCGACGCGTTCGGCCGGACCCACGATCGCGCGCTCGAGCTCCTCGGGTGACATTGGAGTAATGGCTTCGTTGCGGGCCGCGAGCAGGTCGCCGAAACCGCGGATGGACAAGGGCTCATCGAAGAAGTCGGCGCGGAGCGTGGCGATCACGCGGATGCGGCTCCCGGCCCGTGAGGCCGCCAGACGCATGCTCTCAAGGACGTGGACACGCTCGGCATCGCTCTCAACGATCGTGAACAGCTCCTCGAGCTGGTCGAGCACGATGACCAGCTCGGCTTCCGGGTCGGGGAGCAGCCGGTCGACGGCCCGCGTTAGTCCGAGTTCGTCGCTCTCGAGATCTTCGAGGAGCGACGGCGGCGGGTCCACGCCTACGGCCAGGAGCGCCCGCTCCAGTTCGCGCATCGGATGGGCGCCGGGAAGCAGGTCGATGACGTACCAACGCTCGGATCCCGGGATCACCCCGCGACGGATCGCCGGCACGAGTCCGGCTCGGACGACGGACGACTTCCCCGAGCCCGACGGCCCGACGACGCACAGAAACTTGGGTGCACCCGTCTCGGCCACCCGCTCGACGAGTCGGCGCGTGAGCAGCTCGCGTCCGAAGAAGTCCGCACTGTCGGCCTCCAGGAAGGCGCGGAGGCCCTTATACGGGTTGCGCATCTCGCCGGGGACCAGGGCCCGCACGCTCGTGCCTTCGATCGCGCCACGGTAGGCGGCGCAGAACTCGAGCACGTCGCCGAAGCGGGCCTGCGGTTCCTTGGCTGTGGCGCGAGCGATCGCCGCGTCGACCCCAGGAGGGACCGCCAGTCGCTTCTCGCGGACGGGAGGGATGACGTGATTCAAGTGTTGGTCGAGGAGCATGTTCAGTGAGGTACCCGGGAACGGATGCTCGGTGGTCAGCATCTCGTACAGCACCACTCCGAGGGCATAGATGTCCGACCGCGGGGACGTCTGCTCGAGCCGGATCTGTTCGGGGGACAAGTACGCGGGCGTGCCGCGGATCATCGTTCCCGCCGTCTGCTCTGGGGCGCCGGTCTCAAGGGCGATGCCGAAGTCGGAGAGATAGGCATTGCCCTCCTCGTCTAGCAGGACGTTGCCGGGCTTGACGTCTCGATGCACCACGCCTTGGCGATGAGCGGCCGAGAGACCTGCCCCCACCTGATCGAGGATCCGCGCCGCGCGTTCGAGCTCGAGGGGCCCGGCGCGAAGGAGATCCTCGAGGTTCCCCCCCCGCAGGAAGCGCATGATCAGATAGGCGGCATCTGGCTCCCGCCAGTAGTCGTAGAGCGGCACGATGTGCGGGTGCTCGAGTCGCGCGACCAGCTGCGCCTCACGTTCGAAGCGGCGCACGAAGTCGGGCTGGTTCGCCAGCTCGGCGTGGATCGCCTTGATTGCAACCTCGCGCTCGACCTGCGGCTGGATGGCCCGGAAGACAGACCCGAAGGCGCCCTCGCCGACCTTGTCTAGGAGCCGATAGCCGCGCAGGGCCTCGCCGCGTTCCTGCAGCGAGTCGTCGTGGCGCAACACCCGCTCGTGGAGGTCCTGGAGCTCGCGTGACGGATCGAGACCGAGCTCGTCGGCGAGGATCCTCCGCGCCCGCTCGAACGCCCCCAGCGCCTCAGCCTGTCGCCCCGACCTGTACAGGGCCATGATTAGCTGACCCCACAGGCGTTCCCGCAGCGGATGCGCGGCCGTGGCGGCCTCGAGCTCGGCGATCACCGCTGTGTGCTGGCCGAGCTCGAGCCGCGTCGAGATCCGCTCTTCGATCGCAGCGACGTGCAACTCCTCCAGTCGCGCGATCTCGCCGAGGAGCGAGGGCTCGAGCGCGAGGTCCGCGAGTGCCGGGCCGCGCCACATTGCGAGCGCCTCGTCTAGCACCTCTAGCGTCTCGCGAGGTGCCAGGCCGTTGTCCCGCACGGTGTCCAGTAGTCTCTCGAAGCGGACCGTGTCCAGGTCCTCGGGCGGTGTTCGGAACATGTAGCCGGCCGACCCGCCCTCGATGGCCTGGGATCCGAAGGTGTTCCGGAGCCTCGAAACGTAGGCCTGAAGTGTCCCTCGCGAGGTCTCCGGCGGCGCGTCTCCCCAAATGGCGTCGATCAGGTAGTCGGCGGCGACGGTCCTGTTCAGGTTCAGGAGGAGGTGCGCGAGCACCAGCCGTTGTTTGGGGCCTCCGATGGGGATCGGGCCGTCGCCATCCGAGACCTGTAGGGGGCCCAGGAGCTGGTAGCGCACCGCGGAACCGTACCCTCGCGATCCCCGCTGCGGAACCCCTTGTCCCGGCGCATGCGTCGTGGCCATGGCCGCGGATCGTGACGCGCGGACCTTGCAAGCACCTTGCAGGGCGCGGCCGCCACGCGCTGATTTCAGCGACTGCTGGGCGTTTGCAAGTCGGGCGCTAGGTGGCTGCATGCGCGGGCGTGGACCCTGCCACGAGCGGGCCGGCACAGGCCCAGACAGGAGGTGCCCCATGAAGACCCTGAACGTGCGGTTCGATCCGCACAAGGTCGAACCTCGGCGCGACGGGCGCGAACGGCACGACGCGAGGAGCAAGGTGACGTGGTTCGTCTTCGTGGTCGCGTGCGTGCTGGGAGCGGCGGCCCTGAGCGGCTGCACGGACCAAGGCGACGACACCACCCCGTCCACGCGAGACAGGCAGGTTACCGATACGATCCCACCGCTGTCCGCTGGGATCGGCCAGCCCGGACGGTATGCCTTCACCACCTTCGGCCCGGACCTGGATGCCTCGTACCAGATCTCGATTGAGGTTCCCAACGGATACGACAGCTTCGAGGGATGGGCCGCGCTCAGGATCGGGACGGGCCAGACGGCCGTGAGCACGTTGGCCATCGGCGACGTCTACGCCGACCCGTGCCGGTGGAAGGGAACGGAGCTCGACCGATCGACGATCTCGACGACTGATGACGTCGCGGCGGCTCTCGCGATCCAGCAAGGGCTCCGCGTCTCGGCACCGAGGGACGTCTCGCTCGACGGCTTCGCAGGTACGTATCTGGAACGACGCGTGCCCGCACGTACCGATCTGTCCGATTGCGACGGGGCGCAGTTTCGCGTGTACCTCGATGAGGGTCGTGGACCAGGCGGCGGAGGAGAGCGCTACCTCGTGCCCGGGGAGCTCCAGCGCCTGTGGATCCTCGACATCGAGGATGTCCCGCTCGTGATCGACGCCTCGACCGACCCGGGAACGTCCGCGCGGGTGCGGGGCGAGTTGCTGCGGATGGTGGAGTCCATCCAGATCGATCCACGAGAGGAGGTGTAGGTGCGGCCGGCCAACGGTCCGTTCTGGCTGGCCACATCAGGTCGAAGAGGGCGGCGGAGCAACTCGGTCGCCCTCCTTGGCGGGAGGCGCTCGTAGGCCGACCGGGCGTTGGACTGAGCCATGGGACAATCACCCGAGCAGTGATTGCACTCCTTCCAACCAGGCGTCCGTGTGACGCCGGGGACGTCCACGCCGAGTAGCGGAAAGCTATCTGGGGCTTCCGTCCTTGAGTACTCGCTACCTTCGCCGCATCTCCCTCAGCAACCCGAAGACAACCGCTCGCGCCGCCTTGTCCTCTTCCAGGTCGATCAGCAACTCCCCGAACATCCGAGTCTTTGGATGCCCCCAGAACTCACCGATCCGTTCCGCCCGTTCGATGTCGGGCAGGCCCAGGACGTGAATCAGTTCGGCGCGAGCCGCTGGCGGCAGGGCTTCGAGGCGCTGGCGAAGCGCTCTCTCCATCTCTTCGAGGCTCCACGGGATCCGACGCTAGCACCGCACGGCGAGCCCATGACCTAGCCGCGTCTACCTTTGGAATTGCAGCAGGGCCGGTCCGAAGACCGGCCCTGGTCTGACGATTGCTGAGCGCTTAAGGACGGGAAATGACGCAGACGCAGAACTCATCCATGTCACCGGACTTGAGGAAATGCAGGCTGTCGACCATATGGTTGTGACCGCCCACGAATGATCGGTAGTCGCCGGTCGCCTCCGGTATCTTCAGTTCCCAGGTTCCTTGCCAGTACTGCCCACCATGCTCATCGGAAACCTTGTCGATATTCGAGTGCGTCGTGAACTTCATCGCGATTGCGCCTCCGGGGAGGTCATAGGCGGCCAGGTTGCCCTCGAACTGCGTGTAGAAGTCGCCGATCGGCTTGAGCACGTTCGAGTGGCCAGCCATTCCGAAGGCCGGGTAGATCTTCGTCCTTGAGTACGAGCCATCGCTCAGATCCACCGTCGACAGACCGAGATCGGGGCCATTGACCACGGGCTTGTACCGACCCCTCAACAGCAAACCGAGAGGATTCGCAAGCTTTCCCCCGGCCAGCGCCAGGTCCGGTCGTGCAACGAGGGTGACCAACGCCCCACCGAGCGCCCCCCCGATCGCGGCCCTTCGACTGATGAGAGTTTGCTTGGTGGGGCTGGAGCCCTCTACGGCCTCCGCGAGTTCGACTCGGGAATGACCCGCGTCCGTCCAGTCCATGGTTCCCCCTCCTCCGCGGGCCTCATGGCTGTTCCCTCTCAGTCACGCGCAGCGCTTCTCTACCCGTTCTGATGCACTCCGCAGCACTGTGCGGCGCGCACGGTAGCACCGTGGCGCGAGCATGGCAAGAGGGGGTACCGTGAGTAGATGCCCGATGAGGAACGTCTCAGCCAGCGCATCGTGGTGCAACTCACCGAGCGCGATGTGCGTGCCCTGAACGCCGTAGCGGCGGAGATGGACCGCCCCGTGGCCTGGGTAGCACGACGTGGTATCCGGTTCTACCTCGCCCAGATCCTCGAAGCCGAGGACACCCTCGCCCGTGGGGACAACATCGTGGAGCGCATGAGACAGGCGGCTGCCGGGGAGCCAGAGGAGCAGGAGGAGTAAGCCCCGGTCTTTCCCCTGGCCTCGTCAGGTTGGCCACCCCGACCCGGGACCGATGCGGTGGTGGCGCCGAGTCTGTGAGGCTATGGGGTAGCCATCCTCAGGCGAGTTATCGAAACCGTTGCAGTACGGGGTGGCCAAGATGCTGCGCCTCGAACTCTTGAAGACCAAGGACGAACTCGAACGGGGGCTGGCCGAGTTCCTCCTGACCTGCGCCAAGTGCGGTCGAAACGTCCACTGAATGAGTGGCCTCGGGAACGCGGCTGGTCACTGGTCACACGCCGAACCGGCGCCACACGGAACCCCGAGCGTCTAACGCACAGAGATATCCGTCGAGATCGGCCCCGTGGTCGAGCCCGTCCCAGCGCTCGACCCTCAGGAACGCGCTCTGCGTGATGTCTTCCGCCTCGTGCTTGCTTCCGGTTAGCAGGAGCAGAGCTCGGAACAGGCGAGGCCATTCGGCGGCGAAGAACGCCTCGAATCAGGCCTCCTCAACGCCACGGCGTCGCAGGCCAGCGCTACTCGACCCTGCTGGTCCGTCTCCATCGGTCCATGTACGCACGAGGGGTATCAGATGTGT
>Ga0126377_10002609_pt1 | contig 12473 bp, 6 predicted proteins | sample PanSoiMetPlot_22_FD_92647 | JGI IMG/M metagenome (GOLD analysis project Ga0126377, IMG submission 92647) | Tropical forest soil microbial communities from Panama - MetaG Plot_22 | ecosystem: Environmental > Terrestrial > Soil > Tropical forest > Bulk soil | place: Panama | collected 2016-02-17
AACGCCATGGGACCTTCGACCGGTTTGTCCGGATCCACCAAAACCTCCATCGCAAGTCCGAGCGCTTTATTCATCGCGTCCTGGAACTCGCGCTCTTTATTTTCGAGCAGAAACAGAAGCTCCGCTTTGTTATTCGCATCGATCTGTGAATTGCGGACCTTCTCGATCAATTCCCGTGTCGCGCGTGTCCCGGCCGCCAACTCGGGCGCGACGACCCAAGTCCGGCGGGCATCGAACTTATTGATCGCCGTCTCTATCCGGTTGCCGATCTCGGTCAAGTTGGAAGTGATGTCGAGCGACGATCCGGCGAACCTGGCCAGACCGGCGATCGTCGAATCGAGCCCGTCAAAGAGCGACTTCTCGTTTTCGATTTTGGGGATGGCGGTCTCGACCAATTGCACTCCTGTCAACGAAGAGCCGAGCGGCGCTCCAGCCTGGCCGGCGCCCTGTGATCGCTGATAACTCAATCCCTCGCGAGCGATTTCACGATAAGAACGGCCGAGCAATGGATCGTAGCCGCCGACCTCGATCTTCAAAGTCGCGGACGGTTCGTTCTCGCGCACGCTGAGATAGAGCTTTTTGACCTGCCACGGGCGCAGCCCTTCCTTCAACTGTTCGGGGAACATCTTCGGATCGGCCGCCGCCTTAAATACCTCGAGGCTCATCAACCCGGCCGTCTGATGGTTGCCATGCCCGTCACGCGGCTTGCCATGGAATCGCGAGACGATGATATCCGGGCGATACTTTCTCACGGCGCGCACGACATCGCCTAGAACAACATCCTTGCCCCAGTGCTCGAGGGTCTCATCCATCCTCTTCGAAAATCCGAAGTCGGTCACCCGCGTGAACATCTGATCCACGCCGTAATAGCGGCCCGCGGCCAGCAACTCTTCAGTCCGCAAGACGCCGAGCGCGTCATACAACTCCGGCCCGACTGCGTTGGCGCCGCCCTCACCACGATTGAGCGTGAGCAGCCCGGTGCGGACGCACTGCGCGCGACTGAGCCAGGCGAGAAGCGGCCCGTCTTCATCGTCCGGATGCGCCGTCGTATGGAGAACCGTCAAGGTCGAACGCAAACGCAAGAGCGCCTGCCACGTGGCTGCGGCGCCTCGATTTTCGTACACCTCTTGAACTTGGGCTTGTGAGGAGAGGTTTGTGAAGACTGCGAACGCCAGCAACAGGCAGAGCGCAGGCGCCGTTACTTTTCGCATTGGAAGCCTCCTTGATCTCCGATTCCTATGACGCAATGAAAGAGAGTCGATGATCGCGGGCATTGACGGAGCGAAATGAACTTGAGCGCTTTCGTCATCCCTGGGACTCGGCCTTCTCTCTTGGTTTTAGAACGAGTGACAGGTGGTAGACGCGGATCTCGATCTTTCCAATCTGTCCGTCTCCAGATTAATCAGGGACATCTCTTGATTTGTGATGTCGACTCTCGAACGATCAGCTCGCCTTGAACCTTGATGTTGGATGTAGAGCGATCGCCGGAGATGATTTTGAGCGCAGTTTCAATCGCCAATCTTCCCATCTGGCGCATCGGCTGGCGGATCGTGGTCAGCAGAGGATTTGTATAAGATGCGAGGAAGAGGTCATCAAAACCGATGATCGAAATGTCGTCAGGCACGATCAGCCCTCGCGCACGAATCGCGCGCATCGCCCCCAGCGCCGACATATCGTTATAGCAGAAGACGGCAGTCGGTTGCTGATCGAGGTCAAGCAGCCTCTCCATCGCATCTCTGCCGCATTCAGGTTTTCCGTCGCCGTGAGATACCAACTCATTAAGATAGGGAAGATTTACCGCTGCGAGAGCCTCTCGATAACCTTCATGCCGTTCCGTATCCGACTGAAACCCGGCAGCGTCGCCGATATAACCGATCCGCCGGTGACCAAGATCGATGAGGTGCTGCATGGCGGCCCGGCTTGCCGTCAGATTGTCGATCTTGACCGAATAGATAAAATCGGCGTCGTCCTGGTGTTGATTATTGATGAGAACAATCGGGATTTTGAGGCGGCTGAGCAGATCGAGGTAAAGCGCGCCGACGCGAGAGGCGGTGACGATGACGGCATCGACGCGCCTTTCTTGAAACGAATGAACGACTTTGACTTCGAGATCGGGATTGGCGTTTGAGTTCGACAGGACGACCGAATATCCGTGTTCATTGGCGATCTCCTCGACGCCGCTGACGACCTCGCCGATAAAGGGATCGGCAATCGAGGTGACGACTACTCCTATCGCATAGGTCCTTTTTGTGACCAAGCTGCGGGCGATCTTGTTCGGACGATAGCCCATGACAGCTGCGATCGATTGGATACGCTCAGCCGTCTCCCGGTTGACCAGCGGACTGTTCCGCAATGCCCTCGAAACCGTCGGATGAGAAACGTTCGCCGCTCGGGCAATATCTTTGATTGAAACCTGATCCATCAATCCTGTAATCCCGGCTTTCTCCACTGCCCTTCCTGGATTTCTCCTGTTTGTACTCTTAATTAAATGGTTGGTAACTAAAATTTTAAGGTTTATAGCACACGTGTGCAATCCTGTCAAAAATAATCACTAGTCATTTGTCATAGCTTATGATCTCGCAAATTGGAGCAGCAAAGAAATGTCGCGATAAAAGCTCTTTGAACTTCCCTCAACCATGCGACAGGCAGTTGGCGTCGATCGTTTGGGCCCTCTTCTTCCTGTTGACTGCCGCCGCATCCGACATCTTGATCGGCGTCGGCAATGCCGGGTCTCGATTCTCCAACACACCATTGTTTTCAGCGCTATCTATATTGGCGGTAACCGACGAAGTATCCCCGAGAGAATCCTTGACGGTAAGCGGCGTTGCCGCTTCGGTAATGGCTGGAGTTGTTGGGGTCGGCGATTCTGCGAGTCTGCGCGTCTTCCCGTCCCCTGGTCAGCCCGTCACGGTAGCCTTTCTGTTCCTCGGCGCTGGAGCCATAGCCGCCATGGCCGTAATTGTTATTGCCGTAGTAACCATCATTTCGGTAGGGATACGGATAGGGATGGCGTACCCGGCGCTCTCGTTCCAACAAAACGCGCTCACGTTCGCGCTCACGTTCGCGCTCACGTTCTCGTTCCCAGGCGCGCCTTTGTTCCAGGTTGCGCCACTGATCGTGGTCGCGTTGCGCTTCTCGCCGCAAGATTTCACGCCTGTCTTGATGTCTGTCCCGCTGGATTTCCTGCCGAACCTGATGTTGTTGCATCTGAGATTGAGTGTGCGGTTGAACTCGTGGTTGCGTTTGATGCTCCGGGCGCCGATCATTGTGTTGAGACTGGTGATCACGCCAACCCTGCGCAAGAACTGTTGAGCCGGGAACGATCAAACCGATCCCCAATGACAACCCCAGGACATACTTGTTGAAGTGGCGAATATTCATATTTAAATTGTCCTGAATTCAAATTTCAGGCCTCCTTTTCTTAAGATAGCAGGATGTCAAACCTGCTCATCGAATGCTCACCGTTGATTCAGCGGTCGGCTTTCGTGATTTGGGGAGCCTTTCGGCTCACCCGTCCGCAGCGTCCTCAGCTTAAGATTTTCCGCTACGAGTTAGGGAAATTATACGGCAAGAAAGGCCGATCGGGAATCCTCTCAATGGCCGGCTGTTCATTCCGCGAGATTCAGCCTCCGGCAAACCAGTTCCGGAGATTGACACCTCCGTGTCTGTCGCCGTAGCATCGCACCGTTTTCAGCTATGCTTTTTTGTTCACTCATGACCGCCACGCGGCTAACGAAGCGTTTATGGGTGGAGTATCCTGCGCGAAGAAAGATGAAGAAAGTGCTTAAAACGACGCTGAAGATCGCGGGGGTGATCGTGATCTTGCTGCTGGCGTTGCTGGCTTACACATTCGCGCCGGCGAAGCTGGACGTGGCGGCGAACCAGACTCCCGCGCCGTCAGTCACGCGCGGCAGGCCCGATCCGGCGCAACTGCCGGAGGTCACGCTTTCGATCCTCAAGGCCGGCAAAATGCCGGCGCGGCAGGCCTTCGCTTATCGTGGCGGGAGTTGGGGCGGAGGTTACGAAAACGGCATGGCGGCGATTCTTGTGCGGCATCCGCAAGCGGCTTTTCTGATTGACGCGGGCTTTGGCGCGAACGTTGACGAGCATTGGCGGACGATTCCCTGGCTGGTACGACAACTATCGAGTTACGTCAAAGAAACTCCGGTTGCAGCGCAACTACAAAATAACGGTATCGCGCTCAACCAGATCAAATTCGCCGTCATCACGCATTCGCACTGGGATCACATCAGCGGGCTAGAAGATTTTCCCGGCCTCGAAGTGCGAATGCCTGTGGCGGAGCGGAAGTTTATTGACGATCACAAAGCGCCCGGCTTGATTGATCAGATGATCGGCAAGATGAACGTGCGCGCGTTCGATTTCACCAGCGGGGCTTACGAGAATTTCGACCGCAGTTTGAATTTGTTCAATGACGGTAGCGTCGTGCTCGTGCCGCTGCCGGGGCACACCGAAGGCTCGACCGGCGTCTTCGTCAATCTGCGTTCGGGCAAACGGTATCTGTTCACTGGCGATCTGACTTGGGCAATTGAAGGCTTCGAGCTTCCGGCGGAACGTCCCTGGTTGTCGCGGAAGCTGGCTGATTACGATGAGGCTGAAGTGCGCCACTCAATCGTCAAGATTCATCAGTTGATGCAAAAATATCCGGACATGATCGTCGTTCCGGCGCACGACCGGCGGGTTCACGACCGCATCGCAAGCCTGCCCAACTTCGAGAAATGAAATCAGCGGCGGTAAGGCAGAAATTCAAACGCCGCCTAGCGATTTAGATGGAGTTGGTGACTTTTGTCTCGACCAAACCGGGAGGTCTGTTTCGATGATAATTCGCCGCGTTTCATATCTCCTCGCGTTGCTTTGCCTGCTGGCCACTCCGATGATCGCGGAAGCGGAAATTGATCTCAGCCGCGCCGTTGTCGTCGCCCCGGCGGACTTTTCCGGCCCGGAAAACAAAGCCGTGCAAATGTTGATCGAAGAAGTCGAGAAGCGCACGCAACTGCGCTGGCCGCGCGCCAACCAGGCGCCGAGCGAGGGAGTCCCCTTCATCTCGATCAGCCGCACGCCGATCAAAGGCGGGAGCAAAGCTCCGCTCGCTCGCGAAGGCTATCAAATCAAGACCGCGGGCAATACGGTCTCGATCAGCGGCAATGACGCGCGCGGAGTGCTCTTCGGCGTCGGACATCTGCTGCGTATGCTGCGTATGACTACGCGCAAGATCACTCTGCCCGACGGCTTCAACATTGCGACGGCGCCGAAATACCCGATGCGCGGGCATCAACTCGGCTATCGCCCGAAGACCAATTCATACGACGCATGGACGCTGCCGATGTGGGAACAATACATCCGCGATCTGGCCGTCTTCGGAACCAACGCGATCGAGTTGATTCCTCCTCGTTCCGACGACGACGCTAACAGCCCGCATTTTCCGCTGCCGCAGATCGACACGATGATCGGCATGTCGCGCATCTGCGACGAGTATGGGCTGGATGTGTGGATCTGGTATCCGGCGATGGACAGGGATTACAGCGATCCGAAAACAGTCGAGTTCGCTCTGAATGAATGGGGCGAGATCTTCAAAAAGCTGCCGCGCATTGACGCGATCCTGGTCCCAGGCGGCGATCCCGGACATACGCAGCCGAAATACTTGATGGCGCTGCTGGAAAAGCAGACCGAGAACCTCCATCGCTATCACCCGAAAGCGACGATGTGGGTCGCGCCGCAGGGCTTCAGCCAGGAATGGATGGATGAGTTCCTCGGCATCGTGAAGACGGAACCGAAGTGGCTCGGTGGCGTCGTCTACGGCCCGCAATGCCGGCTGCCTTTGCCGAAGCTGCGCGAAGCCTTGCCGGCGAAAATACCGATTCGCCATTACCCCGACATCACGCACAGCCGCCATAGCCAGTTCGCCGTCCCCGATTGGGACACAGCATATGCGTTGACCGAAGCGCGCGAGATCATCAACCCGCGCCCCACTCAAATGGCGACGGTCTTCCGCCTCTACCAACCTTACACCGTCGGCTTTATCACTTACTCCGAAGGCTGCAACGACGATGTAAACAAGGTCGTCTGGAGCGGCCTGGGTTGGAATCCAGAAGCTGATGTCGTGGAAATCCTGCGCGATTACAGCCGTTATTATATCGGCGCGAATTACGCCGACAGCTTCACGCAGGGGCTACTGGCTCTCGAACGCAACTGGGTTGGGCCGGCGCTGACAAATCGGGAAATCAACACGACGCTGCAACAGTTTCAAAGCATGGAGCGAAGGGCCACGCCGCAGGATCTGGCCAACTGGCGTTTTCAACAGGCGCTCTATCGCGCGTACTACGACGCCTACGTGCGCAGCCGCTTGCTCTACGAAACCGCGTTGGAAGAACAGGCGCTGGAGAAACTGCGCGACGCGCGGCGCACGGGGACGCTCGTGGCCATGAACGAAGCCGAAAAGATACTGGATCGCGCCGTGACCGAGCGCGTCGCGCAGGATGTGCGGGCGCGCGTCTTCGAGCTTGGTGAAGCCTTGTTTCAAAGCATCCGCATGCAGCTCAGCGTCGAAAAGTATCAAGCCATCGCGGTCGGACGCGGCGCGAATCTCAACACGATTGATTTCCCGCTCAACAACCGGATTTGGCTGAAACAGCAGTTCAATGAAATTCGCAAACCGGCGCCGGAACGCGAGCGCGCCGAACGGCTGGACGAGATCGTCAATTGGCGGAATCCGGGCCCCGGAGGGTTTTATGACGATCTTGGCAATCTGACGCAGCAACCTCATCTGGTTCGCGGTCCCGGATTTGAAAAAGACCCGTCCCTGCTCGAATCGAGCGCTGTCAGCATCGCCCAATTCGACAGCGCGATTGAGGCCAACAACGATTTCGCGTTAATCGGCATGGGCGCGCAACCGTCAGGGCCTATCTCCTGGTGGGATTTGGCTGAGACCTATTACGACACGCCGCTGCAAATGCGTTATAGCGGGTTGGACAAAAACGCGCAGTACAAAATCCGCGTGGTTTATGTCGGCGATCGGCAGCGTGAAATGAAACTGATGGCCGATGACAAATTCGAGGTGCACCCGCTCATCAAAAAAGAGCTGCGGCCGATGGAATTCGACATCCCTCCGGCGGCTACCTCGGACGGAGAATTGAATTTAAGCTGGCATCAAGCTCCAGGCAGTCGCGGCGCGGGCCGTGGTTGTCAGGTGGCGGAAGTCTGGTTGATCAAAAAATGAACGGAAGAGAACTCATCAAAGCTTTGCGCTCGGGCGAGCGTGTCTACGGCACGATGATCGTTTCGACTTCGCCGCACTGGCCCGCCGCCGTGAAAGGCGCCGGCGCGGATTTTGTCTTCATTGACACGGAACACATCGCCGTTGACCGCACAACACTGGCGTGGATGTGCCAGACCTATCGCGCGCTCGGCCTCGCCCCGCTGGTGCGCATCCCTTCGCCCGATCCATATCAGGCCACTGTCGCGCTCGACAATGGCGCAAGCGGCGTTATTGCGCCTTATGTCGAAACGCCCGAACAGGCGCGAAGGCTGCGCGGCGCCGTCAAGCTGCGACCGCTCAAAGGGCGATTGTTGGAAGAAGTGTTGAATGGAGAGCGTGAGCTGGACTCGGCGGTCGGCCAATACGTCGCCGAGCGTTGCGCCGAAAACGTGTTGATCCTCAACATCGAAAGCGCGCCGGCCCTCGCCGCGCTAGATGAAATTCTCGCCGTGCCGGGCGTTGACGCCGCGCAGGTCGGCCCGCACGACCTCTCATGCAGCCTGGGCGTCCCCGAACAATACGCGCATCCGCGATTTGAAGAAGCCATACAAACGATCATAGCCAAAGCCAGGGCGCGCCACATTGGCGCGGGCGTACATTATTGGTGGGGGATTGAAGACGAGTTGCGGTGGGTCAAGGCGGGCGCGAACCTGGTCGTGCATTCGGGCGATATTGCGCTCTTCGCCGATGCGCTGCGCGCCGATCTCAAGCGGTTTCGAGAAGAGTGCGGGGATGAAATGGCGGCGCCTGAGGAAAAGGAACTGATTGTTTAGATGAATAAGGAATTTGCCGCGCTTTGCGCAGTTCGCGCTGAAGATCAACTTCTGAATCCACTTCGCCGCCGCGCCGTTTGAAAGAAGTGGCCTGCCGGCGCGTGCGGTTTGACGAAACAAGGAGGCTCCAATGAAAAGACAATTCTGCTCAATCGTCGGCGCCATTGCGCTTTTCTCGTTTCCGCTGTCGTTCTCAAACGCCTACGCTCAGGGCGCTCCCACCAGCGTGATTACAGGCGTGGTCAAAGACCAAGCGGGAGCGGTCGTCGCGGGCGCGCGCATCACCGCCATCAATCCGGGCACGAGCGCATCGTTCCAGACCGTGGCGAGTGATACGGGCATATACATACTGCGAGCGCTTCCTGTCGGAAGCTATAACGTCACCGCCGAAAAAGATGGCTTCAAAAAAGCACTGCAGGAAGGCGTCGTTGTCAGAGTCAATGAAGAGGTGCGGCTGGACGTGACGCTCAGCGTCGGCGCGGTCTCTGAGGTGCAGACCATCGTCAGCCAGGCGACGACCGTAGACACCACCAGCTCGACGCTCAAGAACGTGATTGACCAGCGACGGATCAACGAACTGCCGCTCAACGGGCGCAACCCGACAAGCCTGATGCTGCTGGTCGCCGGAGTCCAGACCGATCCGATCACCAGCCTGACTTCAGGCGCGACCTATCCCGGAGTCTCGCCCGTCTCATCCAACGGCGCGCGCGCAAACACGACCAACTATGTGCTCGACGGCGGCTCGAACAACGACCATTACAGCAACGCTCCGAATCCCACGCCAAATCCCGACGCGCTGCAGGAATTCAGCGTGCAGACCAACAACTTCAGCGCCGAGTACGGACGCAATCTCGGCGCGGTCGTCAACGCCGTCACCAAATCGGGAACCAATCAATTTCACGGCAGCGCGTTTGAGTACCTGCGCCATCACTCGGTCAACGCCTCGAATTTCTTCACGCCTGGCCGCAGCGATGGGCTGAAGCGCAATCAATTCGGCGCGACCGTCGGCGGGCCGCTCTGGCTGCCCAAAAAACTCTTCGGCCCGGCCAATTACAACGGGCGCGACCGGACCTTCTTCTTCTTCAGTTATCAGGGCACGCGGCTGCGGCAGGCGCCTGCCGACTCGACGGCCATCGTGCCGACGGAGGCGCAGCGCCGGGGCGATTTCTCCTCGCTCGCCACGAAACTGAAGAATCCGTTCAACAATGGGCAGCCATTCCCGAACAATCAAATCCCAGTGAGCCTCTTCAATCCGATCGCCAAAAAGATCATAGATGAGCGGTTGCCGCTGCCGACCGAGGCATCGGGATTGTTGCGATTCAGTGTGCCGATCCAGCTGGACGATAATCAGTACCTGGCGCGCGTCGATCATAAGATCAGCGACAATAATCATATCTATGGGCGCTTCTGGGTATCGCAAGCCAGCCAGCCGCCTTTCCTGGATCCGAAGAACTATCTGGCGCAGAGCTTCGGCCGTGTCTGGCGCAACACGGTTGTTTCGGTCAACGACACTCATACCTTCTCGCCGCGCTTCATCAACAACGCTGTGTTCACTTTCAACCGCACAAACAATAACAACTTTCAGATCTATCCGCCCAGCCTGGCCTCGCTCGGCGTGAAGTATTACAACGACGAGACGCCGCAATACCACCTGACCGTCAATGGGTACTTCCAGATCAACACCGGCGACACCAACACCTTCCTGCGTAACGAATATCAGATCGCCGATACGGCGCGCTGGTCTGTGGGACGGCACGAGCTTTCGTTCGGCGGCGATTACAGCTATGGCCAGGGCGACATCGTGAACAACTTCCGCGCCAACGCCCAGTTCGGATGGGCCAGTAGCGCGCCGTTCACCGGCGACGCGCTGGCTGATTTCATGCTCGGCAAGTTCGCCACCTTCGTGCAAGGCATTGGCGAATATAAAAACACACGCTTCCATTACCCGGGACTGTTCATTCAGGACAACCTGCGCGTCAATCAAAAACTGACGCTCAATCTGGGGCTACGATGGGATCCGTTCTCGCCATACACCGACGTGAACGGACACCTGGGCGGTTTTCGCCCCGGCAATCAATCGCGCGTCTACGTCAATGCGCCGCTCGGCATGCTCTATCCCGGCGATGAAGGATTCCCCGACGGCGGTTATGACACAACATGGCTGAACTTCGGGCCGCGATTCGGTTTCGCTTACGATCTGTTCGGCAACGGCAAGACCAGCCTGCGCGGCGGCTACGGCGTCTTCTACGATCGCCCGAACACGATCTCGACCAACAGCGCGGCCGACCAGGGACCCTTTGGCACAATCCTTTCGTTCAACGGCAACAGCGTCAACTCCTTTTCCGATCCCTATGCGGGGCGCGATAATCCGTTCCCGCTCAGTAGCAATCCGAAGCCCGACGTCGCGTTCCCGCTGCCGCACACCGCCTTCAGCTACGACCCGGATTTTCGCAACGCTTATTTGCAGGCATGGAATCTTTCGGTCGAGCGCGAAATCTTTCCGAGCGCCCTGCTCCGCGTCGCCTACGCCGGATCGAAAGGCACGCGGCTGGCGATCCTGCGGGAATTGAACGCGGCGGTCTACGCTCCGGGAGCGACCACCGCGACGACCAATCAGCGGCGTCCGCTCGCGCCAACTTATGCCAACATCACCAACGTTGAAGCGACAGGCAATTCGATCTATCACTCGATGCAAGCGACGTTCGACAAACGGTTCAGCCGCGGACTCTCAGTGCTCGCCTCTTACACCTGGTCGCGCAGCATTGACGACAGCTCTGATAACAAGCAGACCGGCGTGACGCGCACCAACCCTTACAACCAACGCTTCGACAGAGGGCCGTCGAATTTCGATCACACACACTCCTTCACCGCCTCCTGGCTGTGGGAGCTGCCCCTGCGTTTCGACCAGCGGGTGGTCAACACACTCATCGGCGGATGGAACCTGACGGGCATCCTTGCTATTCAAAGCGGCTTCCCGTTCACGGTCACAAGCGGCGTCGACAATGCGCGCACAGGCGCCGGAGGGCAACGTCCCGATCAATTGAAAGACTGGCATTTGCCCGAAGATCGAAGCCGAGGCGAGAAGGTGTCGCAATGGTTCGACACCAGCGCCTTCGTCGTCAATGCGCTCGGCGCGTATGGCACGGCGGGAAGGAACTCTCTGCGTGGCCCCGGCTCGACCACGCTCAATTTGGGATTGCATAAAGATTTCCCGATACGCGAGAGATTCAAATTCCAGTTCCGCTTCGAAGCTTTCAACGCGTTGAACAACGTCAACCTGGGTTTGCCCAACGGCAATCGAAGCGCGGGCGCGTTCGGCAGGATCACCACCGCTGGCGACCCGCGCATTCTCCAGTTCGCGTTGCGAGTGGGATTCTAAGTTGAAGAGTTGTTAGGGCAGCGAATTACTCTGGCTCTGGAGAACAGATCATTATGAATCAGGCAGTCAAGAGGTTTCTAGCCGTCGTCTCAGGCGTCCTGTCGTTGGTCTTCGCTGGCGCCGCGTTTGGGATTGCGAACCGATCGGTTTCGATGACCAGCGAACCATTTCTCAAATCGGAGATGATCTTTCCTCTCGAACACTGGCACAACCATGCGTCGTGCATAATCGAAGCGCCGAACGGGGACCTGCTCGTATGCTGGTTTCACGGGTCTGGAGAGCGGACCGCTGATGATGTGAAGATCGAGGGCGCGCGGAAGAGGCGTGGCTCGCGTGAATGGAGTCCGCGTTTCACGATGGCCGACACTCCCGGCTACCCCGACACCAACTGCGCGATTTTCATCGATCCGCAGCAGAGGTTGTGGCTGCTCTGGCCGACCATCCTGGCGAACGAATGGCACACCGCCTTGATGAAATACAGAATTTCATCACGCTATCAGTCCGACGGCCCGCCCGTCTGGGAGACCAACGAAGTTCTACACGTCACTCCCGGCTCGGAATTCGAGGCGACGGTTAAAGAGGCGATGGACGAGCTGGAAAACAGGCTGCAAAGCGAGCCTGAAGAGCGCCGCGCCGCCATCCGCGATTACATCGCCAGAACGCGCAAGAACGCCGCCGATAAATTTTTCCGGCGGCTGGGATGGATGACCCGCGCCCATCCTTTCGTTCTCGACGACCGCAGATTGATAGTCCCCCTCTATTCCGACGGCTTCTCGTTCTCGCTGATGGCCATCACCGATGACTGGGGCAAGACGTGGAAGACCAGCGCCCCGCTCGTCGGAAGAGGAAACATCCAGCCCAGCATTGTTCGGAAGAAGGACGGAACGCTTTTCACATTGATGCGCGACAATGGCCCGCCGCCGAAGCGCCTGCACAAAAGCGAATCGCGCGACCGAGGGGAAACCTGGTCGCCGGTCACCGACAGCGACCTGCCCAATCCAGGATCCGGCGCCGAGGTCATCTCGCTTCGAAATGGACACTGGGTATT